>Ga0307430_1001638_pt1 | contig 16061 bp, 9 predicted proteins | sample SalMarWE160130MG_FD_202159 | JGI IMG/M metagenome (GOLD analysis project Ga0307430, IMG submission 202159) | Salt marsh sediment microbial communities from the Plum Island Ecosystem LTER, Massachusetts, United States - WE1603-130 | ecosystem: Environmental > Aquatic > Marine > Intertidal zone >... | reverse complement strand
TGCTCGTGGCCATGTTTGCCCGGGGACATTGCCTTTTGGTCGGCGTGCCCGGGCTGGCCAAGACGCTGATGATTCGCACGCTGGCCGACACGCTGTCGTTGCGGTTCAGCCGGATTCAGTTCACGCCCGACTTGATGCCCTCGGACATCACGGGCACGGAGGTGATCCAGGAGAACAAGGCGTCGGGCCAGCGGGAGTTGGCGTTTTTGCGGGGGCCGATTTTTGCCAACGTGGTGCTGGCCGACGAGATCAACCGGACGCCGCCGAAGACGCAGGCGGCCCTGTTGGAAGCGATGCAAGAGCACCAGTTGACCATCGGCGGCCGGCGCCACGTGCTCGAGGAACCGTTTTTCGTGCTGGCCACGCAGAACCCGATCGAACAGGAAGGGACGTATCCCCTGCCCGAGGCCCAATTGGACCGCTTCATGTTCAACACGTTCGTCGATTATCCCGACGAGGACGAGGAGCTGGCGATTGTGGCGCGGACCACGGTCGACCTGGAGGCTCGGGTCGCGGCGACCTTGAGCGCCGAGCGGATTCTATCGCTGCAGCGAATCGTGCGCCGCGTGCCGGTGGCCGAGCACGTGGCGCGCTACGCGATGGGTCTCGCACGGCTGAGCCGGCCCCACAAGGGCAACCCGCCGGAGTTCATCCGCAACTACGTCAACTGGGGCGCCGGGCCCCGGGCGAGCCAATACCTGGTTTTGGGGGCGAAGGCGAGGGCCGTGCTCCACGGGCGGTTCCACGCGAGCGTCGACGACGTTCGGGCGGTGGCCTATCCCGTGCTGCGCCATCGGATCATGACCAATTTCAACGCGGAAGCCGAAGGAATCAAGCCGGACGAGATCGTGCGGCGTTTGATCGAAACCGTGGCCGCCGACGAGGAGAAGTCGCTTGGGCGTGGAGAACTATCAGAAATACTTGGACCCGAAGGTCCTGGCCCGGCTTGAGGGCTTTCGCCTCGGCGCGCGGCGGTCGGTCGAGGGCTACGTCTCGGGCGTGCACCACAGCTCGGATCGCGGACTGTCGATCGAGTTCGCCGAGCACCGCGAATACGCGCCGGGCGACGATCTGCGCTATCTCGACTGGAAGGTCTTCGGGCGGACGGACAAGTACTATCTGAAGCAGTTCGAGGAAGAGACGAACCTGGTTTGCTACGTGCTCTTGGACGTGAGCCGCAGCATGCAATACCGCTCGCCGGCCGCGCCGGAGTCGAAGCTCGACTACGCCCGGCGGCTGGCTGCGACGTTGGCCTATCTGGTCTTGCGGCAGCAGGACAGCGTGAGCCTGATCACTTTCGACGAGGCGGTCGCCACCCGGCTGGCGCCCAGCGGCAACCCGTCGCACTTGAAGCAGCTTCTCCAGGTGATGGACGAAGCGTCGCCGGCGCGAAAGACGGCGACCGCCGCGGTGTTTCACGAACTGGCCGAGCGATTCAAACGCCGGGGCGTGGTCGTGGTGGTCAGCGATCTGCTGGACGACGCCGAGGCGATGCTCGGCGGGCTGGCCCATTTTCGCCACCGCCGCCACGAGGTGATTCTGCTGCACGTGCTTGATCCGGCCGAGGTCGAGTTTCCGTTCGACGAGACGACGCTGTTTCTCGGTTTGGAACGCGAGGCATCGGTGTTGGTTGATCCTCGGGCGCTGCGCAAGGCCTATTTGCAACAATTCGAGAGCTTCGTCCACCGCGTCCAGCAGGGATGCCGCGAGCACCAAATGGACTACGTCGCGATGCGAACCGACCGGCCGTTGGACGTGGCGTTGTCGTCGTTCTTGGGGAGACGGTAGGCATGACTGGCCCCACCCCACTGCTAGCCTTCGGATGGACGAGCCTGCCGATGCTCGGCTGGTTGGCGGTGGCGGCTGCGCCGGTTGTGATTCACCTGCTCTCGCGGCGGCGCTATCGGCGGCGCGACTGGGCGGCCATGCAGTTTCTCGCGGCGGCCCTGCGCGAAAGCCGACGGCGGCTGCGGATCGAGAACCTGCTGCTGTTGTTGGTCCGAACGCTCATCATTGTGCTGGTCGTGTTGGCCGTGGCCGACCCGTACGTCGAATCGAGCGGGCTACTGTTCGCACCCGGCGGCGTGCGGACGCATCGCGTGCTGGTGCTCGATGGGTCGTACTCGATGGGCTACATCGGGGGCCAGCGGAGCCGGTTCGACGAGGCCAAGGAGCTGGCCGCTCGGATTGTGCGGGCCAGCCCTCAGGGCGACGGGTTTTCGCTGGTGGTGATGGGCCGGCCGCCCCGGGTGTTGGTCGACGTGGCGGCGCTGGCGCCGGCCGAATTCCTCCGCGAACTCGAGGCGGCCCGACGAACCGACGGCACGGCCGACCTGGCGGCCACGCTGGCGAAGGTCGACTCGGTGCTCCGCGGCACGCGGCGCGAGCGCCCGGGGCTCGAACAACAGGAGATTTACTTCCTGACGGATCTCTGCCGCGTGGGCTGGATGGGACCGAGGGGCGACGCGGTCGTCGGCGAAGCCCGTCGGCGGGCAAAAGACCTTGCGCGCCGGGCGCGGATCGTGGTGGTCGACCTGGGCCGGCCGGGCGCCGACAACTCGGCCGTCACGCGGTTGGCCACCGCCGACTCCTACGTCACGTTGGCCGGGGGCGCCGAAATCGAGGTCACGTTGCACAATTTCGGACCCCGCGTCCGCAAAGGCCAGACCGTCGAGTTGCTCGTCGACGCCCGACGCGTGGCCCGGCGCACGGTCGACCTGTCCTCGGGCAAATCGCGCGTGGTGCGTTTCGCCTATCGCTTCGACGTGCCCGGCGAGCACGTGGTCGAAGCGCGGCTGGCCGTCGACCGGCTGGCGGTCGACAATCGTCGCTGGCTCGTGCTGCCGGTTCGACGGGCGCTGGACGTGTTGTGCGTCGACGGCCGGCCGGGAGGCAATTTCAGCGGGGCGACGGCGTACTTGAACGTGGCTCTGGCCCCCGGTGACGGCGAGAGTTCCATGGCGTCGGTTTGTCCGAGGGTAGTGCCCGAGAGCGCGTTGGTGGAAGTCGATTTGTCGCGATACGCGTGCGTGTTCTTGTGCGACGTGGCGCAGGTGACGGCCACCGAGGCGCGGGTGCTGGGCGAGTACGTTCGCGGTGGCGGCGGGCTGGTCGTGTTTCTCGGGCGCCGGGTCATGGCCGAGCGCTACAACCGCGAATTGGTCGAGCGCGAGCCGCTGCTGCCGGGATTCTTACAGGGCGTCGTCGAAAACACCCAACCGGGCCTCGACCCGTTGGGCTATGCCCATCCGATTGTCGAGCCGTTTCGCGGGCGCGAGCAGGCGGGCCTGGTAACCACGCCGGTCGAGCGGTACGTCAAGGTCGTATTGCCGGTCGACTCGAAGGCCCGAGTCGCGCTGGCCACGCGCGGCGGCGATCCGCTGATCGTCGAGCAGTCGGTTGGTCGAGGCCGCGTGGTGCTGGTGACCACGTCGGCCGACACGTCGTGGACGGCAATGCCCCTGTGGCCGAGCTACGTGCCGATTGTCCAGGAGATCGTGGCGTGGGCGGTGGCTGGCGGGATCGTCCAGCACAACGTGCTGGTGGGCGAGCCGCTGGCCGGGTCGCTGCCCGCGTCGGCTGCCGGCGAGGCGACCCACGTCGTGCTGCCCGACGGGCACGAAGAAGTGGTGGCTGTCGGTGGCCCGAGGGGCCGCGCATGGCGTTTCGATGCGACCGGGCCGAGCGGCATTTACACGATTCGACTGGGTGGCGCGGCGGCTGACGAGTCGCGGTTTGCCGTGAACGTTGATACGGTCGAGAGCAATTTGGAGAAACTCACCGAGGAGCAATTGTGTGCTGAAGTCTGGCCGGGTGTTTCCTTCGACTACCGGACGACCTGGGAGGCGTCGGGCCGCCGGGCCAGTGCGACCATCGGCCGTCGCGGCGGGCTGGCGCGGTGGTTGCTCTGGGTTGCGCTGGGCCTGCTGGTCGCCGAGACGTTCCTGGGACGGCGGTTCGGACACTACGAAACCGCGGAGGAAAATTATGGAGCCACAGATGCACACAGATGAACACGGATGTTTTACCGGTGCCTGGGCCATAGCGAAGCGGTGGCCCAGCGCCCTGATCTTCCGGGCCACTGCTGCGCTATGGCCCAAGCACCCCAGTAATGTTGCAAGCCCAACACCCCGAAATCCCTACTTCCCCTCCCCATGAACGGCACCCTACCAATATGGATCCAGCGAATGCTCGGCGTCGAGGCCGGGCCCGGCGAAGGCGCGGCCTGGCACCTCGAGAGCGCCTGGCCTCTTGCGCCCTGGGCCACGTTGCTGGTGGTGGTGTCCGTCGTGGTGTTCGTCGCGGCGGTGTACTCGCGTGAGAGTCGACGCGTGGGGCTTGGCTGGAAAGTGGCGCTGGCGTCGATCCGCGTGGCGGTGATCGGCATCGTGCTGGTGATGATCGCCCAATTCGTGCTCTGCGTCGAGCGAACCGGGTTGCCCTACCTGGCGGTGGTGCTGGACGACTCGGCCAGCATGACGGTCGTCGATCGGTGGGACGAAAAGGTTGCCGAGCGGTTAGGCCGACAGCTCGAAGCAGCCGGGCTACGTTCCGCGCAGCCGACTCGCGAGAATCTGGCGAAGGCGCTGCTCTTGGAGGACCGTGCGCGGTGGCTTGCCCGATTTGCCCGCGACTACAAACTGCGATTCTACTTCCTGACCGGCCCGCGCGAGAGTCGGTTCGAGAACGTCAAACAGCTTGCCGACGAGATCCGCGCGAGCGAGGCCGAGGGGTCCGCGACCCGGCTCGGCGCGACGGTCGAGGTGGTGCTCGACGACCTGCGGGGCACCACACCGGCGGGCATCGTTTTGTTGACCGACGGGATCAACACCGAGGGGCCGGGTCTGGATCAGGCGGCCGCCGAGGCCAGGCGTCGGGGCGTGCCGCTCTCGATTGTTGGAATAGGCGACGATCGGCCGGTTGCCGACGTGCGGTTGACCGACCTTTTGGTCGACGACGTGGTTTTTGTCGACGATGTAGTGTTCTTCGAGGCAATGCTCGCCGCGCCCGGCTATAGCGATCGGCCACTTCGACTGACGCTCCGCCGCGAGGGGCGTCCCGAGGTGCTGGCCGAAACCGAGGTGACGGCCCAGCCCGACGGCCGGCCGCGGACGGTGCGGATTGCGTATCGGCCCACCGAGGTTGGCCGGTTCCGTTACGTGGTCGAGGTCGAGCCACTCGCGGGCGAGGTCCAAACGGACAACAATCGCCTCGCGCGCACCGTCGAGGTGCACAAAGCGCAGATCCGCGTGCTTCTGGTCCAAGCCTATCCGAACTTTGAGTACCGCTATCTTCGCAAGATGCTCGGACGCGACGACACAATCGAGCTCGACACGCTCTTGCAGGAGGCCGACCTGGAACACGCCCAGCAGGACGCCGCCGCGCTGGCCGTGTTTCCCGTGCGGCGGGACGAACTCTTGAAGTACGACGTCGTGATTCTGGGCGACGTCGATTTCAAGCGGCTGGGCGAGCCGGCGCTGGCGAATCTCGCGTCGCTGGTCGATCGGCCGGGTGGCGGAGCACTGGTGTTTTTGGCCGGGCCACGGTTCGACCCGGTGGCTCTGGCCAATACGCCGCTAGCGCGATGGTTGCCGGTCGCGTCGACGGGCGTCCGCGTGCCGCCGCCGGACGAGCCACTGATCGACGGCTTTGTGGTCGAGCCGACGGAGCTGGGGTTGGACAGCCCTGCCCTGCAACTGGGCGACACGACGGCGCGGACGAAGGTCATTTGGGAGGAACTCGCGCCGCTCTACTGGATGATCGACGCGCCCGAGTTGAAGCCGGGCGCGCGGGTCTTGGCCGTCAATCCGCGGCGGACGGGCCCGGCGGGTCAGGCGCTGCCGGTCATCGTCCTGCAATACGTTGGGGCGACCAAGGTGCTGATGCACATGACCGACGAGACGTGGCGATGGCGGATCGGCAAGGGCGACGGCTACTTCGCCCGCTATTGGGTCCAGATGATTCGCTACCTGGCTCGCTCGAAGCTCGGCGACGGCGACCGCTCGGCGGTGCTGGCGACCGATCGGCGCGAATACCGGCAGGGCGAGACGGTTCGCTTTCGGCTTCGATTGGCCGACCCGCGCCAGACGCCAGCCGGCGGGGAGGACGTTGTCCTCATCGTCGAGCAGGAAGGCGGCCGGACGCAACGGATTCCCATGTCGCGGCACTCCGTACACGAGATGTTCGAGGCCGCGCTCGATGACGTGGTGGCGGGCCGGTATCACGCCTGGGTAGCCTCGGGAAGCACCGATGGCGCTCCGCCGACGGTCGATTTCAGCGTCGCGGCGCCGGCCGGCGAATTCGAGCACGTCGAGATGGAGGCGGCCATGCTGCGCGACGCCGCGGAGCGGAGTCGGGGACGTTTCTACACCGTTGCCGACGCCAGCGGGCTGCCGGGCGAGCTTCCCTCGGGCCGCCAGGTGCCAATCGAAAGCCTGCCGCCCGTGCCGCTTTGGAACCGCTGGCCGCTTTTGGCGGTTTTCTTGACGCTATTGATCACCGAATGGGTCGTGCGCAAGCGAAAGGGGTTGGTATGAAGAGAGGGATTCGGGATTAGGGACTGGAGGTGGCTGTAGTCTTGGCGTGTACAATGAGGGGAAAGACGTTCGTCATTTCGATGTGCCCATCTTTCGATTCGATGTGTTTGCGCCGATTGCGTCTTTGCGTCTTTGTGTCTTTGCGTTGAAAAGAACTCAACCCATGACTCATCCGTTGGAATTGAAACTCGCGCGATTGCGGCGCCGCGTGCGACGGTGGATGCTCGTCTATGGGCTCGGGCGGTTGATCGCGGTGGCCGTGGGCACGGTGGTGGTGCTGGGACTGATCGACTATCTGCTGCGTTTCGACGACCGGGGAATTCGGATCATGCTGACCGGCGGACTGTTGGCCGTCGTCGCCTGGGCGTGCCACCGTTGGCTGTATCGCCCGGCGACGGCGCAGGTCGGCACGCTCGAACTGGCGCAGCGCCTCGGACGGCGGTTTCCCGAGCTGGGCGACGATCTGGCCAGCGCGGTCGAATTTCTCAAGCAGCCCGAAGATGATCCCGTGGCAGGCTCAGCGGCGCTCCGCCGCGCGGTCATTGCCACGACGGCGGCCAAGGCGGAGACGATTGACTTCACGTCGGTCGTCGACCGCCGGCCGGCGCTGGGCGGCGTGCTGCTGGCGGTGGGTGCGTGCCTCGTGGTGGGCATTCTTCTGGTCCTCGATACGCTGTCGTGCCAGATCGCGATGGCCCGGCTGGCCTATCCGTTGGGTGAGATGGCCTGGCCGCGCAAGAACCATCTTCAACTCGTCGAGCGCGTCGATCGGGTGGCGCGGGGGCAGCCGTTCGAAGTCGAGGTGATCGACGCTGCCGGTGCCCGGTTGCCGTCGCGGGCTGAAATCCACTACCGTGTGGGCGGCCCCGATGGCGAGCCACTGGAGGAAGTCCAGCCGATGCGTCAGGTGGGCTCGACGATGGTGGCCCGGCGCGAGAGTGTCATGCGGCCGTTCGCCTATCGGATTGAAGGGGGCGACGACCGCCGGATGGGCTGGATCGACGTCGAGGTGGTCGAGCCGCCGGCGGTGGCCTCGTTCGTGGCGACGATCCACCCGCCGGAGTACACGGGACTCGCCGCGAGCCAGTCGACCGGCCAGCTTCGACTCTTGCGCGGAAGCCGCGTCGAGATCGACGCGACGGCGACCAAGTCATTGCAGTCGGCTACACTCGTGTTGGAGGGTGGCGCCAAGGTAACGTGTCGGATCGGCAAATGCGGCCGCCGCTTCACGGTCGGCCAAGGGGACCGGCCGAGCTTCATGCCGGAGCGGTCCGGTTTCTACGGGTTCGACCTGGTCGATCGTGAAGGCATTCACGGTGGCGGTGACGAGCGCTGGGAAATCGAAGTCGTCGACGATCGCCCGCCGGCGGTGAGCATCGAGCGGCCCTCGGGCACGACGTTTGTCACGCCCGAGGCGACCCTGCCGGTTCGCGTTACGGCCGACGACGACCTGGCGCTGCGGCGAATCGAAGGGAACGAGATGGGTGTCACTGGTGTCTTGCCAGTGCCGACCAACGCCCAGCACGGGCAAGATGCCGGCGGCACCCGCTCGATCACGCTTTTCGAGGGACCGCTGCGGGCCACGGCGGCGGCCGACGGAACGGGCGGCCAGCGGCAAACCATCGACACCCGGTGGAACCTGGCCGCGTTGCGGTTGCGGCCGGGCCAGCGGATCGTCTTTCATGCGTCGGCCGAGGACTACCTTCCCCAGAGCGGCCAGAGCGACTCGCGGGCGATCGTCGTCGTCGGGCGCGAGGAGCTGATCGACCGGCTGGCCGAGCGCCAGGAGGCGATTCTTGCCGAGTTGGCCCGGGCGCTGAATCTCCAACGGGAGAGCCGCCGGCAACTGGGTCAGCTTCAGCCTGGGGCGGCCGGTTCGCTGGGCCTCGATCAGGCGGGAGTCGATCGGCTTCGCAGCGCGGAGCTCGCCGAGCGCGAGGTCAACCGGATTTTGACCGACCACGACGACGGAGTGCCGGGCCAAATCGAGCGACTGCTCGGTGAGCTGGCCGACAACCGGCTCGATAGTCCCGACGTCGGTCGGCGCATGGAATCGCTCTTGGCCGAACTCGATCGGCTGGACCGGGTTGTGTTGCCGACCATTGCCCGAGAGATGACCGCCAGCATCAAGACGGCCGAAGCGCGGCTCGAGGCCGACGCGGCCGGGGGTGGCCGCCCGAGCACCGAACAGGCGGAAACGTCAGTCGAGACGTCGCTAGCCGCCGCCTGCGCGGGCCAGGACGAAGTGATCGCCGTGCTCGCGCGTCTTTTGGGCCGGCTGAGCCAATGGAACGATTATCGCCGCTTCCACCAGCAGTGGGCCCAATTGCTCCGCCGGCAGGAATTGCTCACCGAGCGGACCGAGGCGCTGGGCCGCGATCTGTTGGGCTGGCGGTCCGAGGACGTCGCGCCCGAGACGGCCACGCGGCTCACGGCGGCCGGCGGCGACCAGCTCGAACTGGGCCGGCAATTGGACGGACTTCTCCAGGAGATGGACTCGTCGCGCGTGGCGCTGGCCCAGCGCGATCCGCTTGCGGCCGAGACCGTCGCTGATGCCGTCGCCCGGTCGCGCGAGCAGGGCACGAGTTTGCGGATGCGCGCCGCGGGCGCCGCGATCGCGCGCAACCGCCTCGGCCAGGCCAGCTCGCTGCAAGCACAAATCATCGCCGATCTGCGGGACATTCTCGACCTGTTGGCCAACCGGCGCCGCGACGAGTTGGCCCGATTGGCCGAAAAGCTGCCGGAGACCGAAGGGGTACTTTCGGCCTTGGTTCGCCGCCAAAGAGACTTACGCGAGCGGATGGAAGAAGAAGTGGCCCGACCGGCGGCCGACGAAGATCACACTCGCGCCGAATGGCGATCGCTCAGCCGGCAGCAGGGCCAATTGCAGACCGAGGCCGACGCGCTTGCGAGTCTGTTGGTTCAATTGTTGGCCGAGCGGCCGGCGGAGTCGATCCGCGCGGCGGCCGCCCACATGGCCCAGGCGAGCCAGGCCGCCGGCGCCGTCGAGCCGCAATCGGCCGTGAGCCACGCGAAAGACGCGGAAGCAGCGCTGGACGAAGCGGCGCGGCGGCTGGCCGAACATCTTGCACGCGTCGAAGCAAACGCGGCTGCCGAGGAATTGGCCCGATTGGAAGCCACGATCCGATCGCTTCACGAGCGGCAACAAGCGGCGACCGACGAAACCAAACGGCTCGACGCCGAGTTGTGCGGGCCCGCGACACGCAGTGGTGCCCGGACGGCGGCACTGCGGCGGCTGGCCGGCGACCAACGGGCGATCGAGGCCGATACCTCGGAGTTGACTGCGACACTCTCTGGCGCGAAGGTGTTTCGGCAGGTACTCGACGAGGCGGCCGGGCAGATGGCCATTGCGGCGGGTTGGCTGGGGCGGCAAACGTGCGACGCCCGCGTCCAGGCGGCGCAGCAAGCGGCGCTCGATCGCCTGGCCCGGCTGGTCGAGGCGCTGCGGAGGCCGCCATCCGAGGCGCAACCCTCGGCGCCCGGCGGGGCGCAAGCCGCCGCGGGACAGCAGCCTGGCAAGCGATCCGCCCCGGGCGCGGTGGCCCAACTGCGGCTGCTCCGGATGCTCCAAGAGGATCTGTTCGTGCGGACACAAGACTGGCAGGCACGGTTCGGCGGCCAATCGCCTCTTCCGCCGGAGGCCCAAGAGGAGTATAAACGGCTCAGTGACGAGCAGGGCCGGCTGGCCGATCTGTTGATGGATTTGATCGGGGGCGAGGCCGCGGGCGGTCGACCGCCCCAGGACGCGCCGACCGAGCAGCCAGAGTGAGGTTTTCGATGGCGTCGATGATGAAATGCACGCGCGGATTTGTATTGATGGTGATCGCGGGTGTTGCACTGACGACATGGAGTGCTCCGTGTCTGGCTGATCGCACGCAGACGCGATCGATCGAGGACTCGCTGTTGGACGACGCGCGGCCCGGACCGTCGTCGCCGGCGGATCGCAAGGACGCCGACACCCAAGGGCTCCGCCGTCCTTCACAGTTCGCACCGGCCCGGGTGACCCGGCAGTCGTTCTGGGCCGACGAACTCGGGATGGCCAGCGTTTCGGAAGACGTATTGCCCCTGTTGTCGGTGGTCCAGCAGATGCGCGACGTCGAGAACATGCTGACTCGGGCCGAGTGCGGCACGGCGACACAGCACGCCCAGCGACAGATTCTCGACAGTATCGATCGATTGCTCGAGCAGGCGGGACCATGTTGTGGTTCCATGCGCCCGTGCTCGGGCAAGTCGCCGGCCGGCGCCCAACAGCCGTCGTCGTGCAAAGGATCGGGCAGCGCCAAATCGGGCATGAAGCAGGGGACCACGCCCGACAGCTCGGGCAAGGCGGCCCCAGGCGCGAGCCAGCAACCGGCGGGCGACTCGCGGCACGTCGACCCCGCCGAGATGCGCGAAGTGTTAAAACGGCTCTGGGGCGAGTTGCCGCCGCGCGAACGCGAGCAGATGCTTCAATTGCCGGTCGAGGAATTTTTGCCGCGCTACGAAATCATGATCGAAGATTACTTCCGCCGACTATCGGAACAGAAACAGAAGCAAGAGTAACCCCCTAGTTCCTGACCCCTGTCCCTTCACGATGATCCGTCTTCTCCTGCCAGCCTTGATTTGCCTTGCCGCCGGCGCGACGGCCGTGGCGGACGAGCCGCGCGCGGCGAGCAACGAGACAGCGGCGACCGCTAGGACGCAGGCGGCGGTGCGCGAAAGCCTGGCGTGGCTGGCGGCCCGACAGCACGAGGACGGGTCGTTCGGCTCGGGAAATCTGCGCGGCAACGTAGCGGTGACGGCGCTGGCCGGCGTCGCTTTTTTGTCCGGTGGAAACACGCCCAACCGGGGCACGTACGGCGCCCAGGTTGCCCGCGTGGTTGACTATTTGCTGAGTCAAACCGAGCAGAGCGGCTTCATCATCAACCGCGGCGCGATCAGCCAGGGCCCGATGTATGGGCACGGTTTTGCCACGATGTTTCTGGCCGAGTGTTACGGCATGTCGCCCCGGGCCGACCTGCGCGAAAAGCTCGTGGCCGCCGTCAAGCTGATTGTCGACTCGCAGAACCGCGAAGGCGGCTGGCGATACTGGCCCGACAGCACCGACGCCGACGTCTCGGTGACCATTTGCCAGGTGATGGCACTGCGCGCGGCGCGCAACGCCGGGCTGCACGTCCCCAAAACGACCATCGACCGCTGCATCGCGTACGTCAAGAAGTGCCAGAACTCCGACGGCGGTTTTACGTACATGCTGGGCGATCGGGGCGAAAGCCAATTTCCGCGGTCGGCCGCGGGGGTGGCCGCGCTCTATAGCGCGGGCATCTACCAGGGGCCCGAGATCGAGCGAGGGCTCGACTACCTGATGCATTTTTTGCCGGGGAGCACGCAGGCGCGGCAGTCGGGCCACTATGAATATGGCCAGTACTACGCAGCCGGGGTCATGTGGCAAGCCGGCGGCCGACGGTGGCGAAAGTGGTACGCCGCCGCGAGCGACGATCTTCTGGCGCGGCGGGCCCCCGGCGGACCTTACTGGACATCGCCCTACTCGGACGATTATGCCACGGCCATGGCGTGCATCGTTTTGCAGGTGCCCAACGACGCGTTGCCGATTTTTCAGCGTTGAGGTCCGTGGGTTCCAACGCAAGAGACGCAAATGACGCAAGCGACTGTAGGTCAGGCTGTGCCTGACAAAGAAACCGAACCAACCCATGTGGATGTCAGGCACAGCCTGACCTACAAACTGTGGTGGGTGGTGCCCACCCTACTTGGGTTTGTCACGGTGCTGAGCGGCGCGATTTGGGCGGCCGGGGAGTCGCCCTCGGGACTGGCCGTGCCGGTTGATGGGGAGACGTTCGAGGCGCGGCTGGTCGGGGCCGGCGCCGACGGGCGTCTCACGTTTGCCGGCCTCGGCGGCGCTCGGCGCGACGTGCGGGCCGACGCGCTGGTCCGCTGGGGGACGCCGGCCGAACCGGTCCGGGGTCCGGTCGCCGTGTTGGCCGACGGGGGCCTGCTGCCGGCCGACGTGCTGCGGATCGACACCGGGCAGGTTGTATTCGATAGCGACTCGCTGGGCGAGATTCGGGTGCCGTTGGAATCCCTCGCCGGCATTGTCCTCGCGTGGCCCAGCGGCGCGGCCGAGCAGGACCGGCTCGTCGATCGGCTGCTTGAGGCCAAGGGCTCGTCGGACGTCGTGCTTCTGGCCAACGGCGACCGGCTGGCCGGGGTCGTTGTGGATGTCGACGAGCGAGAGGTTCGCTTCGACGCCGATGGAAAACCAACGCGCCTGCCACGCGATCGGGTTGGCGCGGTCGTTTTCAATCCGGCGCTGCGGAGCCGGACGAGCAAGCCGGCGCCGCGAACGTGGCTTGGACTCGACGACGGGACGCGGTTGTTGGTCGACCGGATGGCGATCAACGGCCCGACGCTTCGTCCGACGCCCAGCGGCGCCCCGGCCGACGCGAGGCCCTGGTCGACCGCGGCACGACGGTTGGTCTTCGTGCAGCCGGTGGGCGGTCGGGTGGAGTACCTTTCCGATCGGAAGGCCGACGGATACCGGCACGTCCCCTTTCTCGATCTGCCGTGGCCCTATCGCAACGACCGCAACGTGCTCGACGGGCGGCTACGTGCCGGTGGGCGAACGTGGCTCAAGGGCCTGGGCGTCCATAGCTCGGCGCGGCTGACTTACTTGCTCGACGAGCCGGTGGATCGCTTCGAGGCCGAGTTGGCGCTGGACGACGCGGCCGGCGCGGGCGGGAGCATTCGCTACCACGTGTTCGTCGACCGGCGGCGGAAATTCTCGAGTGCCCCGGTTCACGGAGGCGATCGGCCCGTGGCGGTTCGGGTCGACCTGGCCGGGGCGAAGCGGCTCGATCTCATCGTCGATTTCGGCGAGCGGGCCGATCAACTCGACTACGCCGATTGGCTCGACGCGCGGGTCATCCGGGCCAAGACGCCGCTCGAGAAAGGCCCGTAGGTCAGGCTGTGCCTGACATCCGCAACGGTTCGTTCAGCTTCTCGTCAGGCACAGCCTGACCTACGAGTTGGGCTTGCGGAAAAAGGGGGACTGGCTCCGTGGCACAAGTCGGCGTGGAATTGGGAGGAACGGTCACTGCCACGGTGCCTGTCCCCCTTTTCCCGTCGGTGGTCCGTCACAAAAGGGGACAGGCACCGTCGCCGGAGACCGTGTTTGCAGATCGGACGATTATCGAGGCGACGGAGCCAGTCCCCTTTTGCGACTGCCAACCCGGCGAGGTGGCGTTACTCGGCCCGCTGCAGGTCGATCTGGTCGATGCCGACCATGTAATTCTTCTTTGCCTCGGGATTGGCGCCGACGATTTCGATTGCCACCGTGTGCTGGCCTGGGCTGAAGTCGAACGGGCCCAGCGTGATCGGCTTTGCGGGAACAACCGAGGGATCGTAGAGGTCGACTGGCTCGCCCACCTTCTTGCCGTCGACGTGAAGCTGAACGATGGCGTAGTTGGGGGCCTTGGTCAAGCGAACTTGGAGCGAGTAGCGGCCCTCGGCCTCGACCGGCACGGCCAGTTCGAGCCGGTTGCCCGGCTTGGCCCTGCGCCACCAGAGGTGGTCGTTGCCGCGCCACTGGTCCGCGCCGAAGGCTCGCATGTCCTGGAGCTCGACGGTGCCGGCTGGGCGATTCAAGAGAGTAAAACCGGGAATGCTAAGCGGCGTGTCATACTGGACCGGCTGTTGAGCCTCGCGTTGGATTTCCTCGAGCGTGAACCCAATGGTGGCCGCGGCGCCGGGGCGGCCATACCAGTAGGTCGTGGCGGCATAGTCTACCTTTGTCTTGAGCGAGTGCCAGACCTCCATGTCGAAGCGGAACAACCGTTCGAACGGGATGGCATCGAGCAGCCGGACCCGGGTGTTGGTCACGTTGCCGTAGTTGTGTGGTCCTTCGGCGCGGGGCTGGGCGTGGAAGGGCGACTGGAAAAACCAGGGCGTGCACCAGGCGTAGCCGTAGTAGTCCTCGGTGCCCGTGCCGAAATGGGACGGGAACGTCTCGCCGTCGACGTAAATCTTCTCGTCGCCTTCGCCCCACCAGCCGGTGACGCGATTGAGCAAGGTGAGCGTGTCGCCGACGAAAACCCCCTGGCCCTTGGCGGTGAGGTAGTTCCAGTCAAACGCCTTTCGGCCGTTGCGGGCGGTCTCGATGTTGCGCTGCTGCCGCCAGGTGGTGTGGAAATACATCGAGCGGTCGTCCCAGGTCCACGGGCAGGTGGTGGGGACGACGATTGCCCCGACATCCTGCTGGCCGAGGTTCTTCAACGTGATCTCGCACTCCTTCTTGAACGGCATCACCCACCAGCAGGTCATCGTGCCGTCCTTGTCCACCTTGCGATACCAGCCGGTGTACGGATTCACACCGACGCCGCTGCCGAAGAAATCGCCCACGGGGCACCAAACGGTCGTCTTGTCGTCAAATTCGATGGCCAGGATCGTCGAGCGAAGGGCTTGGGTCAGATCCTCCGTGGCTAACAGGCGGACGGAGAGCCGGCAGAGTGCTCCCCCCCTCCCCTTCTCGAGTTCCACTTGCATCGAGCGACCGGGCGGGATCATCTCGGTCAATTCGACCGTCCCTTCCGGCATGACCGAGCCCGGATCAAGCAGCGTTTTCTGGACCGCGGCGATCTTTTCCTTGGCGGCGGCCAGTTGGAACATGCTGAAGCTCTCGACCTCGGTGCCGGGGGCATAAGTGCGGTAGTTGATCTGGTAGTAGAGCAGGTCGTGGTTGTTGCCACTCTTCTGGAAGTTGCGGTCGAAGGTCACCTTGCAGTGCTTCGCATAGGGAATGGGCAGATACAGATTGCGCCCCCTGGCCGTCTCCTCGGAAAGCGGCGGGCCGGCCAGCTCGGCGCCACCAATCAGTTTGCCGACCTGAGTCTCGATCGTCGGCTGCGTCGCGCCGTCGAGGTAGACGCGGACGGTTCCTTCGTAGTGGCCCGAGGTGATCCACCAGCGGACGATCGCGCCGGGTCCCTCGGCGTCCATCATGACCCATTCGGTCCGCCCGTCGTTGGTTTCCTCGCGCACAAAGAACGAACGGTCGTTGTTGGCGAACCAGCCGGGCTGGTCGGGGCCTTTCGACGCGGGGTCGTAGCTGCTGGCTTGCCGGCAGGTATACGCGGGATCGGGCAGCCGGGCCAACGCCGCCCGATCGGTCATTTCATCGAGCAAGGAATCCAGCGTCACGGGCATGGCAGCCACGGCCGCCTGGCAGCAAGCCATCACAAAACCCAACACGAGCGAGCACAGTCTGGTCGGCATGATTTTCTCCATAGTTTTCTTCTGGGCAGCGGGCCAGAACGACGGGAAACGAGGAAGGAGTAACGGGGCGAGAGGACGCATCGCCGGCCACGACGGCGCCCTGGTTTGGCTAGAATACCCTACCATCGTAGCCTCTGGCTGGGAAGCTGGCAAACGTGGGTGTAAAGAAAAGAATCCGTGCTAGATAACCCCCAGGTCATGGGGGTTGTCATAGTTAGAAGCAGGCATCGCCTCTGCCGA
>Ga0307430_1001636_pt1 | contig 16084 bp, 10 predicted proteins | sample SalMarWE160130MG_FD_202159 | JGI IMG/M metagenome (GOLD analysis project Ga0307430, IMG submission 202159) | Salt marsh sediment microbial communities from the Plum Island Ecosystem LTER, Massachusetts, United States - WE1603-130 | ecosystem: Environmental > Aquatic > Marine > Intertidal zone >... | reverse complement strand
CGCGGGCTCAATTGCCCATGACGGGGCTCGGGTTGTTTGTTGTGTCCGCGTACCACGGGCTCGCGCCCGAGGCTACTCCCAAGCGCCCCTGGCGGGGCTTGGATATGTGCGCCCATCTCTGTGGGAAGTGCGGGGCAGGCCCTTCGGAGCGCCGCGAACGGGCCGCGGTCAGCGCAGCGTGTAGGTGGGCAGGTAGCGGTAGTAGACCTCGAGCGTCAGGCAGCAGAGCGCAGTGGCGTAGACCGGCTTGTTCTTGTGGCCCGCGACGAGCTCCTTGCCCTCCATGCTCAACTCGGGGAAGCCCCAGCTTCCGTCGGCCTTCTGCTCGCGCAGCAGCTCGGTCGTCATCATCTTGTTCCAGTGCATCCAGTGCGGGTTGGCCGCCGGTCTCGGGGCGGCCGAGTGGTAGATCGCCTGGGTGACGTAGTACAGGGCGTACAGCGGCGCGTCGTGCCACCCGCCGTCTGATTTCTCCCAGCTAAACGCGTAGCGCTTCATCGTGTTGAGCATCGATTGCGCCGCCGGCGTGTTCCCCCCCCCTAAGAACTGTAGGCAGAGGGTCGCCACGCCCGTGAGCCCGAAGCTGACCTTTCTCCTCGCCGTCGGGCTGTCCTCCTCCGGGTAGGGGGCCAAGGGCGTGGTGTGCTGGTAACCCGACCAGCCTTCCGACACGTCGATGCGGCTCGTGATGTCGTCGAGCGCCTTCTTTCGCGCGTGCGCCAGCGCGTGGTTGGGGAAGCGGATGCCCGCATAGAAGGCCGCCGTCAGCGCCTGGATCTGCCAGCCGGACACGGACGTATCGCCGCCCGGCCAGTCGCCCTGGAAATGCTCGCGGCCCGTCTTGTAGTCGCGCACGGTGATGCCGCCTTTGGTGTAGGAGTAGTACCAGCCACCCTCGTCGGTCTGGCCGTGCAGGATGACCTCGACGGCGTCCTTGACTACCGGCTTGATCGCCTCGAGCTCGGTCATCGCGTACGCCTCGGCCAGCGCGTAGGTGGCGATCCCGTGCTGATAGGCGAAATACGACTGGTGCGCCAGGAACCCCTCGGCGTCCTGATGGCCCTTGAGCCACTCGAGCGCCTTGCGCACGCACGAGCCGTACTGGGGCGACAGATGGTCCTCGCCGTGGCCCAGGAAGCACAGCAGCGCCAGGCCCGTCATCGACGGCTTGTACGGGTCCTCGCCCCACGAGCCGTCCTCGTTCTGGTGGTCCCTGAGCCAAAGCAGTGCCAGGATAACGGCGCGTTCGGTGCGGTCGTCGCCGCCGCCCTCGATGAGCGCTTCTTCGCGCTCGTAGCGCTGCTGGTACTTGACGTTGCGCGTGCGGCGCCGGGGCGTGGGGATCCGCTTCTTGTCCTCGGGGTCGATCTTGGTGAACGTCACGTTGCTTTCGGTCCGGTAGTCGATCTCGCGGATCTCGGGCGTCTCGATCTCCTCGAGCTCCGTCTCGATCTCCTCTTCTTCGATCTCGATCTCCTCCTCGGGCTGCTCGAGATCGACCTCCTGCATCGTCGGCTCGTAGCCGCCCGGCTCGCCGAAATCGATCGAGGCCGGGCCCAGCCCCTGCTCGACCTCCTCGAAGAACAGGGCGGTGAACATCGTCAGTACGATCACGTGCAGGGCGATCGAGATGAGCGTGTACATCGGCCGGACCACGGTCTCGCGCGGCCGGTGCATCTCGGCCATGCGGAAGGCGTGCCGGGAAACCCAGGCCACGTACCCGCAGCCCGCCACGAACACCGGCGCGCCGATGAACAGGAACGGGAACCAGAGCTTCGCCGCGAGCAGCGTGATGAACACGCCGAGCGAAGGGAACACAAGCGGTATGAGGACTCGAAGCGAGGCGAGCCCGTAGGCGCGCGCGTCGCTGAAGACCGCCAGCACCACGTATAAGGCGAGCGCGATCTGCACCGCCGACCAGATCACGTACGGCACCGAGGAAACCTCGTCGCCTGCCAGAGACAAGAACACGACCAGCACGGCCAGCCCGGCGAGGGCGAGAAACGCCGTCGCGAGCCCGAGGATCACGAAGTGCAGGTGCAGGTTGTGGTGCGACGTGTGGCACTTCGGGCACGTCCAGGCCGTCGTATCGCCGACGTGCTCGACGACGAACACCTCGCGGCACTGCGCGTTCTCGCAGTGGACCGTGTCGCGGTCTCGCTGCTCGCGCCCGGGCTCGGTCTGTGGCTGTCTGCTGGTCCGTATGCTGTCGTCCATCGTTCTCGCTGTGTCCTCAGCGTGGTTGCCGTGCGCCTACCGCTGCGGGCGGTAGGTGGGCAGGTAGCGGTAGTAGACCTCGAGCATCAGGCAACACATCGCGGTCGTGTAGATCGCCTTGTTCGTGCCCTTGAAGCACGTGTCCTCCCACGAGCCGGCGGCGCCGGTCGGGTAGTCCCAGTGCCCGTCCGGCCGCTGTCGCTCGACGAGCATGGTGCTGCACAGCGGGTTCCAGTACTTCCAGTAGACGTTGTCCCGCGGGTCGTCCGTGGCCTGGTACATCGCCTGGGTTACGTAGTACCAGCCGTAGACCGGGCCGAACTCGCCGCCGGCGGTTTTGGTCCAAGTGCAACTGTAGCGGCGCATGAGGTGCAGGCCGCCTTTGACCTCGCGGCAATCGTGCTCGCCCAGAAACTGCAGGCACAGCGTGCCGACCGCCGTCGTGCTGTAGTTCTCCTTCGCCGTTCGGCGCTCGCCCGGATCGGTGCCGATGTAGCCGAACCCGACGTCGGACCCGAACCGGCTCTTGATGTCGCCGATGGCGCGCCGGCGCGCCTCGCTCAGCATGTCGTTCGAGAAGCGAATGCCCGCGTACCAAGCCGCCGTGAGCGCCTGGATCTGCCAGCCCGAGATGCTCGTGTCGCCGCCGCGCCACGGCGAGCCGTCCTTGAGCACCTTCTGGTAGGCGTAGTACCACCCGCCTTCGGGCGTCTGGCCCTCGCAGATGCGCCGGACCGCCTTGGCCACGACGGGCCGCAGGTCTTCGAGGCCGGTGACGCCGTACGCCTCGGCCATCGCGTAGGTGGCGATCCCGTGCTGGTAGACCCACTTGCCCTCCGGGGGCACGGGCCCCACCTTGGTGAAGAAGCCGTCGTCGTCCTGCCTCGAGATCAACCAGATGATCGCCTTGCGCACCGTCTCGCCGAACTCCTCGGAGAGATCGTCCTCGCCGTGACCCAGGAAGCACAGCAGCGCCAGGCCCGTCATCGAGGTCTGGATCGGCGGCTCGCCCCACGAGCCGTCCGGGTTCTGGTGCTCCCTGAGCCACCGCAGCGCGGCCAACACGGCGTCCTCGGTCTTGAGGGTCCCGCCGCCCAGCTCGAGCGCGTACCGGCGGTTGAAGCGCTGCTCGTAGTGGACGTTTCGCCGCTGGCGCTGCTTCCGCATGCGCGGCTTCTCTTCGACGTCGATCTTGGTGAACGCCATCTCGTTCTCGGTCGTGTACTCGATCTCTTTGACCTCGGGCGGCTCGACATGTTCCAGCTCGAGCTCGATCTCCTGCTCCTCGAGCTCCGGCTCGTCCTCGAGATCGAGCTCCTCGATCCGCATCGACTGCGGCACGTAGCCGCCCGGGCGGGCGAACTCGACCGACGAGCGGCCCGGCGTAGGCTGCGGCACCAGCACGGTGGCCAGCCCCATGTAGAGCATCAACACCACGTGCACGGTCACCGAGACCAGCGCGTAGACCGGCCGGACGACCGACTCGCGCGGCCGGTGCGGCACCGACATCCGGAGCGTGTGCCAGAACACGTACGCGCCGTACAGCCCGAGCCCGACGAACGCGAGCCCGACCGCGATCACGGTCACCACCTCGAACACGAACCAGTAGACGATGGCCGCCGCGACCGCGCTCGCGTACAGCCCCGGCAGCAGGTACCGCAGCGCGCGCAGCCCGTAGGCCCGGCGGTCGTTGAAAATCGCCAGCACCACGTAGCCCGAGACGGTCGTCTGCACCGCCGACCACATCAGGTACAGGAACGTGACGTTCTGCTCGCTGTGGGTGATCGCGTAGCTGACCGTCAGGCCCAGACCGGCCACGGCCAGCACGGCGAACGCAATGCCCAGCACGAGGAAATGCGTGTGCAGATTCAGGTTCGGATGGGCGCACGCCGAGCAGGCCCAGGCCTCGTTCTTGGCGACGTGCTCGACGACATACCCCTCGCCGCAGGCGAAGCACGTGACCCGGTCCCGCTCCTCGGGCTCGACGCGCTCCGTCTCGCTGTGGGTGTCGTCCATACTCCGTCTCGTCCAGCGCCGCGCGGCGTCTACCGCGTCGTGGGCTCGACCGGTCAACCCGGTGTGGCTTGCTCACTCAACCACGGTGCGACCGGGTCGCACCCCTCGACGAATCGAAACGATTGGCCGCCCGGCCCGGTGTCGTGCGACCACGTCGCACGACATCAGTCCACCTCTTCGTACGGCGGCACAACGGTCACCTTCGCGCCGACCTCCCGGACCATGTCGAGGATCTCGATCACGTCGCCGTGCCTGGCGTCGTCCCTCATATCGACAAACACGTAGATCTCCTCGTCATAGGCGACGAGTACGAGCAGCTTGTCCCGGAAGGCGGCCTTCTTCATCCGCCTCTTGTTGACCACGATGCCGCTCTTGGTCACCACCACCATGAACTGCTTCGGCAGATCCTCGGGCTCTACCCGCCGCACGTCCTTCCGCGGCAGGTCGGTGCCGATCTGGCTCTCGGCGCTGATGAACGAGGTCGCCACCAGGAAGAAAATCAACAGCAGGAAGACGACGTCGATCATCGGCGCCATCTGGAACTGGATGTCTTCCTCGTCTTTCGCGCGCAGGAACGCCACGTTTCGTCCTCCATAGCCGGCTCACGACCGGCCCATAACCGGGCTGCTGCTCGAGCCCGGCCGCTCTCCCGATCGGACGTCAGTCTTCCCCGTAGATCAACTCGTCCGCGGGCACCTCGTCCTCGCCCTCGAGCACGCCCGGCTCACCCCGGCCGGTGACGATATGCTCCTCGCGCGTCTCGGTGATGAGCGAGATCCGCGTCAGCCCCACGTTCGCCGCGGCGCGGTAGACGTTGTTGACTTCCTTGGAGCGCGCGTCACGGTCGGCGCGGATGGCCACCTTCCAGCCGGCGCCGAGGTCGTTGACGAGGCCCTGCATGTAGTCCTGCAGCGCGCGCTTGGTCAGGAAGAGGTTCTCGCCAATGAAGATGTCGCCGCGTTCGGTGACGTTGACCACGAGGGTGTTCTCCCCCTTCTCGTACTGCTCGGCCGTCTTGGCATACGCCAGGCGCACATCGACCCGCTCGGTCTTGTCAAAGGTGGTCACCGTAATGAAGAAGATGAGCAACAGAAAGACCACGTCGATCAGCGGGGCCATCTGGAAATGGACCTCCCCGCTCAGGCCGAACCGGTCCTTCTTGCGCTTCGCCATAGCTGCCTCTCGCTGTTAGAGCGACGTGATGATCACGACCGCGGCCGCCACGATCGGCCAGATCACGATATCGACGACGCCGAGCAGGAGGGCCATGGTGGCCTTCCACGGCTCGGTCGCCAGCGCGCCGCCCGGGTTGCCGCCGAGCTCTCGCAGCTCGGCCTTGATCCTGACCGCCTTGGCGATGGCGAACGGCCCGAGGATGAACCCGACAATGGGCATGATGCCGACGAATGCGTTCGAGAGCGCCTCGTCGATCAGCAGCGCCAACCGCTGCGGCACCAGCCCGCCGCGCGGCACGCCGGTGTTGCTCGGCTGCGACCGCCACTTCATGAACCGCTTCACGCTGTTCTCGACGACCATGAGGATCTTGATGCCGCGGTTCTTGAAGTAGTAATACATGAACATCGCCGGGATGCCGATGATGAGCCCGAACGCCGTCGTGAACAGCGCCTGGTAGATGCCTAACGCGAGCTTCTCCGGCTTGCCGATCGCCGCCTCAATCGCCACGCTCCGGAACGCCAGAATCATCCCCGTTACCGTGCCGAGCAGGCCGACCATCGGCGCGATCGTGCCGAAGATCGACAGGTAGCCGACGTGCGACATGAACGACTCGCCCTCGTGCTCGCCGGCCAGCTCGATCGCCTCCTTGACGTCGGCGTCGGCCGGCGACGGCGCGGTGAGCCCTGCGTGCAGCACGTTCGAGAGCATCCCGGGGCTCTGCTCGCACTTCTGCACAGCGGCCTCGACGTCGTTCTTGCCGAAGTCCTCCCCGATCGCCTCGACGAAGCCGACCGGCAGCACCTTGAGCGCGTTGACGTTGAAGCACGACTCGAGCATGAGGGCCAGCACGACGATCTCGATAAAGAGCAGCACGTACATGAGCGGGCCGCCCTTGTTGAGCATCGACAGGAACGACATCCGCCCGCCGCGCACGTCGCCTTCCTTCTCCGCGGCCCCGTCCTCGACGCCCGCGAGCTCGCCGACCTCGCCGCCATCCTCGTCGTCGCCCAGGCCGGTGACCTCGACGTCCTCGCCCTCGCCGGGGTCCTCGATACCGACGTCACTTTCCTCGTCAGTGTCGAGCCCCTCGTCACCTTCGAGGCCGAGGTCTTCGTCCTCGATGCCGAGATCCTCGTCGGTCTGGGCCGGCGCATTCACCAGCACGGCACCCACGCCGAACGCCACGAGGACGGTGAGCATCACGAGCCACGCTCTCCACGGGCCGCCTATGAGCGTCCGTTTCATGCATGTTCCTCCTCTGTCCATATCGTGCCTTGATCTCTTGAACTCTAGCTTCCCGCGCCTAGGAGGCGCGCCTTGATCTTGTCAGCGCGTTTCTTCATGCTCGCGTCCGACGACTTGCCCAGCTTCTCGCAGCAGCCGATCGCGTTCTCACGGGCCTTCTGCACCAGGCGCTGCACCTCGGCCGCGCCCTCGCCCGCGTAGTTCCGATACAGGATGAGCACCTGGAGGTAGGACCGGAGCGCCAGGTAGTGCTTGCCCTCGGCGTAGTGGATCTGGCCGAGCAGGTCGAGCGCGCGGACGGTCAGCACGTCGTCGGTCGCCGCGATGATCTGATCGAGCGCGGCAATGGCCTTCTCGCGCCCGGACTCGCCGCCCGCCTCGGCCAGGCAGTGGGCGTACTGATACCGCCGACCGTAGGTGAGATCGCTGCCCGAGTAGTCGCGGAAGAGCTGCTCGTACACCTCGAGCGCCTCCCGCCACTTGCCCTGGCCCATGAGCGCCTGGCCCTTGCCGTCGAGCGCCTCGGCCCCAAAGATGTACAGGCCCGCGTAGGTATCGTACACCTCCTGATACTTCTTGGCGGCCGCGGCGTACCGCTTGCCGCGCAGCAGGCCCTCGGCGATGGCGAACTCCGGCAGCCGCGTCTTGGGCCGTACTTCCACCCAGTCGCCGCGGGCGAACGTCCGCTCGCCATACGTCGTCTTGAGCGTGAGCGAGCCGTCCTGCGTGCCCTTGACCAGCACGCCCTCTTCGGCCTGGCCGCCCCGAAGCACGATGGTCACCGGGACGGTCACTGCGCTCGCCTCCCCGGCCCCCTCGACTGCCTGAGCCGGCCAAACGGCTCCAAGCGCGAGGAGCGCCAGGGCGACACCGGCTACGAATACACGCATTGCTGTGGTTTCCTTTCCGAGCAAACGTCGAGCGAGACGATCGTGGGGCAGGCGAGGAATCGGCGCACCTGCCGGGACCCCGGAGCCGCGACATGCGATTATACCATACACACCCTCCGATGACAAGAGCGGCGAGGTGGCATGGGCATCCTGCCCATGGCTGACGGGCCGGACGCCGGCACCACCCGGGTGTCGGCCTCAGTTGCCGCCGCCGGTGCCGAGCTCCTTCTCGATCTTCGCGAGCTCCTCGCGGCCTCGCGCCACGATCTTCCGGATCGTCTCATCCTCCGAGCCGCCGAACGTGCTGATGAGGGTCTCGAACAGCTTCTTCGACTTGGCCTTCGCCTCCGCATCATCGGCCACGCGGAACTGGGCGATCCCTGCCTGGTAGTATGAAAGAGCGATGTATTTGGCCCGTTCCGGATTGTCCGGGTCGGCCCAATCGATCACGTAGATGTAGCTCGCGAGCGACCGCTTCGGATACCCGGACTCGAGCCAGATGTTGCCGCGCTCGTAGTAGGCCTTGAGAAAGCGTGGATCGGTCTCGGGCACCACGGCGGCGATCTTCTCGAGGGCCTTGGCGCCCTTGGCGGGCTCGCCGGCCCGCTTGAGGATCTTGGCGATCGAGAAGTAGACGTCGACGTAGTCGGCGGGGATCCGTCCGGGGCCGAGCAGCTTCCTGGCGCGCCGGAGATGCTCGTCGAGGAAGTCGGCCGCGGCCACGTCGAACTTCTTCGTCGGTTCCTCGCGGGCCTCGAGCACGTCGGCGGCCTCGGCGCACGCCGTGCCGGCCTCGTACAGAAGCCGCGTATAGACGCCGTACAGCGCGCGCTTCTCGCTCGAGGTGAGCCCCTCGGTGCGGAAGTGGAGGCGCTGGTTGGGCATGAGCTTGGTGTAGGCATCGAGCATCGCGTCGAACAGCTCGGCCTCCTTGAACGCCTCGGCGATGGTCACGTACGAGCCGTGATGGATCGGCGTGGCGGCGTAGACCGAATAGAAGTGCTTGGCCCGCGAGACCGCTTCGTCGCGGAGCGCGTCCTTCGCGGCGGGGTCGGTCTCGGTGTCCGCCAACTTCAAGAGCGCGGCCACCAGCGTGCCGATCCCGCGATGCGCCGTCGGGTCCGGCTCGTCGAGCGCGTCGGCCGACGGCCGCAACGTCTCGACCGCCTCGGCGTAGTGGGCCCCCTCGAGATGAAGCTCGGCCGCGCGGACACGCCCCTCGGCCAGGTGCGTGTTGTCGTGGGGTGCCCGTTCGAGGAAGAGCCGGTAGCGGTCAAGCGCCTTCGCGGTCTCGCCGATCCTCTCGTACGAGTACGCGGCATAGAACAACGCGTTGGCAAAGATCGTGCCGTACTCCTCCTCGCGCTGGAGGTCGGAGAGCCACGGGAACGCCTCGGCCTTGAGCTTGCCGTACTCGGCCGCCGCGTTCCGGTAGAACTCCATTTCCTGCCTGGGCTCGTCGGCCGCCTGGGCGAGCTTGAACCACGCGTAGCCCTTCAGGTCGATCGCGGGCACGACGTCAGGCCGCTTCGGGAAGTTCTTCTCGAAGATGCCGGCGGCCCAGATCACCTCGTTGAATTGGCCGAGCTCGCGGTAGACGTAGCACAGGTTCAGCAGCGCCTTGGGCGCGTCCTCGTGCCGCGGGTAGAGGGTGACCATGCGCCGGTACGCCTGCCCCGCCCGGAGGTATTGCTTCTCCCGCAGGTAGAAGTGGCCGACGTTGAGCAGCCTCTCGGGCGCTTTCGGGTGCTCGGGGGTGCGCTCGGCAAGCCGCTCGAACGCGAGGATGGCCGCCTCGGTGATCGCGTCCCTCTCGTCGCCCTCGTCCATCTCCTCGCCGAGCCGCCAGTACGACGAGCCTTCCCAGAACGAGGCGTCGCCGACGAGCGAGACGCGCCGCTGCTGGCCGGCCGGCTGCCGGTCGTCGACCACCTCGGCCCGGGGGTTGCCCGTCTTGGCCAGGTAGTTGAACACGGCGGCCGCCTCGAGCAGCCGGCCATCGGCGCCGCTCGCGTACAGGCTCTTGCCCCAGTAATAGAGCAGGGTGTCACGATAGGACCAGGTGCGCACCTCGGCGAAGCCGTTCCAGATCCGCTCAAAGTCGGCGATCGCGTCCTCGTGGCGTCCGGCCAGGTGCTTGTTCTCGGCCACCTTGTAGGCGCGGACCGCATCGTCGGCGCTCGCGAGCTTGATCTGCTTGCCGAAGCGAGAGCCGATCTGCTTGGCGCACGCGTCGTACATGCGCGTCGCCTCGGCCTTCCACGGGTTGTCGCCTCCCATGTTCATGACGCGCTCGAAGCGCTTGATCGCCTCCTCGAAGCGCCCGTCCTCGTAGAAGGACTTGCCGTACAGGTAGATAATCTCAGGCCACAGCGACCGGACCCAGCGCTCGTCGAGCTTGTTCGGGTTGGCCTTGAACTGCTCGTAGACCTGCTTGAAGTACGCCTCGCTCCCCTCGAGCAGCTTGCGGCACTCCGAGTAGCGCGTCAGCTCGTAGAGGCACCAGGCCTCGCCGAGGCGCGCGTCGTCGCTGAACTCGCTTCGCCCGCCCAGGCCGAGGCCGTAGAACATCACGCGCTTGTACTCGTCGAGCGCCTGGGCGAGCTTCTCGTTGCGCAGGCTGCCCTTGAGCCGCTTGCCCCATTCGAAATACGCCTGGCCGATCAGGTACTGCGCCTCGTCACGGCCCCATTCGGTGAACGCGGGATCGTCGACCAACACGCGGTACTCGTCGATCGCCTCTTCCCACCGCTTGAGCCCGAGGAGGCATTGGGCGATGTTGTGGCGGGCGGTGACCACCCGCCACGTCATGTCTTCCCGCGTCCGCGCGTCGGTGATCTTGGCCAGGTCCGTCAGCTCGATGAACTTGCGGTAGTTCGGGTAGGCTTCCTCGCACGCAGCCTCGAAACGGGCCTCGAGCTCCGCCGTCGGCTGCTCGTCGCGTTCGCGCGCGCCGATCTCGCGCTCGAGCTCGAGCGCCTCGTCCATGGCGATCTCGCCCAACAAGAACGAGCCGAGGTTGCGCGCAGGATGGTCCGGGTAGTCGCGATGAAACGCGGCGACCGCCTCTCGAGCGGCCGCCCTGATCTGCGGCGACGTGCCGTACTCGTAGAACGCCTTCGCCCGGTAGTAGGCCGCGGCGCCCGCCTTGTCGTGCGTGGGAAACTGCTTCGTGAAGACCCCGAACTCGCGCGCCGCCTCGTAGTAGATGCCCAACGACAACAGCCCGTACGCGTACTCGTACTGCTTCTGGGCAGCGTCGCGCTCTGCTTGAGCAAGCGCAGGGTAAGGGGCACTCAGAAAAGCGAGGGTGAGGGCTGCGGCTGTCAGGCGCTTTATCACCATGCTGACAATTAGCAGGAGCGCGTCGAGTTGTCAACGCCGAAAGCGGCGTCGCGGGCGGCGCGCTCGGCCTGGACGATCTCGGCTAACTCGTTGAGCGCGCGCTGCTTCGAGTCGTTGATAACCTGGTGCCTGTACCAGCTTGCCCGGGCGATCTCCTTCTCGGCACGCTCGAGGCGCCGCGCGGCCGAATCGGCCCCCTCCGAGCCCCGGCCGGCGAGCCGTCGGCGCAATTCATCGATCGAGGGAGGTAGCACGAAGATCGTCACCGCCTCGCCGTACTCGCCCAGGAAACTCTCCGCGCCGTCGACGTCGATCACGAGGACCAGGTCCTCGCCGCGTCGAGCCACTTGCCGGAACGCCTCGTCGAACACCTGCCGCGACGTGCCGTAGCGATCGCCGTAGATTTCCTTCCACTCGATGAAGTCGCCGCGCTCGATCCGGGCGTCGAACTCGGCGCGGTCGAGGAAGTGGTACGCGTCGCCGTCCCGCTCGCCCCCGCGCGGCGGGCGTGTCGTGCACGTGACCACGCGCCGCAGGTCAGGGACCGCCCCGATCAGCCCATCGACAAGCGTGCTCTTGCCCGCGCCCGACGGGGCCGAGACGACGAACACAAGCGGCTTAAACGGCGCCCGGGATTCTCCGTCTTGGCCTGCACTGTCTTGTGACGACTCGGCCATCGCCCCAGGTTCTCGAACGTCAGTTGAGTAACTCCTGCGCGCGCCGGACGAACGCCTCGGTCAGCGTGACCGTCTGCTCGAAGTCGCTGAGCCTCATCGTCGAGACCGGCGAGTGGATGTAGCGGCACGGCACCGAGACGATACCGGTGAGCACGCCGCCTCGGGCCGTGTGGATCGCCCCGGCGTTCGTGCCGCCGTACGTCGGGATCTTGTGCTGCCACGGAACCCCGGCCTCCTCGGCGAGCTGCTCGAGGAAGGTGACGACGCGCTGGCGGACCACGATGCTGTGGTCGGCGATCGAGATCGCCGGCCCGCGGCCCGTCGCGACCGGCTGCTTGCGCGGCTCGATGCCCGGCACGTCGGCGCCGATCGTCCCCTCGAGCACGAGGGCTACCGCCGGCTCGATCGCGAACGCCGCGGTCCGAGCGCCGCGCCCCCCGATTTCCTCGCCCGTCGTGAACGTGGCCGCCACCGTCAGCTTGGGCCGCTCGGCCGCGATTCGCTCGAGCACGCGGATCGCAACAGCGCACCCGGCCCGGTTGTCGAGCGCCTTGGCCGTCACCGTGTCGCCCGCGAGCTGCTCGAACGGATGGACCACCACCGCCGGATCGCCCACCCGCACGCCGAGCTCGGCGACCTGCTCGCGGCTCGTGGCGCCGACGTCGATGAACATCTCCTCGACCTTGATAACGCGCTCGCGCTCCTCGCGCTTCTGCACGTGCGGCGGCGCCACGCCGACCACCCCCGGCACCATGCGCCCCTCGCGCGTGCGGATCGCCACGCGCTGAGCGAGCAGGATGCGGTCGTCCCACCCGCCGAGCGTCGCGAAGCGCACGAACCCCTGCTCATCGACGTAGTTGACGATCAGGCCAATCTCGTCCAGGTGGGCGTCGAGCATCAGGACCCGGTCCGTGGCGCCCCGTACGACGGCCACGAGCGTGCCGAGCGCGTCCTCGCGCACCTCGTCGGCCACCGGCTCGACGAGCGACCGGACCACCGCGCGCGCATCGTCCTCGAATCCAGGCGGTCCAAACGCGTCCGTCAGGACGCGCACAAGTTCCAGCGTCTCCACTCGCTCCTCCTCAGGGTGAAGGCACCCTTTCTACCCCCACATCGGCCTCCTCGGCAACCCCTTTTCCCCGGGCCGCTTCGGGCCGCCTCCCAAACAAGAAGCCGGGCCGGGAGCACGTCGCCCCCGGCCCGGCCTGTCTCTCACACTGCAGGCGGCAGCGCGTCACGCCACCGTCGCACGCTTACCACTCATTCGGCGGGTGGGCGTACCAGGTCGCCTCAAGCCAGTAGTCCTCGGGACCGTACGGGGGCGGCATCCCCTTGCGCGTGAACTTGATCGCCGAGCCGCACGGGAGCGCCGGGTCAACCGCCACGCCCGGATTCATCAAGTTGTACCAGTACTCGCCGCCCGAGTCGTAGCCGTAGGTGCTCCACAACCCCGAGCCGTGCGGGCGCAACTCCACTCTGTTGTCGTCCGTCCAGTCGCTCACCGACTGGCGCAGGCCGCACGTCTCGAGCGTCATCGGCCTCGGCATGCTGTAGCCGAGCCAGCGGTCCTCCGATGTCCAGCTCGGCTTGCTCACGTCGATCGACAGCGCCCCATCGGGCACGTACCCGGTCAGACGCAACGGCAGCGTCTCCTCCACCCCGCCGCCGCACGACAGGTAGTAGCCCCTGCCCGGCTCGATCTCGAACGCGGAACCCCACAACACCGACCAGGTCTGCGTGCCCTGGTCGTACTGCATCTGTTGCTGCAGGCCCGTGTCGGGCACGAGCCGCGTGACGATCGGCCCGCTGCGGTCGATCTGCGTCGAGAGCACGTCCTGCACGCTCGCATGGTCGGCGTCCGGCACCAGCGCCGTCGAGATGAAGAAGTCCCACATCGTCCACTGGATCGCCAAGTCGAGCTCGAAGACCCCCGCCGTCTGACGGCTCGTGTTCCCGCCGCTAATGCGCGCGACCCGGTAGAACCGGAACGCGGCCGTCAACGGGTTCACCGTAAGATCGTCAACGAACATGTCGTCATCCGCCGCGCCCGTGAGCGTATCAGCCGGCAACGAGGTCCATATCAAGTCGTCCGCGTACTGGTCCGCGTCCACTCGCTCCAGCTTGTAGCCCACGCCGAGCTCCGAGGCGAATACGATCACAACCGACTCGACCGTCTCATCCCAAGAGACATCCTTGATATCGTCCGGCGCATCGTGCAGCTTCAGCACGAAGACGTCGAGGTCGCCGCCGTTGTAGGTCGTGTCGTATGCACCCGCCGTCCTCGGGAAACCAATGGACTTGGTGTCCCCCGTTACGTAGGCATTGCCATCGCCGTCCACGGCGATGCCCGAGCCGCCGTCGTCCTCGCTCCCACCGAGAAACGTCGAGTAAACCAGGCCGAGGGAGTAGAGCTTCACCACGAAGGCATCGGAGTCGCCGCCCTTGTAGGACGTGTCGTATGCGTCCGGCGTCGTTGGGAAATCGGCGGACCTGGTGGTGCCCGTGATGTACGCCGTGGCCGAGGCGTCCATAGCGATGCCATCGCCGAAGTCGTTTCCGTTCCCGCCAAGGAACGTCGAGTACCAGAGGACGCTACCGTCGGCCTTGAGCCTCGTCGCGAAGACATCGGTTCCGCCGTTGTGCGACGTGTCGTATGCGCCCGCCGTCGTCGGGAAATCGCTGGATGCGGTGTACCCCGTCACGTACGCCTGGCCCGCGGAGCGGTGCACAGCGATGGCAGAGACGCGGTCGAGGCTGCTGCCGGCGGGGTTGAGCTTCGTCACGAAGACATCGCTGCCGCCGTTATGCGACGTGTCGTATGCGCCCGCCGTCGTCGGGAAATCGGTGGATGTGGTGTCCCCTGTTACGTACGCGTTGCGAATGATGTCAACGGCGATGCCATAGCCGGTGTCGGCACCGCTGCCGCCGAGGAAGGTCGAGTAGACGAGGCCGCTGCCGGCGATGTTGAGCTTTGTCACGAAGACCTCGGCGAGGTCGTTGTAGGACGTGTCGTATGCGCCCGTCGTCGTCGGGAAATCATTGGACAGGGTCTGCCCCGTCACGTACGCCTGTCCGTAGCCGTCAAGAGCAATGCCATGGCCGTGGTCGTAACCGCTCCTGCCGACGAAGGTCGAGTAGACAAGGTCGCTCCCGGCCGCGTTGAGCTTCGTCACGAAGACATCCATGACACCGCCGAGAGACGAGTCGTATGCGCCCGGCGTCGTCGGGAAATAGGGCGACTCGGTGGTCCCCACTACGTAGGCGTTACCCGAGCTGTCCACGGCGATGTCCTGGCCGTAGTCCGAACCGTAACTTCCCAGGAAGGTCGAGTAGACGAGGCCGCTGCCGGCGGCGTTAAGCTTCGTCACGAACACGTCCTGGCCGCCGTTGTGGGACGTGTCGTATGCCCCCGCGGTCGTCGGGAAATCCGAGGACGACGAGGTGTTCCCCGTGACGTAGGCGTTACCGTCACCGTCCACGGCGATGCCGTTGCCGACGTCGTGATCGCTCCCGCCGAGGAACGTCGAGTAGACCAGGCCCGGGTCTATGATGAGCGGATGCGAAGTGTCGAAAGCGCCGAGCCGATACCGGACCGTATCGGCGCCGATGACCTCGAACGCGCCCTCTACCTCGACGCGCGTCCCGCCCACGTCCTGATAGATACACGGGGCCTTCTCGGTAACCGGCCCCAGGGCCGTCTCGACCACCAGCTCGCCGGCAGCATTGACCCGCAGCTGGTCGTGCCCCTTGTACCGCAGGCGGATCACACCGGGGTCGGCGCCGGGCCCGACGACGACGTCGTACTTCAGCCCACACCCCGGCTCGCCGCGATAGACGAGGTCAATGCCGGGCCACAGGTCGCGGTAGACGATTTCGCCGTAGGTTGGGATGTCCCTCAGCCACTTCGAGGCATCATTGCCATTGAGGACGTTGACCTTGCCCGGCAGCTGCTTGCAGCCCTCAACGAGGGCGCTAGGCTTCGCGCCGACGAAGCTCACGCGCAGCACCAACGCCTTGCCCGGCTTCTCATTGCGTGGCCATCTGCCCTCGGAGGTGAGCCCCCCATCTCGCCGGCCCGCCGAGGTGCGAAGCGCAACGGGTTTCTCGCCGCCATCCTGTTGTCTTCCGACTTCGACGAAGTGAAAGACCACCTCGCCGGGAGTGAAGTATACAGTCGCGCGCGGGCTGCGGGCCTGGAAGCGCACTCGGTCGTCGAGTTGTCCCTTGTTCTCCACGAAGGACAACGGCAACTTCGGGCCCAGCTTGGACACGTGCGAGAGGCCTGCTCCCTCACTCGCGCGGACCGGCAAGTCGCCCGTCTCGGCCCGGTCGCTATCGCGCAGCTGCGCGAGCGCGCTGCCGGCAAGAAAGAGAACCACGAAACAAAGCACCCCGTGTGTGGCAGCTCTCATTGGTCTTCCTCCTCCTCGTGGTGCGGTGTGATGTGCGCTTTCGGGGCGTCTGGCGGTGTGGCGGGCAATTGGTGAGAATCCCCCAGAATCAACATGGTGCTCAGAA
>Ga0307430_1001635_pt1 | contig 16099 bp, 13 predicted proteins | sample SalMarWE160130MG_FD_202159 | JGI IMG/M metagenome (GOLD analysis project Ga0307430, IMG submission 202159) | Salt marsh sediment microbial communities from the Plum Island Ecosystem LTER, Massachusetts, United States - WE1603-130 | ecosystem: Environmental > Aquatic > Marine > Intertidal zone >... | reverse complement strand
ATACGCATTGCATAAAAGTTCCATTTCTTCCAAATATTCTATTCCTGCACATTCATGTTGTCAAGCTAATCTCTGCTAATCTCTGCTACATAATCACAATCAAACACAGAAAACCAACCGCAACCGATAGCATACAGATAGCAATATTCTTGGCTATCTCTTTTCTCTGCATCTTCCTGTATTTTGCAACCAAGGTTCTTAAATCTTCCTTAGTTTTTTCAGCTAAATCCTGGCTATAAAGCCCTAAGTAATAATTATAAAAATATTCTAAACTGTTGTTACATAAGCTTCAATTATGATGTACTTCTCAGGAGTGTAAGTGCAAATGTACATTTTGATATAATCCATCAAATATCATATATTGTGGAATTTTTGACTCATTCTATATTTGTCAAGAACTGTTGTACAATTGTTGTACATTGTGATTTTTTAAAGGTATGCAAAATGACTACTTTTTGTAATTCTTTATTTTATAACGATTTATTATCACGTCCAGTGCGATTCGAACGCACGACCTACGGCTTAGAAGGCCGTTGCTCTATCCAGCTGAGCTATGGACGCCTGGTCGGGATGAGAGGAATCGAACCTCCGGTTTCCTGCTCCCAAAGCAGGCGCCTTAGCCGCTAGGCTACATCCCGATTGAGGTTAGAATATATAACTTTTCATGTTCGAGGTCAAGTAAGGTATAAAAAGTAATTGACTGTACCGCTGGTTATGGACTACCCTGTTACAAAAAGAGCAATGTATGAAAAAAGACGGCATTTGGCAGGAGTGTTTTCGCATTAGAGCAGACGAGATGGACCGCTTCGGCAGACTCTCTCCCCTGGCCCTTTTCAATTATTTACAGGAAGCTGCCGGCCGCCACGCTCACAGCCTGGGATTCGGAATACAGCAGCTGCTTGAAAAAAAACAGAATTGGATGCTGTCCCGGTTTTTTATGAACATCGACAAGTACCCGCACTATGGTGACGAAATAATGGTACATACCTGGCCCTGTGGTGTGGACAGATTCTTCGCGCTGCGCGATTTTCTGCTTACTGATATGAAACAAAAAGTGCTGGCGCGTGCAACCAGCAGCTGGCTCTTAATCGATTTGAACACACGACGAATCATGCGTCTGGAGCAGTTGTTAGACCACTGTACGGTATCCAAGCGTGCAATCGCTAAAGATTTACAGAAACTGCCGCAGCCTCTGATTCATGAAATACAAAAAGAGTTTACGGTACGCGTCAATGACATCGATGTGAATCAACATGCCAACAGCGTGACTTACCTGGAATGGATACTGGAAACCGTTCCCCTTACCACACAAAACTCACAACTGCTGTCCGCACTTGAAATCAACTATCAGGCCGAAGCTAAATATGAAGAAGAGATTACTTCCTCAACGCACGTTGACGATACTGTTCAAAACTCATGGCTGCACAGTATACAGAAAAATAAAAGCGGCGAAGAACTGGCGCGTGCACGTACTTCATGGAAAATCTGAGATACAGAGCCAAAAACTTTTTGACATTAAATTAAAATGGAACCAAACTTAACTGTCAGCCAATTAAAAGATATAAAGCAGACGCTGTCGATCGCTACCGATTCCGATTTCAAAGAGCTGCTTACTCAAAACAAACACGGTTCCGAAGTAACGGCACCGCCTGTTTGGCGCTCACTGTTTATTGCTCTGAAACCGTTCCGCTTTGATCATACGGCCGGTATCAGCTATGCCGGCAACAAACTTAAAATGTTTTGGTTTTGCGGTGAGTTCGGCAGCAAAGGTAAACCTTATGCGGTTATCTCGGATATTACGACTCTGCTTACCGGCAGGGGTTTCTCAGTAATTCCTGCAGAGCTCAATGAGCATGGAGTCTATGAACACCACTTCACTAAACAAGACGATGATTTTAGCCATCTCCTGATTGTCGAAGGCATAGAACGTTTCGTCGGTACTCCGGATCCCCGCTGCGGCGGTACACTGAACTATGAGATAACTTATAATCAGGAATGTGCACCCCCCACCGTGCAGACGTCCCTCAGTGTTTTTCCGGAATTGAACTGTCCGGAGCTTTCTGCTTCCTTACTTGAATACTTTAACGACATCCCCTTTTCCGTACTTACTTACGGCGGAACATGGACACGTTATTATAATTGGGGATTAAAAATATCTCATCCGGATTGCGCGGAGGCTCTCACCCGGTTTCAGCAGGTTGAGGCATTTTTAAACGGTATGGGTTTTTCCTTAAAAACAACAGACCGTGGAGTATCCACCTACCACAAACCGGATGTTTTCAAGCCTATTTTTTATCTGGCTATTTACGACAACACCATCTTCTCATTTCGCATTCAACCGCACACTTAATCGAGGACTCCCTCTTGACTTTTAAAGCATGATAGCCTACCTTCTATCAACATATCATCACTGGATATGGCGGCTTTTAAAGCAAGTGAAAAATAAAAATAATGGAAATATGGTTTGGATAAATCATGTATAAAATAGGCGATTTTAAAAAGATTCCCAATCTATTAAGTCTATCCAGGTTTTTATTCGCACCGTTGGTGTTTTATTTTTTTTCAATAGCAGGCTGGACCGGCAAAATACTCACTCTGAGTTTTTTAAGTCTGCTCTTTCTGACTGATTTTTTTGACGGTTATGTGGCCAGAAAATTTAATCAGCAAAGTGATCTGGGCCGTATTCTTGATCCTTTAGCAGATAAGCTGCTTATTCTGCTGCTTATTGTAGCCCTTATAGTCTACCGCGGCCTTCCACTGTATGTACTGTTTATAGTGCTCGGACGCGATCTGCTTATCCTCATAGGCGGTCTTTACATTACTCTCACTAAAAAAAGAGTCTTGGAATCAAATATTTGGGGGAAAGCGGCAACTGTATGCATGATGATCGCCGTACTTGTATATGTACTTGACATCTGGTGGTATATTTCTTTGGCAAGCCTTATACTGGGATTAATACTTGTTGTTATTTCCTTTATATTCTATATGCTTGCCTTTTTTGATGTACTATCTACCCCAAAACAAAAATAACTCATCTTATCCATTAATTTTCAAGCAACTGTTTTACTCGATGCATATATTCCATCCATTAAAAAAACTGCTTGATCTTTGTGCAATAGTCTGTAACAATGATAGATTATCATCTTAGATTGCAAGGAGGTGTACCATCAACATAATAAAACTAGCAAAAGATAACCTTATAAAAAAGTTGATGGCAGTACGTATTTTTGAAAACCTGGTTCAAGATGAGCTAAAAGACCTTTTTGATTCTTGTGAATTCCTGGAGTATGCAGACGGCGAAACCATAATAGCTCAATACGAAGTGAGCAGTTTCTTATATGGTATTTTGGAGGGTGAGGTTGATATCTTCATTAAAAGTAAAGAAAACGAACGCATTCTCTTAGGCCGCGTAACTCAAGGTGATATTGTTGGAGAAGCCTCGATTTTTCTGGATGTAAAGCGTACTGCAGATGTAGTAGCCAGCGGGATAGTTCAGGTTGTAAAAATATCTCGAGAAAAGATAATCCAATTCGCTAACAGCACGCCAAAAGCAGGAGTAAAAATATTCGGTTATATTATTTTTAGTCTTCTTCACAAACTCAAAGGAGCAAATGAGGAGATACTCTTTGAGAAACAGGCAACTATCAGTGCAAAAGATTTGGAACGCTTAAAAACTTTTTTTGCACCGACAATCGAAGATTATTTGGAGTAGCTATTAAACGTACTCACCACTTAAGATATGGAAAAAAAGGAATTACCTGAGCAATCAAGTAGTAGTGATAATCTGATTAGAGTGTTATCACATCAATTAAAATCCCCTATTAACTCCATAGAATCTCTCTTAAAGGTAATCGCTGAAGGTTATACAGGCGAACTTGATTCAAAAACCCTGCACATGATAAAAAAAGCAATTGTTAAAACCAGTGAAGCAAGAAATCTGATAACAGATCTTATAAGTTATGAAAAGTATTCCAAAGAATCTAAATCTATAAAAAAAGAGGAACTGGAAGTATGCGCCCACTTAATGGTCGTAACCAATTCCTTCCAAACGATTGCTGCAAATAAAAACATTTCTCTTTCTTTGAAACTACCCAAGAAAGTTAAACTTTTCGCGGAAACAGACAAAGCCGGATTGGAATTAGTACTAAAAAACATTATTGATAATGCATTAAAATACACTCCGGAGAGCGGCAAAGTAACCGTTAAATTGATTATTCTTGAAAAAGAAAAGCTTTATAGTATTAATATTTCCGATACAGGTTATGGTATACCGGAAAATGAGCTTCCCCATATTTTTGATCCTTTTTTCCGCTCGCCGACCTTTAAAGCACAAGTAACCGGGACAGGCTTGGGGCTTTCTCTCGTTAAACGCATTATCACCGTTCATAACGGCCAGATTCAAGTAAAATCACAGCTTAATCAGGGTTCGCTCTTTTCTGTAATCCTGCCCTATAAAAAATGTGAAAGCAATGAGCAGGCTTACACTAAACAAAAAAGGATAGTTATTATCGGAGGTGTAACAGCCGGTCCGAAGGCAGCTGCCCGTCTGCGTCGTTTGGATGAAACATTGGACATAACTATTATTGAAAAAAGAGAGTTTCTCTCTTATGCCGGCTGCGGACTGCCTTCCTACCTGAGCGGTAAAGTCACGTCCCCAAAGGCACTTATGTCTACGGCTGACAACACCCTTCGTGACCTGCATTTCTTTGAACATATAAAAAATATAAATATATATAATAACACGGAAGCGCTGGTGATTGATCGTGATAAAAAGATAGTAAAAGCCAAGGACCTAAAAAACAATACCACACTTACTGCTCCTTACGACGTTCTCATTATTGCCACAGGTGCAGAAGCGGTAATTCCGAACATTCCCGGAGTTCAAAGCAAGGGTGTGTATTCCCTCTACCGCTTCGAAGATGCTGAAGAGCTAAAGCGTGTATTTACCGCCCAACATGCCAGCGATGTATATATTATCGGGGGCGGTCTTATCGGTGTTGAAATCGCTGAATCACTTATTTCAATCGGAGCGCGGATTACTATCCTGGAACGTGAATCCTGCATTCTCAATCTGTTTGATTCCGATATCTCTATAAAATTACAGCAAGAATTAGACCGCAAAGGCATTAAAACCATTACCAATATTCAAATTAAGATGATAACCCACGAAAACAGCAAGCATACTATTATTACCGATAAAGGCAGTTTCCAAGCAGATCTTATCATCCTTTCTACCGGTGTAAAACCTAATGCCACATTAGGTGCCAAAGCCGGGCTTGAGATTTCAGAAAGTGGTGCTATTAAAGTGAATGAATATCTTCAGACATCAGATAAATCAATTTATGCTATCGGAGACTGCTCTGCCTGTACGAATATTATAACTAAAAAATGCACGTATCTTCCTTTGGGCTCTGTTTCAACAAAAATGGGAAGAATTGCAGCCGACAATATCTGCGGCAAAAAAACAAAATTTTCCGGCAGCCTCGGCACCATTATGTTTAAGATATTTGATATCTCAGTTGCTCGAACCGGTCTCCACCAAAAGCGAGCTGAAAAGAGCGGTTTTACTACGGTTAGTACTATTATTTCCGGACTTGATAAAACACATTACTATGACGATGCCAAATCAGTTATTATTAAAATAATTGCCGATAAAAAAACAAACATCATACTCGGGGCGCAGGCTTACGGAAGAGGGAATGTGGCCGAACGCATTGAAATATTAGCTTGTGCCATCGCCAAACAGATGACGCTGGATGAGATTTTCATGCTCGACCTGGGCTATTATCCTGCTTTTAATAATCCTATTGATATTATTCAAACCGCATGTATTGTGCTTAAAAATAAAATCGACAAACTATGCAACACCATAAGCGTACAGGAGTTTAAAAAAGAAAAGGATACTGTTAGAATTATAGATGTCAGTCCTGTTACGGAACATATGTCCGCCTCCATACCGGGCAGTATCAGTATTCCGCTTGAGAATCTGCGTATAGAACGTATTCCGTTTAAGAAAAAAGCCAAAATTGTTCTTTACAGCAGGACTTCTTCCAGAGCATACGAAGCATACCGCTATCTCATCACCCTTGGCTACTCTAATATGAGAATTCTTGAAGGTGGTTATCTCTACTGGAAAAATTAAAATAAAGTTTAGCTTAAGAGCGCCTCAACCTTTGATACCAATATTTTCGGTTCTATAGGTTTGGTCAGATAATCATTTACAGGGAGCCATTCAGCATCACCTGCAGCCGATTTAAAATCAATATTGGTTACCTCATCCACACTGGTTAACATCAATATTTTCACATTTTTTAATTGTTCGTCTTTGCGTAGTTCTCTGCTGAGTTCAAAACCGGTACTCGTTGTATCCATCATCACATCCAGAATTATCAAATCAGGCTGGAATCCACTAAGAACCTGAAAAACCTCATCCCTGGCTCCGGCTTCCATCATCTCATACTTGTTCTGTAGTACTGTTTTAATCGCATCCCTCAAATCCGGATCATCATCAACTATCAAAATCTTCTTCACGCCCTGACTCCACCTTTCTCTTTTTTATGTATTCTAAGCACTAAAGCAATATAAGTGTCAAGTAGTTAACAGATGTATTCTTAACAAAACAGTTCCGCAACCTCTCTTTTATAAATATCATTGATAACCTGACGCTTCATTTTAAGCGAACATGTCAACTCATTTCCTATTTCAAAATGCTTGGTCAATATTTTTATACGGTAAATCCTTTCCCACACCTTGAATCCTGTTCTCGGAGAAACCACACTATTTATCTCCGATAGTACCAATTCATAAATTTCCGGTGATTCTCGGAGCTCCTCAATTGATTGGTAAGGGATATTATTTGAAGCCGCATATTCTTGTACGGCTTCGTCATTAAGTACCGCTAAAGCAGCAAGAAACTTTTGATCCTGCCCCAGCACGATAACTTGATCGACATATGTTGATTGGACTATTGTCTCTTCAATCGGCTGCGGCTCAACATTTTCTCCTCCGCGAAGCACAATAGTATCTTTAACTCTGCCTACAATTTTCAGTTCACCTTTATGAGTAAACATGGCCAGATCGCCTGTATTAAGCCAGCCCTCATCGGAGAGCACCTTTTGCGTTTCCTTAGGCTTCTTATAATACCCCATCATTACCTGCCCGCCCTTGACATGCAGCACACCCATTTTACCTGGACGGAGCTCCTGCCCGCTTTCGTCAATTATTTTCCCTTCCGTACCTCTCAAAAGAGGTCCTACCGTATTGGGCATCGGCCGCTTTTGCAGCCTTACACTTACTACAGGAGCGGCTTCGGTAAGCCCGTACCCTTCCAGTAAAAGAATCCCTACGGCTTGAAAAAATTTATCAACATACGGAGGAAGAGCACCTCCGCCCGAAATCCCCGCTACAAAACTTCGTCCGATCTTTGCCTTGATTTTGCTGAACACCAACACGCTGCCTAAGAGCTTAAAAGGAAAAAGTAATAAAAATGGTAAAAAACTTAAAATGATATCCAAAATTCGGATGCGTCGTTTGAATTGAGGTAGTAATCCACGCAGCATATTACTTAAATACGAGTGAGCTTTGCCTATGGTAATAAAAAATTTAAATAAAGCAAAACGAACGCCGCCCTCTCCCTTTATTTTCCTATATACGGCCGCCCATACCCCTTCCCAAATACGCGGTACGGAAGGCAGCCACTGCGGATTAATCTCCGCGATATCCGCAAGCATTATGGAACCAATGGGTTTGGAATAGGCAAGCTTTGCTCCTAAACTTAAAAAAACATATTCAATAGTCCTTTCAAAAGAATGCCAAACCGGTAAAACACTTAAACAAATGTGCTCAGGATTTACATAGATTACTCCGGGAACAGCTCGTATTTGATGCATAAAATTTCCATGACAGAGCATAACACCCTTGGGCTCACCCGTTGTTCCTGACGTATAGATAATTGTAGCCAGATCGGAAGCCTCGCCCTTTTCCACTTCCTGTTCAAAAGCTTGAGGCTGTTTAGCTAATTGTTTTTTACCTGATTCCTGTATTTCCTGAAAGCGTAATATTTTCTTCATGCCTTTTTTTGCTTTGAGGTCCTTAATCTTAAAATCTTCATCCATGACAATAATGGTCTTCAGCTTCGGCATTTCTTTGCTATGAGAGAGAATGCAGTCGCACATAGCGTTATTTTCCGCCAGCACTACTTTACATTCCGAATGATTTAAAATATAAGAGATCTCCGCATCGGTAGCATCCATGCCGCGCGGAACATCAGCAGCTCCTATTCCAAGAATGGCAAAATCAGCAATAATCCATTCCTTGCGATTATCGGAAATAATACCTATGTGGTCACCCCTCTTTACTCCTATACTTATAAGACCACATGCAAACTGCTTTATCTGTTCATAAAATTGCTTAAAGGTAAGAAACATATAATTATTTTTTTTATTTCTGTAATACAGTGCTGGTTGTTCGGTATAGCTATCAACAACACCTTTAATCATCTTAGGCAAGGTTTGAGTCATAAAGACCTCCTTTTACAAAACGCTACCACGTAGGTATTATTCTGTCAATTAAAATTAACCCGGCAGGTTCTTCTTGTCGCCGACCATACACAGCCATTCCGCTTCCGCGCAGAGCGTTTCATTTACATAGGCCTTGCCGGCTTGCTTGATGGCAATTTTACTCAAACGGATATTTTGAATAATCATTTTAATCTCATCGCCCGGCCGTACTTGCTTTCTCAGTTTTACTTTATCCACAGTTGCCAAGAAAAAGAGAGCATCCTTCAGTATTCCCGACATGCTTACTCCCGCACCACCGCACTGTGCCATGGATTCTACCAATATAACACCGGGAACAACAGGGTACTCGGGGAAATGGCCTTTAAAGAAAAACTCATCCTGATCATATTTTTTATAACCGATAATTTCGTTTTCATCGGCCTTTTCTATTCTGTCTACAAATAAAAAAGGCTTTCTATGAGGAAGGAGAGATTTAACATCTTGCATACTGCATAAATCCTTTCTTTTTCAATCTGTGCGTATTTTACACATAAGCCCGGTCTAAGTAAAGTGAAAATAGCATTTTAAAACATTTCCTGAGGATAGAAAAATTCAATTTTAAAATACACTACATCATTCACGCATCTGTGTATAACAAATATGCCCGGTACATGCTGTTAAAAACACCTACCGGGCAGTGAGATGGGGAAGATAATGTACAAATAGGTACCAATTATACCCTGTCCGTCTACATGAGCTGCTTCTATCAGTTCGTCGGGAATTTCAGAATAATAATTACGGAAAATCAGGGTGGTTATGGGAAGACCGTATATTATATGTACTATTATCAGACCAAAAAGATTACCGTACAAACCAATTGTTTGCAGGAACTGGACTAATGGGATAAGTATGCTCTGATAGGGAATAAACATGCCAAAAAGCATAAGCACAAAAATGATATTAGCACCTTTAAATCTCCATTTTGATAGAATATAGCCGTTTAACGAGCCAAGTAAAGCGGAGATGATTGTGGCCGGAATGTTTAAGATCAGGCTGTTTATAAAACTGGGTGCTAATTTTGCAAATGCTTTTTCAAAGGCAGCAAAGGTAGCTTTCAAGGGTAAAGCCCCATTTTCTTTTGTTTAAATACAGCTTTAAACGACCTCACATTTTGCAGCAGTTTCATACACGTTCCTTTTTTAGTGTGGAATAGAGATATGGTATAATGACAATTGCTACAAGCAGAAGCATAATGATTGAGATACCGGCACCTTCCGCATAAAAGTGACCTTAGAACGTGGTTTCAAACATATAGATTCCGGGAAAATCCGTAACAAAAGCAGTACCGCGGCCAGTCATAGTATAGACCAGGTCGAATATTTTGAGAGAGATATGCCCAAGCACAATGAGTGCTGAAAGCAGAATAGGTTTAAGATGGTGTATGATAATATTAATAAGCTTTCTAAATTCTCCTGCGCCATCAATCGACGCTGATTCGAATATTTCCACAGGAATCGCTCTTAATCCGGCCAAGACCATGGCCATAATGTATCCGGTAAGCTGCCACCCTGCAGCAATAACAACAGGAATCAAAGCAAGATTGAAACCGAATACACTTGATGTATCGGTATACCAACCCCAGGTGACATGAACTCCGATCGTACTCTCGATTAATGCGTTTATACCCACAGTTGGATTAAATATCCAGCACCACACCACACCGGTAACGACAAAAGAGATAGCCAGGGGAAATAAAAAAATATTGCGGAAAAAACCTTCGCCCTTGGTAATTTTGTCCAGCACTATGGCCAATATAAATCCGAATAAAACACAGAAACCTAAGAAGAAAATAGTGAAAAATACCGTATTTAATAAATCAATCTGAAAGCGTTGCATTGAAAAGAGGGTAGTAAAATTTTTCAATCCCACAAAGTCCCAATTCGGCAGCACTCCCTCCCAGGCTGACAAGGATACGGCCAGGGTCCAACCGATAAATCCATAGACAAAAACACTCAACACCAAAAAACAGAGGATTACAATGCTCATTCCAATAGCAATATCTTTCCTCGAACGAACCATATCTTCGCTTACTCCAAATTATTTAGAAAGGGTAGCAAAAAATCAGTTTCATCTCGCTACCCTGAATCAGCTGTTATTCATTACTCCGCAAAACGCGCTGCTATATCTTGAAATTCTTTTGCAGCCTTTTCCACATCTTTTTCCGCGACAAAAATACTCATAATATCATGTATTTTTGTAACCCAACTCTGTGATACCGCAGCTCCGTGCGCACAACTGGGCACAATAGTATCGGATGAAAAATCATTCATCGCCGATAGTAAATAAGCGTCGTAAAGACTTCTATCCGCATCGGTACGTGCCGGTATTGAACCCTTGATAGGATTGAACGCGTCCTGTCCTGCTTTGGATCCGCATACGGTAAGCCATTTTATGGCTATCTCACGGTGAGGAGCATTTTTAGGCATTCCAAACGAATCCGAAAGCATGTTAAACGAACCAACAGTCCCCGGTGACGGCATCCATCCATAGTCTACAGCAGGCTTTAAGCCTTTGGCTTTAAAATATCCGTGTGCCCAGTCACCCATAATGGTCATAGCGCATTTTCCGTCTATCACATACTGAGCAGCACCATCCCAGCTCAATGCCGCATGGTCTGAATTTACATAACTCAATACTTTTACAAAAGTTTTAAGTGCGGTTTTTACATCGGCACTGTCCCATTTAACCTTACCGGTCCACAGCCCTTTGTACTTCTCCGGACCCAACGCCCCCAGCAAGATATTCTCAAACAGATGAGTGGTGGCCCAGATTCCATTATCACCGAGTGCCAGAGGCGTTATTCCCTCATCTGCCAAGATTTCTGCTACAGTAAAAAAATCATCAAGTGTCTCCGGTGGTTTTAAACCGTATTTATCGAATACTGCTTTATTATACCAAAGCACATTTGATCTATGGATATTCACAGGCACACTGTATATTTTGCTATCTTTTGAAATGATTTCAATTACACCTTTGGGGTACACACTCATCCAATTATTCTCTTCAAACAGAAAATTAAGCGGTTCCATTGCTCCTGCAACTACCCAGGATCCGATTAACTCAAGTCCTGCATGAACCTGAAAAGTATCGGGCGGCTTTCCTCCCTGCATTCGAGTGGCCAATACTGCCTGCGCATTGGAACCTGCTCCACCGGCGACAGTTGCATTAATAAATTCCACATCCGGGTTTTGTGTTATAAAGATCTTACGCATAGCTTCCAAGCCTTCAGCTTCACCTCCTGCTGTCCACCAGCTAAAAACTTCCAGCTTTTTTTCTCCCTGCTTCGATTCACACGAAGAGAACGTCAGCGTTGAGACAAGAAGACCACAGAGAAGTAAAAGGCCAAGAAATTTCTTCATACAATCCTCCTTTTTTTATTATGATTTATAAAACGCAAGTTGTGTGCCAAAATTATATTAATTGAGCTTCTTGCAAAAATAACATTTTTGCAAGAAGCTCCTAAAATGGAAATTGCTAACTTATTATGCTATAGAGAATAAGTATTTTACTAACTTAATATATTTTGAGTTTTGCAATTTCCTCAATCATTATATATTTTAATTATAAGTAATATAATAAGTTAAGAGACAAAACAAGGCTAATCGTGCTAATTTTTATTATGCCTCATAGTAGATGTGTATTAGACTAAACAAAAAGTGTTTAGTTTACTATACATTTACAGATTATACTGTTTTATTTTTTCATAGAGGGTTTTTCTTGTTATTTGTAATTCCTTCGCGGCATTCGAGATGTTACCTTTGTGCTGCTGCAACGTTCGCATGATCACATCGATCTCGAGACTCTTTACCTGATCGGCAACCACATTTTTTAATCCACGTTCTATTTTTGACAGTTCCGCTTGATTATTATATTCCGGAAAATCCATAGTTTCGATAATTTCACCGTCATTCAATAAAACAGCATTGGTAATCGCATTTTTTAACTGGCGAATATTCCCCGGCCATGAATATTCCAAGATCTTTTTCATCACGGGTTTAGAAACATATGTGATCTGCTTGTTGAATGCTTTATTGGCTTCCTCGATAAAGAGCTTGATGAATCCCGGGATGTCCTCCTTGCGTTCACGTAACGGCGGGAGAGTAAAGGTTATCAGACTTAAACGAAAATAAAGATCTTCTCTGAAAATCTTTTCTGCCAGTAGACTTTGTATATTTCTATTAGTAGCGGTTATAATTCGGCATGACGCTTCAAGCGTCTGCGTACCGCCAACCCGCTCATATTTTTTCTCTTGAATAATCCTTAAAAGCTTTGTCTGAAAGGAAAGGTTGGTATCTCCTATTTCATCTAAAAAGAGTGTGCCGTCATGAGCCAGTTCGAATCGACCCAACTTTCGCTTTACAGCACCTGTAAACGCACCTTTTTCATGCCCGAAGAGCTCACTCTCCAAAAGATTATCATTTAATGCAGTACAGTTTAATCCAATGAAGGGTTTATCCTTAAAACTACCTGAATAATGAATCTTTCTGGCTAAAAGCTCTTTTCCGGTACCTGTTTCACCCAGGATGAAGACCGGTACGGCTTTATCTTTTATCTTTTCAATTATTTTATCTATTTTTTTTAACTGTGGGCTTTGACTTTCAAGAATTGTGCTGCTGATGTGGTCTTTTAATACTTCTTTTAAACTTAAGTTTTCCCACTGACACTTTAAAGCAGAACTTTCCTTATCCATTACCGAGAGAAGCAGGTTATCATCTATAGGTTTTGTTAAATAGTTAACCGCTCCTGCTCGCATACAGGCTACGGCACTTTCCACATCTCCATAGCCGGTAATGATAATGACGGAAAGAAGTGATTCTTTGGATTTAAGCTCTTGTAATAACGTAAATCCGTCCTCTTTACCCAATCTTAAATCCAATAATACAAGATGGATTGATGTAGATGCAAGGATGTCTAAGGTTTGTTTGCGGTTTTCGGCTTCATACACATCATACTGGTGCAGTGTGAGTATTTTTTTAATACCGCTTCTCAAACCGGCTTCATCATCAATAATTAATACATTCATGGTCCTTCCTTTATCACTCATACATGGGTAATTTAATCGCAACCGCAGTGCCGCTGCCAAGTTCCGTATAGACGTCCATTTCTCCTCCGGCCCGCTCAACAATGCTGTAAGCAATCGTGAGACCCAACCCGATTCCTTTTTGGTCCGATTTTGTAGTAAAAAAAGGATCAAGAACTTTGGCGAGATCTTCTGTGGCAATACCAATACCCGAATCGCTGATAGTAATATGAATAAAACCATCTTTTCTTGCAGTGGTTATTATTATTTTGCCGCCTTCGGTAAGCGCCTGCTCGGCGTTCATTAAAATATTAATAATAACCTGTTTTAAAGAATCGGAGTCTATCCTGGCTTTAGGTAATTGTTTGCCCAACTTAAGAGTAACTGCTATATTTTTTTTCTTCAGTTCAAAGTGTAACAACTCCACTATCTGATCGATATGATTATTTACATCTATTTCATCGAAAACATCTCCTTTTCGAGCGAAATTCAATACCTGCTGAATAATAGAGCTTATGCGTTTGGTTTCGGATTCGATCCAATTGATAGAATCAAGCTTATCTGCTTTTTTTTCCACTGCTTTCAAATAATTTACATGTGAGAGAATGGAACCAAGCGGATTATTGATTTCGTGAGCCATTCCCGCTGAGATAAGACCTAATGCAGCTATTTTTTCAGAGATAAGAATCTTTTCCCACAGATGCTCGGTTTTTGTAATATCCTCCACTACAATAAGTGTTTTCTCCTCTGCTGAGGGAACGGATAGTGGCATAATTTTAGCCACAAACTTTATTAGTTCCGCATCCTCTTTCCCGTAATGAATGTTGCTGATATGACCTTCTTGTTTCAAATTGATGGCAAGCAGTTCCCCATCATGGTTCGGAAAATTAAAATTATTTTTAAGTACTTTTAAAATATCTTTACCATTCAATTCATTCTGATCGACTCCGATAAGTGAATAGAAATACGGATTTGCATATTCTATTAATCCGCTTTGATCTACTATTATAACTCCGGCCTGCAGATTTCTGGCGATAAGATCATTATATTTATTTAAGAAAGTGATTTCCTTAAGTTGATTTTTAATTATTTGTTCTTCTTTTATAAGTTTTCTCACCATTGAATAAACTGTTCGTGCTAAAAAACCGGTTTCATCTTTTGAATGCAAGTTTAGGGCCTGAGTTTTTCCAGCCTCCAGATATTGCCTGAGCCAGTAATAGAGTTTGAGAAATGGTGAGATTATCGGTGTAGTTATACCTGCGGCAATAAAAAAAGAAGCAATAAGTGTTACAAAAAAAAGCATAATAAAAAGCTTTCTAATCTCATCAAGCCGTATCTGATCCTCAAGTTGAGATTTAAGTGTTATCAATGTGAGTTCACCCGGCAGATCATAAGCAATTACTTTTTTAAAAGCACGGTAAGGTGTCTGGGCAATCGGCAAATTAAATAGTACGTTTGTATTTTCCGGAATAGCAAAAGGGGGAAGATTCGAACAAATAAAGGCATCATCCAAAAAAAGAGCCAGAAAAAGATCACCATTTTTTAATACGGAATCCAGGAAGCGAGCTTCGATAGAATTAATAAAAAATATATAATACTTTTTATTATTCTTTCTTTGTATGGTTCTGCCTGTTATTAAGAAAAGTTTCTTTTCATTCAAATTCGTTTGGGTATGAATAAAGGTATTTCTCGTAAAACGATATTTTGTAATATCCAATAAATGAAGAATATCCGGAATCATCCGCGTAGGATTGCTTATCTGGGCTATTAATTTTTTTTGGTCGTTTAAAAAATATATTTTATCTGTTTGAGCCTCACTAAAAAACTGCTTAAGCGTAAGATTTATATAATAGGGAGTAAACCGTTCATGCCGTAGATCATTAATTAAAAACGAAAGAAAATGCATACTGTTATACAGTCTGTGTTTTAACTGCTCAAATATCATGGATGCTTCTTGACAAGCCGACTTTAATTCCTGATCTGAAGCTAAAGATATTTGATCCAAGAAGGTAAGGAAAACAATTGCTGCCAGTAAAGCAATCTGGATGAGTAATACGAAAAACAGACTTAAAAATAATTTATTGCGCAGTCTCATCTATCTATCATCCTGCCGCAATATTTAATGTGATATATTTTATTAACATGATACATACTGAATGTGAGAAATAAATCTTGGCCTTCAAATACTGCTTATCAATGTATCACAAAAAAAAATAATATAAAAGAGGAAATTGCAAAACTCAAAATATATTAAGTTAGTAAAATACTTATTCTTTATACCATAATAAGTTAGCAATTTCCATTTTAAGAGCTTCTTGCAAAAATATTATTTATGCAAGAAGCTCACTAATCAAAATATAATCTTGACGAATAAAATGAATTTGTTTATTACATTAACCTGAATCCGTATCAAATTACCGCTTTTTTAATGCAACCCCTTAAGCTATAATGAATTAGAAAAAAAACACTTTCACCTAAGGGGTGCATATGAAATACACTATAGATTCTACCACAGATCATG
>Ga0307430_1001633_pt1 | contig 16109 bp, 15 predicted proteins | sample SalMarWE160130MG_FD_202159 | JGI IMG/M metagenome (GOLD analysis project Ga0307430, IMG submission 202159) | Salt marsh sediment microbial communities from the Plum Island Ecosystem LTER, Massachusetts, United States - WE1603-130 | ecosystem: Environmental > Aquatic > Marine > Intertidal zone >... | reverse complement strand
AGAAACAGCAATCCTGCCAACCCCACCACCGTCATACCGACCGTGTTGTCAGTGTGACTCGCATCGAACTCCTGGATTGGTGCCAACAGGATGAACAGGCTTAGCGCGCCAGCGGCGAGCGCCGTTTTATGCATCCCGGACCATGATGACCCGTTGCCGGACATCCGCATTACCACCCAAGCAACCAGCGTCACCAGCCCGATACTGATGAACATGGTCACCCAAGGGGGAAGATTGGTGTTCGGCAGCCTCCAGAATACCAGGAAGAACGCTATGGCTCCAGTAAAGCCAATGAGCCAAAACCAGAATGGATGGCGCATACATGCAGTCTTTGGCATAAAGAGCTGTCGAGGCAAGCGCCATGCCAACAAAACTAGAGCAACTACAACCGCCACCGTCAGAACATAGGGAATGAGGGGCGGGCTGTAATTGGTCAGGAAAAAGTACCCGAGGGCAACATCTGCTGCCAGGAGGGCCGAAAGGCCGATGAGGCCCCGTTGCCCGATCCACTGCTCACCACGCCGTTGATGAAACATGAGTTCTACCAGCAAGATCGGGATAGCTATGCTCACCACGGCGTGAAAAAGCGTCAGCTCAAGACTCCATACCCAGTTGACTCCCAGCCATCGCCCATAAGAGCCCAGGATGCCGATATCAACCCAGGCAGGGTCAAAGAAGCTCTTTAGCATCACACCCTCTTCGAGAATGCCGTAAGCAGCACCCAGTACAAACAAGCTAAGCCATCCCTTGTGCCAGCGATGCTTCAACTCGCGGGCAAGAATGGCCCCGCTGCCGTAAAGGGCTGTTAGCAACATAAATCCGAAAGGGTTAAAGAATTCCACCGGGGGAGCCGATCCCGAGAGCAGTTTGGCAATGGCTGGAGCCAGAAAGAAAAGTACAATCGGTGGTAGTGCTTTTTCATCGTCTTCAAGTATTTAAGAAAGATTTATAGAGACTGTTTAGCAACGCATCGCGAGGCTTCACCCTCGCTATTATAGGGCGACCTTAAAGGATCGCGCTGCTTCTTTGCTTTGATAGACTCAGGACAGGTTCTGTCGAATGGCGAATCATTTTAAGGATACTTGCTGCCCATCGTCCACAATTTTGGTAGTTGCCTTATTCATCATGCACGATTGGCCCAATGAATTGGGCAACTACATTTTTAACCAGCCTGGGGATGGTATAATTATCACCGAGGCTTGCTTTTGTTGCATGGCGAAGCCCCTTTGTCATTGCGAGCGTAGCCAGAGGCGAAGCGAAGCAATCTCATGGTGTATCTTTCCCACCTCCTCCTCACCGAGATTGCTTCGTCCAGTTCTCTCACTTCGTTCGGAACAGGCCTCGCAATGACATATTGGTCCCATCCTTATTTACTCCCCTATTTATTACTGTTTGCTCTGTTCGCCCTGTCCGCCTTGCCATCTCCCCCGATAAATCTGCGTTCGGAGAGCCTAGTCCTTATTTGGTGCATGACTGTATTAGCCTATCTTTCAGCCCCGATCTGTCGGCCTCTAAGGGTCTGTCCTGTCTGTGGGGGTAGGTTGGTTGCCTAAGGCGACCAACCATGCCTAGAGCAGATGCTCTAGGCTACCCATTACAATCATAATCCGAGAATAGATTTAATTCGTTTATTTTTTAATTGAAATGCCGTTCATTGTTCGACGGGCTCACCACGAACGGCATCTGGCACACCTATTTTGCAGCCTGCTTTGCAGCCATGATTTATCGGTGGGGAGCAACCCACGATTCCTACTCAAGAAGGATGCACAGGTAGCCTTACAATGAACTCCGCCCAAGTCTGCACACCAACCCTACAGTTTGACCTTATTGTAAACACCAACTGTTATCGCAGTTTTTCCCCAGTGTAAAATGTGGGCTGTTAGTAGATCCAGTTCCCATAACACACAGGTTATTACGACCACATAGTGGAAAATGCTACCAATTTGCCCTGTATACTTGTTTATGCCTATTGACATTCTCGCAATAAATAGTTTAATATCCTTCAAAATAAGAGGAGGTATATTAAATGGAAGCTTATTGTGTGAAATGTCGCGCCAAGAGAGAGATGAGGAATCCTACAAAGATAACCATGAAGAATGGTAAGCCGGCAACTCAGGGTACGTGCCCTGTATGCGGGACCAAGATGTTCAGAATTGGCAAGAGTTGAAGCTGATACAGCGCGTATTTTGCTGATGAGGCTGGGTATCTAGATGCAAAGGGTGCCCAGCCTTTCTACCACTAATTTCACATTTTGGGCAAATCCTGCCTGATAACCCCCAAGTGGCAACGCTGAAGCCAGGGGCTTGACGGGCGAGGATTAATCTAATGCTTTGCATAAAATATATCCAGTGACGACAGGACAGCTAAGACATCCTCACATCAGTTGCTGGCGGGACACATGGAAGGAGGCGAAGAATGAGCGAAAAGAAGAGCGGCACAGGCCTTGAGTCCAACGTGGCCGGACTGTTATCGTATTTATTAGGCTGGATAACTGGATTGATATTCTTTCTTATAGAGCAGAAGGACGAATTCGTCCGCTTTCATGCCATGCAATCCATCATAGTCTTCGGTGCCGTAAGCGTGGTTCAGATCGTGCTGTTTATCTTGGGTTTCATTCCCCACCTTTGGATTCTATTTGCCGTAATCGGGTACATAGTATGGCTGTTTGCCTTTGTGCTATGGATCGTGCTAATGGTAAAAGCCTACCAGGGAGAACGCTTCAAGCTGCCCGTGGCAGGCGACATGGCCGAGAAGTATTCGGCGAAACGGTAGGTTAGAACCTCGGCATCGGCGCAACCTATATATACAATGGGCTATAGACACCACCCTAACATGCAAAGGCGGCATATTCCCCGTTGCATGCTTTCTCCGTTTTGAACACCGGTGACCAGCTTTTTTCTTTCGCAGTGTATCCTCAGCAATTGGGACGAGGCGCGTTATCTTGCTGACTAACCATTCATCGTTGCAGACATTACCTCATCGGTAAAGGTGAAGACATCGCCAGATCGGATGGCCCTGCAGAGTGTTAAGGGATAAACATGCTAGCGGCAGTCTCGGCAACCTTTAACAGCAGCCAGGGGTAGATGCCAAGCAGCAGGACACCGAGACAGGCGAAGGAGAGCGCTGTCTGGAGTGATCTCGGGGAAGATACTCGCTCCTCCGACACCGGAGCGCCGAGGAACATCACTCGAACCACACGCAGATAGTAGAAGGCGGAAATCACCGAGTTGATTACGGCGATGATGACCAGCCATAGCAGACCAGAGTTGACGCCAGCGCTGAAGATATAGATCTTGGCCATGAAACCCGCTGTCGCCGGGATGCCAGTGAGGGAAATGAGACACAGGGCCAAAGCCAGGGCAAGAAGCGGAGCCCTCCGTATCATCCCGGAGTAGTCCGCGATCTCGTCGCTATCGATCTTATCAGAGATAGCGATGATGGCGATAAATGCTCCCAGATTGGTGAAGGCGTAGCACCCTAGGAAGAAGACCAATGCACTGCTGCCGGTGCTGCTGACCGCTGCCAGCCCGACCATGAGATAGCCCGCCTGGGCGATGCTGGAGTACCCCAGCATTCGCTTTATATTTTTCTGGGCGATGGCGACCACATTGCCCACGGTCATGGTGATAGCAGCTAGCACAGCGAAGATCATTCCCCAGTCCACGCTTGCTGGCCCCAATGCCTCATAGAAAACCCTCAATATTACGGCGAAGCCGGCCGCCTTACTGGCCACGGACAGATACGCTGTGACCGGCGTTGGCGCCCCTTCGTAAACATCGGGGACCCACATCTGGAACGGGACGGCAGCGATCTTGAAGCCAAAGCCGGCAACCAGTAAGACGATACCCATGAGGAGCGCCGGACTGTTCAGCAGCCCCCCGGCCGAAATAGCGGCGGCGATCTCCTGAAGATGGGTAGTACCGGTGAGTCCAAAGACCAGCGCCATGCCATAGAGCAACACCGCGCTGGACACTGCGCCAAGGAGGAGGTATTTAAGACCCGCCTCGCTGGACTTGGTGTCCTTGAGAAAGCCAGCCAGCACGTAGAGAGATATGCTTGTCAATTCCAGGGCGACATATATAGAGATAAGCTCTCTGGTGGACGCCATGAGCATCATCCCCGCGGTAGCAAGAAGCAACATGGCATAGTATTCACCACGGAAGGCAGCAAACCTTCGGGCATAGTCGGTAGAGGAGAGCAATATCAGTGCTGCTATCGCAAGGAAAAAGAGCTTGAAAAAAACAGAGAAGTGGTCAATAACCAGGGCACCGCCAAAGGATGTCTCATTTGTGCCCCATAGGGCTATGCTGAATATAGCGGGCACAATGAGCCCCACGATGCTCACCGCTCCCACAATCCACTTTCGCTCAACGAAGAGGTCGAGAAGAATCACCGCCACGGCCAGGGCGCATAAGCTTATCTCAGGTGCCAGTAGATAGATATTCAACACTCGCTCCTTAAACCACCTTCGCTATCCTAATGATGCTCCTCCTCTTTCCTTACAAGCCCAGGGCGGCCAGTATTGGCGAAACCCCAGTCTTTATGACATCGGTAAGCACCGCTGGGTAGATCCCGATAAGCATGATCAGCGCCACCAGGGCGAAGATATAGACCATCTCCAACCGATTGGCATCGGGCACCCCATCATATTGCGCCTTCGGGGGACCATAAAACACCCGTTTCAGCATCCAGAGGATGTAGCCAGCCCCGAGCACCACTCCCAAAATGCCCACGATTGTATAGACCTGAATGCCGGAAACCATGGTGCTACTAAAGCTGCCAAGGAAGATCAGGAACTCGGCGGCGAAGCCACTGGTGCCTGGGAGTCCCAGGGCAGCAAGACCGGCAACGCTGAAAACCACCACGATGATGGGCATCTGGCGCGCCAACCCGCCAAGCTTGGGGATACTCCGTTCATGTGTTTTTTCGTAGACCAGACCCACCATAGCAAAGAGGAGACCGGTTACCAGCCCATGACTGACCATCTGGAGAACCGCACCGGTCATGCTCACCTGGCTCAGTGCAAAAATCCCCAGGAGGACGAAGCCCATATGGCTGATACTGCTATATGCAATTAGCCTCTTTAGATCGGTCTGTCTCAAGGTTACCGCCGCCCCATAAAGGATACCGACCACCGCCAAAGCGATTAGTAGCGGGGCGTAGTTTTGCGCAGTTTCGGGGAATATGCTCACACAGACCCGCAGCATGCCATAGCCCCCCATCTTGATTAGTATCCCGGCTAGAATCACGCTCACCGCGGTCGGAGCGTCGGTATGGGCATCGGGGAGCCATGTATGAAAGGGGAAAACAGGCAGCTTCACTGCAAAAGCAAAAAGAATAAGGAAGAAGATCGAAGTTGCCATCAAGGAGCTCAGAATGGAATCAAGCCCCATCCCGGCCAGCGTCACCATATTGAAGGTGTCCGCCTGGAAATAAAGGAGCAGGATGCCGGCGAGCATCATGGCACTGCCTGCAAGGGTATAGAGAACGAACTTTATCGCTGAATACTCTTTTCTACCCGAACCCCAGATGGAGATCAGCAGATACATCGGTATTATCTCCACCTCCCAGAAAATGAAGAATAGAACGAGATCGAGTGAGCAAAACACCCCCAGAATGCCCGTCTCCAGTAAGAGGATCCAAGCAAAGTATTCCCTGGCCCTGAGGTCTATCTTCCAGGAAACGAGCACAGCGATGAAGCCTATCAAGGTGGCCAGGAGCAGCAGGGGAAGGCTCAGCCCATCGACGCCCATAAAATACTGCACATTGATTGCAGGTATCCACGATGCCTGTTCTATGAATTGGGGCCCAGCCAGGCCTCGGTCGAACATGAATAAGACGGCCAGAGACAGTACGAACGACACTGCGGTGAAAGCAGCAGCCGTAAGCTTTATCCGCCTGGGGTTAGCCCGCGGTAGCAGGGCAATGACGATCGCCCCGATAACGGGGAGGAAGACGATTGTCGAGAGATATGGGAAACTCAACCTTTCCTCCTAGTTTCTAGTTAAATATGAATACAAAGGCAACAATGACCAGTATGCCGATAAATATGGCCAACCCGTAGGCCTGTAGCTGTCCTGTTTCCAGCTTCCGCACAACTGACCCTGCCGCCACCGTGCCCCCGGCGATGCCGTTCACCGCACCATCGATAATATGGTCATCAAACCAGTGAAGGACAGCGAAGAAACCGTCGATCAAGAACCTCATTAAGAAAAGCCTTTCATAAAGCTCATCGAACCAGTACTTACGGGAAAGTAAGGTATAGATGGGGGCAAAGCGCTGTCGTAGCGATGCCGCGGAGAGCCACTTTGCGCCGTATATAGCATAGGCTAGAAATATGCCCCCAGCAGCCCAAATAAGCGATGTCCAGGCCAAGGAATGAGTAAGAGCGCCAAAGAAGCTATGGGACTCACCTCCCAAGAATTCATTCACCCCTAGAAATCCCGCAACCACTGCAAGGACGGTCAGGACACCCATGGGGAGGAGCATCACCAGAGGCGATTCATGAAGCCCATGGTTGCCATGAGCTTGTCCTCGATACTCTCCACCGAAGGTTAAGAAAATCACACGGAACATATAAAAGGCAGTCATGAAAACAGTTATTATGGCTAGATAGAACAATACTGGGACATAGTGGAGGGATTCGGCCAGGATGCCTTCTTTGCTCCAGAAGCCGGCTAGGAGCCAGATGCCCGCGAGACTAAGAGAGGCGATGACGAACATGATAAACGTCCACGGCATTGCCTTTCGCAGCCCCCCCATCTCTCTCATATCGAAGGTTTCTGTAGCGTGACTGACACTCCCCGCCCCCAAAAAGAGGAGTGACTTGAAGAAGGCGTGGGTAAACAGGTGAAAGATGCCCACGGCCACGCCTAGAGCCAAACCAGCCTCCAAAGAGATAGCGCCACTTGATACGCCCACACCAACTGCTCCCAGCCCCAGCATCATGTAGCCAAGCTGACTGATAGTGGAGTAAGCGAGCACCCGTTTGATGTCGTTCATCACCAGACCCATGCTGGCAGCGAAGATGGCGGTGAAGCCCCCGATAATGGCCACCGTAGTGATCGCCGTAGTGGAGCTGACAAATACGGGAAACATTCGCGCCACCAGATAAACACCGGCAGCGACCATGGTGGCAGCATGGATCAGAGCGCTCACCGGCGTCGGGCCCTCCATGGCATCGGGCAGCCAGGTATGGAGGGGGAACTGCGCCGACTTGCCCACCGCGCCAGAGAATATGCCGATGGCAGCCCAGGTGAGCGCCGTGCTGCCAATCGCCCCCGCCAGAGCGAGGTTCTGAAGCTCCCCAATGTCAAAAGTGCCGGTCTTGGTATAGAGCAGGAGGATCGCCGCCAGAAAGCCGAAGTCGCCAAGGCGGGTAACCAGAAAAGCCTTCATTGCTGCCCTGGCTGCCTCGGGCTTGTGATACCAGAAGCCGATGAGGAGGTAAGAGCACAGCCCCACTCCCTCCCAGAAGAGAAAGAGGAAGAGGAGGTTATCGGCCAACACCAGCCCTAACATCGATCCGGTAAATAGCGACATGAAGGCGAAGTAGCGGCAGAGTCCTCCATCTCCCTTCATGTATCCCCGAGAATAGATCTGCACCATCAGGCTTACTACTGTCACCACGATGAGCATCGCCGCCGCCAGCGCGTCCACTGTCACCCCGACGTATATCACAGTGTCGCCGATCGCAACCCACTCATAGTTAGGCATCTCCAGCACGTGATGGGGTGCGCCGCTCACTGCAATAAGTGCCCATATAGAGAGGACGAGGGAGGTGCCGATGGCAGCAATGGTGACGTACCAGCTGAGCAGGGGACGATGGTTAAAGAATGGCCTTATGATAAAAGAGATAATAGCAAAGGAGAAAAAGGGCAAGAGAAAAATTGCTAAAACTAACTCACTCGGCATCTTTCTACCATTTCATCAGATCGAATTTATCTGCATCCACCGTTTTCCGCCTTCGGTAAATAGCGATAATAAGCGCCAGGCCAACCGCCGCCTCAGCGGCAGCGACTACCATAATAAAGATTACAAAGACCTGCCCTGTAATGAACTGGCCGTATCGGGAGAAAGCTACCATGGCTATGTTCACCGCACTGAGCATGATCTCGATGCTCATCAGGATGACCACCACGTTCCTCTTCGCCAGAACGCCATAAAGCCCTATGGCGAAAAGGACCGCCGATAGAATCAGGAAATGCTCCAAGCCGATAGCCATCGTCTATTTATCCCTCACTAGCACAATAGCGCCGATTATCGCGGCAAGAATAAGCGCCGCGGCGATTTCAAATGCTAGGACAAAGCCGCTATCTTCACCGAATATAGCCTCCGCAATCGCCGACGTAGTGGGCCCAGAGGAACCCTCAGTGACGGCGCCCCAGTCAGTGCCCGTCACCACCAGTACCATAGTGATAAGGAAGATAAGCGCTATCAACAGGGCGGGAACCCGCAGCCTTCCCGATGGACTGCCCTCCCGGCCCTCCCTGGTGAGCATGATGGCAAAGATAATGAGCACCCCGATGGCCCCGACATAGATGAGCACCTGAGCTCCCGCCAGGAAATCGGCACCCATGGTAACATAGATTCCAGCTATGGCGAAGAAACACAGAATAAGGAATAGAGCAGCCCGGAAGATATTGCGTAGCGACACCACCGCCAGCGCTGCAACAACGCTCACCACCGCCAGAATCCAGAAAGCGATTTGTAAACCCATTACTCCACACTCCTGTTGCGGTCTAAGAGAAGCGACTGCTTGGGCAAGCTTGGCTCAATCTCGGGCCGGTAATAGGCACTCGGTTGCGCAGCAGGGGATGGCATTAGAGCTTCCTTGTCAAGCAGCAAGTCCTCCCGGCGATACGTGGCAGCTTCGTAGATTCTCGTCAGGAAAAGCCGGTGGGCGGGACATGCCTCGATGCACAGACCGCAGAAAATACATCGTCCTAAGTCGATGTCAAACCTCTCCACGCCGGTCTTCCCTTCTGGGGTCTCCTGCGGCACTATCGTGATAACTCCGTAGGGACATGCATTCTCACACTGGCGGCACCAGGCACAGAACCCGCAGTTGAGACACCTGTTCGCCTCAGCCACGGCCGCCTCTTCAGTGAGGCCGAGGGCTACCTCCTTAAATCCGTGGACCCTCTCCTTCACTGGGACATGGGCCATCTTAGGCCTGGTCCCGCTCTCAACCTCGCTTATGTCCAGACTTTCAAAATCTACCTCCTGCAGGGGCAACACTTCCTCTGTCGAAACCACTTCTTCCCCTCGGAGATACCGATCGATGGCAACGGCAGCCTTGGCGCCGGCGCCGATAGCCTCGACCACTGTAGCTGGCCCACTCACCGCGTCCCCACAGGCGAAGACACCGCGCAGGTTGGTGACCGGAGAAAGGGGATCAACGTCAAATGTTCCCCTCCTCGTGATGCTTACTGTGTGATCCTCGGGAAGACAAGCAAGGTCAATAGTCTGACCGATGGCGGGGATGATCATGTCGATGTCAAGGACGAATTCCGAACCCTCAACGGGCACGGGGCGCCGTCTACCGCTGGCATCGGGTTCGCCCAATTCCATCCGAATACATTCCAGGCCTACCACCTTTCCTCCATCGTCCAACACCCTGACAGGCGCTGCCAGATAGTGAATCTTAATATCTTCAGCCTCGGCGTCCTCTATCTCCTCCTCGTCGGCTGGCATCTCCTGCCTTGACCTGCGGTATACAATGAAAACCTCCCTGGCGCCAAGTCGTAGGGCTGTTCTGGCAGCGTCAATCGCTACATTACCGCCGCCGACTATGGCTACCTTGTTTCCTACCTTGACCGGCTTTCCAAGGCTTACGTCCCTGAGGAAGAAAACGCCATGGTACACCCCCTCAAGGTCTTCGCCAGGGATGCCCAATTTCATACTGTCATGGGCGCCAATTGCCAGCAGGATTGCCTTGTAGCCCTGCTGTTGAAGCGACTCTAAGTTCAGCCCGTTCTTGCCTATGGGGCTGTTCAACCTTATCTCGACTCCGAGTTGTTCGATTCCCTCGATCTCCTTCTGAAGCACCGCCTTGGGCAAGCGATACTCCGGAATGCCTACCATCATCATGCCACCAGCCACCGGGAGCGCCTCGAATACGGTGACTCCATAGCCCATCCTGGTGAGATCACGGGCGGCAGTCAAGCCGCCGGGCCCCGAGCCAACAACGGCTACCATCTCCTCTCTGGTCCTGGGGTACTGGGCTATCTCTTCCCTCCCCACACTCATTTCATAATCAGTTATGAAGCGCTTGAGGTCGCGAATCGACACGGGTTCATCCAGCTTCCCCCGGTTGCAAGCCTTCTCACATGGATGGGTGCAAACTCGCCCACAGACGATGGGGAAAGGATTGGTCTCCCTAATGAGATCAACAGCCTCGACAAACCGACCCTGAGCGATCAGAGCGACATAGCCCTGGGCATCCACGCTGGCGGGACATGCCAGGACACATGGGGCTCGCTTCCGCTCATCCCGCACAAATCGTTGGCCCCGCGCCCGCTTGGAAACGGTGAGCCGCTGTTCCGGATACTGTACCGTGATGGGGTGGCGGAAGACATGCCTGAGCGTCAGCGCCATTCCCTTGGCAATGCCTAGACCGAAATGCCTCAAGCTTACTTTCTCACCGTGCACCCTGAACATGCTTGACCACAGGACAATAAGTATGGCGGCGATGGAGATATTGATAAACATGAGCCACCATGGGAAGGTGGTCCAAATAATCATCTCAATCCCAGTGATAAAGATGTTCACCAACGCTAAAGGAAATAGGAACTTCCAGGCGAATTCCATCAGTTGATCTACCCTGAGCCGGGGCAGAGTGCTGCGTATCCACACAAGGGTGATAAACACCAGAATGGCCTTGATCATAAACCATAGCACTGCTGGCAAGCCGGGCCCTTTCCATCCGCTGAGGAAAATGGTAGTCAGGATGCAGGAAACGGCAAAGGCATGGGTATACTCAGCGAACATGAAGAGACCATACTTCATCCCGGAGTATTCGGTATGGAAGCCGGCCACGATCTCCGAGTCTGCCTCCAGGAGATCGAAGGGGCTACGGTTGATCTCCGCCGAAGCTGCTATGAAGAAGATTATGAATCCTAGAGGTTGTAACAAGATGAATGGTACCGATTGCGCGTCGACGATACTCCCCATGGAAAGCGAGCCGGTGATTATGAGCACCCCGACAATGGAAAGCACCAAGGGGATCTCATAGCTTACCATCTGGGCTATATCACGCATGGCGCCAATTAGTGAATACTTGTTGCTTGAGCCCCACCCTGCCATAAAGACCCCGACGACGCCCAGCGAGGATATGGCAACTATGTACAGTATGCCGATGTTGAGGTCGGCGAGGATGGCGCCGTTGCCCCACGGGATGACAGCGAATATCATTATCGCCGGGACAAACGCAACCAACGGAGCCAGCCAGTGAACCCACCGGTCCCCCAGCGCGGGGATGATGTCTTCTTTCAGCAGTATCTTTACGGCATCGGCTATCGGCTGAAGGAGGCCCTGTGGCCCGGCTCGATTGGGCCCCTGGCGAATCTGGAACCTCCCAAGCCCCCTTCGCTCGATGTAGATGAAGTACATCACCACCACCATGACGAAGGCGAACAGTATGGCTATGCCGACAAGCGCAGGAATAAGGTAAGCTGCCCATCCAGGGACATAGACCACCAGCCAATCGTGGAACTGCTCAAGAACGCTCACTAGCGGTCCACCTCGCCCATGCAAATATCAATGCTGCCAAGGGTGACTATGGCATCGGCGAGCTTCCAGCCGACAACCATATCGCGGAGCATAGTGAGGTTTATTAAGCTGGGGGCACGTATTTTGAAGCGATACGGCTTCGCCGACCCATCGCTCACCAGATAGAAGCCCAACTCTCCCTTAGGAGCCTCAATGCAGACGTAGGCCTCTCCTGGTGCTGGCTTCAGCGGAGTTGGCACCCTGGTTCGCACCTCACCTTCGGGAAGCTGCTCCATAGCCTGCCTGACGATGCGCACGCTCTGCCTCATTTCCTCAACCCTTACCCGGTAGCGGTCGTAGACATCGCCTACCGAACCTGTGGGAATCTCAAAATCAAACCGGTCATAGATGGAATAGGGATTGTTCTTGCGGAGGTCCCACTTTACCCCGCTGCCTCGAAGCACCGGGCCGCTCACCGAGGCGTTGATAGCCTTGTCCGCCGGCAGAATGCCCACCCCCTTGGAACGTGCGAGCACTATCTCGTTCTCGGCAAGAAGCTGATCGTATTCATCGATAAAGCCAGGCATCTCATCGATGAACCTCTTCAGCGTGGGCATGAACTCCTCTGGAATATCGTGGCTTACGCCGCCGAAGCGCATATAGTTATAGGTCAGGCGTTGCCCGCACACCATCTCAAAGAGGTCCAGAAGCTTCTCCCGCTCGCGGTACATGTACAGAAAGGGAGTCATGAAGGCGCCCATATCGTTAAACAGGGCACCGACGCCAACGAGATGGCTGGATATCCTCATCAGTTCGGCCATGATCACCCGTATGTACTCGGCGCGCTCGGGGACCTCGATGCCGGCAAGCTTCTCCACCGCCATCGCATAGGCCATGTTGTTGGACATCGAGGCCAGGTAGTCCAGCCTATCGGTGTAGGGCATATTCTGGAGATAGGTTTTATGCTCGGCAAGCTTCTCAATACCGCGGTGCAGGTAGCCGAAAATGGGTTCCAAATCGAGGATCACCTCACCATCGAAGGTGACCCTCATGCGAAACACCCCGTGAGTTGAGGGGTGCTGCGGCCCCATATTGATGACTACTGGCTCGGTATCTAACGTCATTGTCTCGCTTCTAAGTTGTCTTCCCGCCCCCTGGCACGTCCATGATGAAGTCCTTCCTCAGTGGATGCCCCTCGTATCCCTCCCAGAGAACGATGCGCTTCATATTGGGGTGCCCCTCAAAGTAAATGCCCATGAGGTCATAGATCTCACGTTCCTGGAGATCGGCTCCCTGCCAAAGGCTGACCACTGACGGCACACGAGGGCTTCCGCTATTGTCGCACCTCGTCCTCAGCACCACACTGTAGTTGTTCTTGATAGAGCGCAAATGGTAAATCACGTCGAAATGGTCGAGGAAATCGACAGCGGTAATACTTGGGAGATAATCGAAATCGAGGTTCTCTTTGAGGAAACGTGCCGCGTTCAGAATGTCTTCACTGCGGACGAAAACGGTTGTTTCGTCGGATCCGGTCACTGCATCGGAAAGCTGTTCCCCTATCTGTCGAGCAATCTCGGCACCGGAAAGCGGCTTGGTCATACTAGCCTTTCTTTAAAAGTTTGTCCTTGGCTACCTTGCGATGCAAAGCCATGAACCCATAGATCAGACCCTCTGGGCGCGGTGGGCACCCTGGAATGTATACATCCACCGGGATTATACGGTTTATCCCCGGCACCACGCTATATGAACCGCGGAAGGCTCCGCCGCTTATAGCACAGGCTCCCATGGCTATGACCCACTTGGGCTCAGCCATCTGGTCATAGACTCGCCTCAAGGCGGGGGCCAGTTTCCAAGTAACCGTGCCAGCGACAAGCATTAAATCAGCCTGCCGCGGCGACGGCCGCAGAACCTCCATACCGAAGCGGGAGAAGTCAAAGCGCGATGCGGCAGCTGATATTACCTCGAAGGCGCAGCATGCCGGGAAGAAGGTGTTCGGCCATACGGAGAAGCGCTTCCCCCAGTCTATGAGATGCTCGGTAGTCGTAAGCAGGACATTGTGCTCAATCTCCTCCTCGAGCCACGCTACCGGATCGGGATAGGGCTCCTTTGCTGCCGCCATGAGCGCCTCTATTTGCTCGGCCTCAGTCTTGTCGAAGTCGCTGAGCACATAGGGCGTCTCTATTTCCATCGTAGAACCCCCTTCCGCCAGGCATAAACAAAGCCAACGACCACGATCAGGACGAAGGCAAGCATCTCCACAAGCCCGAAGACCCTGAGCTGCTTGAAGTGTACGGCCCAGGGATAGAGAAAAACGACCTGTATATCGAAGACAACGAAGAGCAGGGCAAAGAAATAATAGCGGAAGTTGAATCGAACCCAGGACTTCCCCACCGTCTCCATGCCGCACTCATAGGTGGTGTATTTTGCAGGGTTGGGCTTTCGGGGGACAACGCGCAGGAACCTGAGGGTGACGGGAAGAAGAATAGTTGTGGCAGCAAAACCGATAGCAGCTAGAAGGAAAATTCCAATATAACCGAAGTTCCCTAGCAATCATCCCTCCTTTTCCGACGTAATATAACACATGTTTCGTTGTAAATCAAGTGCATACACGCACCAAAAATGTAATATCATGGTATATATTATTCAGTTGGGTTTGGGAGTACAACCTCAGTGACACACGATAATGGGTGCCCAGCCTCTTTGTAGCCAGCCCTTCCGTTTGGGCAGCTCCGGTGCGGCAACTCGCCCAGCGGAGACACATGCGGGTGAGACTCAGGTGGACCGAGTGAGGACATCGTTGCATATCAGATGCATCTTGAGCGGTGATTGAAAGGCAATGATGGATGCCTCGGTTCCGCCACACCGAATACTCCGATATCAAGCACATAGAAAGCGCTCGCCCTATTCTACTTCTGCCTCTACCCCTGGCGAGAGGGCAGGCCGCTTCCCCATGCGCGCAATCCTCGCCAGTACGTAGCCCAGCCCATATAAGACGATGATTGGAGCAGCAACAAGGCTCTGATTGACCGGGTCGAAGGTGGGGGTAATGATAGCGCCAAGAATGAAAGCTAAAACAAAAGCGTACTTCCACTTCCTGGCGATCCATTGCGGTGAAATCACGCCGATCTTGCTCAGGAAGAACATTACCAGCGGAATCTCAAACACCACCCCGAGCCAGAAGAGAAGTCTGGTGACCACAGAGACATAATCACCGACTGTCCACCACGGCAGTATATCGCCACCAATAAAGCTGGGGAATTGATAGTACAAGAACCTGAGCGCTGGGGGCAAGAGTATAAGGTAGCAAAAGACGACCCCACTTGCAAAAAGAACGATGACCGCAGGCAATAGCGTATAGAGATATCCTTTCTCTCTACGAGTAAGCGCTGGACTAATGAACATTACAAACTGATAGGTAAGGAAAGGCATTGACAGGGCGAGGCCGCCGTAGAGACACACCCTCATATAACTCCCCAGCAATCCGGTTACATTGGTATAATACAGGTCAATGCCTGGGATTGGGGTTGTTAAGAAATCGAAGATATACCGTGCGAAGGGGAAACAAATACCGATACATACGGCGACAACAATCAAACTCTTAATCAGGCGCCCCCGCAATTCTTGCAGGTGGCCTAAGACGGTGAGCTTTTTCTCTTCTTCCATCGACTGTGCGACACCCTACCGAGTGGCAACCGTGCTACGCTTGGCGGTTCAGCTCCCTGCCCTCCTCCTCGGGATTCTCATCTTCCTTCTGAGGAGTGCTCTCCGTTTCCTTCGTTAGCGACGATTTGAGGTCATAAGCCGCCTTCTTCAGGGAATCCAGGGGATTATCATCTTTACTCTGAGGAGTACCCTCTACCTCCCTGGTCAACTGCGTTGTCAGGTCATAGGAAGCTCTCCTCAGTCGACGGAAAAAGGTCCCCAGCCTTGCCGCAATCTCAGGTAGCCTTCTCGGCCCCAATAGCGCCAAGATGATAATAAATATTAGAAGGATCTCCCAGAAACCTATACCTAAGAACCCATCCATCACCACCCCTTCATCCAATCCTTACGGGGACAGAACGCCATTTCCTCTCAACTGCAAATAAATGATAAGGGGACAAGCAAGGGGCTAGCTTTTCTGTTCGTTAGCTTTTTCTTTCTCGTCGGCTGTATCTTTTTCTTTCTTGGACAAGTCCGTGTCCACATCATCACCTGCCGCCCCCCTGCGGAAGCTGCGGACACCCTTTCCGAGGCTACCTAAAGCATTAGGCAACCTCCCCACTCCAAAGATGATCAGCACCACCGCTACTATGGCAACAATTTCCCATGGTCCCAAGTTTGGCATACTCCCCTCCTCCAGAGCCTTTATCAGCTCATCTCACTATTTCTTACTGGTATCAAATCTACTGCCTTAT
>Ga0307430_1001629_pt1 | contig 16119 bp, 2 predicted proteins | sample SalMarWE160130MG_FD_202159 | JGI IMG/M metagenome (GOLD analysis project Ga0307430, IMG submission 202159) | Salt marsh sediment microbial communities from the Plum Island Ecosystem LTER, Massachusetts, United States - WE1603-130 | ecosystem: Environmental > Aquatic > Marine > Intertidal zone >... | reverse complement strand
GTACATATACACAGACAGTGAAGAACACAATCAATTGTAAATGAATGCCCTCGCTGAGCAATACGGCACGAGGCAATGATAAGGCTTAGAGCACTTCGACTATTTATCGAAAATAACTGATCACTTGTACTTAGCACTTAGAATACCTTGGAAATTGTTTCAAGGTATTTCACTTTTCGAATGCAATAGATACTAGTTCCTGTATAGCTAACCTAGTATCATCAGCAATTCGATCAATATCATCTTTTGAAGCTATATATCGTCTATTATGGGCAGATCGATCTCCAACGCCTTTGATTGATGGTAGTTTCTTCAACTGCTTTTTTGTGTCGCGGCCTATGTTCCATTCCTTTTGAGAGAGGAAGCAATCGATAAGCTTATCCAATCTCACAAAGTCACCACTAGCATCCAAAATATCATCGGCGATCTTGTGTACCTCATAGCATTCGATGATTAAGGTTTCTAAGAGTCGACGGATCATCACAGCACAGGCATCGTAATAGCCATTGTGATGGCCGAAAATGTACATCCGTTCTATAAAAATGACCTTGTTGGGTAGAAAAACATCATCCTAATAAAATATTCCCATACTACAGGGTGAGTTTGCGCCGGATTTTAACACGGATATAGTTTTTCCTCCCTACAGGATATCCTGATGGTTCGGCCATACTTGTCCCCCACTCGTTATCTGGCATCATCACAGAAGTTGAATCCCAAATCTACATCCTGTATAATATTGACACATAGTATTTTGTCTTAGTGTAACTAACAATAGTGTGGTGTCGGGGGAAGCCACATAATTTCAAAAGGCAATGCAAGCCCGACTCATCTTAAGTCGGGTTTTTAATTTTTCAACCTACTTCACACATTTACTTATTATCTTCGAAGATAAAGAAAGAAAGGGGAGCCTGATGCCTGACCTAGACCCAGAAAGGGATCACGAAATTGTACCAATAGGTGAAATTCCTGTTGAGGAGCCTGAGCGTCCAGGACTTGATCCGCTAGACCTGAAGAAAAGACATTTCGGACATGTAGATGATAATGTCCCAGCCACTGCATTAGTACTTTCTGGTGGAGGCTCCAAAGGAAGTTTCGAAGTAGGTGCTCTAGATTATCTTACGAGATCTGATATTTGGAAAAAGATCAATTTGAGATATGTCTGTGGAACTTCAGTAGGAGCAATTATGGCCCTTAAAATTGCGGAATCTGGCTATAAGGGCGTCAAGGATCTCGTCAGTTTATTTCTTTCCCTTCAGAGTGAAAATGACATGTACCTTCCGCATAAAAACATCGGAGAGATACTTCAAATATTAGATGATCTCAATGTGGATATAGACCAAGTTATTGAGACAGGAGGGGTGAATGGGGGTGAGCCTGAACTTCCCGGTGTTGGTGCCGGTTTTGTACTTTTGAATATATTATCCTTCGGGACCTTGGCCGTTGGTGTGATTGAGGACTTAACAGATATGCTGGGAAAGATTTTAAAGGTAATAAACCTATTCTTTTCAGCTCCTAGCCTTTACACACTCAAGCCAATAGAGGAATTAATAAAGGCGAAAGTTGATTTTAACAAGTTTGGTACATCTCTCACACCTTACATTAAGATGCGTCTTGCGACAGTGTGTCTCGAGGATGCCCAGACATGGTATGTGACCGAAGATGCAAGACTTATTAAAGGAAATGCCAATACGCCCGAAGTGTCTTGGCAGTTGGATGCAGAGAATGGGATGGGTACTATTAAGGATGCCCTTGTCCAAGGTACTATCGCGTCATCTTCGATCCCTTGTATTTATGAAGCGAAAGATTTACGGGCTGATCCATATAAGGATGGACATTTTGTAGACGGAGGAGTGAGAGACGTACTCCCCATAAGGGCTGCTCTTGAGCTTGGAGCAGAGCGTGTTATTTCAATATTAGCTGGACCTGAGGAGCCATTAAGGGAGCCAGCGGGCAGCTACCATAACTCGAATATGGTCAAGATTCTCTATCGTCTCATGGACACCCAATCAGCTGAAATAACGGCTAATGAGATAAAGCCAGAGTTTGGCAAATGGCCTGCAGATGTGGAGAATATCCCAATATTTTCTGAAATGCATGTGCACAATTCAATGGAGGTCAACCCTGGTCTCATTAATATAAATATGGCATATGGATATATGCGAGCATATGAACAGACATTAAAAAAGCTTTTGAATGTCGACCTCGAACTTAACATAGCTGTTAGCTTATATGTAAATACGATGGCGATTATTGAACTTAGAAAACAAATCTGGAGTATTGAACACAATCTTTATGAAAACTGCCCATTTCTCGTTGTAAGAAAAGTTTCAGATCCAGATGACATGGTAGGTGGTGATCAAGCAGTAGGTGAATACGCTGTCGTTTTCAATAAACCCACGCTTGACATTCTACGCGTTAAGAAGAAAGAACTTCTGGAACTTGTAGAGGAGCGAATGCAACTCTTCGAATATAATGACCCTCACTGTCTACCTATGAAGTTCGAAGGCATTTATGGACCTGAAATCACCTTGAAACTAACAGATTGGTGGGATACATGGGAACGACATGGAAATGGCCTCGTCTGGACAGAAAAAGTATGGAAATTGTGGGCCGAAAAGGGGATTGATGCGTATGGTCCATATGAATTGAGGCGTATTGATGTTGGTGCTTCGGGCATGCAATTTGACTCATTCCTCGCTCGTCATAACCTCTGGGAACGGTGTCCAATTAGTATTGCTAATGAACAACAAGTTTTTGAAGCACAGGATCCTGATAAACCAAGCCCAAGTACAGCGTTGCTCCAAGTACTTAATCCTTGAGACTAATAATGTAGGAATTTAATTGGAATCTCGGAGTGGATTAATATAATATTCAGGTATAGCACATTTAAATTAACAGTAATAAATTAACCTGCCCCCACAATTTGCACCACTCATAAGGAAATTGGTAATCCCGAACAACCTGTAGGGGGGAAAAACCTCGTCTGTGTGATGTCATTCTATACTGCAGGCTGAAATTCCATGATGGTTATGATAATATGCGTTGTGAAAAGACTTGACGTATCTACCAGATCTGACTGAGGCGGGACCGGAATTTACTGCGGGTATAGTCTTCTCGTTACAACCGAAATTAGATCAACTCGATTACCTTCATACTTACCCCCTTCCATCCTTTTTCTACGATTAGCCGAGCGAGTTTGTTGGAGTGTGCTGGCCGAAAATGTACATCCGTTCTAGAAAATTCGCCAGGCAGAGTGAAAAACATCATGTGGGGGTGAAAACTTGTAGTGGGTAAAAACTTGTAGGGGGGAAAACCTCGTCCGGATGGATCAAATACAAAGACCCCCTCAATTATGTTAAGTCTTCACAAATGGCAATGATATGGTGCAAAATTTCACAATCGGCAATAATATGCTACAAATCGAGCTTTTCTCGGAGATACATTGCGGGGCAATTCGCTGTACAAACGGCAATAATATGGTACTAGGCCCGTGTAGGGTGGAAAAACATCGTCCGTGTAGAATCGGTCGATATAAAAAGTAAGCTTACAGTACTCACGGCCAGCTTATGCTTTATTTTTGCACTTTCGGCCACATTATGCTTTATATCGGTAGGCTTTCGAGCTGAGATTCCCCTATAATTCGGCCATGTTATGCTTTACATGTCGGCCAAATTATCCTTTAAGTGACATTGATGTGGTTTAGGACAAATGCATCAAAGTGAGCTTTGAGTCAACAGAACGGATGATTCAGTGGCCCATGCTCCCTACGTTTTTGAAATCCAGTTCATGGGCCGCTTTGCCGGGGTGTGGGGGAACCCCCACATTCCCCTGCGGGGGGAAGATAGGGGGAAAAAGTGTTGGGTTTCGTTCCTCAACCCAACCTACGTACTGCCTAGATAGCGATTTGTTAATAACCCCACATGTTTGCTGTGGTGTGAGGGGAGATTTCCACTAAGCTTCGTGAACTACTCCAAGATTTTTCAAAATCACGCCACAAGTAATATTCAGCTTGGTTGTGAAATGGATTCATTATCCTAACCCAATTAATATATGAATCAGAAGGGTTTTTCCCTCGCCAATTGTTATTTTCAGACATACCGGACAGGACGACCCAATGTCCCGAAGTATTTCCCATTCCGGTCTTGGGAAGAAGCTCACCTGTATCGCCATAGTAACTACTTGCCTTGATCGAAACTAATGGTATTAAGTATCGTCCATCTGATAACTTAGCTCGCAGATGAGAAAATAGTCCATATTCTCCGAGACTTGCCCATCCGCTGGGCTTTTCTATAGAATCAGCAGTGAATTTACCTTCTATGGGATCATCTGGAAGAGTCCAAAGTCGGTTCCTATCATAGACGTGTGTGGACACACTGAAATTGTCTCCAAATGCATGTACAGCTGCTGTAGCTATTTGATACGGGAAAGTCGCATTGAGTGTCTCGTTAAAAAGCTCATACATATAATAAATACCGAAACCACTTCTCTTACCTATAGTGGACTCAAAGATCATTTCTAAGCTGATTTGACCACATAGATTAAATCCCAATGGCTCGCCAGGTAATTCAATATTTTCCCCAGAATACAGTGTAGGTATCAAAGGTGACAGTATTTTGAATTGTATGTGTCCAATCGAAGGTGATTTATAAACCGTAACAGACGGATTCCAAATAAGTGGAGGTTCTTCTGTTACTGAAGCTCTTGTCTTATAAAACTTATAAAGGATACATTCATGCCAATCAAATGGAAATCCACAAGGATTTCTCTTTAGATTGCTAGGAAGCGTGTAATGACCTGTAGGATCAAAGGATGTAATCGGCGCATCATTTGCATACATCCATCGATGGAATGATATGGGTTGAGAAGACTCTCCTTGCCATGTGTCTTTACTCATAAATCGACTCTGCCACGGTATATAATACCTCGCCCGCAGATGTATCAACCCCGTCCCATCGGCCCACTCGCCGGTGAAGCTGTAATTCGTCTCGCCCGAGCCGCTGCTGGCCATCACGCTGCCGAAAGGTTCGTAGGCGCGTGCCAGGGTCACTTCAGGATCTGCATCCGTTAGCTGGCGCACGCTGCCCAGGGCATCGGGCAGGTGGTAGGCCCAGCCGGCGGGCTGCTGCTCGCCCACCCGATCCAGGCCGTAGAGATAAGCGTTCGTGCCGTCGTCGAGCACCTGGGTCAAGCCAGTGACCAGATCAAGCGTGTAGTTCATCGCCTCGCCGTTGACGGTCTGCGTCAGGCGGTCACCCAGTCCGTTGTAGACGTAGCTGTAGGAGTCCTCGCCCTGGGTTACGCCGGTCAGGCGGTTGGCGTGGTTGTAGGTATACGTGCTCTCGCCGTCGGTGAGTAGATTCCCGTTGGCGGTCCAGGTGTAACTCACGCCGTCGACTTCTATGAGACGGTTGGCGTTGTCGTAGGTGTAACTGTTCGTGCCCGCCTGCGTCTCCTGGGTGAGACGGTTGCCCACGGCGTCGTAGCTGTAGTGGAAGTACTCGCCCGAATCGTAATCCGCGGCGGTGAGGCGGTAGAGCGGGTCGTAGGTGTAGTCGATGGTTACGGACTGCGGCGCACTCCCACCGCCGCCGGGCAGTTCGACTGTAACTTCGAGGCAACCGGGTACTGTGCAGTGATCCGACTCGCCGGACCAGAAATGCACGCCGTCGCCTGTGCCCGAAAGGGTATAGTCGGCGCGGAAGCGGTAGTCGCCCTGCGGCAGTGTCAGACTTACCTGGCCGTTCTCGTCCGTTGTGCCGTGGAATCCGGTGTAGCTGTCGGCGCTGAAGGCGTAGACCGGCAGGTCAGGGTAGGGATCGCCGGTCTGACTCTGTACGTTTACGGTGACCGGGATGGTGACGGTGATGCCAGCTTCCGTGCAGTCCGGCAGTGAGCAGTGGTTACTCTCGCCGGACCAGAACTGCGTACCGTTTTTGTCGGCGCGGAAGCGGTAGTCACCTTCCGGTAACGTGAGACTCACCTGTCCAGCAGCATCCGTCGTAGCGTGATATCCGGTGTAGGTCGTTTCATTGAAGGCGTAGACGGGCAGCCCTTCGGCGGGTTGTCCGTTAGTGTCCAGCACAGTAACGGTTATGGGCAGCGTGACGGTGATGCCGGCTTCTGTGCAACCAGGCAGCGTGCAGTGGTTGCTTGCGCCTGACCAGAAGTGTGTGCCGTCTTTATCCGTGCGGAAGCGGTAATCGCCCGGCGGCAGGGTCAAGCTAACCTGCCCGGAGGCGTCCGTTGTGGCGTGGTAACCGGTGTAGGTGGTTTCGTCGAAGGCGTACACGGGCAACCCTTCGACGGGCTGTTCGTCGGTGTCCAGTACAGTAATGGTTATGGGCAGCGTGACGGTGATGCTTGCTTCGCTGCATCCGGGCAGCGTGCAGTGGTTGCTCTCGCCGCTCCAGAATTGTGTGCCATCCTTGTCGGCCCGGAAACGGTACGCACCCTGTGGCAAGGTCAGACTCACCTGACCGTTAACGTCCGTTGTAGCGTGGTAGCCGGTGTAGGCGGACTCGTTGAAGGCATACACAGGCAAACCCTCAGCGGGTTGGCCATCTGTATCCAGAACGGTCACTGTCAGCGGAATGGTAACGGTGATTCCGACTGCCGTGCAGTCCGGCACAGTGCAGTGGTTCGTCTCTCCAGACCAGAACTGCGTGCCGCCTGCCCCCGATAGGGGGTTGAAATCCGCCCGGAATCGGTAGGCGCCGTCGGGCAAATCTAGGGAAACCTGGCCGGCGGCATCCGTCGTACCATGGACGCCGGTGTAGATGGACTCATCGAAGGCGTAGACGGGCAATCCCTCGGCGGGCTGGCCGTCGGTGTCCAGCACGGTGACGACGATGAGCGTGCCCTGCGCTAGACGCACCGGCAGGATCATTGCCAGGCTGCGTTTTGCGCCGTAGTAGTTGGCAACGGGCGGGGTTTCATCAGCGACGAGGGTAACCGCTGTGCAGCCGGGTACGCTGCAGTGATTGTTATCGCCGGACCAATACTGCGTGCCATCGTAGTCGGCGCGGAAGCGGTAATCGCCCGGCGGCAGGGTCAAGCTAACCTGCCCGGAGGCATCCGTCGTGGCGTGGTAGCCGGTGTAGGTGGATTCATCGAAAGCGTAGACCGGCACGCCTTCCAGCGGCTGTTCGTTGATATCCAGTACCGACACGGTGACGGGCAGCGTCACGGTAACCGAAGTTTCCGTGCAGTCGGGGACCGTGCAGTGGTTGCTTTCGCCGGACCAGAACTGCGTGCCATTCTTGTCGGCGCGGAAACGATATTCGCCCTGCGGCAACGTCAGGCTAACTTGCCCGGCGGAATCCGTCGTGGCGTGGTAGCCGGTGTAGGTCGTTTCATTGAAGGCATATACAGGCAATCCCTCGGCGGGCTGTTCATCCGTGTCGAGTACGGTGACGACGATTGGCAGTGTGACGGTAACGTTGGCGGCGCTGCAGCCGGGTACGGTGCAGTGGTTGCTCTCGCCGGACCAGAACTGTGTGCCGTTCTTGTCGGCGCGGAAGCGGTAATCGCCCAGCGGCAGGGTTAAGCTAACCTGCCCGGAGGCGTCCGTCGTGGCTTGGTATCCGGTGTAGGTGGTTTCGTCGAAGGCATACACGGGCAAACCCTCGGCAGGCTGGCCGTCCGTGTCCAGCACAGTTACAGTAACTGGCAGGGTTACGGTGACGCTGGCCGCGCTGCAGCCGGGTACAGCGCAGTGGTTGCTCTCGCCGCTCCAGAACTGTGTGCCATCGGAATCGGCGCGGAAGCGGTATTCACCTGCAGGCAGGGTCAGACTGACCTCGCCATTGGCGTCCGTCGCGGCGTGGAATCCGGTATAGGTCGATTCATCGAAGGCATAGACCGGCAGATCCGCCAGCGGTGTGCCGTCCGAGTCCTCCACGGTCACAGTGACGGGCAGGGTGATCTCCACTGCCGCGTCCAGGCAGCCGGGCACGCTGCAGTGGTCGGTCTCGCCGCTCCAGAACTGGGTGCCGCCTGAATCGGCGCGGAAGCGGTAGTCGCCCTGCGGCAGGGTGAGTGAAACCTGACCGTTGGCGTCGCTCGTGCCGTGGTAGCCGCTGTAGCTTCCACCGGAGAAGGCGTAGACGGGGATGCCCTCGGCGGGCATGCCCAGACTGTCCATTACTGTGACGGTGACCGGGATGGTCACGCTGACGTTCGCCAGCGTGCAGCCGGGCACATCACAGTGGTTATTTTCTGCGGACCAGAACTGCGTGCCGTTAGGATCGGCGCGGAAGCGATAGCTGCCCTCCACGAGACGCAAAATGGCTTCGCCGTTCTCGTCCGTCGTGGAATGCTTGCCTGTATACGTCGTTTCGTCGAACACATAAACCGGCAGCCCTTCTATGGGCGTGCCGCTGGTGTCCTGTACGCTGACCAGCACCGGGTCGGGGATGGTGAAGAGCACCTCCGTGCAGCCGGCGATGGCGCAGTGATTCGTTTCACCGCTCCAGAACTGTGCACTATCGACGTCGACGCGGAAGCGGTAATTTCCTTCCGGCAGGGTGATGGCAGCTTCGCCGTTCTCGTCCGTGGTTTCGTGGTAGCCGGTGTAGGTGGAGTCGTCGAAGGCGTAAACCGGCAGATTCGCCAGGGGATCGCCGCGCTCGTCGACGATCTGCACGCTGACCGTAGGTCCACCAGTGCCGCCGCCGGGTGTGAGATAGTACTCAGCCACTTGGGTGCGGTTGCCTACGGAATCGTACGTGTAGTTGAAGGAAGACAGAGTCGTATCGTCGGCTTCGTGGGTTAACTCAAGCAGTTGGCCGGCGTTGTCGTAGCTGTAGGTCGTGACCACGCCGTTGGGCAGGGTCGCCGTTGACAATCGACTGGCGGAATCGTAGCTGTAATCGGTCACACCGCTGTCCCAATCCGCGACCTGGGTCAGGCGGTCGCTCGAATCGTAGGCGTAACTCACGGTCTCGCCATCCGGATAGGTCAGGGTGACTCTGTTGCCGACGCCGTCGTAGGCGTAGCTCACCGTTTCACCGAAGGGATCGGTGACAGAGGTCACACGCCCGAGTTCGTCGTAAACCCAGCTCGTAGTGCCTGCGCCGTCGCTCATCGAGAGACGGTTGCCATTGTTGTCGTAGTTGAAGCTCACATCATCATCCGGAGCGGGGTAATCGATCGTGGTCAGGCGGCCGGTGTCGTCGTAGACGTAGTTCGTGGTGAATCCCTCTGCGTCAGTTAACGAGACCCGGTTGCCGACGGCGTCGTAAGCGTAGCTGGTGGTATTGCCCAGCGGATCGGCTTCGCTTTCCAGGCGGTTGAGTTCGTCGTAGGAGAAGGTCGTCGAGTGGCTGCGGCCGTCGAGAATCGTGAGCCGGTTGCCGTTCGCGTCGTAGCTGTATTCGGTACGCACATTGGTCTCGTGATCGGCTGGCGCGCCGTAGAGGTAGTTCTCGACCACTGCCGTGAGACGGTTCAGCCCATCGTACTCGTAGCGTGTGACCACGCCGTTGGTGTCGGTCAGCGAGATGCGGTTGCCCACGGCGTCGTAGGCGTAGCTCGTCGTGTTGCCCAGCGGGTCGGTGACCGTCTCCTGGCGGCCCAGTTCGTCGTAGGTGAACGTGATCGTCTGCCCCGAGCCGTCGGTGGTGGCGAGTACGTTGCCGGTGGCGTCATGGGCTGTGGTGGTTGTATTTCCCAGGGGATCAGTCACCGAGACCGGCCGGTTGAGTTCGTCGTAGACCGTCGTGGTGGTGTGCCCTTCGGCGTCGGTTACCGTGAGTTGGTTACTGGCGGCGTCGTAGGTATAGGTCGTAATGCCACCTAGCGGGTCGGTCTGGGATTCCAGTCGGCCAAGCACGTCGTAAACATACGTGGTGGTCTCTTCATTGGCGTCCGTACGGCTGAGTACATTGCCGAGCGCATCGAATTCCGTAGAAGTCGTGTTCCCCAACGGATCAGTTACAGAAACCTGTCGACCGAGTTCATCATAGCTGTAGCTGGTGGTGTTATCCTCTGCATCGGTAATGGCTAGGCGACGGCCCAAGGCGTCGTAGGTGTATGTCGTTGTACCGCCCAGCGCATCGGTGACCGTCTCCAGGCGGCCTTGATCGTCGTAGACATAAAACGTCGAATTCCCGCGCGGATCGATGGTCTCGATGCGGTTGCCGAGTTCGTCGTAAACGTACTGTATATTTCCACCTTCGGGGTCGGTTTGGTGTGTCAATTGGCCTAGCGAGTTGTATTCGTAGGTTGTGGTATTCCCCAGGGCGTCCGTCGTGGCGATCACGTTGCCTAACTCGTCGTAGGTAGTGGTCGTCGTGCCGTCGAGGGCATCGGTTGTGGCCGCGACGCGTTTGAGGTCGTCGTAGGTATACGAAGTACTGTTTCCCAACGCATCGGATGTGCTGGCGACGGTGCCGTCGGGGTTGTAAACCGTGGTGGTGATGTTGCCCAGCGCGTCGTGCATCTCCACCATGCGGCCGAGTTCATCGTAGACGAAAGTTGTAATGCGATCCAAGACATCGGTCGTAGCAACCAATTGCCCGGCGTTGTTGAAGGTATTGGTCGTCTCGTTGCCGGCGGAATCGAACATGCGGATTAGACGATTGGCGTCGTCGTAGACATACTGTGTGCTACGCCCGAAGGTGTCGATGACTTCGATCTGGTTGCCCACGGCGTCGTAGACGTACTCGGTGACAATGTTGTAAAGGTTCTCGTCGTTCTGCGGGCGGGCGGGATCGTAGTTGCGCGTCGAGCGGATCATCCGTCCGGCAGCGTCGTACTCGCGGCGTGCGATCACGCCGTTGGGATCCTCGTTCTCGATCAGGCGGCCAAGATCGTCGTAGCGGTAGAGCCAGGTGTTGCCTGAGGCATCGGTCATCGAAACTTGTTGGCCATAAGAATCGTAAGTGTAAGATGTCGTATTTCCGGCCGCGTCGGTGATGCTTTGCAGATACCCTTCAGGTGTGTAGGTGTAGCTGGTGGTATTGCCCTCGTCGTCGGTGCTGGAGGTCAGCAGCAACCCGTCGTAGGCATAGCTGGTCTCCGTATCGAGCGGATCGACAATAGAAGTAAGGTTGTTGTTTTCGTCGTAAGACAGGTTGACCGGATTGCCCTCGGCATCAATCACCTGGGTCAGGTTGGTGCCGTCCTCGCTCCAGGTCAGGTGGGTAGTGTCGCCGTCCTCGTCGGTGATCATAGTGGGGCGGAAGTTGTCGTCGTACTCACGCCGGTTCAGGCCACCCAAAGGATCCTCCTGGCGTTCAATGGCATCATTGCTGTCGTAGACGTGCATCGACTGGTTGCCGGTGGCTTCGTAGACCTTGGTAGAACCGAAACCTTCATATTCGAGACGCACGGCCAACTCGCCCTCACCGTTGTACTGTTCTACGGCGCGGCCCTGTTCATCGAAAACCGTGCGTTCGAGGGTGGTGCCGCTGGGATCACGCACTTCAGACAGGTAGTGCGGCAGCGTAGGATCATAAAAGTAGGTCCAGGTGCCGCCGAGTAAATCGACGCTGGAACTCAAGTCACCGGCGGCGTTGTAGTTAAAGGTAACGCCACGATCTGTATGATCCTGAACCGAGTTAACTCGTCCCAATGCATCGTAATCCAGTTCCAGGTAACGTTGCCCATTGTCGTCTTCGACACGGATTAAACGGTCTTCCGCGTTATATGTGTATTGCAATGCGTTACCCCGAGGGTCGGATCGGGAAATTAATTTCCCATCCGCGTCGAAATGATAATCGTATTGTCCTGGTGTTGCGTAAGTAAACGTAAGCGGATCACCGGAAGCGGTCAACTCCCCAGTAAATCCAGGAAAGGGTGTGAAGGTGCCGTCATCCTCGATGGTGAATTGGTAGCGATTGGATGCATGCAGCTTCATCAATACCACACCCTCACGACCGAGAGGATCGTCGGGGAAGATCAGACGCGTGTCCAGACTATGAGTCCAACCATATCCTAGTGTATCCGCATAGTCCTCGAGCGTGAGTGTGGAATACCATCGTTTGAAAGAAAGCGTTCCAGCAGAGGTGGGGATGGATATGTCAACAAAAGAATAGTCCATGCCCCCCGTGCGAGTATTGATTTCGCCACCCACGTTAACCTGTGTGGCGCCGTACGCTGCGCAGCAATCGTCTCCGGAGGACAAGACCGATTCGACAGGAATACCGACCGAAGCACAGGCCGAAGCAATTTCCGAGGGCTTGAGATGGAAGGCATCCATGGCGTTTTCGCTGGCATCTTCAGGAGATTCAGCGCAAACATACGCCGTGGTGGATTGAAGACCGATGCCCAGGCTGAAATCGGCTACGGATACGTAATGCCCCGGATTGTTATGAACCGAATTCAGTTCGAGTTCCTGCACTGTCGAACCGTATTCGCTGGTGTGTAGCGTGTCGGGGGGAACACGCGTGGAGAATGTGCCGTTGGGGATCATATTATCCAGCGTACCCTGTAGCTCACCGTTCAAAGAGATACTGGTAGTGTGATCCTGAACGTTGCTTCTTGGGTGGAAATCCATCTGCAGATTGACAGATTCGATCAGATCCTGCTCGACGATAAAGGGCAGGTAGAAAGGCATGCTGATGTTCGGTTTGTTGGTGCAGTACCAGTTGCTGTTTTGGAGCTCCAAACACACATCTTCCAGTGGCGCGCTGTGCACGCTGCCGGAAGGGCAGCTCATATTCGACGACTGTACTTGTTCCTGGCCAGCGCCGCCGACGATCAGATTCGCACTAATAATTCCCGGTTCACTGTTGGGCAAATACGAGGCCAGATTACCGCCGGAGGGTAGGGCGCTCATCCCCGCGACATCCCGTTCGTCGAAAAGCGGGATCATATCGAAGGTGACTGAATCCCCAGTATCGAGCTTTCCGTGGGAGATCGAAGGCAAGAACATCACCCGCGCCGGTTCGCCGCTGGTGGGATCGGCGGCGCTGATTTCGAGGTCGGTGATCGGCAAACCGTTGTTGGTGACGGTATAGGTCTTCACGCCGGTGATCGGGTCAACTGAATCCTCAACCACACTCACATCGAATTCGAAGAGCACGGTCAGATGGATGCTGGTGTTGTCGGTCAGTGGAATTGAAGTACCGTCATCAGCGGTGATCTCGGCCAAAAGGTCGTACTCATGATTCGTTGCGTCCTGGGCGTGCACGACCAGTTCCAGCGTGCGGCTTTGCCCTGCGGAAAGTGTGATCGTTTCGTCTACGCTGCCGCTGCCGACGAAGTTGAGTATCAAATCCTCGTAAGGATTCTGGACCGTCGCCAGTAAGGTGTGTGCCTCGCTGTCATCGTTGCGCACCGTGATCGAGAAACGTTGATCGTAATCACGGGCAAGTTCAAAGGAAGGATTGCGGCTTACGAACACAATGCCGCTGCCGACAGTGAAGGTTCGTGTTGCGCTGGTTTGCGTACCGCAAGTCGAATCGGCCTGCACGTACCACTCGTAGGTCACGTAGCGCTCGAGATCCTCCACCTGGATGTTGTGCGTGGCGCCTTGAGAGGAGTTGAAAGTCTGTGCTTCGGCAGGTTGACCCTGTGGGTAGACCGTCAATGTGCCCGTTGTGGTCGGATTCGTGCGCCAGCTGAAGAGCACGGAACGAGAACCGGATGTTGAATTGTCCTTCGGTTTATCCAGCGTGATGTTCGGCACCTGTACCAGCGATACTTCACCCTGGGCTGTCTTGATGGTGCCGCCATTGGATTGGACGGATACACTGAAGGGTAAGATTTCCTCCGCCTGGCAACCGTCCGGCGATATGGTCAGTGTCACATCTCGACTCGCACCCGGGGAGATGCCGATCTCATTGTCGCCAAGCTCGATCCAATTTGCATCTAGACCATCGACGCTGATGGCATAGCTGTCACCGACGAAACCGACGTTGCGAATTCGGATGGTGTACTGCGCTGCGCCACCCATGTTGAGCGTGGCGCTGGTGGGGATCAATGCGACCGTGAAATCGAACGCATCGACGATGGTCGTGCTGTCGCTGCTTACATTGTTACTGGTGTTGGCTTCCGGTGACGTCGTGCTTACATTAATCACACCCGTGAGTGTACTGCCAGCGGGTACAGTTGGATTGACGTCGGTTGTGACGCTGAAAGACACTGCATTGTTATGAGGCAGAGCATCCAGCTCCCAGGTCAACTCGTTCCCATTTTGCGTTGGATCGGTGGGCGCGCTGTCGTAGAGATAGGTTACTTCGGCTGGAAGCTCCAGGGTTGCCGTCACGCCATTCGCGGTTAACAGATCCATGTTCTTCACAGTAATCGAATACGTCACTGTGCCATCGGCAATTGCTTCGTCTGGGGCAGTAATATCTGCCTCCAGATCGGATCCATGAAAATCAACAGTCGCCTCGTCATCAAACATTACGCTGTCGACAAGTGCGGAAACCGTGATGGCTTCGATGGCATCGTGCGTCAGCGTACCGCTGGTCTGACCATTCGCATCGGTAGGTGTTGCAGGTTGGGTCAGCGTCCCGCTTGGAGTAGTCAGGGTCACCTCAGCTCCGGGGACAGGATTGCCAAACGCATCACGCGTCGTGACAATCAAGTTGGCCGGTGTACTGCCGTCAGCCGGAACTTGCTGCGGAGTGGCATCAATCGTGGATGTGCCAGGATCGAAGGGCCCCGGAATAAATTCGACGGTCGCCTCAGCCAGGATGAGTTCCTGCTCGCTGCGAGCTCGGACCGTTCGTAGACCGAGGGTCTCGGCGCGGATCGTACCGGTCGCATTACCATCGATATCCGTCAATCCGATGTCGATAAAATCATTCAAACCCACGAGTTGATCGTTGATGTAGGCTTCATCACCAGAAATCAAGGCCACAGATACCGGCTTGCCAGGGATGGGCAATCCAAATTCGTTGCGTAAAGTTACTCTAATCTCACCGTAACTCGAAACGAGGGTGGGCACAGTGTCCGGATCGATGGTAATGCTTGAGAGTGTGGGATCCAGATTTCCCAAATACGTCGTCCCCAGGTCTCCAGGATCGCCGCCAGCTCCTCCCATGACGGAAAGGGAAAGGTTGGGATCGACTGTCTCGGCGTAGACGGCGATACGTCCGCCCGCGCCGCCTCCGCCATTCGTGGAATTACCACCGTCAGCGGATACAACGCCTGAACCATTGAGGGTATCGGCTGTAACCCAGATGCTACCTCCCGATCCACCACCTCCACTTCCACTGCTGCTAACGGCACTGTTTGATGCGCCATCAACCGAAAGAATCCCATTGACGGTGATCGCATTTTCGACGACCAGAATAATAGCGCCGCCTCCAGATGCTGCACCATTTGCGTCATCGGCGCCTCCACTACCGAATAGAACCGGTTGGTACAAGGAACCGTATGATGTTCCCCCAGATCCGTGAAGTCCGTTCCCCCCAGCCCCGCCGTGACCACCCCCGCCACCACCACTTGACGTCGGCGTGCCAGGACCTTGATTGCGAGGATACCCCGAACCTTCAGCGGTGATGATGCCGGCAGCATCAATATTCAGTGTGTCTACGTGCAGCTCGAATGGAGAATCGTTCGTGTAATCGGAATCCCCATTATTGTATGGTACGAATATTAGCCGCCCGGCAGAAACCACATCAACACTGGAGAAGGTGTGGATTCCAGAATAAAGCGCTGTATATGTTCGTAGGATCAATTCGCCGTTGCTTCCTACGGTGAGATTCGTAACCCCATCAAATTTTCCTTCCAAATCCAAGGCGAAGTTATCAACCGTGAAAGCTGCCGGAGTTAAGACTGTGCCAAATGGGATCAGTCTACCTGTACCATCTCCTTGAACGGTTGTGTTATCAAGAGTGATGGATGAGCTGGCACCTTCCACCCGCAGGATAGCATTGCCACTGAGCGTGATGAGATTGAGATCATAATCCCCCTCGACGATAACAGATGGTCTAGCATTGACCCCGCCATTGTCGATCACCAGATGATCGTCCACCGTCCAGTAGATCGTACCAAACCCACCTCTCTCGTTCCCTGTACCGCCACTCGCGTTCACCGAGCCCGTGAAGCTGTTGCTGCTTGCATCGATGGCAATGCGCCCGCCGCCACCACCACCACCCTGTGTGCCTCCATTGCCACCATTGGCGCGAATCAAACCCGTCCCGGTAAAGGATGCCGCTTCGA
>Ga0307430_1001627_pt1 | contig 16141 bp, 14 predicted proteins | sample SalMarWE160130MG_FD_202159 | JGI IMG/M metagenome (GOLD analysis project Ga0307430, IMG submission 202159) | Salt marsh sediment microbial communities from the Plum Island Ecosystem LTER, Massachusetts, United States - WE1603-130 | ecosystem: Environmental > Aquatic > Marine > Intertidal zone >... | reverse complement strand
AATGGTCATACAATCGCACCTGGGCTTCGAGCGCGTGGCCGGCTGAAACCCAGTGCAGCGTTGACTTGACCTTACGCCCGTCCGGAGCGTCCCCGCCTCGCGTGGCCGGGTCATAAGTGCAGTGCAGCTCGACGACCTCGCCATTTTCATCTTTAATCACATCCTTGCAGGTAACAAAATACGCATATCGCAGGCGAACCTCTCGGCCAGGCGCTAAACGGTAAAACTTCTTCGGTGGGGCCTCCATAAAATCTTCCCGCTCGATGTACAACTCTCGTGAGAACGGAACCTTTCGCGTACCGGCGTTTGAGTCTTCCGGATTATTGATGGCCTCAAGCTCCTCGACCTGGCCTTGTGGATAGTTGTCGATAACCACCTTGAGCGGCCTGAGCACAGCCATTACGCGTGGCGAGGTCCTGTTCAAATCCTCTCGCAGGCAGTGCTCCAACAGTGCGATATCGACAGTGCTGTTGAACTTGTTGACTCCGATTCGCCTGCAAAATTCCCGGATAGCCGCCGGTGAATATCCCCGCCGGCGCAGGCCGGAGATGGTCGGCATTCGCGGGTCGTCCCAGCCGCTGACGTTGCCTTGCTGCACCAATTGCAGCAGCTTGCGCTTGCTCATTACGGTATAGGTCAGATTGAGCCGGGCGAACTCTATCTGCTGTGGATGATAAACCTCCAACTGGTCAAGGAACCAGTCGTACAACGGACGATGGTTCTCAAATTCCAGCGTACAAATCGAATGGGTAATCCTTTCGATAGAATCTTCGAGTCCGTGTGCCCAGTCATACATCGGATAGATGCACCACTTATCACCCGTGCGGGGATGCGCCGCGTGCAGGATCCGGTACATAACCGGATCGCGCATATTAAGGTTAGGATGTGACATATCAATTTTCGCCCGCAGCGTGCGCGAGCCGTCAGGGAACTCACCCGCCTTCATTCGCTCGAACAGGTCGAGATTTTCCTCGACGGAACGGCTGCGATAGGGACTATCTTTGCCCAGCTCAGTTAGTGTACCGCGATAGGCTCTTGTTTGCTCGGCCGTTAGGTCGCAGACATACGCTTTGCCTTTGTTTATAAGCTGCACAGCATATTCATACATCTGCTCAAAGTAGTCCGAGGCATAATATAAATGCTCACCCCAGTCCCATCCCAACCAGCGAACATCCTCTATGATTGAATCAATATATTCCTGCTCTTCTTTGATTGGATTAGTATCGTCAAACCGCAAATGGCAAACACCGCCTTTATTCTCCGCTGCGATACCAAAATTCAGACAGATACTCTTAGCGTGCCCGATATGCAGATACCCGTTCGGCTCCGGCGGAAAACGGGTAACGACCCGACCATCCCATTTATTGGTCCTTATGTCTTCGGCAACAATCTGACGGATAAAATCGAGTTTGGTATTTTCTTCTTTACTCGGTGGTTTCACGGGTTATCGTTCCTGCTTTTAGTATTCAATTCATCAACATTATCAGCAACGACAATTTAGCATATAGTCATCGCCTCGCGCGTCAAGATACCAAATGTACCAGACGAATACAACTACTTTGGATGTTTTACATGTTTCTCCGTGAGACATAAGAAGGAATCGCTTCGCGAAGTAATTTTAAACAGACCCCTCGGCTGCGCTCGGGGTGACGGTGGGTATGCTCAATCGAATTTTTGGCGAGCAGAGGCACAGAGGTAGCGCCAGAGGAAAAGCAGGATAATTGAAAAACCGGCCGCAGCCAGGCAGACAAGCTGAGACAAAGTAAGGCCGCCAATGTAAAGATGATGGTCAAAGTCGCCCCTAAAGATTTCGGTGGCTGCCCGTCCCAGACCATAGAGAGCCAGGAACCATAATAACATTGTTCCCCGCCATCGTTCGTATTTCAGTATTTTGAAAAGCACAAAAATACACACCACGACTACTATCTCGTAAATCTGTGTTGGGTGCAATGGTATGCCCGCCGGTGCGCCCGCGGCCCCTTCAGGGAATGTAATCGCCCAGGGCATAGAACATTTTTTGCCATAGCAACAGCCGTTGAACAGACATCCCAGCTTAACAAAGACCCAGGGGACGGGAATCGACAGCGCAATAAGGTCGAGTGCTGCCCGTCTGTGTTTGGCTAACACCAAAACCAATGGCACAGCTAAAACAAAATATGCCAACAGCCCGCCCCATAATCCTCCCTGTATATAGTGACCGGTGCTGAATAGCGCCCGGAAGTCAAATTGCGCGTGCTGAATATCGTATAGCGCCTTTGCCCCGACGGTCATACCCACCATATAGCAGATACAGACAACGAGCCAAACACGATGCCGAAGCCCCAGGCGTCTGGCTATCAAGCAGGCAATTAGAAAACAGCTCAGAATACTTATGATGTATAGAATCCCATAGGTCGGGATTGGTCCGATTCGTGGCCACATTTGCTTGAGCCTCTCCTAGAACTGACATTTCTCCTCAAGACCGCTCAACGGCACTGCCGAGCTTTGGCTTCATCACGCGACATCGACCATCTCCTTCTCAATTGTCCGGCGAATCTGTGGACGAAGCGCTTTATCAGTTACCAAATCAACTCCCGTTCCCAACAGCTCTTCCAAATAGAATTTCAAGTCCATAAAGATGTCGAAACTCGCTTTCCGGTCGAATGCCACCAGCATGTCCACGTCGCTGCCCTCGCGCGCCTCGCCGCGAACCACCGAGCCGAAGATAGAAAGCCCCCTGACCGAAAAACGCTGTCGTATCTCTTCCATACGGCCTGTAAGTTGTGTCAGAACAACCTGCTTATTCATAACAAATCTTCCTCTTATCGATAGCGTATTTTAGCAGATTATGCTTATCCAAGACAGCTAAAATGTAACTTTAAGACAAAAATACAACATACAGCCAAAATTGACATGGCATATATTTGTCAATTATTCACATCAAACATACAAATCTGCTAACACCGCTGTCTCATCCTTGACAATAGTTCCGGCATAACTTATCCTTATTTTTTACGTATTTTCCGAAATTGACGAGGTTTGTAATGGTCGTAACACGTTTTGCACCGTCGCCAACCGGTTATCTGCACGTGGGCGGAGCGCGCACAGCACTTTTTAACTGGCTCTGGGCCAGGCGAACGGGCGGAATATTTATTCTCCGTATCGAGGACACCGACCAGAAACGCAACACTCCTACGGCCACCCAGCAGGTTATGGACGACCTGCGCTGGCTCGGCATCCAGTGGGACGAAGGTCCCGAAGTCGGAGGGCCAAATGGGCCGTACCTGCAATCGCAGCGAAAGCAGCAAGGTATATATGACAAGTACATTAAGCAACTACTTGATGAAGAAAAGGCATACTATTGCTACGATACTCCTGAAGAGCTTCAGGCTATGCGCGAAAAAGCTATGGATGAGAAGAAAAACTTTATTTATCCCCGGCCCAAAGAGTTCCCCAATAAAAGCGATGTCGAAGAGGCAAAGGACCAGGGTAAACCAGTGACAGTTCGTTTTGCAATGCCAAGCACATCAACACGAGTAGATGATGAAGTTCGCGGTACTTGTTTTTTCTCAGGAGATGTTATAAGCGATTTTATCATACAAAAGAGCGATGGATTTCCCACGTATAACTTTGCGTGTGTGGTTGATGATTATTTGATGAAGGTTACGCACGTCATTCGCGGCCAGGAACATTTGATGAACACGCCGGCCCAACAGGCACTGTGGCGGGCTTTGTTCGGCGATAGTCCGCTGCCAAAATACGCTCATATGTCCGTGACCGTCAGCGATAGCGGCGGAAAGCTTTCCAAGCGCGAGCGTCCAAAGGTCCTTCGCAAAGCAATCAAAGCTATGCAGGACATTGAATTTGGAAAACTCGGCGAGGTCGGTAAGATTACTCCTGAACAGCTCGATTCTTTTATCAAGGGCAAGACCACGCCCGATATGCCTGCTATAGATAAAATGGCCGAGTATTTGAATGTGCCACTGCCTGAAATTAACATTGTCGATTTCTTTAAGAGCGGGTATCTGCCCGAGACGATGGTAAATTTCCTTGCGCTTTTGGGCTGGAACCCCGGCGATAATCGCGAGATTATGCAAACTGACGAACTAATTGATTGTTTTGACCTTTCACGTTTGACCAAGGCCAATAGCCTGTTCGACCGCAAGAAACTTCTTGCTTTCAACACAGAACATATAAAGATGACACCACCGGAAAAACTCTTACAACATCTCAGAGCTTACTTGAAGGCCGTCAACTCTCCGGTAAATTCCGCAGAAGATGAGATTCTTTTAAAAATCTTAAAACTCTGCGAAGGGGCGCGAACGTTAGTTGACATCGAGCGCAAGAGCAGATTCCCCTTTCTGAGCAATAACGAAATTGAATATGACAACAAAGCGGTTAAGAAGGTTCTGCTGAAAAACGACGGCTTAGCTGTCCTAACAATCGTCCGCGCCAAACTCGCTGCGATGGAGCAATTTACAGAGCAGGCGATTGAAAATATGCTGCGTGGCTTGGCAGAGGAAAAACAAGTCGGCTTAGGCAAAATCGCTCAGCCGTTGCGTGTGGCCATTTGCGGAACCACGGTCAGTCTGCCAATCTTCGAATCAGTTCAAATGTTAGGCAAAGAAGATACCTTGACCAGAATAGATACAACCCTGAAAAAATTCGCAGTGGAAAACTGAAGGAGAAAAAACATAGAAATGTCACTATTAGTAACCGGCTCGGTGGCAATTGATACAGTTAAGACGCCTTACGGGGTTAGCGAGAACTGTCTCGGCGGGGCGGCTGTATATTTTAGTATGGCGGCGAGTTTCTTTACGCCGGTCCGGCTTGTAGGTGTTATCGGTTCGGATTGTCCGTTTGATTTGGCTGAGGTTTTCGCCGGCAGAGACGTTGACCTGACAGGTCTGGAAATAAGAACGCAGAGCAAAACATTTCGCTGGGCCGGCACATATCACGACGATATGGACAACAGGACAACGGATTCCCTGGAGCTAAATGTCCTTGCCGAGGCACCGCCGAGGGTACCCGATTCGTTCAGGGACAGCAAATTCGTATTTCTTGCTAACACAGCGCCCAGACTTCAGCATCAATTGCTTGAACAAGTACAAAACCCGGCCTTTGTAGCGGCTGATACGATGAACTGCTGGATTGAAGACCACCTCGACGACTTAAAATCGCTGTTGAAAAAAACCAACTGCCTGATAATCAACGAAGACGAAGCAAGGATGTTGGCAAATGAACACAATCTGGTAAGAGCAGGAGAAAAAATTCTGGATATGGGACCGAGTGTCGTAGTTACCAAAAAAGGTGAATCCGGCTCGATAATGTGCTGTGCCGACGGCGACAAATTTATTCTGCCGGCCTATCCAGCCGCCGAGGTCAAAGACCCGACAGGCGCCGGCGACAGCTTCGCAGGCGGATTCATAGGCCATCTGGCACAAAGCGGCAAAACAGATTTTGAGACGTTGAAGGCAGCGATCGCCTACGGCACAGTGGTCGCCTCCTTTACCATTGCCGATTTTTCGCTGAACGGATTAACCGCCATAGATAGGTCTGATATTGACAGTAGATTTGAAACTCTGCGAAAGTTAACACAATTTTAAAATATCGAAATACGAAGCACGAAATAAGAAACGAATGGTTAATTGGTGAGTGGTTAATTGACTACTCACCACTCACTACTCACCAATTAACGAGTTATTGTTTCGAGTTTCGACCCAGCAACGCTGGGTTTGGATCGACACCCGCCGCTGGCGGGTCGAGTTTCGGATTTATATAAAATGCGAGTATTTATAGCAATAGATATCGACGAGCAAATCAGAAAGGCCCTGGGCAGCCTGCAAAGCGAGCTGCGTAGCAAAGTCGATATTAAAAAAAGCGACGCCAAATGGGTGAATCCTGATAGGATGCATCTGACATTGAAATTCTTAGGTGAGATTAAAGATGTCCAAACCGTCGATGTCTGTAACATAACCAAAGAGGTCGCGGGCCGACACGAGAGCTTCGAGCTGGATGTAGAAACGGTCGGCCATTTCGGCGGTAGAAGTGCCAGAGTTTTATGGGTTGGCACAGGACAGAATTGCGAAAATCTGCTACAATTACAAAGTGACCTTGAGCAGCAATTAGCTTTGGCCGGCTGGCCTAAGGAAACAAGAAAATTTTCAGGCCACCTGACCCTCTGCAGGGTAAGAAACTCAAAGGCAGGTGTTAAACTGGCGCAAATGACCGAAGAATACAAGGATTTTAAGCTCGGGACTATCCCGGCTGATTCGGTTTCGGTTTATCAAAGCCAGTTGACGCCGAAAGGCCCTGTTTATACCGTGTTGGGAAACTACAAGTTAAGCTAAAAAGTTAAAACTCAAAGTGCAAAACCAAAATTCAAAACCCAAAACTGATTTAAAACGCAGGGCTTATCAATACTCTATCGGGATGATAGAGTTTTCGGATACTTTACCGAAGGATACCTCAAGCCAGGTTATTGCGAAACAGCTTTTGAGGTCAGCAACTTCTATAGGGGCGAATATCGTTGAAGCCAAAGGCGCCAGTTCAAAGAGGGATTTTACCAATTTCTTTAGTCATTCTCTTAAGTCTGCGAACGAAAGTTTATATTGGCTTGGGTTGCTGAGGGATGCAAAGAAAAAGAAAATAGAAAGTACTCGGTTAGAATACCTTTTAAATAAAACCAAAGAATTGGCAAACATGCTCGGCTCAAGCATCTTGACCTTGAAGGGTAAAAATAAGTTTTAAATTTTGAATTATGGTTTTTAGTTTTTAGCTTTAAGTTTTTAGTTTCAATGTTTGGAGAAAAGCAAAAATGGCAAAGACAAAAAGAACTCAGACAACATCCAAAGGCAAAATCGAGCGTTTGAAACCGCAGGCGACCGGCAAAGAAACCGCCCTGCAGCGCGTAATCGCACAGATAGAAAAGCAATACGGCCAGGGCGCTATTATGCAAATGGACGAGCACAGATACGCCAGGATTGAGGGCATACCCACCGGCTCATTGTCACTGGATTTAGCCCTCGGTGGAGCCGGCATCCCGCGCGGCAGAGTTGCCTAATTGTTCGGGCCGGAGTCGTCCGGCAAAACGACCCTGGCACTTCACGTCATTGCCAACGCCCAGCGGGCAGGCGGCGTGGCTGCGTTCATCGATGCCGAACACGCCCTGGATACAACCTGGGCCAAAAGACTCGGTGTCGATGTCAGCAGTCTGCTGGTCAGCCAGCCCGACACCGGTGAGCAGGCCCTTGACATCACCGAGATGCTGATAAGCTCCAATTCCATCGACGTCATAGTTATTGACTCGGTCGCCGCACTGACACCAAAGGCAGAAATTGAAGGCGACATGGGCGCCACGCATGTGGGACTGCAGGCAAGATTAATGAGCCAGGCGATGCGAAAGCTCACCAGTATTATTAACAAGAGCAAAACCGCCCTTATCTTCATAAACCAAATCCGCATGAAAATCGGTGTTATGTTCGGCAATCCGGAAACCACACCCGGCGGAAGGGCGTTGAAATTTTACACCTCCGTCCGAATCGACCTGCGGCGGATAACAACCATAAAGGACAGCACCGGCGCCATCGGCTCCAGGGTCAGGGCCAGGGTCGTAAAGAACAAAATCGCACCGCCCTTCCGCGACGCGGAGTTCGATATCATGTTCGACAGCGGAATCAGCTACGAGGGCGATTTACTCGACCTGGCCGCTGGCTGTGAGGTCGTCGAAAAAAGCGGCGCCTGGCTAAACTACGGCAGTATGCGACTCGGACAGGGCAGAGAAAACGCCAAAAAATTCCTGACCGAAAACAAAGATTTGTGCGAGGAGCTAAAAAATAAAATCCTCGTTGCCAAAGGCCTTGGCGAAATACAAAGCAAAGAGTGAAAAGTAAAATGTAAAATGTGGATGTCATTGCGAGCCCGAACAAAGTGAGGGCGTGGCAATCTCCAATTCGCGAATAGTCGAGATTGCTTCGTCGCTTCGCTCCTCGCAATGACAGTTCGTACCTTTTTTGCATTTTACAGTGTCACTCTGATGTTTATCTTTTGATATTCGATTTTACTATGTCGACTGCAAAACAAATAAGAAACGGCTTTATAGATTTTTTCAAAAGCAAAGACCACAAATTCGTCCCCAGCTCACCCATAGTTCCCATCGGTGACGAGAGCCTGCTTTTTGCCAATGCGGGAATGAATCAGTTCAAAGATATTTTCATCGGTTTGGTGCCTCCCCAGTATCCCCGTGTGGCGAACAGCCAAAAATGCCTGCGGGTCAGCGGCAAACACAACGACCTTGAAGAAGTAGGCAAAGACACCTACCACCACACTTTTTTCGAAATGTTGGGCAACTGGTCGTTCGATGATTACTTCAAAGCCGAGGCAATCCAATGGGCCTGGGAGCTTCTTACAGACGTTTGGGACATCGAGCCGGACCGCTTGTGGGCGACGGTTTTTGGAGGCGACCAGGCCGACAGCCTGCCTGAAGACACCGAGGCAGCAAAGCTATGGACCAAAGTAACCACAATATCCGCCGAGAAGGTCCTGGCGTTCGGCAAAAAAGATAATTTCTGGGAAATGGGCGAGACCGGCCCCTGCGGCCCCTGCAGTGAAATACATATCGACCTCGGCCCCGAGATGTGTGATATGAAGAATGTCCCCGGCCATAAGTGCCGGGTCAATAGCGGCTGCGCAAGATACATTGAGTTATGGAATCTTGTCTTCATACAGTTCAATCGCACCTCTGAGGGTGAACTTTTGCCGCTTTCGGCCAGATATGTTGACACCGGAGCGGGTCTGGAAAGAATCGCTGCAGTGCTGCAGAACAAAAAGAGCAACTACGATAGCGATTTATTTATGCCGATAATCGATTACACCAGTGACATCACCGGCCACAAATATACATCGAAGCTCGGCAGTAAAACCGACAACGCCTTCAGAGTAATAGCCGACCATATTCGCTCACTTGTCTTTGCGATAACCGATGGAGCGATTCCCTCTAACGAAGGCCGCGGATATGTGATTCGCCGAATACTTCGTCGGGCTTCGAGGTTCGGCAGAGAGTTGGGAATGCACGAGCCGTTTATTTACAAGCTCGTGCCGGTAGTTGTAGATTGTCTGGGTGATGCGTTCGGCGAAATAACCGAAAGGGCGGACTACGTCTCAACGGTAATCGAATCCGAAGAAGTGAGCTTCGGCAGAACACTTGACAGGGGCATCGAAATCTTCAACACCGCCGCCAAGCGGGCACAAAAATCAATAAACAAGATTATCAACGGCGAAGATGCTTTCCGGCTCTATGATACATACGGCTTTCCGCTTGATTTGACCGAGCTTATGGCAAGGGAGCGAAATTTGAAGGTTGACACGGAAACCTTTGAGAAGCTGATGGATCAGCAGCGTGTCAGAGCAAGGGCTGCGCAGAAATTTCCGTCAAGAGCTACTTTTGGAGTGGAAGAACTTCCTGATACTGATGACTCATCAAAATATTACACCAATAGCGTAGAAGCTAAAATTATTAGGTGGTGTGATTTTGAAGGTTGTCACAAAGAAGGCTCAGTTGGAATAGATCATTTCGGCGGGCAAGGTCGAACACATGTAGATTCTGATGAAGATATCGCATTAGTTCTTGACCAAACGTGTTTTTATGCGGAATCTGGTGGGCAAACTGGCGACTGCGGTTCAATAACTTCTAATAATGCAAACTTTGTTATTAATCGTACAGAGAAATTAGGTAATTGTGTGCTTCATTGGGGTAAACTTGTAGAAGGAAGATTTTCCATAGGAGAGAAGATAAAAGCCGTGGTCTGGAAGGATAGGGAAGCGACAAAGAAAAACCACACCGCCACCCACCTGCTCCAGTGGGCGCTGCAGGATGTACTCGGCAAATCAGTGGCCCAGCAGGGCAGTTACGTCGGCCCGGACTATTTGAGATTTGACTTTACATACCCCAAAGCACCAACTACCAAGGAATTAAAAAAGGTTGAGGATTTGGTCAGAGAAAAAATCGCCTCCGACCTGCCATTAACCTGTGTGGTGATGCCAAGGGCGGAGGCGGAAAAACTGGGGGCTATGGCACTATTCGGCGAAAAGTATGGAAATGAGGTCCGGGTGGTGGCTATTGGTGCAGCAAACGAAAAACTGCTTGAAGATGCTTTTTCGCGAGAATTCTGCGGCGGGACACATTGCGATAATACGGGACAAATAGGCGGCTTTAAGATAACCAAAGAAGAAAGTATCTCCGCAGGCGTCCGCAGGATTACCGCCCTGACCGGCACCGGCCTTAACGCTTATTTCGAAAAAGCAAGCGACATCGTCGATGAACTTTCAGCGATGCTGAAGGTCCCCTCCGAGGCGCTTGTTGACAGGGTAGGCCAGTTGATAAAGGACAACAAAAAGCTCTCCAAAGAGCTCAGGGCCGCCGCTAAGACATCCGGCTCTGACGTTATGGCCGAGGCAAGACAGCTTCTTCAAAAATGTGAAAAAATCGGCGAGACCTCCATAATCATCGGCCGACTGCAGAACACACGTATCGAGCAGGCCCGCGAAGCTGTTGACATGCTCAAGAAGAAGGCAAAATCCGCCGCTATTGTTTTAGGCTTTGAGGATGACGACAAGGCAACACTCCTGGCGGGTATGACTGACGACCTCATCCAGAAGGGCCTAAGGGCCGGTGACATCGTCAAGGCGATTGCACCGATAATTGACGGCGGTGGAGGAGGCCGACCCCAAATGGCACAGGCCGGCGGAAAAGAACCAAAAAAAATCAACGACGCCCTCAAAAAAGCCGCAGAGCTAATAAAAGAAAATTTATTATCCTGACAATTATGATTTTTGTCGGCCAGCTAAATAATCCCCAGTGAAACTGGGGGCTAAATATTTTTTTTATACGGCAAAACCACAAAATATTCAGGCAGGATTGAAAGTGGTTGAGGCGGACCCTTTTATCAGGTTTTACTGCGACAACTGTGGCTACAAATCCACTGTCTTAAAAAGCTACGCAGGCAAGAAAATTAGATGCCCTAAATGCCATTATATAATCCACATCCCCAAAGCCCAGCCCAAAGAGACCACACCAAATCAAAATGGTTCCGAGCAAATAAAAACCACACCTAAACATTCCGACTACGATTTGACTCTTTTGGACGTCGAGGAAAAAGACAAAATCGCCACTTTTCAAAGGGGCCAAACCAGCATCTCCGAAGAGACTTACGAATGCGAACCGGAGATCGAAGAGGAACTCATTGATGAACGCAAGCTGCCCTGGCTCATAGACATATTTCTATATCCATTCAGCGTCCCGGGCTTGACGAATCTTGCGATTTTCATCGGAGTACCGCTGTTAATCACTGTTCTTGGGACGATTCTTCCTATCCAGCTTTCTTGTCTTTTCGGCCTTGTCACTATAGTTATAAATATTGTTATTTTCCTTTACATATATTGGTATTTTACCGAATGCGTCCGCGATAGTGCCGATGGTGGGGTGCGAGCGCCTGAGGGATTAGGTGCAACCCCAGGTTTTATGGGTATGTTCTGGCAGACGGTGAATGTAATTGGTTGTCTTGCGATTTTCTTTACGCCCTTTGTTCTCTATATGCTGTTTGCCAAGAGGGCCGACATAATTTTCTGGCTGTTACTAATCTTTGCGGTCTTTCTTCTTCCGATGGGCTTGCTGGCCGTTATTATGTTCGACTCGGCTATCGGTCTTAATCCTCGTCTGCTCATTCGCTCAATATCCAGCACGCTTTTCCCATACTGCGGGCTTGTTTTATTGTTTGTTACACCGGTTGTTTTAATCGGTATGCTCCACTCGGAAGTGCAGGAATCGCAGCTTTGGAGTTTTATCATTCGTTCTGTTATGACCTATTTAGTTTTGGTAGCCGCTCACCTCCTGGGACGATTTTACTGGCGATATCAGGATAAATTCAACTGGAGCTTGTAAATTGAAAAAATTGACGGAGCAGCAGATTTCATGATTAAATTTCACTGCAAAAACTGTGGCCGGAAAATCAGTATTCAAGATAAATACTCTGGTAAGCATGGTAAGTGCCCAAAATGTGGTAACCTTATCGTAGTACCTGATAAATCGACTATTGTTGAGTTCCTTTGCGAAAACTGCGGCCATAAGATGAGCTTTCCGAAAACCCTTGCAGGCAAAAAAGGCAAATGCCCAAAATGTAAAAATATAATTGTTATCCCGAAAATACAGACCACAAGCACCCTCATAGAGCAAAGTAACACCGTGGATGCAAAAACCAACTCAAAGAGTTCCCCTTACGTTTTAACCCTCCTGGATGTCCCGGAAAAAGACAAAATTCAGGACCAGCCAATCAGCCAACCCAGCGTTTCCGAGAAACCCACCGATTATGGGCAGGAACTTGAGGAAGAATCGCCGGAAGAAACCGAATCCGTTGCCCAGCGCAAGCTGCCGTGGTTTATCGATGTATTCCTCTATCCGATAAGCACACCCTGCCTGATAACCCTCGGAATTATAATCTTAATACCTTTGCTGATTAATATTGCCGCGGGGTTACTTGGCCCATTCGGTTTCTTCATATTGATTCCGGGCTTCTTCATAAGAATTGTAATTGGCTTATACTTCTTATGGTACCTCGCTGAGTGTATTCGAGATAGTGCCGATGGTGGGATTCGGGCACCAGAGACAATGGGCAATGCACCGAGTTTAGGTGACATGCTCTGGCAAACATTGAAAATAGCGAGCTGTTGGCTCCTTTTCGTAGGGCCGCCGGGTTTTTATTTTGTCTATACCAATAGAGCTGACGCAATCTACTGGTCTTTATTGGCCTACGCGGTATTCTTTTTGCCGATGGGTTTATTATCCGTCGTTATGTTTGATTCTTTGTGCGGCCTTAATCCTCTTTTACTCATCGGCTCAATTTTTAGTACTTTTTTCCCATACTGTGGGCTGGTTCTAATTCCGGGCGCGGTCGTGCTGATTGTCAAAGCCGCACCTAAAACACAATCCGGCTCATTGGTAACTTTTGTTTCGGGTTACCTTGCCATGTACATTTTGCTGGTCGTGGCCCATCTTTTGGGGCGCTTCTACTGGCGATATCAGGAAAAACTCAACTGGGAAGTGTAGCTCGTAATTATAGAGTTTTTATCGGCCCTCCAGCCGGATTTTTATGCTTTTTGCGTGGGCGTCCAGCCCTTCAACCTCAGCTAACCGAATAATATCCTCAGCACTTTCAACCAATTTCTCTTTATCGTATTCGATAATACTCGTTGACTTGATAAAATCATTGCTGGTAAGCGCGCTGGAGAACCTCGCCCCCCCTCCCGTTGGTAATGTGTGACTTGGCCCGGCCCAATAGTCGCCAACAGCTACCGGCGAGTATTCACCTATGAATATCGCACCTGCGTTTTCGATTTTGTCGGCGATTTCTCTGCTTTCGTCTCCACATTGAATCTGCAGGTGCTCAACCGCAAATTCACTTGCCTTAGCAATAGCATGATCTAAGTTATTAAACACGGCAATTCCGCTGTATTGTTTCAGGCATTCGCTTGTTTCATCTGCCCTACTTAGTTGGCCAACCTGCTTTTTAAGCTCATCCAGGATTTTCTCGCCGACTTCGTCTGAATCTGTAAATGCCAAAGCGCTGCCTGGTGCGTGTTCAGCCTGGCTGAGCATATCTGCCGCCACCCAGACAGGGTTAGCTTTATCATTTGCGATTATCAATACTTCGCTTGGCCCGGCTATTGAGTCAATTCCAACCTCACCAAAAAGCAACCGTTTTGCGGTCTGAACCCACATATTGCCTGGACCGACGATTTTATCAACTTCTCTGATTGTATCCGTTCCCGTTGCCAAAGCTGCTACTGCTTGAACACCACCAATCCGATATACCTCATCAATTCCAAGTTCGTGACACGCAGCCAAGATAACAGGGTGGATACTTCCGTTGTATCTCGGCGGTGAAACCACGACAATCTCTTTGACGCCCGCGACCTGTGCGGGTACAACCGTCATTATCACAGTGGAAGGCAGCGGAGCTGAAGCTCCGGGAACGCAAATGCCAATTCTCCTGATAGGAGTATATTTGATGCCGGTTTCTCCCGACAGATTCGATTTGTTCCCAATAAATATCTTGACTTGGTATTTTCGTACGTTCTCAATCGCCTGGCGAATCGATGTTAAAAGGTCTTTGTCAATTTCCGTGTGGGCTATTTTCAAATCTTTCTTTGAGACCCGGAACTCCTGAGGAGTCAAATCAACTTTGTCAAATTCTCTTGTATATTTTGTAACAGCCTGATCGCCGTGTTCCCAAAAATCTTCGATAATTTTAGCTACTTTTAGACCTTCTTCACTTCTGGGATTAAACGTTGGGGCCTGACATAATGCCATGCGAAGTTGTACTAATCTGCCACTGAAATCTGGTTGGCTATGTGAGATAAGGATTTGGTCGAGTTCGTGGGGCACGGTTGGGTCCTTTATCTGTCGAAGTTTTGGTGGCTGTAAACGCGGGTTGCCTTTTGCGGCAGCAGATAGTTTTCGCCTTTGTATCTGGTTATAATCCCTGCTATCTTAAACCGCACCGGCTCAGGAACAACAGATTGTCTCTGCTCGGCCAGCTCCAGCACCTCGCACGGTAACAGCCGTAACGAGACCGGCCGGACATTTCGGCCAAGAGCATCCAGAACAAATGTAAGTCGGCCATCGTCCTGCCGGGTTAAAAATGCAGTACGGTCTGCCAAAATAGAATCCCGCTTTAATTCCGCTTTCTCTGCTGAAACCGAAACACCCGCATCCTTTTTTGCATCCGCTATCCGGCCCAACCTCTCAGAACGCATAACTCTACTGCTCTTTAGCTTTTCTATAATCTCTTGTGGTATGGCTAATGCATCATTCGGCTCAGTAACATCAAGCTGCTGCTTACTCTCTTTTGCAGACGGCCTCTCAGTCGGCTTGCTTTCCTGTGGCTGTGGTTGAGACTGCGGCTTGCTAAAATAATTAGGATATATGAAATTCCTGCCCTTGTATTTCGTTACCCATCCCGAGAGCCTGTAACCGGTAGTAGAACGCTCGTTAACATCAGCAATCATCTTTTCCAGCGCCGACGATGGCAGCAGCTCTAACTTTGTCCCTGCCTGGGCCTGACCTCTATAATCACTCAGGTCCGTATCAAGTTCAAAGAACCATCCGCTCCCGCACCAATCCAGCTTCGGCTCACGCCTATTTGTTGCGGGTTCATCCTGCTTTGTCAACTTACCATTAACTCCTCTAAGGACACAGCCGTCCCGCAGCAGAGTTTCGCGTTCTATCTCCGCACCGAGTCCCAACGCCTCCGGGACAACACCCATAAAAAATACTAAAATCAAAAGTACTAATCTCTTGCCCATATCGATGTCTTATAGTTTTAAGTTTTCAATAGCCAATAATCAATTATCAATTTAACTGCCTGTTCCGGCTCATCTGATAACTTTATATGTCGGCTGCTGTCAGAATCGTCACTTGTGACCAACTCGACTAACGGCTTCCAGAATCCGCCTAAAAGTATAATCGGTTTATCCGCTTTGAGAAAGCCTTTGTTTTTTAATTCCCAGACCTTTGCCAATTCCAGCAGTGTCCCTGTTCCGCCGGGCAGCACCACATAAGCCTGCCCCAATTCTATCAGGGTATCCAGCCGTTCGTCGAGCGAGCCGGTAACAACTTCACGGGTAACATATTTGTTAGCTGTGCTGTTCTTAAAAGCTGAGCACGTAACGCCGATTATTTCACCACCGGCCTCGGCCGCCCCTTTGGCCGAAGCTAACATCGTTCCGCCGTATCCACCGTTGGCGATAGTAAAACCAGCCTGGGTTAATAGCTTACCTGTCTCATACGCCAGTTGAAAATTTGCATCGCCCTGTTTAGCCCTACCCGTCCCGAAGATAGTTATTATTTTGCCGGTCATTTACCTGAGCCATCAAGATAATAAAAATTTTTCGAACTTCTAAAATTATTGTTGACATAGCACTATTCTCAAACGTATTATAGAATTGGCAGGCATGTGCAGGGCTTAACGTAGGTTGTCCGAAAGGACAGCAGCGCATAGAGCGCGGGACCCTACGTCCTGAGGTCTGCCATTTTACTTTAACTCAAAGAGCCATTTTAGATTCTCCTCATTTCTAAGACTTCTTATTGCTTCTCTGGGCACGATTTTGA
>Ga0307430_1001622_pt1 | contig 16155 bp, 11 predicted proteins | sample SalMarWE160130MG_FD_202159 | JGI IMG/M metagenome (GOLD analysis project Ga0307430, IMG submission 202159) | Salt marsh sediment microbial communities from the Plum Island Ecosystem LTER, Massachusetts, United States - WE1603-130 | ecosystem: Environmental > Aquatic > Marine > Intertidal zone >... | reverse complement strand
GACAGCGTCGCGTCGATCGCCCATCTGGTCGCCGAGACCCGCGCGGCCGCTGCCCAGCGCTTCGGCCAATCGCACCGGCCGTTGATTGTTGCCCAACTAACCCACTCCGGCCGCTACTCGCGCCCCGTGGCCAAGCCCCATCCGCTCATTGCCGCGCATGATCCCTATCGCGACGCCCGCATGAATCTGGCCGACGATTGGCCCGTGCTCACCGACGAAGAGATCGACCGTCTTCCCGACGCCTACGCCCGCGCGGCGGTGCTCGCCTTCGAAGCCGGCTTCGACGCGGTCGACGTCAAGGCGTGCCACGGCTACCTGGTCAACGAGCTTTTAGGGTGCCACACGCGCCCGGGCCGCTACGGTGGCGAGTTCGACAACCGCGTTCGCTTTCTTCTTGACGCCGTCGATCGGGTTCGCCAGGCCGTCGGGTCCGATCGCTTGATCACCAGCCGCCTGGGCGTGTTCGACGCACTTGTCTGGCCCTACGGCTGGGCCGTCGACCGCAACGATCCGCCGCGGCCCGATTTGACCGAACCCAAGCGTCTGATCCAAATGCTCGTCGACCGTGGCGTTCGTCTGTTGAACGTGACGATGGGCAATCCCTACTACAACCCCCACGTCAATCGCCCGTTCGACCAACCGGTGGTCGGCGGCCATGCCTCGCCCGAGCACCCGCTGGTGGGCGTCGCCCGGATGATCAAGTTGACTGGTGAGATCCAGCGTGCCTTTCCCGGGCTGGCCGTCGTGGGGAGCGGCTACAGTTGGCTCCGCGGGCTGTTGCCCTACGTCGCGGCGGGCGCCAAGGCCGCCGGCATGGTGACCTTCGCCGGCGCCGGCCGCATGGCCTTCGCCTATCCCGACTTCGCCGCCGACGTTGTCCGCACCGGCCGGCTCGATCCCGAGCGGGTGTGCGTCGGCTGCAGCGCCTGTACCCAAATCATGCGCGACGGCGGCACCACCGGCTGTGTGGTCCGCGATACGGCGGTCTACGGACCGATCTACACCCACGGCCGGCTGGGCAACCGCGACCTGCTCGTCCAGTTGGCCGGCGCGTGCCGCGGTTGCAACGACCCGACGTGCCGCCAGGCCTGCCCGGCGGGGATCGACATTCCGCGGTTCATCCGCCTCTTCCTCGAAGGACAAGAGCACGAGGCCTACGAGGTCATTCGCCGCTCGAACGTCTTTCCCGAGACGTGCGCCTACCTGTGTCCGGTCGAAACCCAGTGCCAGGGCCACTGTCTCGAAAACTTTCTCGGCGCCGCCGTGCCGATTGCCGCCGTGCAGCGTTACCTGGCCGAAAAGGCCAACCGCGAAGGCTGGTCGCGGATCCGCGTCCCGGAGCGATCCTCGGGCCGCCGCGTCGCGGTCGTCGGCGCCGGTCCGGCCGGGCTGGCCTGCGCCGTGGTGCTCTTGGAGGCCGGCCACCAGGTCGTCGTCTACGACCGCGCCGAGCGGCTCGGCGGCATGGTCGACCGCGCGATTCCCGGCGAGCGCGTCGGCGAGTCCTTGGCACGCGAAATCGCCGCCCTGTTCGACCACGTGCCCGACGACCGATTCGTCTTCCGTCCCTGTTCAGCCCTCGACGTCCGGTTCACGCTCGACCATCTTTTCGACCGGGGTTTCGACGCCGTGTTCTTGGGGCTCGGACTGCCAGGCGCCGTATCCACGGCCTCCCAGCGGCTCGACGGGTTGACCGACGGGCTGGCCTTTCTCGAAGCAGCCAAAGGGCCCGGCGCGCCCGACCTCCACGGCCGTCGCGTGGCCGTCGTCGGCGGGGGCAACACCGCCATGGACGCCGCACTCACCGCCAAGCACCTCGGCGCCGCCGACGTTTACCTGATCTACCGGCGCTCACTGGCCGAAATGCCCGCCTGGCCCAAGGAACGCGACAAGGTCCTTGCCGAGGGCGTCCATTTCTTAATACTAAATGACGTGACCGGCTACCCGAGCGACCGCGGCCGTTTGACCGGTGTTCGCCTCTGCCCGACCGAGTTGGGCGAGCCCGACGCCTCGGGCCGCCGCCGGCCGGTCGCGATCGCCGACCAAACCTACGAATTGAAAATGGACCTGGTCGTCGAGGCCATCGGCCAAGTGCCGTCGCCCGACCTCGAAGAGGTCTTGCCCGGCGTCCAATTGCGCGACGGCCGAATCGTCCGCCAGCCGGCCAGTTACCAGACGACCCGCCAGCGCGTTTTCGTCGGCGGCGATATCCAGCACGGCGCCGCCACCGTCGTGGCCGCCGTGGCCGACGGCATGCGTGCCGCCCACGAAATAAACACAACCATCCTCGCTCCCCGAAATCCCGAAATCCCGAAATCCCCATGACCTCCTCCCGTCCCGTTGCACTCGTCACCGGCGGTTGCCGTGGCATCGGCCGCGGCATTGCCGCCGCGGTGGCAAATTTTGGCATGAACGTCGCCGTGGCCGATTGGGCCGAGGAAGACGCCGCCGCCGAAGTCAAGTCGCTCGTCACGGCCGCCGGCGCCGAGTGCCTCTACGTCCGCACCGACGTGGCCAGCCCCGCGGACCGCGACCGCCTGGTCGAAACGCTCCAGGCCACCTGGGACCGCTGCGATCTTTTGGTCAACAACGCCGGCGTGGCCCCGCTGGAGCGCAAGGACCTGCTCGAGGCCACCGAGGCAAGCTTCGATCGCGTCGTGGGTATCAACCTCAAGGGCCCTTACTTCCTCACGCAGAAAATCGCCAACTGGATGGTTGCCCAGCGCGGCGAGCATGCCGATCGCCCGCTGCGGATCGTGAACATCGGGTCAATCTCCGCCTATACCAGTTCACCCGGCCGTGGCGAATACTGCATCTCGAAGGCCGGTGTTGCCATGATGACCGCCCTGTACGCCGACCGCCTGGCCGAGCACGGCATCGGCGTCTTCGAGATTCGGCCCGGCATCATCGCCACCGACATGACCGCGACCGTCAAAGAGAAATACGACCGGCTGATCGCCGACGGACTCACGCCGATCCGCCGCTGGGGCGCGCCCGAGGACGTTGCCAAGGTAGTCGTCGCGATTGCCGAAGGACGCCTCGACTTTTCGACCGGCGCGGCAATCGGCGTCGACGGCGGTTTCCACCTCCGTCGACTGTGAACCGCCTAGAAAAAGGGGGACTGGCTCCGTGGCACAAGTCAGCGTGGTATTGACAGAAAAGGTTGCCGCCACGGTGCCTGTCCCCCTTTTTCGTACTGACCGTCCGCAGGCTGCCGCCAGCGGCTATAAACTTTCTGACTCCTGACTCCTGACTCCTTTACCATGCCCTCACACAACCCCAAAAACCCAACCATCACCCGCCACCGCTTCGGCGCGCTGATCGTCGGCTCCGGCGCCGCCGGAATGAACTGCGCCGTCCACCTCTACGAATTCATGCGAGGCGCCGGCGTCGAAAACCCCGACGGGCGAATCGCCATCGTCACGCGAGGGCTCCCGCTGGGCGCCTCGCGGATGAGCGGGTCGGACAAACAGACCTACTACAAACTGGGCACCTCGGCCGACACCGCCGACAGCGCGGCTGACTTCTCCCGAAGCCTCACCGCCGGAGGGTGCGCTCACGAAGACCTGGCCCTGATCGAGGGCATTGGGTCGCTCCGCGAGTTCTATCACCTGGTCCGTGCCGGCGTCCCCTTTCCGCACGACGCGCTGGGCGCCTACGTCGGCTACAAAACCGACCACGACCCTTACGAGCGAGCCACCTCGGCCGGCCCCAAAACCAGCCGCATGATGAGCGAGTGCCTCCAGCGGGAGGTCGAGGCCCGGGGCATCGCCATCTTCGACCACCAGGAAGTCGCCGCCCTGGTCGGCGTCGGCCAAGGTTCCTCGAAGCGGATCGCGGCCGTCGTCTGTGTCGATGCCCGGGCACTCAAACAAGGCGAGTTGCGTGTGAACGTCTTCCAGTGTGAAAACCTCATCCTCGCCGCCGGCGGGCCCGGCGCGCTCTACGAAACAACCGTCTATCCCGAAGGCCAAGTCGGCCTGCACGGCCTCGCCTTGGCCGCGGGGCTGGCCGCCGAAAACCTCACCGAGTCGCAGTTCGGCCTGGCCAGCACCAAGTTCCGCTGGAACGTCTCGGGCACCTACATGCAAGCCATCCCGCGAATCGTCAGCACCGCCCCCGACGGCAGCGACCTGCGCGATTTCCTCGTCGAATCGTTCCCGACCATGTCGCGGCTGGCCACGGCGACGTTTCTGAAGGGATACCAATGGCCGTTCGACCCGCAGCGAGTCACCGATCACCAGTCGTCGCTGATTGATCTTCTGGTCGCGCAAGAAACCCAGCGCGGCCGTCGCGTGTTTCTTGATTTCCGCGAAAACCCGGTCGGCAATGAAACGATCGGCGCCTTCTGTCTCAACGAGCTTGAGCCTGAAGCACTCGATTACCTCAAGGCCAACGTGGCATTGCAGTCGCGACCCATCGAGCGGCTGGCCCACATGAACCCGCCGGCCATCGACATCTACGCCGAACACGGCATCGACCTGTGGACCGAACCGCTCGAGATTGCCGTCTGCGCCCAGCACAACAACGGCGGCCTGGCGGTCAACCGGTGGTGGGAGTCGTCGATTGCCCACACGTTCGTCATCGGCGAAATGGCCGGTACCCACGGCGTCAAACGGCCCGGCGGCTCGGCCCTGAACGCCGGCCAGGTCGGTGGCCTCCGCGCGGCCGAGTGCATTGCCCGGGTCCACGGCACCGAGTTGCCCGAGGAAACCTTCGGAGCCGAATCGCTCGCCACGTGCCTCGACCAGCTGACGCGGAAATGGGACCGGTGGTCGGCCGGCTCGTCGGCCCGCGAGCCCGACGAGGTGCTCCACGAGATTCAACACCGCATGACGCTCTTTGGCGGTCCGGTGCGCCAGCGCGACGCAGCCGGCCGCGCGTTGGCCGACGCCGTTGCCCTGGTCAAACAGCTTGGCTCCGACGGCCTCCGCGTCGACGATCCGGCCCGGCTCGCCGCGGCCATCGAAGTCGAACACCTCGCCATCGCCAGCGTGGCCTACCTCAAGGCAATCGTGGCGCTGTTGGACGAAGGAGCCGGCTCGCGAGGCTCCTTCCTCGTGCTCGACGACGATGGCCAGACCATCCACCCCAACGTCCTCGACGCCGACGGCCAAAAGCCCCTGCGATACCGGCCCGAAAACGTAGCCCTACGCCAGTCCGTTCTCCGCGTCACCGCCGACCAACGCTCGCCCGACGGTTTCCGCTGCGAGCCGATCCCCGTCCGCCGCCTGATGCGCCAACCCAAGGCCTTCGAAGCCGCCTGGCGTGACTACCGCGAGGCGAAAATCTACGAGCAGTAGGCGGTAGGCGGGTGGCACCGACGATTTTCCGCCAAAGACTCTGCCATGGTTGCGGACGTTTTCGGAAAATCGTCGGTGTTGCGCAGCAACAAGAGGCGCCCTGCACCAATCTTAAAAAGTAGGGTGGGCATTGCCCACCAAGTCCTCTATCCCCGCGCCATCCGCCGCAGCACCTCAATCCCCCGCTCGATTACCGCGTCGCTCACCGCGTACGAGATCCGAAAGTGCGTGTCGCGGCGGCTGAACACGTTGCCGGGGATGACCAGCAGCTTGTGCTCCGTGATGGCCCGCCCGACGAACTCGCTGCCGGTGCCCCAGGGCGTCTTGGGAAACGCATAAAACGCGCCCCGCGGCACGGACAAATCGTAGCAACCGGCGAGCCCCTCGACCACCAGATCGCGCTTGCGCCGATAGGCCGCGATCTCTTGCGAGTTGTCGACGTCCATGGCCACGGCCCCCGCCCATTGAAACGGATGCGGGGCGCAGACAAAACTGTACTGCTGCAACTTGGTCATCTCCTGGATAATCGCGCTGGGCCCGTGGGCAAATCCCACCCGCCAGCCCGGCACCGCGTGGCTCTTGCTGAATCCGTCGATCACCAGCGTCCGCCGGTTGAACTTCGCCGGCGAGACAAACGGCCCGTCGTAGCAGAAATCACGATAGATCTCGTCGCTCACCAGCACGATGTCATGCTCGTCGGCCAACTCGGCCAAAGCCCGAATGCTCTCCTCGTCGGCCACCGCACCCGTGGGATTGGCCGGGCTGTTGAGTAGAATCAGCTTGGTTCGCCGGGTAATCGCCGCCGCGACCCGGGCGACGTCGATCTGAAAGTCGGGATACGTGTCGACGTGAACGACCTTTGCCCCGACCACGCGAGCCAGCGCGTTGTACATGACGAAGTAAGGATCGAAGACGATCACCTCGTCGCCGGGATTCACCAGCACCATCAACGCCAAGAACAGTCCGCCGCTGGTGCCACTGGTGACCAGGAGCCGTCGGTCATCGTGCCCATGGACCGCGTCGACCTGGGCCTGGAGCTTCTCGCGCAGCACCGCCGCGCCTTGGGTCACCGAGTAGCCGTTGTACCCGCTCTCGATCGCGTCAATCGCCGCCCGGCGGACCGGCTCCGGCACCTCAAAATCGGGCTGGCCGATCGACAAATTGATCGGGTCGACGAGCTTCGCCCCCAGGTCGAACACCTTGCGAATGCCCGAGGCATCAAAACACTTTGCTCGCTCGGCAATCCAATGGTTGGGCATGGGAATAAGGAGAGGAGGAAGACAGGAGTCAGAAGATAGGAGTTTAGAATCTGGAGTCAGGAGTATTTATTCTACTCGGGGCCAAGTAGTTCGTCGAGCACCTGCCTATCTTCTGTCTCCTGACTCCTGTCTACTCTCCTAACCCTCAAAACGCATACATCGCCGAGACACCTGCCGTGCCGGGTCCGCACAGCGGCACGACCGTGAACCGCCGGCCTTCGCATTGCGCGTCGGTCTCGTCCACGCTGCGGCACGCCAAGTAGGCGATCCACCAGCCCAGCACGCTCTGCGACAAATAGTGCGAGTCGTCGTTGATTCGCGACCACGCCGGCAGCAGCGACATGAAATAGAAACAGCCCGCCGCGTAGCGGTTCTCGCACATCTGGGCCGCCGTGATTAGCGGCACCGCGCCGATGAAGGCGTGGCCGCTTACCGCGTTTTTGTCGGCAAACAGTCGCCAAGAGGACTCGTACCACTTCTCGCCGGGCCGCGAGCCGCCCAGCGCCCATTGCAGGAACACGGCCGGCGGTGTGCCGACCAGGTACGCCCGGCTGGCCCGCCACCCGTAGTGTCCCGCCACGTCGCCCACCGGCCAGTCCTCCAACAGCCAGCCGGCCAACCCAACGCCGACCAATCCCGGCACCATGTACTGCCCCTCGCCCAGCGGCTTCCACACGTCGGCGAATTCGTCGGAGCTGTGGCTGCGAACGTCATCTTGGACCCAATCGCGAAAATCCTGGTCCATCGACGTGTTGGCCAAAAGACTTGCGCCCGCGATGCCCAAGAGCAGGTCGCGGCTCGCCGGCCACCGGTAGAAGTTGCGATAGTCGCGCAGGACCTTCCACCGCAGCCGCGTGAGCCCCTCGGGCAGCCGCGGATAGACGCAGTCCGTCGCGGCCACAAAATCGCACTCAGCGCGGCGAAACACCCCATAGCCGCTGGCCACCGGACCGGGCACCCAAGCCCAATCGGTTTCCTTGAAGGGTTCCTTCCGCGGCGCCTCGGTGAAGAACGTGCTACCTGGCGCCACGACCGGCGGCAACGGCTCGACACCGGCCGCGCGGACGATGTCTTGCGATGGTGCGTCGAGACTGGCGAAGAACGAGGCTTGTGCCGGCGGTGTCGGCGGACGCTCGTGGGATGTCGCAACGACTCGCCCGGCGGCGGCGACCGCCGGGGTGTTTTCGACGGCCGGTCGTCGAGCGGCCCGGGGCGTGGTGCTCGGCGGCTGCTCGACCGAGGCCGCGTCGACTCGTCGTAACGATCCCGGTGGGGCGAACGTCCAGCGCTGCGAGCACCCGCTGGCCGCGACCAGCAGCAGCGCGCAGACCGTTGTCCGCAGGCAATGTCTCTGTCTGCCGGTCATCCGTCCCCCCAGGCCTAGCGAAGATGCGTGCCGGAAAACGCGGCTCGCTCGGGTGTTACACATCGCTCGCCGACGTTAAACTCATCGGGACCGGCACCGGCGGAACATGAGGTACCACCCCTACGCGCCCGACAACCCGAATAACCCGCAAACCTTAACACCCCCTGAAAAAGGGGCTGGCTCCGGAGGAAAAAGGGGACTGGCTCCGTGGCACATGTCGGCATGGCATTGCCAGAGGTCGCTACGCCACGGTGCCTGTCCCCTTTTTCCATCCCCCGGTTTCCCGCACTCTCTCCTTCACCCTTCGACCATGTTCACCCTCGCCGAAGCCGCCCGCCGCATCCGTGCCCACGAGTTTTCCCCCTTGGAACTCGTCCGCCACTGCCTCGACCGAATCGACCGCCTCGACGACCGGCTCCGGGCCTGGGTCGTGGTCGACCGCGACGAGGCCCTTAGTACGGCTAAGGAAATGACCGACGAAGCGGCCCACGGCCGGTACCGTGGTCCGCTGCACGGCGTCCCCCTGGGCATCAAGGACATCATTGACGTGGCCGGCCTGCCGACCCGGGCCGGCTCGCCGCTACGTGAAAACCACGTTGCCGTATGCGATGCACCCGTCGTCGCCGCGCTGCGCCGCGCCGGGGCGATCATCCTCGGCAAGACGGTCACCGTCGAGTTTGCGTGTTTCGATCCATCGCCCAGCCGCAACCCCTGGGACCCGGCGCTGGAAACAGCCCCCCGATACACGCCCGGCGGCAGCAGCAGCGGATCGGCCGTCGCCGTGGCCGCCGGCATGTGCCCCGGGGCGCTGGGGACACAGACTGGCGGGTCGCTGGTGCGCCCCTCGACCTACTGCGGCGTGGCCACCTGCAAACCGACCTTCGCCGCCGTGAACCGCGACGGGGTCGTGCCGGTGAGCTACCACTTCGACCATGTTGGGCCGATCGCTCGCCGGGTCGCCGATTTGGAACTCCTGCTGCGGTGTCTTCCTCGGTCCGACGATTTCGGCCCACCCGGCGCTCCGATGATGCCGCCGGGGTGCCTGGGCCATAGCGCAGGGTGCCTGGGCCATAGCGCCAGCGCTGGCCCAGAGCCTTCATCTTCCGGGCCACCGCTTCACTATGGCCCGGGCACCCAACCGCCCCGGCTCGGCACGCTGGGCGGCTATTGGCACGACACGGCCGACGAGAACATCCGCCAAGCGACCCGGGCCGCACTCGCCCACCTCGCCGACGCCGGGGCGGCGCTCGTGCCCGTGGACGACCAGGTCGATTTGGCCGAAATCGATTTCTCGCGGATCCGGCCGATGCACCGGCGGATCATGGCGGTCGAAGCGGCCGCCGTCCACCGCAACGAGTACCGGCGGCAGCCCGAGGCCTATGGTCCGCTCATCAGCCAATTGCTCGACGAGGGCCTGGCCATCGCGGCGGTCGACTACGCAGCCGCGCTGGCCGAGCTTCGCGACTACCGCCGCCGCGTCGTGCGGTTGCTCGATTCGGTCGACGCACTGGTCGTCCCCTCGACCCACACGACCGCCCCACCGACGTTGGCCACCTCGACCGGCACGAGCGAGTTCCAGGCCCCGTGGAGTGCGTCGGGCCTGCCCGTCGTTTCGATCCCCTGCGGCTTGGCCCCCGACGGACTGCCCGCCGCCGTCCAGTTGGTCGGCCCCTATCACAGCGAACTCCGGCTCCTGGCCATCGCCGGGTGGTGCGAAGCGGCTTTCGATTTCGACAACGTCCCACTGATTGCCTCCGCGACTGAACATTGAGGCAATTGTCAAACAAGAAAAAGTCGATCCAGCAGCCCCTCTGCGTCCCTGCGCCTCTGCGTGAGAAGAATCCTTCCAGAACAGACGACTTATCACGCAGAGACGCAGAGGCGCTGAGGGAAGTAGATAGTACTGCGGGAATGTCCTATCCCAACCACACTTTGCTCGACGCGCCGGGTACCTCTTGGACGTAGCGCGGCACCGCGTAGCCGGGCAACCGTGCGCGGAGCGTCTCGATCAGCCCCCGCCCCCGTGACTCCGCCACCTCGAAATGCGCTGTCCCCGCCACGTGGTCCAACTGGTGTAGATAGTAGGGCACGACCCGCAGGTCGACCAGCCACTCGAACAACTCGGCCAGCACCTCGACCCGATCGTTCACCTCACGCAATAGCACCGACTGACTCAGTACTGGAATGCCCGCGTTGACCAACCGCCCCAGGGCCGATTCGACCGCCGGATCGATCTCGGCCGGGTGGTTCACGTGGACCACGACGATCGTCGTCAGCCGCGTCGCGCGAAGCACCTCGACCAGCCGGTCGGTCACCCGGCTCGGAATGACGATGGGCATCCGCGTGTGAATCCGCAGCCGTCGAAGATGGAGGATTTCACCGGCCCGGTCAATCAACTCGGCCAGCCGGTCGTCGTCCATTATCAACGGATCACCCCCGCTCAGAATCACCTCATGAATCGACCGCTCCCGCCCGATGCGATCCAGGGCTGGTTCCACGTCGGCCAGCCTGGGGGGTGAAGCCGGCAACGGAAAATGACGACGAAAACAGAACCGGCAATGGACGCCGCAACCGCCCGTTGCTACGATGAGGGATCGCCCCTGGTATTTCCAGAGCAAGCCGGCTACCGGCGATGCGGCGGCCTCGCCCAAGGGGTCCGACGAAAAACCCGAGGGGGACTCTTGCTCCTCCGGGCGAGGGAGCACCTGCAAGAGCAACGGGTCGCGCGGCTCCCCCGGCGCGATCCGCGACGCATAGCACCGTGGCACCAGCACCGGCCACCCAGCGGCCGCGGCGGCCAGGTCGCTCGACAAGCCGACCAGCCGGCACAACTCCGCCGAACTGCGAACCGCGCCGGCCAACTCGGAGGGCCAATCGCCGCCGGCGGTCGAGTCGGTTTCGTCTTGATAGTCGCCGTTTGCCATAAAGAGCCATCGTACCACAATCGTTCATCCGCCAGAAGCAATAACAGGAACCCACCCGTGGCCAGCTACAACACCAGCGATTTTCGCAAGGGACTCAAAGTCCAGATCGAGGGCGATCCCTACCTGATGATCGAGTGCAATTTCGTCAAGCCGGGCAAGGGCCAGGCCCTCTACAAGTGCAAGCTCCGCAACCTCATCCGCGGCACGGTGCTCGACCGCACCTACAAGAGCGGCGACGCACTCGAGGCCGCCGACATCGAGGAGATCGCCGCCCAATTCCTCTACCGCCAGGGCGACCAGTTCGTCTTCATGAACAACGAAAGCTACGAGCAATACGAGCTGACCGCCGCCCAGGTCGACGACGCCTGGAAATATCTCAAGGAGGGCATGGAGTGCAGCATGGTCCTGTTCAACGAAAATCCGTTGACCCTGACCCCGCCCAACCACGTCGTCTTGCGCGTCGAATACTGCGAGCCCGGCGCCAAGGGCAACACGGCCAGCAGCGTCACCAAGCCCGTCAAAGTCGAAACCGGCGCCGAGATTCTCTGCCCCTCGTTCGTCGAGATGGGAGAGCTGATCAAGGTCGACACCCGAACCGGCGAGTACATCGAACGCGTCAAGGAGTAGCGGCCGGGAGCACGTCGCTCAGGCTGTGCCTGACGAGGAAACCGCGCCCCATGAAGTCCCACCGAAACGCCATCTTTTCAGCCTTACCGACACCGTGTGGCTGCGGCGACGATTACCTGCCTACGACCGACCTGAAGACGCTGCGGCTACGCGCCGATCTCCTGCGCCGCGTCCGGGAATTCTTCGACCAGCACGGCTTCCTCGAAGTCGAAACACCTCTCCTGTCGAACGACACGGTCGTCGATCGCCACCTCGACCCCTTTTCAGTCGACGTGGCCGACGTCGTCTCGGGCATGCCATGCCGCTATTGGCTCCAAACCTCGCCCGAGTTCGCCATGAAGCGGCTGCTGGCCGCGGGCGCCGAGGCCATTTATCAAATCACTCGGGCGCTGCGCCGCGACGAGCTTGGCCCGTTGCACAACCCCGAGTTCACGATCGTCGAGTGGTATCGCGTGGGCGACGGGCCGGACGAGGGCATGACGTTGCTCGGCGACCTGGCCGAGACACTCCTCGGCCGCGGCCCCGCCGAGCGTCTGAGCTACCGAGAAGCGTTCCAGCGGCACGTCGGTCTCGACCCCCACACGGCCAAGACCGAGGAACTGATCGCCGCCGCGCGCGAGAAGAACATCGAGGCACCGGCGAGCCTCGCGCGGAGCGACCGCGACGGCTGGATCGACCTGCTGCTGGTCGAACTGGTCCAGCCCCACCTGGGCCGCCCACGGCCAACAATCCTCTACGACTATCCGGCCGGCCAGGCCGCCTTAGCCCGGCTCCGCACGGACGGCGACGCCACGGTGGCCGAGCGATTCGAGCTGATGGTCGACGGTATCGAACTGGCCAACGGCTACCACGAACTCACCGACGCCGACGAACTGGCCCGCCGCAATCATGAGAATAACCTCTGGCGCCAGCGCGACGGTAAACAGTCGCTGCCCACCGACAGCCGGCTCCTGGCGGCCATGCGCGCCGGCCTGCCGCCCGCGACCGGCGTAGCCCTGGGTTTCGACCGCGTCGTCCTGCTCGCCGCCGGGGCCAAAACGCTCGCCGAGGTCATGCCGTTCCCCTTCCCACGAGCGTGAGGTACAATTGCGGAGCACGGGAGAAAAAGGGGGACTGGCTCCGTGGCGCAAGTCGGCGTGACATTGCAGGAAAAGATTGCCGCCACGGTGCCTGTCCCCCTTTTTCCGCACGCCCTTCGCTGGCTCAGGGCGTGCCACCCTCCGTCTGAAAAAAAAGATCATGCCGTGAGCGAAACCACCCAAACCGTCCGCGTTGAACTGGCCGAGCGAAGCTACGACATTCGCATCGGCACGGGCAACCTGCCCGAGGTCGGCCCGTTTCTGACCTCCCTCGGCGACGTCTCCCACGCGGTGATCATCACCGACACCAACGTCCAGAAGCCCCACGCCGAGCGAGTGGCCGAGAGTCTCGCCGGCGAGGATCTTGCGGTGGACCTGGTGGCCATCGACCCTGGCGAGCCGTCCAAATCGGTCGACCTGGCCGACGGACTCTGGCGGGGGCTTGTCGAGTTGGGTACCGACCGGCGCGGCGTGGTGGTGGCCGTCGGCGGCGGCGTGGTCGGCGACTTGGCCGGCTTCGTCGCCGCGACCTATGCCCGGGGAATCCGCTTCCTCCAGGTGCCCACGAGCCTGTTGGCCCAGGTCGACAGCAGCGTTGGCGGCAAGGTCGGCATCAACCTGCCCGAGGCCAAAAACATGGTCGGCGCGTTTCTCCAGCCGATCGGCGTGCTGGTGGACACGGCCACGCTCGAAACGCTTCCGCGACGCGAATACTCAGCCGGCCTCGGCGAGGTGGTCAAGTACGGCCTGGCACTCGATGCCGCGTTGTTTGATCAGCTCGAAGCCAACGTCCCGCACCTGCTCGCCCAGGACCACGACCTATTGGTCGACGTCATCGCCCAATGCTGCCGGCTCAAGGCCGACGTGGTCCGCCGCGACGAACGCGAGACCTCGGGCCTCCGCGCCGTTTTGAACTACGGCCACACGTTCGGCCATGCGTTTGAGGCGCTTGCCGGCTACGGCGAAATCCTCCACGGCGAGGCGGTTACGCTGGGCATGGTCTGCGCCGGCCGGCTCGCACAGCGGCTCGGCCGGGTCAACGACCGTTTCGTCGGCCGACAGCATGACTTGTTGGCCGCCTTGGGCCTCCCGCTCGAACCGCCACCGTTCGATGCCAACAAAATCCTTGAGACCATGATGCACGATAAAAAAGTCGCCCACGGCCGGTTGCGATTCGTGCTCCCGACCCGCCTGGGCCACGTCGAACTGGTCGACGACGTTGATCCGGCCGACGTCCGCGCGGTACTTGGCGGTTAGTCGACCGCCATCCAAACGTTTCCTCCCCGAATTTCGCCGACGATGAACAAACTTCACATTGCTCGCCTCTTGGGACTGATCGCCCTGTTGGTCGGCGGCTCGATGGCCGCGAGCCTGCCTTGGGCCTTTCCCGCGATCGGACCCGCCACCGAGATTGAAACGCGAAGCATCGTGGGCCTCCTCGGCGCAATGGTCGTCTGTGGGCTTGTCGGCGGCGCGCTCATGTGGATCGGCCGCGCCAGCGCCGGCGCAAAGCTCTTCCGCCGCGAGGCAATCGCCGTCGTCGGACTGAGCTGGCTCCTGGCCATGGTGCTCGGCGCGATTCCTTTCTGGTTCTCAGGCACGTGCGTAGGGCGAGCGGACGACGGCCAGCCGATTCGCATGGGCCTGGTCGACGGGCTGTTCGAGTCGGCCTCCGGCTTCACCGGCACCGGTTCCACCGTCCTGACGGATCTCGAAGACGACGAACTCGTTCCCCGGGCGATTCTCTTCTGGCGGAGCCAAACCCACTTCCTCGGCGGCCTGGGCATCATGGTCCTATTCGTGGCTATCCTCGGAATGGGCTCGGCCGGAAAGGCGTTAATGCTCACCGAAATGCCCGGCCCCACCCAGGAGACTACCCACGCGCGAACGCAAGGAGCCGCCTGGGTCTTCGCGGCGATCTACGTCGGCCTCAACGTGATCCTGACCGTCCTGCTGCTCGTCGAAGGCATGAGTTTGTTCGACGCCCTCTGCCACGCCTTCGGCACGGTCGCCACCGGCGGATTCAGTACCTACAACGCTAGCATCGCTCATTTCCACAGCGTCCCGATCGACGTGACCATCACGCTGTTCATGATCATCGCCTGCACCAATTTCACGTTGCTCTACTTTGTCGTGCTCCGCCGGCCCGGCAAACTGCTTGGCGACATCGAGTTCCGCACCTACATCACGATCCTGGCCATCGCGACGCTCCTGATCATGGGCTTTGGGCTTACCCACGGCGATTTTTCCAATATCGCCTCGGCCCTGCGCTACGGCTCGTTCCAGGCTGTCTCGATCATGACCAACACGGGTTTTGGTACCGCCGATTTCAACACGTGGAACGACTTCAGCCGCGGGCTGCTCTTGTTGCTCATGTTCGTCGGCGGCTGTGCCGGCAGCACGAGTTGCAGCATTAAGGTGATCCGCTACATCTTCCTGTTCAAAATCCTCCGGCTCGAAACCGAGCAAATCTACCATCCGGCTGTGGTGCGCCACGTACGGCTCGGCGGCCGGGCCCTGAACGACCCCGAGCTGCGCAAGGACGTGCTGGTCTACTTCACCGTCATCCTCATCCTGTTCGTCGGCGCCGTGCTGCTGGTCGTGGCGCTGGAGCCCGACAGCACCTGGACCGCCCACGGCTACCCGGCGGACAACAAACTCGTCGACTGCGCCGGCGCCGTCAGCGCCACGCTCAACGGCGTCGGCCCGGGCCTGGGCATCTGTGGCGAAGCCGCCAACTACGCCCCGTTCCATTGGCCCGCCAAGTGCATCCTCGCCAGCATGATGCTCCTGGGCCGATTGGAGGTATTCGCCATCCTGGCGCTGTTCGTGCCCGGCTTCTGGCGCAACCGCTAGGCCGCGGCGGTCACAAAAAGGGGACTGACTCCGTCGCCTCGACGATCATCGTGCCTACCGATGTGGTCTCCGGCGACGGTGCCTGTCCCCTTTTTCCGCTCGGTATCCCCTCCTTCGCGCTGCCTTCCCCATTTCAACCCGCACCATTGGCACGCACCCGACGCCGGGCGACCGACCCTCCTTCGGGTGAGCTACACTTTCCCAGGAGCGAAACCTCCTTCCGCGACAAATCTGGCGCAAGAAATATCTTGCGCCATTGGCCGCACAAACTATAAACCATGTCCCTTGACCACGTAGTAGAGTGCCATTGCCATGCATTGCGTTTTGCTCGTGGAGGACAACGCCCTGAATCGGATGGTCATCGAGGACCTCTTCGAATACGACGACGTTCCGGCCACGCTGGTGAGCGTTGAAAGCGGCGAAGAAGCGCTCGACGTCGCACGGCAACGCAAACCGCTCTTGATTCTCATGGATCTCGAGTTGCCCGGCCTCAGCGGCTTGGACACCATGCGTCACTTGAAACAGGACCCCGAAACGCGAGACATCCCCGTCTGGGCCCTCTCCGCCCACGCCATGAAGGGCGACGCCGCCCAGGCACTTTCGGCCGGCTTCGACGACTACGTTACCAAGCCGATCGACACGAAGCAATTCGCCCAGCGGCTTTGTCAATTCCTCGGCGGTGTCCTCCAGGGGGAGCCTTCGTCATGCAACAATCCCTAGCGATAGACGGGACCTTGGAGC
>Ga0307430_1001621_pt1 | contig 16156 bp, 27 predicted proteins | sample SalMarWE160130MG_FD_202159 | JGI IMG/M metagenome (GOLD analysis project Ga0307430, IMG submission 202159) | Salt marsh sediment microbial communities from the Plum Island Ecosystem LTER, Massachusetts, United States - WE1603-130 | ecosystem: Environmental > Aquatic > Marine > Intertidal zone >... | reverse complement strand
CTGCTCGGACGATTCCTACGACTGCTCTGGCAGAAGTCCCAGGGGAATCAATACTTACGTCCAGTTCTATGACGGGCACGTTTATTGCTTGCATGGGCACTATATTTCCGTGTTTGATTGCCCCGGCGCAAGAGGTTCCTTCCTGCTCAATCAGGCCGCCGCAGCGGACACGCTGGCTTCCGTCAGGGCGCTCAAACAGGTCGCGGGTGATACGAGGTGCACCGTGGAGCGTGTGAGCGTCGTAAAATCGCAGGAGGGAGCGCATTACGCGCAGCGCGATTCATTCAGAATTCGCGTCGGTTCAATCTATGAATACTATTACGAGACAGAGCGGAAACCGGAGGATAATCACAAGGACATGCTGGCCGCGATTTTGCCGGCGGATCGGAAAGTACCTTATATGTGGAAGGGACGGTTTGAGATTAAACGGTTCCTTGAAGTGATTGAAGATTATGAAAGTCTGACCGATACCATAATCAGTACCAGTTTCAATCTAAAGAAACCGGAGGCCGACAAGTTACGCCAGTTGGTCTTCGAGCGCGTCCTGATCCAGATGCGCTGTAAGGAGTTGCGGGTCTCACCTTCTATCATCGGAAGCGATAAGGAAACGACGGATCCGGAGAAAGCCCAGCGAGTCGCTGTTATCCGGGACTTGAAGAGACTCCCAGCTTATGGGTCAGTTAAGATTAAGGAAGTCGATATGATTCCAGTACTTCATAGACGAAAGTGGTTTCCCGCTTCGACTTTCAGTATAGAACTTCTCCGAACGCTGCTGCACATTCAACAGGAGATGGGCGACACCCACACAACCGCTGTATTGGGGCCAGTCGGTATATTGTACCTGCTCAGTAAAAAGGTCAGGTCGGCGGTTGCTCCCTGCGATCTGGAGATGGCCAGCGCGCAGATCAAGTTCCTGTCAGCCAACGGCATAGCCGGAGTCCACCGACGGGGCGATCTTTGCTACTCCACTACGGAAAAGAAATACGTGAAAGTCGCCTGCAAAGCGAGTCAAGAGTCCTACGCTAATGTTTCTCTGCCTTTCATTATGTGCAGACCCGTCAGCAGGAAACGAGAGAAGGGACAGCCGAAGGGCTTCCTCAAACTCGAACCGAGTCGCCTCATCTGTGGCTACGACTTTCCCGGCTACCTGAAGTGGCGAGGCCGCGGATGACCGAGATCAGACTAGTACAGGAGTCGTACACTCAGCTCACCGTCGCTACGGAGTACAAGGGTTATGAGATTTCTCTGGTCTTTGATCGTGAGGACGAGAAGTTGTTTCTGCTGCACGTATTCAACGCCCAACAAGTTCAGATCAACGTCGCGGTCGAGGATAATGCCGCCCTCCGGGCGTTCATAGATGAGGTAGTTCGAGAGGTGCAAGAGAAGTATCTCGTTCCGCGCATCGAGCGGGAGAGCAAGTACAAGGAGAACTGAGGATGGACATACGAGCGCAACTTGCCATGTTTCCCGAAGAGCAGCCGGAATCGGGACAGACGCAGGAACAGGGACTCGCCGCGACGTTCAAATTGTTCCAGCGGATCCAGTCGATCACACACGAATCGCCGCGTCAGGTTTGGAATAGTATGATCGGCGCGCTGACCAACGCCACTCGCGGCGGCAGGGAATTTCCCGACATGACCAAGATCAAGCCGCTCCTGCCGCTCGGAGATGAAATCCCCGACGAGAGCACACTCGAGTATTACTTACCGATGTATGAGAGAGATCGTCAGATGTTTAACGACTATCTTATGTTCATCTCCGACTGTCCGCCGTGCGATTATCTCGGACAGGTCGCGGGCGAGGAAGGAGTTTTGAACAGGAAAGATCAATTTTTCACACCGTCCAATGTATGTGAAATGATGATAAAAATGACCATGGGTAACTTGGAGAAAAACGAACATGGATTAATAACCGTATGTGATCCGGCGTGTGGTACCGGGCGCTTTTCTCTATATACGCTTTTGCATTACGACATGGTAATATTTTTCAGCATCGACATAGACATAGATATGGTGCGGGCTTCGATGCTGACTCACTCTATCTTCTTTGATCTCAACGAAGCGTGGGTCAGGAGGAGGGGAAAGTTCTGGTTCTTCCTGTGTGCTGATACGCTCGCTCGCGGAGAATTGACAAGCCCGTATCACCCGAATTGGTTGCACAGCAATAGTTGGGACCAGCCCCAGTCACTAAAAGAATGGCCTGTAAAGGAGGCAACTAAGTGAATTACAAAACGGCATTTGCCGAACCCGGTCAGAAGCCACCGATAGAGCGGATCATTTTCGAGTTTATGTTCGCCAGTATCAAGCTGCGCAGCGAGATGGAACGCCTCTTCCGGCAGGGGAAAACGGACGAGGAGATCGTCGAAGATTTTCCCGACGTAGTTAACACCTCCGTCCTCATTGAGAACGGCACAGAGATTTTTCTGCGCCTCGCGGGCGACAGGATGCGAGTCGGGCGCAACGGCAAGATCAGCCACATCAGCACGCTCGACTTCGTCAGGTTCGTAAGGCGTCACCGTAAGTTGTTCGTAGCGCGGGAACACGAGAGCACATGGCGGTGGGGACAGGACGAGCACCTCGTCAGGGAGCACGCGCCCTTCGGACGCGGCGTGATAAACACCGAACCGTTACACGGTGGAAAGGAGTCAGGAAGATGGGGAAGGAAATTTTTACGCTTAAACTTACACAGACCGAGGCAAGTGAACTCCTGATCGCCGTGCGGGCGCGGATGGCGAATCCCGAACCGGATTCTGAAACGTGCGGATTATGCAAGAAATACAAACCGAAGCGGCCGAAATCCGTTTTCTGCATGGCCGACCGGTGCCCCGCTCACAAGGCGGTCGAGATCGTATATCAGGCCGCCCTGCCCGAAGGATATTCAAGTGGTGAGGTTTCGTATGAAACTTCCGTCTGTCTGAGATACGCTGCTCTGCATAAGGAAGTAGGCAAGGTTCGCGCTCTGGAATTTCTCGCTGAAGTTGAGCGACAGCTTCTTGAAAGGCTGGCTACGCGAAATGGATATGAAACACGCCCTCACTCTTGAGATACTGCGGACGATCCTGAACATCTTCACGCAGGCGACGCTCGCCACGGTTGGTCTGTGGGCGAGCTTCCACTTCGAGAAGTTCTGGTTCGTCATTGTGACTATGATCGTGGTGTTCTTCACCTACGGGATATTCGCTTCCCCCGGAGGAAAAACGTGAAAACGAGACGCCGTTCCAACCCGCACGTTCCCGACTCGTGGAGAGATCACAGCTGGATACTCGGCAGGAAGATCGTGCTCAGGGAACCCGTTCCGGTCGAGGTGCACGGTTCGTCCCTCGACGGTATGTACTTCGCGATCATGCTCCGTGTAGATCGCAACGGAGTCAGGAGGCGGCGGATCGCAATGTGCGGCAACGGCGATCTGTCCAATGTGGAGTGCAGGCTCGCGGACGTGGCCGTCCAGTTCATCAGCATCGAAGGCGGCGTCTCCGTGCTGCCGACGGGATACGTCCTCGAGTTCAGGAAACTCGAGACGCCGAACATCGTCTATGCCAGCGTGTGGGAACCGAGGAGGCTGAAGCGTGAACGCACACAGAGATGATAATGAGATGGCTTTAATTCAGACATTTTTAGGAGCTGCTGTTCCGCTGTGGTCGATGAAAATTCAAGCGGCACCAGAACTCTATTTTGCACAATCAGAAATAGATCGTGTGCTGCATACGATCTGCGAGAAAGGTGATCTGTTTCTGTACAGGTCAAAGAAGAGCGGCCAGACCGCTGCTGTTGCGAACGATGTCGCACAGGCAATCGCGACGCTCGCGTTCTGTCCGGGCGGCGTCCACACTTTCGGGATGCACTTCGAGTACAAGCTGCCGCAGGAGAAAGTAACTGAAGAGATCAAAAAGAAGATGACTTACTTGGAACGTAAATTAAAAGATACAAATAGATTAGTCATGGGGAGGTAGTAATGGCTGAGACACGTCGGACATGCGGCAATTGCGTTAAGAAACATTTTTGTGATCTTGCTTACCAGAAAGAAGATAATACGTGTGAACACTGGCAGAGCGACCTAGAACCGCTGAAGCCGCTCGCCGCGAACGCGCAGGAGGGTGGTCAGAAGGTAGCAGAGCACATGGCGGAGTTCCTCAAGTTCCACGGCAACGGCTTCGGGCTGAGCGGCGGCGAGAGCGACAAGCTGGCCCTGACGCTCGGCGGTGCGCTGTTCCTACAGGCGCTCGTGGACGTGCGGTCGGCCGGTCTGATTAAGAAATACAAGATCACGAAGCTGGAGCGCGTCACGGACTTTGAGGTAATGAAAGAATACGGGCCGGTCGTGATCTACGTAGAGGCGCTGTGCGAACCGAAGCCGGTATTGATAACCCCGACCGGCGGCCCGGAACTTATCGGTGTGAAGATGAGATTCGGATTAGCTTAATTACTATTGGCTTAATTACTGCGGAATTGTAGTAATTAAGGATATGTAAAAATTTAGATTGAAAGGAAGGGATTCGGAATGATTAAATCATTAGCAGCAATAGTTGTTCTTGCAGCATTTATCGCAGTGAGCATCGGCGGATGCAACAGCTTTAAGGAGTCTCCGAAAGACAAGGTAGCGACGCTGAAGAGAAAGAAAGAAGCCCTAAAGGAAAGTTCCGGATACAACGAGTGTATGCGCCAGGTGGAAGAGGCAGAGAGGGCAGAGAGCGATTGCGAAACAGATGGTATCTCCGCCAGAGGGTTTGCGGATACGGCAGAACTCAGGTGTATTAGTAACGATGTTGATATTGATTGGACCAGAGCTGGCAAACATCACTGGTGCAGAGAAAAGCGCGGCGGAGTTTCCCGGTACAGTGCCGAAGTTTATGCTTTCAATGAGTGCATAGAAAAGTCTAAAAATAATGTAATTAATGAATTTGATTGCGCTAAGTTGATGTGGAAATGATATTCTTCTTAACGCTGAATACACGGAGGACAGAGCTATGAAGGAACGACCCCAAATAACTCACGGTGCGACAGTCCGAGCCGTCACGGGCTGCGGCAACTTCTACATCACGCTCAACGAGGCCGACGCTGAACTGTTCGAGGTCTTCACCCACATGGGAAAGGCCGGGGGCTGCAAGAGCGTAGAGAAGGCCGCCATCGCCATCGGCATATCGGTCGCGCTCAGGAGCGGGGCAGACCCGTTCGACTTCATGCGGCAGTACGTCGATATGCAGTGCGAGAGTTCGATGGGCGAGGCCGGTATCAAGAGCTGCCCAGACGCAATCGGGAAGGTGATAGGTTTCTGGATGGGTTACTACGATGAGGACTTGAAGCTGCTCAAGCCGGACGAGATGAAGACGTGTGAACTCTGCGGGCACAACGGCGGTTACTGGTTCACCTGTAGCAAGTGCGGGAAGATCGTCTGTCTGAAATGTTCGCCGAGGACGTTTCAAAAATACGACGAGTGTAGGGATTGCAGATTGAAGGGGAAGAATAAATCAGTTATTACTTTTGAAGACTTGGAGAAGGGGGTTAAGGAAACATTTGAAAAATTCAATGTTATAGATGACATGCGAAAACGCGGCTATCTTTATGATGAACGAAGTAAACTTTTCAACAAGGATAAAACAGTTACTCCAGAACCACGAGGTAATGACCATATTACGTATGAGGTGGTTGCTGATGCACGAAATACTTTTGAGGTCGGAATGTTTCTTGAGCAGTTATATGATTCTGAAGTGATAGATGATGATTTTAGTATTCATGGTGGTATGACAGAACTAGGTTGGACTTATAGCGATGACGAGGGCGGTAAAGGTTGTACAACATTATTCTGGAAATTAGATATAATCGACGGGAAAGAATTTTATCGTGAAATATCTTGGAATCAGATACAGGATGTGGATACACTTGATGAACTTAAAGAGCGTGTCGATCACATTCTACGTTTAGCGAGAACTGCGGACGAGAAACCTGAACTCTTCTCCGTCCATGCCGCCATGAAACAGAACGGCTGGAGGTACGACGAGCACAATGAGACGTTCTACAAAGAGGATCGGGTCGAGGGGGAGAGTGTCTATTCCTATGAAATTCAACTGGGTGAGATAAAAGATATGACTGGTATGTCAACTCTGCAAGAACGGATAGAACATCTTCTGAATATTTGCGACGCTAAACCCGCTGATCTGAGTAAGCTTTCAGGCAGTGACTCGTCTCTGCCTGAAATTTCCGAGACACCGACCGTCCTGCAACGAATCCAAACTATGAGAAAGGCAGAGCTGCTCGAACTCGCGGAGCGAGAGAACCTCGACTTGCGAGGTCTCACTAAGCGCAGTCCCGGTTTCAAAATTAGAACAAGAGTCAAGAATGCTTGGATATCGTATCTGAAGATGAAACATGAGGAAGGTGATGAGTGATGAAGGTATTATCTATTTTCAATTCGATAGATGGAGAAGGCAGCAGAGCAGGTTATCCCGTAACGTTCCTGCGGCTGTGGGGTTGTAATTTAAACTGTACCTATTGTGATACGCCGCAGGCTCGGAATGAAGATCGCATAGAGTACAGTTCCATGCACCCGCTTGATGTTGCTGATCGTCTGCTCATGCTGAGCGAGCACACGTTCGGACGCATCAGAATTACGGGCGGTGAACCATTTGTGCATGGTGACGATCTTATAGAGTTACTCGTGTTGCTTTCCAAAGCCGGGCGTCGAACTTATGTTGAAACTAACGGGACGTATTCCATCAGCGGTGTCCTCGACCATTTCAAAGATAATACTCTTACCGTGCCTCAGTTTTCCATTGATGTAAAGATGCCGTCCTCGGGTGAGTATGGGAATTTCTGCGTGGAGAACATAGCATTGATGCGTCGGTACAAAGATGATCTCAAATTCGTAGTTGGAGAAGCTAAGGATCTCGTCGCGCTCGAAGAAGTCTATCGGCAGTTCCGTTCTCAGTTTGGTCCACATTTTATGGACCTTAATAAAATAATACAACCAACCTGGCGAAATATTGAGATGCTCGGTGATTCATTCGGTATGATGGGCGAGAATCCATTCCTCGACCAGCTCGTGGAGTTGATTCCAAAACTCGGCTGCGTACATACCCGCATAGGGATCCAACTCCACAAGGTGCTGAGGGTACGCTGAGCGTGTCCCGATTTGATGATTTCGCTAAGCACGACCGCGCGCTCAGGACGAAGCAATACACAGTTCAGTGCGCGACGTGCTTCCACTTGGCTGCCCGTGGCAGTCATCGCCAGCGGCTTTTATGGAAAGCGTTACTACGAAATAAGAGACCCAGCACTCTAAGGAATTACATGCTGACTGAGAAGGATGAGTGGTGCTTTTCGACTCCCAACGCGCCAATCAAACTCATACCGAGTCACCATTACACGAAAACGGTCTGTCCTCTTTATAGGAAGCGGCGCAGGCGAAAGACTTGACTATAACTATTGGCATGTGGTACGTTTTAAGAGAGAGAAGAGAGGATGTTGATTCTTTTAATTTCCTAAATGAGAGGGGTTTTCGATATGTCCTTAGAACCAGAAACGATTCGAGCCTTAATCGTCATCGGCGGTATCGCGTTGGCGATCATCTACACGATCAGCGGCGTCTCACTCGCGGGCGATTCAAAGTCGCTATTGCCGTTCGCATTTCGACCCGTCAGGATTGCGGTCGTCGTCATCCTGTCGCTGGTTCTCCCGCTTCCCATCATGGCGAGGGCGTTCGCGCAAGTGCTGCTCAAACTTCCCTATTCCCTTAAAGCACTCGGCGCGTACATCGGAGACAACTGAGCCGCACCGTCGGCTCGTAGATGCGCTCCGAAGAAGTGAGATGTGTTTTAGATTCATTTGGGCTTGATTGCAGGTTCGATCTGATAACTGTACGATCTTCTTCTGCCGACAGCAGAGTCCGTCAACTCTTGATTATCAAAGACTGGGACGAGATTCAGTACGGTGAGATCAAAGTGCGACTGCTTTCGAGCCTGTCTGAGATCAATCATTTAGTCGCAGTACAGTTTCATCCCAAGCGGAATTTCGAGAGGAACAAGTAGCGGAAGGAAATCCGACATGAATACAGCAGTCTATTCTCTCGCCTCGGGTAGTCGTGAACCCGAGGCGTTTTATTCTCTGCCGCCGCTGGACGCGGTGCTGGCGGCTCATTATCAATTCACTCTCAAGAATTATAATACGTGGACTTACGACCGCAGCTTAGTTACCGTTACGACTTTCTGGCAGTGGGGTACGAAGTACACATCGTTTGTCTGCGGAGATTTCTATATTCTGGAAATCGTGAAGGAGTCATGGCTGCGAAGGAAACTGAGTGATAGGCAGCTTATACAAAGGAGATGAAAAAAATGCCAAAATTCGGATCCAGGTCTTCAACCAATCTCGCCACCTGTCGGAGCGAGCTTCAAGAGATCGCCAATGAAGCGATCAAGTACATCGACTTCACGGTGATCGAAGGTCACAGAAACAGAGAAAAACAGGACGAGGCGTACCACGCGAAGCGCAGTCAACTGAAGTTTCCCCAGTCAAAGCATAACACGCTCCCCTCCGATGCCTTCGATCTCGCTCCGTATCCCATCGACTGGAATGACACGCGCAGATTTATTTTTCTCGCGGGCATAATAAAGGGCATCGCGTGGTCGATGGGTTTCGACATCCGTTGGGGAGGAGATTGGGACGGTGATGGTGATTTTTCAGATCAGACCTTCAACGACTTGCCGCACTTTGAATTCGTAGAGACCAAACAGACTAAAATGAATCTGCAAACTTGAAAGAGGAACACGCCTTGAAATCTTAATTACTGCGGATTCCGGAGTAATTAGATTGAAGATGAAAGGGAGAGAAAGTGGATCGCTATCAAGCGAAACAAGTCTATGATGTAGATGAAATTTTTAAGGGGTTTAAAATGTCACGACAAGAGATGTCGAGAGTATTGAGTGAGAGTGAAATATTAGCCTGCCGCCTCGTTGCCTTCGCCACGTCAGTTATATTTGAAAAAATAGACGCGGTACTTCTCGAACGTTTCAAGACGAAGTTCGGACTCACAAGGGCCGAACTGATAGAGGTCGGCTCTGAACGAGACAATCTCAAACATTATCACACAGGCAAACTCGAAGGCTGCATCCGTTGGGAGGCAAGCGGCAGCGTCCAATTTCGGATCGGCGGTTCCTCGGTCACGGTATCGGACGATGGCGTAGAGACCGATTTACTCTGAGACGAGACTTGTGAAGGAGGAATAATATGGCCGTAAGAAAAACTTTAACCATTCAAGAGCTGATTCGGGAAACCAAGCGTACCAAAAAATCCTATCAAAGAAAACTCAGGCGTTACCAGAAGGAATACGAGGAACCGACCAGGAGTGCGAGAATGTTTGCGAAGATGCCGTTGAAACATACCGATAAAGAACTCCGCGTTCTTATAGGTAAGTATGAAGACGGCCTTGAACGACTTGACGATGTGCTCTGGAAACTACAGCGCAATTAAACGAGAGGAGTAAATATTATGAGGTGTGAATGTGGTAATTCAGTGTTTGAACTTCCACTTCGGGGTCGTATACTTGTGGATGTTAATAAGAATAAGATATGTAGAAGTGATATTCGGGTCATGGAGTCTGTATCTGCTGAGTGTACGTTATGTCATCGCAGCATTTTAGAGCAGTCTGATAAAAACCTGATTTACAGAATCGGGGAAATAGAATCTGAAATAAATAGAGGTGTATTTAAATGGAAAAAATAGATAAAGCCTATGAAGGTTTTCTCACAGAAAAAGATGAAGCTGTCACCATTCGTAGAATAAGAATTAAGATAGCAAACGCGAAGGACTTCTCAGAAAACCTCTTTTATAAATTGCATTACTCATCTCATTCGATTCATGTTCCAGTATATTTCTTTAACGGTAATGAGACAGGTGCCTTCGCCAGGATAGTTCAAAATTCATATAATGATCTTATGGTTGAAATCATGGGGCATTGCGATCTCGATATTTTTAAATGGCATGACACCGGAGAGTTAATTGTACAGATGTTTCCGGGCGGCTGTGCGGTTGCTCATAATAGAAAACCAGAACCGCCTTCCAATGTTCTTATTAAAGAAGGCTCGGATGTCGAACGGCCTGTTATGAAACAAGAAAGACAACTCAATGAAATCGAAATAAACGCAATTTCCGAAAGTCTATTCGGTCATAAACAAATTATTATTATTCGTGTTCCGGATCATGCAGCTGACAATGAAGATTTATACGATGATTTACGAAAATGGGTTAAAGAAAAATATCCTGACCGTAAAGTGATAGCGCTGCCGCGATCAGTAGAAATACAAATCTTTGACCGGCTTACGTTCCCGCGTGGAACTCATAAGGTTTATGACTCGCGAAGAAAACCACATGAGTAAAGGAGAAAAAAATGGCTGATGAAAATTTAAGTAAAATGAACGCAGCTTTTTCTGGGTGGTTATTCGATCAAGACGGAACATCATACTTCATTCCAAAGGACGTGAAAGAACTGCCACGAGCAGTTACTGGATTCCGCCAACCTGTTGATAAGGCTACTGCTGATCGGTTGCGTCAGCTCTCCGCTGTTGCGATTTCAAATGACCTCGCGGTCGTTATGGCCGAGTTCTTAGAAAAAAAATATTAGTGAGTTACCACCAGTTTTTGAGCTGGAAGAAAACATCCTGAAACAGACATACTCAATTTTCGATCCAAAATTTCATTTAAATATTTCTGTTAAACACAATGATGACGAAACTGTTAACATCGAGGTGGTGCCAAAAACCGAGCTTGGAAATCTTATGATGCTTTTTCAACAGAAATCTTCAGAGGCTACTAAGATGATCGACAGCATAGGTATGCCGGATGATCCGTGGGGCGACGTTTCGGGCGAGCCGCTGAAAATCGGAGAGGTCGGAGTTGATTCTGCCAGCATAAAGATTGGCGACCTGACGCGAGACATACACATCTTCACACCGGAAGGTGACGGATGTTATCCGGTATTCATTCAAAAGATAAAAGGACGGCGATGTCTTATTATAGACTTCGACCTTTAAGAGAGAGAGCAAAAATGAAAGTTGATCTCGCTTATGCTAATGTTGTTGGTTCACAGGGAGATATGTTCACCGTAGAAGCCTTGAGAAATGCTGCTTACATTCCGTGTACATTAAAAGTCTCAATAAAGATGGAAAAACATTTCGACGACGGTTATTTTGCGGAAGGAAGTGAACTGATTACTTCTATTCCTTCCGGGCGCGAAGGGTGTGTTTCCGATCTTTGCGAACTGTTCGGTTTAAAGTATCAATCCGATGAACCAATAGACGGGAGACAATTATTTTATTTTTGGGATGAAAATTTAGAAGAACCACCACGCGCTATGTTTAAGAAAGATGCGAAAGGAAATGATGGTAATGAAAAAAAAGAAAACTGAATCCATTCCATTTTTAAAATTCACGAATCTTGCAGAAGAACTTCATAATTGGCGTGAAGAAATTCTATCCGCTACTGAAAAAGACATTCTGGAAGAACCTGAAATTTATCCAGTAAATTCAATAACGCTCGACTACTTCCTGCCGATTGGCAAAGTTATTCCCAAACTCATTCTGGAAGAGTGTGATCGCGAAGGAAAAACAATCAAGCGTTGGAAACTAACCGATGCTGTGAGAAAACCGACAAGAGCAAAATGAATTTAATTAATACGGAATCCGTATTAATTAGATAAAAAAAACAAAGGAGCTTCTCGATGGAATTAGTTACTTTAAAAATTATTTTAGAAGGCATGACGAGACAAATTCAGGCTGCTATATCAGATCACATTGCTGATATGCAAAACGATTTAAAGATCGCAGTACAGAGGGCAGTAGATCACTTCGACTTTGAAAGAGAAATTCAAGATGCTGTTAATAAGGAATTACGTCGGTCGATGGGCGATGCTATTAAAACGGCTGTATCTCAAGCCGCGTATGATAGCGCGATTCAAGATCAAATGACTAAAGCTGTATTAGGGACGGTTAAAGAAGCATTAGAAAGACAAAACGAGTTGAGAGAAAAAACGTTGGAATATAAAATCAAGAATAAGGAGAAATAAAAAAAATGTCAAAGAGCAGAACACAATCAGTATCAATCAGACATCTGTACGCAAGACAAAGAGACTTTTGAACCAAAAGATGGAAGACAATTATTTTACTTCTGGGGTGAGGATTTTGAAGAACCGCCCCACGCGGCTTTAAAGAAAAATGAGGAGGATTAATATATGAATTCTACAATCGTCCATGGCGGCAATTTAATTTCGATTTCTATTCCGAGTGGTAACTATGTGTTTGACCGCGAGAATTATAATCGGTTTGCCAAAAACGAGGACTACTCGATAGTCAAACATCCTGAAAACAGGGATGAATTTTTATATTTTGAATTTTATCCTGATAAAGAAACTTACAAATGTGTTTATCGCAAAATCCCGATTCGCGATTTGGCCGAGTTTCGAACTGATATTCCGAAATTCAAGCATGATTGTGAACGCTGTGAGTTCTTGACAGGTTTTATTTCCAAATCTGTAACCGGCGACGGCCTTGCATGGTTTGACGGTTACGTTTGTCAGGAACACGATGTTTACCAAACATTGATTGCAAGATTTGGTGATGGTGGTCCTGATTATGTCAGCGGGCCGTGGGAGGTCATCAGAAAGAATGAATTGTTACACGGAATATTATGTAATGTGGCCGCTCAACTCGGAGATCGGCTTGAAATCAAGCATCAACAAAAAGAGGTTCTTGAATTTGCTGGTGGCATCACATACGGGGATCATCATGAAGTTGAGATAGGCGGCGATGAAATTGGCTCTGCGGCTGGTGCCGAATTTGAAGACATGATGGGCATTTTTGGTTATGGAACAGATCGAAAGTTCAAAGTCAGGATTACTATTGAAGCCGTACCTGAAAAATAAATAATAACAGGAGGAATCATTTCAATGAAACAAAGAACACAACCAACAACCAGACTTTAACCGTTTCGTCGAACGCGCAAAGAAACTCGGTTTTGAATGCGAAGAATGTATGCAACTCGATTCATGCTTGGTTGTCCGTCCGGTTAATTTGTGGGCGGTAAAAACAAATATGACGAACGAGGAATTCATTTCCGGTATTCAGGAAGTTTCGCATCATGATTTGTCGAGGAAACGAAAAGTGGTTATGCCGAAACACCGTCCTATTGAAATTCACGCTTCGAGTTTTGAAATACATAAGATAGCCGAGTGTCCTTTATGTGAAAGTAAAAATGTGCAGTTGGTGGCAGACGCAACATGCCCTCGTTGTAAAAATGTTCTTGATTTTTGTAATCGTTGTTTTGTAAAATTTTCGGAGGTACAATGCCCAATTTGTGATGAAACGATAGATTTTACTTCGGCATGGTTTCTTGGTCAAATTTCTGACCGAATAGTGGAACTTGAAAATGAACTTGAAAATGTGAAGGCTGCGAAAGAATGGGACGGAACTGCCGACACGCTTAAAACCATCTCACAAATGACAGAAATCAAAACTGAAAAGTTGAATCCGTTTGTAACAGAACTTATGTCATGGGAATTATATACTTGACACACACAGATCCGCGTGGTATAATTAATATATGGAAAATAAAAAAACACAATATTTTCAAGTTGAACAGCCAAGTGCGTTTGATTTTTTTAACCGATTCACTGACGAGCAAAAGGCCAGAGAATATATGGAATCTGCTCGATGGCCGAACGGGATAAGGTGTATTCATTGCGGCAATGGGGAGGTTTATAAAGTACGGCAGGGTAAAATATATACCTGTAAATCATGCCGCAAACAATTTACCATACGCACTGGAACCGTAATGGAAGATTCCCATATCCCAATTCGGAAATGGCTGTATGCGATGTATCTTATGAGTACATCGAGAAAGGGAATATCCTCGATACAACTATCAAAGGAAATCGGGATTACGCAAAAATCAGCATGGTTCATGCTGCATCGCATTCGCGCGGCATGCAAATCAGAGGGTCAGCTCGGCGGAACGGTCGAGGCCGACGAAACGTATATTGGCGGCAAAGAAAAGAACCGTCATAATAACAAAAAACTCAAAATGGGCCGCGGTACGGTTGGCAAAACAGCGGTATTCGGGGCTTGTAATAGAGATGGCGAATATAGAGCAGAGGTTATCAGGGGCACGGATAGCGAAACGATAAAGACGGCGATCTCGCGCCATGTGGCGAAAGGAGCCCGTCTTTATACGGATGAACATCGCTCTTATACCGCCGTAGATGATTACAGACATGAAGCGATTAATCACAGTACCGGCGAATATGTCAGGGGTGATGTTTATACTAATACCATAGAAAGCGCGTGGGCCTTGATCAAACGCGGTCATTATGGTACATTTCACCAATGGAGTGAAAAACATCTTAACGGTTATATTGACGAATTTATGTTTCGTCTGAATACTAAAAATCTGTCCGCGTTTGACAAAGAAGAGCCCGACTGCGGAATTAATTTCGTCAGAGTTTTGGTTTCTGGCATGGAAGGCAGGCGGTTAAAATACAAAGAATTAACGCAATGAAAAACGAATCACTCCCGGCATTTCCGGCAATGGTCAGGAACGTTGTGGCTTTAAAAAAAGAGCCTGATTTTTTATGCGGGTTAAATAAGTTTGTGGATATGTTTTGCGGAATAGGCGGATTTCATCAGGCGGCTTCATCTTTCGGAATGAAATGCGTATTCGCGTGCGACGTTGATGACGAAGTCAGGTGCGCTTATTCTCACAATTATGGGCTTATGCCACAGGGCGACATTTCAAGATTACAGACAAAAGCAATTCCAGATCATGACATATTTTTTGCCGGTTTTCCGTGTCAGCCATTTTCCATTATAGGAGAGAGAAAGGGCTTTGGTGATATTAGGGGAACATTATTCTTTGAGATAATAAGAATTTTAGAGGCCAAAAGACCGCGCGCGGTTCTATTGGAAAATGTAAAACAATTAACAACTCACAATAAGAAAAAAACATTAAAACGCATAATACAATCGCTTGAAGAATTAGAATATCATGTAGGCTGGAAGGTTTTGAACGCCCTTGATTTTGGATTGCCACACAAAAGGGAAAGAATATTGATAGCGGCAACGCTTGACCCGTTTGATAATTTCCCGTGGCCCGTTGTAGAAAAACCAATGAAACCTCTGTCGGAAATACTTGAAAGCGACCCTGACCCTAAACATTATGTGAGCGACAGAATAAGAAAGCGACGTCAGGCTGCCCATAATAGTAATTACAAGCCGGGAATTTGGCACGAGAACAAAGCGGGCAATATCTCAAGCCATCCTTTCTCGTGCGCATTAAGAGCTGGAGCTTCTTATAACTATCTTCTGGTGGATGGAGAAAGACGTTTGACTCCAAGAGAAATGCTAAGACTACAAGGCTTTCCAGATTCTTTTGAAATAGTTTGCAATGATAGCCAGACCAGAAAACAGACGGGCAATGCGGTCCCCGTTCCTCTGGTCATGGCCGGAATCGAGGGAATCATAAATGTCATCCAGGCCGCCGAAACTGCGAGGGAAAGCGAAGGCGCGTCTTAGCCCCTATCCGCTTGGCGAATTCCCCGACGATGTAGTTTTGGGAATTGGTAGCTATATAGTACATCTTTAACTGTTCCGGATTCCGGATTAATTAAAAATGAAGGGAGATTTACCAATGGCTAAAATAAAACCATATCCTAAAAGTATTCCAGTTCGAAATAAAAAAGGTAAAGGCTGGACTAAAATAGTAACTGATTTTGATAAAGATGTTGATTTGTGTGAAGTTTGTGAGAAAGATGTTTCCGTCAAGAAACTTAGAATATTCAGAAAAATACAAATATGTGTGAATTGTGTTAAGGAAATTTCTAAAGGAGAATAAAATGAATAAAATAGACGAGAGGTTCGCCGTCGGCATAAAACTCAAGATCACTCATTCATACGGTCACGACTTTGAGTACAATGGCGTTATCGTAGCAGTTGACGAACACAGCATTTTCATCGAGATGGACGATGACTCCCACAAACCACTGAAATGTTTTCCAACAGAGTGCAGCGACGACCACTTTGAATGTGAGGATGGCAGATTTTTAGACTTCGACATTCTTCCGTCAGAAAAAGGAAAAAGATTAATGCCAAGTAACAAGTGGAGAATTTTACGTATAAGGTTTT
>Ga0307430_1001620_pt1 | contig 16157 bp, 15 predicted proteins | sample SalMarWE160130MG_FD_202159 | JGI IMG/M metagenome (GOLD analysis project Ga0307430, IMG submission 202159) | Salt marsh sediment microbial communities from the Plum Island Ecosystem LTER, Massachusetts, United States - WE1603-130 | ecosystem: Environmental > Aquatic > Marine > Intertidal zone >... | reverse complement strand
CACGAATAGCAGCCCCGCACTCATGGTCGTCGGGGGCATCCTCGTCATCTGGGGGCTGGTGCAGATGGGGAAAAGGAAGGGGAATGGGTGACGGGTTGGCACGGGAAGGAGAGGTGGGCCTGACTCCCCTTTGCCAGCGATCCCATGGGCGACCAGGCAAATGGACGATACGCACGAGATCCGCAGTCAGCACCTTCAGGTGCTTGGACCGGAGTTGGGTGCCATCTACCACGCTCTTCATAGGGAAGTTGTGTGGCTTCATGCGAAGTGGCTTGAGTACAGGAAGCTCTACGGCCATTCGGCTGACCGGATTGACCTCCTGAACGACATCGCTGGCTTCTTCTTCCGGGTCGTGCACGACGTGCTGTGGGAGGATGTCCTTTTACACTTGGCACGGCTGACCGATTCGTCGAAATCCATGGGCAAGCAGAATCTGACGTTGAAGAGGCTACCTGCAGTTATCCCGGAGCCAGCCCTGGCCGCCGAAGTGGAGCACCTGGTTGATACGGCGATCGCGGCCTGTTCCTTTGCCAAAGACTGGCGGAATCGGCGCCTGGCGCACCGGGACCTTGATCTGGCGGTGGAGGTTCCTCAAACGAGACAGCTTGCGGAGGCGAGTCGCCGCAAGGTCGAGGATGCTCTCGCCGCAGTCAGTGCAGTGCTGAACCGACTACAGCAACACTACTTCTCTTCGGAGGTCGTGTTCAGATACTTCCACGCCGTCGGCGACGCCGAGGCTCTCGTCTACTACTTGCGGGCCGCGGGTCAGGCTGAGGAGCGCCGTACGCAGCGGGTGCTGGAGGGGAAGATGCTTCCTGAGGATCTGGAGCCGCCTCCTGAGGCCTGATCGGGCAAGTAGGGGACGCCCCGATTCCCCGAGTGGGCAGCGCGTACGGCAACAGGCCGCGGTCTCTGGATAGCCGGGACTTGTCGGAAGAATCCGCTCTGGCTGTCGTGTGGAGATGAACGGAGCAAGCACGTTCACCGGCAAAGGACGCAAGTAGAAGTCTGTTGGAGGGACGAACCTTGTCACGCCCACAATCGAGGGCATCATCTCTCTCGCCTTACACCAGCAAGGCTGACTTGGTCGTCGCTGGCTGGAGCCTTGCAGTTCCAGAACGAACCGCCAGGCTGCTTTTCGTTTCTCATCAGACTGGCCAATCACACCAGTCTGGCATCGGCATATCAATCTCGCTAGACCTACTTGGAGAGCAGATTCGTGTAGATGACATCTCTCAACACGAACCCAGCACCATCTATACCGCCATGCCAGTGAGGCGTCCTGTCGATCGCGGCCTCGTTCCACGTCCGGACTACTACCCCTCGTATGCAGCACTGTCACCTGAGCAGAAATGGATCTACCTCAATTGGCTTACCGACGTTACCCAACCCGTAGACGTCGGGTACGCGTTCCTCTATTACTACGGTCTTGAGAGACACCTCCTCCTGGGTCATTTTGAATCCGCATTTGACGAGATCCTGGTGCTCCAGCAGAGGCAGGGTGCAAATGCCTCCTTGCAGTCATACAGCCATTCAGCTCTTCTCAGTTCTGCCTTGTTTCGGGGACGTCCGGAGAGGCTGAAGCAGCTATACGAGCTCCATCCGCCCGAGCGTTTCCAGAACATGGACCTCGTCCTCGCGCATCAGTTGGGCTATGACCTCGGCCCGGAAGGCTTGATTCGAGTTGCCCGTTCTCTGCCTGGAGTCAACAAGCGCTACGTGCGGAAAAACCCCGAAGAGTACGAGCGCGCCCTGACTGACATCCTGTCACGGGAGTTCGGCCATCCCTTCCTGCCGCTTGCATCTGCATACAGCATTTCCGAGGTAGCTAGGGAACCTCAGATCCTCTTTGCGAACATCTCGTTTCCATCTGAGATCAGGTGCCGGGCTCTGCCGAGCTTCCTTCGGCATGAGCCTTTCATCCGTGATGCAACGCGCATTCTCGGTCTTGCCCACGAGGAGACGAAGTGTACCCTTGCTGCTGCCCGTAAACGGAGTAGAAGTCGCCCGGTCTAGCAGCTGCGGGGCCTCTACTCTGCCAGCCGGGTCAGGGGGACGCCGACGGCGCGCTCGAGGGCGAAGAGGGCGACGTTGTAGGCGTGCTGGGCTTGGCTGAGGTTGGTGCGGGCTTCGGTGAGGCTGAGCTGGGTGTCGCGCACTTCGAATTGGGTGATCTCGCCGGCCTGCTCGAGCTCGGCGGCGTCGCGGACGGCCTGTTCGGCCTGGCCGACGTTCTCGAGCTGCGACAGCACGACCTGGTCGGCGTCCTGTAGGCTCAAGAAGGCCTGCCGGACCTGGAGCTCGACGCTCTTCCGGGTATCCTCCAACGCGATGAGCGACTTTCCGAAGTCGGCGCGCGCCTGATCGATCCGGCCGGCGACGCCCCAGCCTTTGAACAGCGGGATCGTGACGCGCAGGCCGACGTTCCACCCCTCGGTCAGGTCGGTGGCGCTGGTGCCGAACGTGTCGGTGCGGCCCTCGTAGTTGGCGAACGCGCGCACGTCGGGCCGGCCGGCCGATGCCTCGACGGTGATGTTGATCTTGCGCAGCTTCGCTGTGAGCTCGGCCGCCTTGATCTCGTGGCGGAAGGCGAGCGCGGTTCCGACGAGCTGGTCGAGGTCGAAGCGCGCGGGCGCGTAGTCGAGCCGGCCGTCGATCGTCAGGTCCGTCTCGAACGGCAGGTCGAGCGTCTTCTTCAGCGCCTCGCGGGCAAGCCGGACGCGGTTCTTTGAGGCGATGAGCGGCGGCTGGAGGTTGGCGAGCGCGACGCGCGCGCGGGTCACCTCGAACTTGGCGGCCACGCCGGCGTCGAACTTAGCTTGGACGTTGGCCAGGTTCTGTTCAAAAAGCTTCACCGCCTCCTCGCGCACGACGACCAGCTCCTGGGCCAGCAGCAGCTCGTAGAAGTCGCGCCGGGTCTGGAGCTCGGCGTCCTGGATCGTGGCGGCGACGACCTCGAGGACGCGCGCCTTGTTGTTGCGCGCGGCCCGGATGCCGCCGAAGACCAGGCCGCCCGAGTAGAGGCGCTGCTCGAGGCCGACGTTGTAGGCGTACGCCTCGTCGGCGCCGAGCGTGATCGAGCCGCCCTCGGGCGAGTCGATTGACGAGATGGATGACGGGTCGGTGCGCGTGTAGCTCCCGGTCGCCGTGAGCTCCGGGTAGGCGGACGCGTACCCCTCGCGCAGGATGCCGCGTGTGCGCTTGATGTCCTCGAGCGCGGCGCGCACAGTGAGGTTCTGCGTCCGGGCGATCTCGAGCGCCTGCTCGAGGGTGAGGTGGACGGCGGCCGGGCCGGCCTGGTCCTCGGCGGCGCAGACGGAAGCGGGCAGCGCCGTGATGGCGACTGCGATCAGGGCAAGATGGCGACGCATCGTCTCGATCCTCCGCGGTGAGTGCTCTCCGAAGCGGGGCAACCGCGGCAGTCTACACGACGCGGGACGTTCTGCGTAGGGGTTTTGGCCGGAGTGCGCGGGGCATGCCGTCTGGGCAAAAAAAGGGGGGAATAGCTTGGGTGACGCAAGGGCAGAAAGTGGTCTGACCCAGCTATTCCCGGTTCGCAGTGTGCTGTATGTGAAATCCGCTCCAGCGGACACGCCGCCAGGCGCGCCGCCAGGGCGGCTGAAGCCGCTGGGCGAACGGCCGATGCGTGCATCAGCCGTTGGCTGGCGCACGCATCGGCATAGCCGTTCGCGCTCAGGTCAAAAGATCGTTCTCGCCTGTGTCTGTGGTCGCTGCATTCGAGCCGAGCGCTCAGCTCTCTCTCCGGCGACAAGGAGGGAGGCGGCCGGGACGCTGAAGCTGGGAGCGGGAGAGACGCGCGCCCCGACCGCCCGAACCACACCAGATGCTAGAGAGTGGAGGTTCCCTGGTCGCACAGGATAGAGCTGAGGAGAGAACAAGGACGAGACAGCGGGCACCGGCAGAAGGCCCGCCGAGCCGGCGCACCGCTGTCCTTGGCTCTCACGGTTACAGATCTCGGGTTGCCACATACCACTGATGATCCGGCGGGCCGCAGACTCTTCGGATGAGTGCGGGGGCAGGACGGCTGCCGCCTCCTCCAACGACGGCCGCCCGCCCCAATCAAACGGTGTCTGAGAGAGTGTTCGTCCCGTGGGCCGAGGGCGCGCCGCGAGGGCGCACTCCGACCCACCGAACCCTGAGTCCGTACCTTCAAGGTTTCTGTTATGCAAAAGCGGCTCGATGGCCGGCAAGCCGGCTCGATGGCCGGCAAGTCGGCTCGATGGCCGCCAAGTCGGCTCGATGGCCGCCAAGTCGGCTCGATGGCCGCCAAGGCGGATCGAAGACCGCTGATGCGCGCTGTGAAAGAGCAAGCCGGGGTCGCTGCCGAGCCCAGCAGCCGGGTCGGTCGGGCGCTCCGCGGCCCCGCCCGTCCGGCTTCGACACCCACTTCAGCAGCGCGCGTGCCAGCGTGCCAGGCCCGCGATCCTTGCCTGGTGGGTCGCACGATATGTGCGTGTTGAGCACAGCATTTTCTTGTTGCCGAGAAGTCGGGCGCCATTGGTCTCTTGCGACTGAAAAACGAGGCCCCGCGATTCTCGTCGACGAGAACGAACCACGCGCTCGACGAGCGGCGTTCACCGCGACAGGCGGCATCCTGAGCGCCATCCGGCAGCGCGTCCGCTTGTTACACTGGCGTTACCCGCCTCTGGCGTCTTCGCGTCGTATAAACGCCTGGAGACGCAAACCGTGATGACGTCAGGGAGGTGCTCAGCGATGAAACCGAGGATTGAAGCACTGGTGGCCGTTCTCCTGCTGCTCGCGTCGTCAACCTTGATGGCCGCGGCGGAGGCTGCCGACGGGAAGAACCAACACGTGTGGGAGCCGATGACGACGTCGCTCGCCGTGTTCAAGGGCGACATGGGGTTCTTCATGCGCACGGGCGAGGTCACGCTCCGCGACGGCTGGTGCGTCACGGACCGAGTGCCGCCGGCGGCTTTTGGGACGCTGGCCGTCTACTCGCACGACGCCAAAGAGATCGTCGACATCGTCGGCTCGGGCCCGGGCGAGATCGTCGAGTTCGACGACAAGGACGCGCCCAGCGACGAGGTGAGCAAGCGACACCGGCTCGAGGCGAGCACGGACTTGAACGTGCAGCTCTGGTACAAGCACAAGGGAACCGAGCGCACCGCGGCAGGCAAGCTCGTCTCCGTGGGGCTCGACTTCGTGGTGCTCGAGGCCCCGAGCAACGACTTCGCGGTCCCTATAAAGGGGATCTTCAAGATGCAGATCCTGGATCTGCCCGTTCGCGTGCACGTCAGCGGCGAGGACAACACGTCGCCGGCGACCACGACGCTCGGGATGGCCTATCTGCGCAAGGGCGTCACGTGGATCCCGGAATACACGCTCAAGGTGCTCGACGAGGACACCGCCGTGCTCACGCTTCGCGGCACGCTGGTGAACGAAGCTGAGGACCTGATCCACTGCGACGTGCATTTCGTCGTGGGCGTGCCGCACTTCGTGCACACAGACTACCTGGCGCCGATCGCCGTTGGCCAGGTGATCCGCACGATCGGGGCCAGCGTCGCCCCGGCCCAGATCCGAGGCCAGATAATGAACCGCGCGGCCCTTGTGCGCAACGACATGACAGCGCCGCAATTCGGCGTGGTTGAGCAGCCCGTTGACGCGACGGCGGGCGACCTGAGCCGCTTGCTGGGGAACTTGCCCACGATGGCGGGCCCGTCCGGGGCGGACTACACGGTCTACACGAAGGAGGACATGACCCTGCGGCGCGGTGAGAAGGCCATTGTCACGCTGTTCGTCAAGAAGATCAGGTACTCGCACACCTACAACTGGGCGCCGCCCAACCGCATGGAGCATTTCCTCGTCCTGCACAACGAGACCGATACGGCGTGGACGACCGGGCCGTGCCTCGCCGTGAGCGACGAGCGTCCGCTCAGCGAGGATCTCCTGCGCTACACACCGAAGAAAGGCAGCTGCCTGTTTGGCGTCACCACGGCGATCAACATCGCGCACGACAAGAGCGAGGCCGAGGTGGACCGGCAGCTCAAGGCGCACTCGCCGTCCAGCAATTTCTATCTCGATCTCGTCACGCTCGAGGGCACGGTCAAGCTGCGCAACTTCGAGCCGCGAGAGGTCGAGATCACGATTGCTGTCGGCGTCGAGGGCAAGCCTCTGTCGGCATCGGACGAGGGGACCCTGACTGCGGACACCACGAAGCTGCGGTTGCAGGAGCGGACCGGCTCGGTTCGATGGCGCGTCGTGCTCAAGCCGGGTCAATCGAAGACGTTGACCTACAGGTACGAGCGATACGTGCCATCGAAGTAGCCCGGCGCACGCGGCGGTCCAAGAACGAACCGCGCTCTCGACGAGCGGCGGCCCACGGTGCAAGACAACGACCGTGGAAGTTGCAGACCCCCGTGCTGGGACGCGCTGGCTCGTGGTGCGGTAAGTGCTTTGTCCGTGGGGAGTGAGGCGGACGGCTGCTCTACCAGAAGTGCCGCTTGGCGAAGGCGTGGCCTGAGCCGTTCTTCAGATAGCGTTCAAACGCATCGGCTTTGGCATCGTTCTCGAAGCGGATGGCGACGATGAGTCGCCATGGCGCGAACTTCGCCGTGTGGGGTGACCTGCCCTCGTTGTGGTTGCGCAGTCGCGCCTGAAGACGGGCTGTCTTGCCGACGTATCGCTTGCCAGGATGTGAGATGCTCTCCGGGAGGTAGACGTACGTCACGTTCCCGGTTCCCAGCCACATCCGCCCTGCTTCGCCCGCCTGTGGCGTGCTTCGCAGGGCATTCTGCATAGCTCGCGTTCAGCGGGCGTGCCCGCTGAACGCGAGCGACGCAGAATGGAGGCGGGGGGAGTCGAACCCCCGTCCTCGGGTCGTTCTGCCCAAGCGTCTACATGCTTGTTTCGCCTATTGAAGTCTCGCCCGTGCGGGCTCCGGCGAACGGGATCCCTCACCGGCCAGCACCGGTGCAATCTCGCCGACGCTCCCCGGTGCCGAGAGCGCCAGCCAGCCTACTTACCGTCGCCACGTCGGCCCCCGTAGGCAAGGGACCGGGTGACGTGCCACCTTAATTAGGCAGCGAGCGCAAACTGAGTGTCTGCGTTTGTGTTAGGTGCCGGGTTGGTAACGCGGCCACCCGACTGCCGCGGCATGCAGCTTGGGGTTTCCGGTCCGAGTCGAGACCGTGTCGCCCCCATCAAAGAACAGCACTACTAGAACTGGTAAGACTATCGGTGGGTTCCGACAGATAACTCAAGTAGAATATAGCATGGTGTCTACCTGTCGTCAATAGCGACATCGACGTAGTAACAGATGTTGTGCGGCCGATCCGGCAAGGGGGGCATGATGGTTGACCCGCGTGGTGAGCGGTTTGTCTGCGAGGCGATGACGCCGGTCGCCGGGACGGGCGACACGGCGGCGATGGCGCGCGGTGAGCCGGGGTTGCCCCGGCGGTTCACGTGGCGCGGGACCGAGTACCGCGTCGTCGAGGTGATTCGCGCGTGGAAGACGACGGGCCCGTGCACGAGCGGTGCCGACGAGCAGTACGTGCGCCGGCATTGGTGGACGATCCGCACCGACCCTCCCACGACGATGACCGTCTACTGCGACCGCCAGCCCAAGGACCGCAAGCACCCCAAGGCGCGCTGGTGGGTCTCCACGATCGAGTCGGGAGTCAATGAGATGGAGCAAGAAGCGAGATGAGAGTGGCTCTCGTTGTCCATTGCGTGCTTCCCGATCGTGAGGCCAATCCGGCTTCGGTCCTCGCGATGGCGAGCCGGGCTGCCGATGACGACGTCCACCCGGTCGTTTTCTCCGAGGCGGCGTTCGACCATGATGGGTGATCCCAAGGACGCAATGGGTGCTAGCAGCCACAAGCGTCGGAAGAGGAAGCTGTCTGACGCTGAGATCTCTCAGCTTGTAGAAGGCCTTGCCGCTTCGGACCTCAAGTCGCGCCGGCGCGCGGGCATGGCGATAAGCGCCCAAGGCAAGCGTGCAATCGAGCCACTGCTGCAGGCTTTGGATCACCGGAGCATGGAGGTGCGCCGGAGCGCGGCGTTCCTGCTTGGCAAAGTTGGATCCCGCGCCGGCCAAGCGATTCAGAACTTGTTGCTGGACCGTCTCGTTGCCGCTTTGCGCGACCAAGACCCCAAAGTACGAAAGAACAGTGCGATCAGTTTGGGCCGGTTGGGCAAACGGAATGCCGTCCCTCACTTGATGCAGGCAGTTGACGACGAAGCTGTGGACTGGGTGCGACCTTCCCTGCTGCTGGCACTGGGCGCAATAAGCGGTGATGCTGCCAGAGGCTACCTTGCATCCTACCGGTGCCGGAATGAGGACGAGCACAGGGCATTTCGCAAGGCCCTCGATCATGTTTCGAGGCGCCGCGAGAAGCCTGCTTTGCTGAGCAGCTTCCGTCCTCCAATCGAGGTCCTCCTCCACACGCCGCCGGGCGTGGAGGATGTGCTGCGACGGGATGTTGCAGACAAGATGGCGGAGCACGCTGACGTGGAGGTCCCTGGAACGGTGCGGACGCGCGTCAGCAACACCACGAATCTTCTTCAAGTTCGATCTTTTTCGGAGATGCTTCTGCCGGTGGGATGCGCGGCCCCGCCTAGCCTCGACGACGTCCCCGAAGCGGTGCTTGAGCTCCTCAAGGCGACGAGCGCGTTTGATACGGTGGTATCGCTGCACGAGATCCGACATGGCGCACTGCGATACCGTCTGGAGATCAGGGGCGCGCACATCAAACACTACCAAAGGCAGAGAATGGCTCAGGAGCTCTCGGAGCGAATTGATGGGGAATGCGATTTGCTCCTCAACTCGACCAGCGATTACGACGTTGAGCTGCGCGCGGTTGTGGGAAACGACGGGCAGGTCCGCGTGTACTGGGTGCCCTACAGCTACCACGATCCGCGGTTCGAGTATCGAGTCTCCGATGTTCCGGCTTCCATTAGCCCGGTCGTTGCTGCCGGACTTGTTGGGCTGCTGCAGCCGAAGCGTGACCGGGCGGTCAGGGTCCTGGATCCGTTCTGCGGCAGCGGGACGCTGCTTGTTGAGCGAGAGCGTCGGGGCCCATGCGAGCAGCTCGTCGGTATCGACATATCGGGGCAGGCAGTCGAGGCGGCGCGAGAGAACATCAAAGCCGCGCAGAGCGACAGGATCAGGCTGATTTGTGGAGACATGCGCACGGCAAGGCAGGAAGGGGTGTTCGATGAGGTTATCACGAACATGCCGTTCGGCCTGAGGGCGGGAAGCCACAAGGAGAACCAGACGCTTTACGCTGATTTCGTGGACTTGCTTCCCGGGTTTCTGGGTGCGGGCGGGCAATTCGTGCTGTTCACGCATGAGGTGTCGCTGCTCCAGCGTCTGCTTGGCGGCAACAAACTCCTCGCGGTGGCCAGCCAACTCAGAATCGAGACGGGCGGCCTCAAGCCGGCGGCATTCATTGGTCATCGACTGTGACCGTTTCTGCTCGTTGTTGATGTGTGAGAGGCCGGGTGCTGGACCGCGAAACTGCACGTGAGATGATTGAGAAAAAACACAGCGCATTCATCGGCACGTCGGGGTGGACGTACGACGATTGGCAGGGGGCGTTCTATCCCGACGACGTGAAGGGCGCCGAGCGGCTGTCGTTCTACGCGACGAAGTTCGATACTGTCGAGGTGAACGCGACGTTCTACCGCAACCCTGCACCGTCGGCGATCAAGGCATGGAACACGCGGCTCGGGCCGGAGTTCCACCTCGTGGTCAAAGGCTCGCGCGCGGTGACACACCTGAAGAAGCTGGCCGACTTCGAAGAGGCGCTGGGGCGGTGTCTCGACCGCGTCCTCCAACTCAAGCGGCTGCGCGTGATCCTGTGGCAACTGCCGCCGTCGCTGCACAAGGACGTCGAGCGGCTTGATGCGTTCCTGCATGTGCTGCCGGTCAGCGTCCGTCACGCCGTCGAGTTTCGGCACGAGAGTTGGTGGGACGACAAGGTGGCCAACGTTTTGACCCGGCACAAGGCGGCGTTTGTCGCCATCAGCCATCCGACGCTGCCGGACACGTGGTTCACGACGACCGATTTCCTGTACGTGCGCTTCCACGGCATCGAGCGGCACCTCTACCGCTACGACTACACGCGCGACGAGTTATCTGGGTGGGTCGAGCGGCTCAAGCCTGACCTCGAAGGCCGCACGCTCTACGCCTTCTTCAACAACGACTACCACGCCAACGCGCCGCGCAACGCGCTCGTCTTCCGCGACCTGCTCGCGAGTGGTTGACCGCGCAGAGCACACAGAGGAGAATACCTCACGCAAAGGCGCAAAGGCGCCGCTTCGCGGCGTCGAAGAACGGGTGATTACACCCGTTCTTCGGCAGGCATAGTCTATCCCCTTGGCGCCTTGGCGCCTTTGCGTGAGGTCTTCTGGATGAATATCCTGGTGATCATAGCGATCGCTGTTGGGCTGGCGATGGACGCGTTCGCCGTCGCCGTGGCGACGAGCGTGTCGCTCGGCCGGGTGACCGGGGGGCAGGTGTTCCGGTTCGCCTTCCACTTCGGCCTGTTCCAGGCCGGCATGCCGCTCATCGGCTGGCTCGCCGGCCGCGGCCTCCAGCGCTATATCGCCGCGTGGGACCACTGGGTCGCCTTCGGCCTGCTGGCCTTCATCGGCGCCAAGGCGGTCATCACAGCGCTCCGCAGCGACGCCGACCGATCACCTGGCTCCAGCGGCGACGATGCGCGCGACAGCGTTGTGGGGCGGGTCCCCCCGGGCCCGCCGAAGCCGCGGAGCGGCGATAGAGACATCGCATCCCCGGATTCTGACGCGCCTTCGGCTACCGCCGCGGCACCGGCGGACCTCCGGCGGGCCGAGGGCGACCCGCCCTACATCCCGGAAGCTGCACCGGCTGGTTCCGCCAGGCCTGCGCCCGACCCCACGCGTGGGTGGAGGGTGCTGGCGCTGTCGGTCGCCACGAGCATCGACGCGCTCGCCGTCGGTCTGAGCCTCGGCATGCTCGAGGTCGCCATCTGGTATCCGGCGCTCATCATCGGCGTTGTCACCGCCGGCCTCACCGTCGTCGGCATGGACCTGGGCAGCCGGATTGGCTCGCGCTTCGGCCGCTGGACCGAGCTCGCCGGCGGCGTGGTCTTGATCGGCATCGGCACAAAGACCCTCGTCGAGCACCTGACCTGACTCGCGGGAAAAGGGTGACACCCTGCGCGGCGCGCGGTATGACGGTGGGCGTGCGTCGGATCGTCTATTGGGAGGAGAAGCGATGCTGCTGCGGTTGTCTGTGATCGTTGTGCTGGTGTGTGCGGTCTGCGCGTGTGGCGGGTGCGGCTGCGGATCCCGAAAGGAAGAAGCGCCGCCGAAGCAACAGGCACGCACGTTGCCCGATAAGAAACCACCGGCCGTCAAGACCGTGCCCGAGATCAAACCACCGCCTTCGCCCTGGAAGCAGCTTCCCGACATGGACGTGGCGCTGGCGCGGTTCGCGCTCGCCACGGACGGCGACCACGTCTACCGGCTCGGCGGCGTCGATTTCGACATCACAGTGGGCCAGCAGTACGGCCGGGGCGTCGCCCGCTACGACGTCGCCGCGAACGAGTGGGTCGCGCTCCCGCCGGCGCCGTTCGGGACGGGGAACGCTCTCCTGAACGTCTTCCCGAATGCGAACATGCTCGTGGCGATCGCCGGCGTCGACAAGTTGGGCGACCCGTTCAAGACCGAGGGCGTCACGCTCGGCGTGCTGCGCGCAGGGGCCAACACGTGGCGGGTTGTGGAGCTTAGCGCGCCCGGCCTCGGTCGGCCCGACAAGCTCATCTGGCTGCAGGGCGATACGGCCCTGCTCCTGACAATGGACGCCGCCGTCGACAAGGGCCGGAGCGTCGCCCTGCTCGACCTCTGGGCCATGCAGCCGATCACGCGCCTCGCCGACTTCCCGATCGAGGGCCGCATGGTCGGCGCCGCGAAGCTGGGCGACACGCTCTACGTCCTCCAGCAGGGGCAAGCGCCCGTCCTGATGCGGTTCGATCTCACGGACAACACGTGGCAGGAACCGGTCCAGCTCGACGAGTTCGACGAGCCGGTCCAGGCCCACCTCGCCGACCTGTTCGGCCATAACGGCACGCTGTACCTGTGGGTCAACTCCCCGGCGGACGACTACTCCAAAAAATCCGTCATGTACCGCATCGACCCCGACACCGGCGCCGTCACGCGGCTCCATCCCGAGCACCCGGGCCCGCCGTCGCGCCGCAACGCATCCGCCATCCTCGTCGGCTCCCGCTACTACATCTTCGGCGGCCAGCAGCAAGCCGATGTCCATCTGTGCGATGTCTGGCGATACGACCTGCGGTGATAGGGCCCTTACGTACCACAGCCGAATCCTGAGCTGGTCGAGGCCAGCAAGACCAGAGCAGTGGGCCGCAGACCTTATCCTGTAACGCGTGCACTGGCGTGGTCCGGAACACCTCACGCAACACTTGCCTGCCGCAAAGGCCAACTGCCCTTGGCTGCTTCTGGAGAATCACACCGGCACACATGATCGATTCCATTTACAGGGAGCCACAGGTATGGGTTACGATGACGTGTATGTGCGGCATACGTGAATGAGCGAGGCGTGACTCATGGGCGGCGACGATGCGAAAAAGCAAGGTCGGAATGAGGAGGCGACGGAACTTGAGCGGAGTTTCAGCAAGGTCCTGGATAGGCACGGATATGGCCTGCAGTACGCGATCTTGAAGGTTGCAGAGCGTCTTTGGAGCGAGGGCAAGTCCCGGTGGCTCTTCGAAGCGTGTGAGTTCCCTGTCGAGGTTCAGGGGAAAGGCACACGCATTGATTTCCTGTTGAAGTACCAGGGCGGATCGGCATTCATGGTTGCCGAATGCAAGCGGGCGGACCCGAGGTTCTCCCGGTGGTGCTTCGTCCGTGCGCCCTTCGTGCGAAGGAATCAAGAGAGGGATATGCTTGTTCTCGAGGGCGTGGAAACCAAGGCTAGTGACCGCTTGGCGTATTCCTTGGCCGTGCGTCAGCTGCAGCCCAGGGAAGCTTCCCACATTGGACTGGCTCTCAAGCGACATCAGACCGCGGGAGACTCCCCCAAGACTCGCTCAGACTCTATCGAAGATGCCGTTTCGCAGGTGTGTCGTGGCGTCAACGGCATGGTTAATCTACTCATCGAGGAGCACAAGTTGGGTGGAGAAGATGTCCTCTTCATCCCCGTTGTATTCACGACGGCCGACCTGTGGGTTTCCAATACAGACCTCAGCGCAGCTAGCCTGGAAGACGGCAAGGTTCCCACAGATGAGAGCAAGCTGACAAAGACCGCATTCGTCTTTTACCAATACCACTTATCCCCCGGGATCAAGCACACAATGAGCCCGGCCTACCAGCCGCAGAGGCTGAGTGACTTCCTTTCCGACCGCTACATTCGCACGGTTGTCATCGTCAACGCTCTTGCGGCGGAGGCCTTTCTTCAGAGGCCGGTGTACGATGTTGGCAATTCTGATGTCATCCTGTAGCTGACCCAGAGAACCTCGCGCAAAGGCGCCAAGGCGCAAAGATGCTCTTCCTTTGCGTCTTTGCGCCTTTGCGCGAGGTGTTCTTCCTATCCCTGCGCGCTCTGCGCCTCTGCGAGAGGTCAGAACCACTTCTTGATTTTGAACCAGGAGAGGGTGGCGATGACGAAGGCGGCCATGAGGCCGATCATGACCCAGAAGCCGTAGCGGGGTAGGACCTCGCCGCTGCGCATGAAGGGGACGTAGCTGAAGTTGGTGCCGTAGATGCCGGCGATCAGCGTCAAGGGCACGCCGACGACGGCGATGATGGTCAGGATGCGGACGATCTCGTTTGTGCGGTTCGAGATCGAGGTGAGATGCACTTCGAGCAGGCCGGTGAGCATCTCGCGGTGCCAGTTCGACAGGTCGTAGACGTGGAAGACGCTGTCGTAGAGGTCGCGGAAGTAGACCTGGTTTTTTGGGGGGATGAAGTCGGACGGGTCGCGGCTGAGCCGGTGCATGACCTCGCGCTGCATGGAGGCGACGCGCCGCAAGCGCATGATGTCGCGCCGCAGCTCGAAGATGATGTTGACCGCGCTGCGCGAGACGGTGCGCAGCAGGATGTCTTCGGCGTTGTTGATGTGGCGCTCGAGGAGCTCGACGATGGGCGTGTAGTTGTCGATGAGCTGGTCGAGCACGGCGTGCATCACCAGGTCGGCCGACGGGCGCATCTTGCCGGACTCGACGATCTCGTCGCGGACGGCGCCGACGCTGGCGATCGGGTCGGCGTGGACGCTGACGACGTAGTTGGGTCCGAGGAAGAAGCTGATCTGGTGCGTGACGAACGTCGCCTTGGTGAGCTCGAGCGTGACGGCCTGCACGGTGATGAACAGGTACTCGGCGTACTCCTCGAGCTTCGGGTGGCGCTTGGCCGCGAGCGCGTAGTCGATGGCGAACTCGTTGAAGCCGTACTTGGTGCGCAGAACCTCGAGCTCGTCGGGCGTCGGCTCGCGGAAATCGACCCAGAGGACGGTGTCCTTGTCCGGCGGGATCGCCTCGGCCGCCTCGCTCTTCGTGACCTTTCCTGACGTGTCACGCAGCAAACTCGTAATCACAGGCTTCCTCCTGTCTTGTTCCCTCTCTGCGAGCTCTGCGCCTCTGCGAGAGGACGAGAAGGAATCTCACGCAGAGGCGCAGAGCTCGCAGAGGGGAGAGCTCCTATTCCGCGAGGCCGAGAGGCCTCGCAGAACCTTTGCGCCTTGGCGCCTTTGCGTGAGACATCTTCACGAACTCCCATTCGGGCTGGTGCTGCCAGCGTTGGTGGAACCACGTCCACTGGTCGGGGTAGCGGCGGATGACGCGCTCGATGATCTTGGCGGCGCGCATCGTGTTGACCAGAAGATCCTTCTGCATGTCGCCGGTGCGGATGAGGCGCATCGGCTCGTCGATGATGACCGTGTGCCCGCCGCGCTCGTTGCGGACGATGAACGCCGGCACGAGTGGTACGCCCGTGCGTAGCGCGAGCGCGACCGGCCCCGTCGGCGTGAGCGCAAGCCGGCCGAAGAAGTCGACGTAGACGCCGCCGACCTTGACCGCGTCGATGTCGCCCATGATGCCGAGGAAATGGCCGCTGCGCAGCGTGCGCAGGATTTCCTTCGGCTCGTCGCGGTCGACGACGCGGACGCCGGCCGCGCGGCGCGTGCCGCGCAGCAGCTCCTCGAACTTGTAGTAGTAGATGCGGCGGCCGACGATGCTGATCTTGTAGCCGAGCGCGGCGAACGTCGCGCCGAGGATCTCCCAGTTGCCGAGGTGGGCGCTCAAGGCGATCGCGCCTCGCCCTTCGCCGGCGAGCGTGTCGACGAGCTCGCGGTTCTCGATTGTCAGCAGCGCCAGGATGCGCTCCTTCGACATGAGCGGGAAGCGGATGAACTCGACGGCGTTGCGCGCGAGGTTGCGCATCATGCGCTTGACGATGAGGCGGGCGCGCGCATCGGCGATGTCGGGGAACGCGATCCGCAAGTGCTCGAGCGCGCGGCGCCGGTGAACGCCAACGGTCATGAAGGCGAGATCAGCGAGAAACCGGAACAGCGCATGGGCGACGCGTTCCGGGAGCGCCTGGACGACGGCCCGCACGACGACGAGTGCGTAGTACGCGCCCCGGCGCCGCAGGCCGCGCAGGAACCACGTGAGCGCAGAGACACCCTCGGGACTCGACTCGAGCCGCGTCACGCGCGGAGCCGGCCGAGCAGGCGTTCGCACGCCTGGGTGACGGATTTCACGTCGAGCATGAGCATGCACGGCCGCTTCTCCGGGCAGTCTCGTTTCCAGCACGGCGCGCACTCCACGGGCACCCGCACGACCTCGTGGCCCGGCCCGTACGGCCCGACGTGCGCCGGATCGGTCGGCCCGAACAGCGCGACCACCGGCGTGCCGGCCGCGACGGCCAGGTGCATGGGTCCCGAGTCGTTCGTGACCGCGAAGAGCGCGGTCTCGATCAGGGCCGTAAGCTGTTTTAGGGACGTGCGCCCCGTCGCGTCAAGCACCGCGTCGCCCGCTGCGTCTCGCACGGCTTCCGCCACGCGGCGGAACGCCGGCGAGCCGACGCACACGCTGCGCAGGCCGGCGTGCTCGCGGAGCCACATGGCGACCGTGCCGAACCGCTCGGCCGGCCAGCGCTTCGCCGGCCAGCGCGCG
>Ga0307430_1001615_pt1 | contig 16172 bp, 15 predicted proteins | sample SalMarWE160130MG_FD_202159 | JGI IMG/M metagenome (GOLD analysis project Ga0307430, IMG submission 202159) | Salt marsh sediment microbial communities from the Plum Island Ecosystem LTER, Massachusetts, United States - WE1603-130 | ecosystem: Environmental > Aquatic > Marine > Intertidal zone >... | reverse complement strand
CCGTCTACCAGCTTCATACGTTCGGTTACCCTCCTGTATGTGGTATAGGTGTTAGGCTGGCGGCTAACCTTTGCCTAATCCGGACTCTCACCGGCAAGAACTGCCAAGCTTTCTTGGCGCACGTCGAGTAGATGAGTATCTCCCAACCTTAGGAACGGCTTTGTATTCCCTATTTACTTCCTGTTTCCTTTAGAAGTGTCACAATATTTGTTCCCTAGTTAAATGATAGCTCACCCCTCACAGAACCGGACTTGTAGTTTTCCCACATCCGGCTCTTCACTAATACTCACTTATACACTATTAAAGATATAGATATTGTGTTTGATTTTAGGTAAAGGCAACGGATAGTATTTTAAATAGTTTATGAACTGTTTCCAATTCATACTCTTCTTCTGGCTACGCCTATTAATCCATTTGAATATAAGTCTAAGGGTTAATTGGTAAAATTCTTTGATTGCAGCATAATTACCACTTACACCGTAGTATTCAAAGTGTCCTCTTAATTTGGCAGATACTATCTTCCACCACTCTTTAGTTTTAATCCTATTCCTTATCGCCTTTAGCCAGCTATTCATCTTCTTTAAGCTTAGGCTAAACTTCTTCCTTCTGGTCTTTCTCCCTACTTTGAATTTGCCTTTACGGGTCTTATCTATAAAGTGAGTGAATCCCAGGAAATCAAACGTACCCGGTTTCTTGTCTTTCGCATTTACTTTCGCATACCTTCCAAACTCAATCAGCCTGGTCTTTTCTTTAGACAGGTCAAGTCCAAATTTGTTAAGCCGTTTATCAAGTTCTTCTAATATCTTCTTAGCTTCATTCTTGTACTGCACCAAGACTATGAAATCATCACAATAGCGCAACAGCTCTACAAATCCGGATGTATCCCTTTTTACTATCTTCTCCACCCATAAGTCAAGTATATAGTGGAGATAGATGTTGCTTAAAATCGGTGATAAGATTCCACCTTGTGGTGTCCCTGCTTCTGTCTGGTATAGCTTTCCTGCTTCCATTACTCCTGCCTTAAGAAATTTCTTTATGATCTTCAGTAAATTCTTATCCGCTATCTTTTCTCCAAGCATCTTCATCATCCAGTCATGGTCTACATTATCGAAGAAGCTGCGTATGTCGGCATCTATTATGTATCTTACCGGTTTAATCATTATGCTATTATCTAATTGTTTTAATGCTTGATGACAGTTTCTTCCGGTTCGGAATCCATAGGAACAGTCCAGGAAGTTCGGCTCGAATATAGAATTTAGTATTCTGGTAATCCCCATCTGTACTATCTTGTCTTCCAGTGCTGGTATTCCCAGAGGTCTTTTCTTACCTTCTCCTTTGGGTATGTAGACCCTTCTTACCGGTTGCGGATAATATTTGCCTGCTTTCATCCTCTTTACTAATTTCTGTATGTTAGTAAAGAGGTAATCTCCGTATTCCTCATAGGTTACCTTATCCTGACCGGGTGCTTTGTTCTTCTTCAGCATATGAAAACATTCTTTTAGTGATATCTCGTTTAGTAAATGCGCAAGACTGGTAAATTTAAAGTCTTTGTCTTTAATAGTATGTTCGGTTATAAGGTTCAGTTTTGTTTGCATATCAAATTGTACCTCAGTAGATACAATCTTTCCTGCCTTAGTAGACAGCATATGTTTCTCCTTTCCTCTACGTATTAGTGCTAACCCCTTCCCCGTGCGGCCGGCTTTCCCGTCCTCAGAGTACTATGAGTTAGTCCGACTACCAGACTATCTTCTCATACATCCTCCCGTCTTCCGGTTGTTTGTAGATTACCCCAGATGGAATAGTCTGGTTCTCCCAAGTTCCTGACAGTTCCCTTTGTTATCATGCCATGGCCTCGGACCCCGGGGAGTATTGTTAAACTTGCCTTTTTCGTTTAAACAATATGCTGCCTTCCAGTAAGAGTACACTGTCGGCTCTCCCCACCATATAAATTTTCGGGGCTCAATACCTTCACTTGCGTTACGGCCTAATAACTCCCGTCTACCAGCTTCATACGTTCGGTTACCCTCCTGTATGTGGTATAGGTGTTAGGCTGGCGGCTAACCTTTGCCTAATCCGGACTCTCACCGGCAAGAACTGCCAAGCTTTCTTGGCGCACACTCTTTTACTATTTCTGCCCCTAGTTTTAAAGCTTTTTTATTTTTATCGATTAATTTTTGTTTAGGTCCGGTTAGAGTTTTCTCTAAAACTTTAAATATGGTTTCCAATTTTACTACTCCCGATTTTTTGACATAAGCACCTAAAACCACCATATTGGCTACTCTTGAATTACCTAACTTATTAGCAATATCGTCTGCAGGGATCCTTATTACCTTAACATCATTCCTTTTCACTTCACGTTCTATTAATGAATCATTCAAGACGATTAATCCATTTTCACTTACATTCGGTTCAAATTTATCCAATGAAGGTTGATTCATAGCAATTAATATTTTTGGATGGGAAACAATCGGAGAACCAATTTCGTTAGATGAAATAAGTACTGTACAATTCGCTGTTCCTCCTCTCATTTCCGGACCATAAGAAGGCATCCAGGCAACTTTTTTACCTTCTATCATTCCAGCATAAGCTAACAATCTACCCATTAACATTACTCCTTGACCACCGAATCCTGAAATAATAATTCTCTCTAACATTTAAGACACCTCCTCAGGAGTTTTAAATTCTCCCAATGGGAAATAAGGAATCATATTTTCTTCCAACCACTTATTTGCTTCAATCGGACTTAAACCCCAGTTAGTAGGACAGGTAGATAAAACCTCTACTAGAGAAAAACCCTTCCCCTCCACTTGTGTTTGAAAAGCTTTTTTTATGGCTTTCTTTGCTTTCAATATATAAGCAGGTTTAGATAGAGCTACCCGAGAAATATAAGCAACTCCTTTTAGAGTAGATAACATCTCTGCTACTTTTATAGGATACCCCATAGTTTTAGGGTCTCTTCCATAGGGAGAGGTTTGGGTTACTTGACCGACTAAAGTAGTTGGGGCCATTTGCCCCCCGGTCATTCCATAGATAGCATTATTTATAAATATAACAGTAATATTCTCACCTCGATTAGCAGCATGTACTATCTCTGCCGTACCAATAGAAGCAAGATCTCCATCTCCTTGATAAGTAAATACGATGGAATCTGGTTTTGATTTTTTTATTCCGGTAGCTACAGCAGGGGCTCTCCCGTGAGCAGCACAAATCATGTCACAATCAAAAAAAAGATAGGCGAATACTGAACAACCTACCGGACAAACTCCTATAGTTTTTTCTCTTACCCCAAAATCATCTAAAGCTTCCGCCACTAATCGATGAGCAATACCATGGTGACATCCCGGGCAATAAGTAAAAGGATCTTTGGTTAAAGATTTAGGTCTTTCAAAAACTTTCTTCATAATATTATCATACACCTCCGTAATATAATCTAAAATGTAATTAATCTATTTTAAATATTTTTTTATTTCGTTCAAAATTTCACTTTGTGTAGGTATGACTCCGCCTACTCTACCATAAAAATTAACTTCTACTCTACCGTTCACTGCTAATTTGACATCTTCTACCATCTGGCCTAAGCTCATTTCAACTACTAAAAACTTATTTATCTTTTCGGCAGTCCCAGCAATTATCTTATCCGGGAAGGGAAATAAAGTAATTGGCCTGATTAATCCGATATTAATTCCTTCTTTTTTAGCATTATCAATTACAGTTTTTATAATCCGAGCTACTGTTCCATAAGCAACTACTATTAAATCAGCATTATCTAAATTAATTGTTTCATATCGAACTTCTTTTTCTTTTAATTCAGTATACTTCTTCTGAATTTTAAAATTCGTTTTTTCCATTTCATAAGGATCTAAATTAAAGGGAACAATATAATTTTTTTTCCTTCCCTTGCAGCCGGTTAAAGCCCATCTTTCTTTATCTGGTAAACTAATCTTTTTTCTTTCCTTAAACTCTACTGCTTCCATCATTTGTCCTATAAGCCCATCACCTAATATCATTACGGGATTTGTATATTTATCAGCTAAATCAAAAGCATTCATGGTTAAATCTACTAACTCTTGCACCGAAGATGGCGCAAGAACAATTAAATGATAATCACCGTGTCCTCCTCCTTTGGTAGCTTGAAAATAATCAGCTTGTCCAGGCTGTATACTTCCTAATCCCGGTCCACCTCTTTGCATGTTTACTATTACGCACGGTAACTCAGCACATGCTATATAAGAAATTCCTTCTTGCTTTAGACTTATCCCCGGACTCGAGGAAGAAGTCATGGTTCTTACCCCGGTAGCAGCTGCACCATAAACCATATTAATTGCTGCAATTTCACTCTCAGCTTGTACGAAAGCAGCATCTTCCATCTTTAATAATTTCTTAGCCATATAGGCAGTTAATTCACTTTGAGGAGTAATTGGATAACCAAAATAAAATCGACAACCAGCGCGAATTGCTGCTTCCCCTATAGCTTCATTCCCTTTCATTAATATTTTTTCTCCCATTTTTCAGCCTCCTTAACAATAATTTAATTGTATAGAAATATTCTTTTTAAATAAACCCTGCTTAGTAGATACTCACTTAACAGGGTAGAAAAATAGTTGTATTTAAAAACTCTAATTGTGTATCTTGCATTTTGGATTTGATATCAACGACTAATATCTCTTGTATTTTCTATTTTTCTTACACTTATTAACCACACCTATACGCTAAACGCTGTACGCTCCACGCTAGGCTTTTCACTAACAACTAATTTATTTAAATACCTCGATAGCAACATCCGGACAGGTCATGGCACAAAAAGCACAACCGGTACATTCTTCCGGGTTAATCTGTTTGGCCGGGTGATAACCTTTTTTATTAAAATTTTCAGACATAACTATAATATGTTTAGGGCAAGCTGCCAGACACAATTCACATCCTTTACATCTTTCCTCATCAATTACAATTTTTGCCATATTTTTTCCTCCTTCCTTTTTTTGAACTTATTCCCACGGTAAACTCATAAATCGTTTTATATAAAATACTGGTTCTACAAAATTTTCCTTTCTTATCTTTTTTGAAAATCGTTCGTCTACACAGATAAATTTAACAGGGATTTTTAATTTTTGAGCTACCTTTTTTATCAAAAGATGTCCTTTTTTAATCGTTTCTTCATCGGTCTGGCTGCTTAAATTCGGATTGCTTACTATTCCGTGAATTTTTAATCGAGATCTATTTTCTATTTCTTGAGCCATCTGTTTAATTTGATGTAGACCTTTAGTAAATGGCCGATAAGAATTTACAACCAAGAACATTTCATAGCCAAAATCTTGAATAAAATTTCTGAAATTGCCTAAAACAACAGACCCTACATCATCCCCACCTACATCAAGAATTAAACGGTAATCCGGATTCTGGATTAAACCCTTTATTTCGGGTGAGATTAGGGGCAGTTCAGCATAAAATAAATTTCCTTCCGGGGCAACTACCTCCACGCCCTTGAGATTTAAGGCATCTCTTGCTTCTCGAGTTCTAAAATAAGGATTAACAATATCTAAATCCACAATAGCAACCTTGGTATAATTTTTTCTACAATATATTGAATAATTAATGGCAATTTCTGTCTTTCCGCTTCCAAAACCTCCTACAAATATCTTTATATGTTTTTTCAATATACTTTTTCCACCTCTTCTTCCTTTAGAACTCTTAAAGCACCATCACATAAAGCCAGCATCTCCTCTTCACCCGGATAGATCATAACTAAAGATATAAAGCTTACCCTATCTTTCACCATATTAACAAATTCATTGTTATAGGCTATGCCCCCGGTTAAAATAATAGCATCTATTTGGCCTTTTAATACCGTAGCTCCTGCTCCAATCTCCTTTGCTACCTGGTAAGCCATGGCCTCTAAAATTAATTTTGCTTTTTTATCTCCCTGTTTTATCCTCTTTACTACTTCTCTAACATCATTAGTAGAAAGGTAAGCTACTAACCCGCCCTTACCTTTTATCTTTTTCTTAATCTCATCTTTGGTAAATTTTCCGGAAAAACAAAGTTTTACCAGTGCACCCACAGGTACTCCGCCACTCCTCTCGGGAGTAAAAGGACCCTCTCCATCAAGAGCATTATTGACATCAATAATATTTCCTTTACAATGAACTCCTACTGAAATCCCTCCACCCAAATGAGCTATAATAAAATTAACTTTCTCATATTTTTTACCTAAATCTAAAGCTGCTTTTCGCGCGATTGCTTTCTGGTTTAAGGCGTGAAGTATACTGATTCGAGGAATCTCCGGCATACCGGAAATTCGGGCAATAGGTTTCATTTCATCAATTACTACCGGGTCAACTATATAAGAAGGGATGGATAACTTCTCAGCAATTCCATTAGCAAGTAATCCTCCCAAATTAGAGGCATGTTCTCCGCTTACTCCCTTGCGAAGGTCTTCTAACATTTTATCATTTACGCGATAAGTACCGCTGGGAATAGGATTTAATAATCCTCCCCTACCTACTACCGCGTCGAGAGCAGAATGGTCAATCCCTTTTTCTTTTAAGAAATTTAATATTATATCCAGGCGAAATTCATATTGGTCGATAATCTTATGAAAAACGTGCAATTCCTCACTGCTATGCTCAATCTTTTTATCAAACAGCAATTGCTCATTAGAGAATAATGCTATTTTGGTAGAAGTAGAACCCGGGTTTATCACTAATATTTTATAATCTTTGATCATTAAAATATCACCTTTCTTGGCTCAGCTAATCTTATTTGTTTTCAGTCATCTCACTCATTAATACTCCCAGGGCGATAGAATACAATTTTGACTGCGCAGTATCTGAACGAGAAACTAATACTACCGGGGCTTTTGCCCCCAAAAGCAATCCTGCCGGTACTGCGTTAGCTAAATAGACTAAACCTTTGGCAAAAATATTTCCTGATTCAATATTTGGTACCAATATAATATCTACTTCTCCGGAAACCGGGCTTTCAACTCCCTTGTGTTTTGCAGCTTCTTTGGAAATAGCATTATCAAAACCTAACGGTCCATCTACTATTCCACCAATAATCTGTCCTCTCTCGCTCATTTTAGCTAAACAGGCTGCATCAATAGTTGCCGGCATATCGGGATTCACTAATTCCAATGCTGCAACAACTGCCACTTTAGGTTTCTCTATCCCCATTGAATGGGCATAATAGATCGCGTTCTGTATTATTTGAGCCTTCTGTTCTAAATTGGGACTGATGTTCATAGCTCCATCGGTCATACTAAGCAAACGATCATAACCTTTAATCTGCAGGGTATAAACATGACTGAGAATCCTATTAGTCCGCAAACCAATCTCTTTATCCAAAATAGCCTTCAATATCCTTGCTGTCCCTATCATGCCTTTCATTAATATGGAGGCCTTTTTATTTCGTACTAACTCTACAGCACACCGGGCTGCTTCTGTCTTATCAATTTTGTCAATTATTTCGTAATTAGCAGGGTCAATACTCATCTCATCGGCTATCTTAATAATTTCTTTTTTATCGCCGACTAAAATTGAATCAGCAAGTCCTTCCTTTCGGGCAGCCTCGACTGCCATTAACACATCTTCTGCGCCAGCAGAAGCTACTGCCATTTTTTTAGGACCATAATCCTTGGCCTTGTTTAAAACTTCATTAAAAGTTTTTAACATCTTTTTCTTACCACCTCTTTAAAAATTTGCCAATTTACCAATTAGCTTAGTCGTTAGTCGTTAACTTTGAAGATAAGTTACAAGTTCATGTAACTATTTGGTTACCCGGTTTACCAGTTAAATTAGTCGTTAGGTTGTAGGGGCACAATGAATTGTGCCCTCGCCATATTATTACCTAATTTTTTCTGAGGGCACGATGCATCGTGCCCCTACATTATAATACTTATTTCGTTCTTTCTTCTTTTTCCTTACCCAGCTAACCAGGCAACTAACTAACCAACTAACTAATCCTAAACAAGATACGATTCACGAGATACTAGATACGAATACGGTTTCTTAATTTCTAATTTTCTTCTTGATTAAATTACCTATTCTCTTAACGCCTTCTTCAATATCTTCCTCACTCGGAAAGCAGAAAGACAACCTCATAGTGTTTTGACCTTTTCTGTCAGCAAAAAATGGACCACCAGGCACATAAGCCACATTTTCTTCAATTGCCTCTTTAAGCATTTCTTTGGTATCTATATACTCAGGTAAAGTAGCAACTACAAAAAACCCACCTTGAGGTTTAGTCCAGGAAACTTCTTTTGGAAAGTATTTCTCTAAAGCATTTAGCATTACATCTCTTTTTCTCTTATAAATTTGAACATTAGACTCGATGTTTTCTTCTAATTTTCCTAATTTACAATAGTCAGAAGCAATTAATTGATTTAAGACACTGGTACATAAATCGGTTGCCTGTTTCAGTATGGCTATCTTCCCTATTATTTCTTCATTGCCTAATATCCAGGCCAGTCGTAAGCCGGGACATAATATCTTGGAAAAAGTACCCAAACTAATAACAGATCCATTTTCTTCCAAAGAATATATAGAAGGAATTGGTTCTCCTTCGAATCTGAGTTTTTCATAAGGGTTATCTTCAATAATAAATACATTAAATTTATGAGCAATTTCGATTATTTTCTTTCGTCTAGCCAGAGACATAGTTGCTCCTGCAGGATTTTGAAAATTAGAAATAGTGTATATGAACTTAACTTTTTTACCTTCGTTTTTAAGCCGGATAAGTTCTTCCTCTAATATATCCATCCGCATCCCATCTTCATCCATAGGAATGCCTACCAATTCTCCCCCATAACTATAAAAAGCATTTAAAGCAGCTAAATAGCTAGGCAATTCTACTATTGCAATATCTCCGGGGCTTAAAAATACTTTACCCACTAAATCTAATCCTTGTTGGGAACCGGAACTAATAATTATATTTTCTAACTCCCCATCATTACCGTCTTTTGCTAAATTTTCTAAAATACATTTTCTTAATTCGGGTAATCCTTCGGTGCTGCTATACTGTAAGGCTTGAGCACTTTTTTTGGATAATACCTTCTGAGTTATTTTCCTTATATCTTCTACCGGAAAAGTCTTGGGATCCGGCATTCCTCCCGCTAAAGATATAACTTCCGGATTTTGAACTAATTTTAAAATCTCCCGAATAGCTGAAGCTTCCATTTTTGAGGCTAATACAGAGTAAAATTCCTTAGTATTTATAGACATTTTCTCCACTCCTTTTTATTTTTTATTTTATCAATACATATAAACTATTAATTATATTATTAAGCAATTTTCGTGCCAATTTATTGAGCAACCCTAATAAAACAAAAAATAGCTTTTTGTTAATTGATAAAAAGCTATTTTAAAATAAATCATAATTTTTTATTTTTATTTTCGTTTGCATATTTATGCATATTATTGCATATTGTGTAGATTTTTGTCAATAATTACAGGAAAAGCAATCTCAAACGGGGATTGCCGCGCTCTGGTAAATTAGAGCTCGCAATGACATAAAAAAATAACAGTTTTCCAAACGATTTCCTTTACTAACAACTAATTATCAAATAGATAGGCGAGACGCCTGTCCTACGAAGAATTATGAACTATTTCTAATGACTAATTTAATCGGAAAATCGGAAAATTGGTCAATTATCTTTCACTTGTACTCATATATCTTTTTAATATTATATTTTTTAATTTTATAATAAAAACTTCTCGGGCTGATTCCTAACTTTTTTGCTGCCTTTAAACTATCTCCGTTGGCAGCCTTTAAAGCATTTATCAGGGCTATTCTTTCCGTATCATCTTTTATTTTTTTTAAACTATTTTTATCTAAACTATAATCAATTAAATTGTCAGGTTCGGAACTGATAGCTGTTTTTTCTTCGATAACTTCAACTTTATTTAATTCAAATAAAGGAGGAATGTGTTTGGGTAAAATTAATTCTTCGTTCAATTTCATGTTTATTACTGCTCTTTCAATTACATTTTCTAATTCCCTTACATTTCCCGGCCAGGAATAACTCGATAATATATTTAATGCTTCCACTAAAATCCCTTTTACGTTTCTTCCAAAATCTTGATTATATTTTCTTATCAAATTGTTAACTAAAAGAGTCATATCTTCTTTACGATCCCTTAAAGGAGGGATATAAATAGGGATAACATATAATCGGTAATAAAGGTCATCTCTGAACCTTCCTTCTTTTACCGCATTTTTTAAATTAATATTAGTTGCTGAAATTATCCTAACATCCACATTAATAGAACTTCTTCCTCCTACTCTTATAATCTCTTTTTCCTGAAGTACCCTCAATAACTTAGCCTGTAGATTCAGGCTCATCACTCCGATTTCATCCAAAAATATGGTTCCTTTATTGGCTTCTTCAAACAACCCCTTCTTCCCGGTCTTTTTTGCTCCGGTAAACGACCCCCCTTCATAACCAAAAAGCTCACTTTCTAATAAAGTATCCACCAAGGCAGAACAGTTTACCCGAATAAATTGTTGATTTTTTCTTTTGCTGACATGATGAATGGCATGAGCAAAGAGTTCTTTCCCGGTTCCGCTTTCTCCCTGAAGTAGAACGGTCGCTGGAGTTTGGGCAGCCTTTCTGGCTTGTTCTTTAGCGACAACCATACCTCTGCTTTTTCCAACAATATCTTCAAAAGTATATTTTGATTCTAAATGTCTAACCCTTTTTTTAACCCGCTTTAACTCTTCGTTTAAATATTCAATTTCGGAAACATCATGTATCACTGCCACGCTGCCTTTCAATACTCCATCTACTATTACAGGTGCAACATTCACTATCACCTCTCTGCGATTAGGTCCAACTCTCATCCTTACACCATGCACTGATTTCTTGGTTCTTAATACTTTTAAATGCATGCTTTCACCCTCATCAGCAATATCAATGGTAGGCGGTTTCCTTAAAACATCTTCTTCTGTAAGCCCGGTAAGCCGGGTATAAGCAGGGTTAATAATAGTATGTAAACCATTTTCATCTACTACTGAAATAGCATCATCGGTAGAACGAATTATGGCCTTTAAGGTACTCTGAATCTCTTTTTGTGTGGTAAATTCTTGCAGCCATTTATCTTTATTATTAATCTTCTCTTTCATAAATAAACAACCTTATCTATCTAACATCTTTTGGGCATGCTGAATAGTAATCTCACTCATCTGACTTCCGTCTAACATCCGAGCGATTTCTTTAATCCGCTCTTTTCCTTTCATTTCTATTAACTTTATTCCGGTCTGATTATTTAAAATATATTTTTCAATATAAAAATGTCTCCCGGCCCTGCAGGCTATCTGAGGCAGGTGGGTTACACAAATTACCTGTCTTTTTTTAGAAAGCGCCTTCAGTTTTTGAGCAATTACCTCGCCCAGCCGTGCACCTACTCCACTGTCAATTTCATCAAAAATTAACGTCGGAACTTGATCTACTTCCGAAAGTATTGATTTTAAAGCTAACATTATTCTCGAAACCTCTCCCCCCGAGATAATTCGGGCCAAAGGACGCAGTCTTTCTCCTACATTGGGAGAGATCATAAACTCAATATCATCTATCCCTTTTAGACCTACTTTATATTTTTTCCCTTCTACTTCTATTCCGTTATCATCTTCGTAATTATTAATTGAAACTTTAAACTGACATTTCTTCATATTTAAATCTTCCAATTCTCTTATCATCATCTTCTCTAAATCCTCGGCAATCTTTCTTCGATTTGTATTTAGATGCTGAGAAATAGCAGATATTTTATTTTCCAAGAAATCGAGCTCTTCTTTCAATTTTTTTACCTTATCTTCACTGTAATCAATATCTTCTAATTCCTGATACACTTTTTGGCGGTATTCCAATATCCCTTCTATGGTGGAGCCATATTTACTCTTTAAACTATTAATCAGATTTAATCTTCCCTCCACTTCTTTTAATTTTTGGCTATCTAAATCTATTTCGTCTTTATACTTTACAATTTCATTAACAATATCCTCAAATTGGTAGCCTATTTCTTTTAAATTTTCTCTTATCTTTTCTATTCGCCGGTCTAAAGAAGATATCTCTCCCAAATCTATAGAAACTTCGCTTAAAGAATCTCTTACCGAGGCATGTTCTGATCCACCTTCATAAAGAACAAAATTAGCTTTTTCCATGGTCTCAATTATCTTCTCGGCATTTCTTAATACCATCTCTTCCTCTTCTAAAACCTTATCCTCATCTTTAGCCAATGAAGCTTTGTCTATTTCTTCTAATTGAAATTTTAAAAAATCTATCCGTTTTAAATTTCCCTCTCCATCTTTTATCAACTGAAATAACTTTTTGCTCTTTTCCCGCCACATTCGGTAATTGTCAGCTAATTCTTTTCTATATTTAATAATTTTATCTCCACCAAGATTATCCATCAGGTCAATATGCTTGGAAGAGTCTAAAAGAGATTGATGATTGTGTTGTCCGTGTAAATCAACTAAAAATTTACCAATCTCTTGAAGTGTGGATAAATTTATCAATCGTTGATTAATCCAGCATTTATTCCGCCCTTTCTTATTAACCTCCCGCCTAATAAGTAAAGCTCCCTCTTTATCAACAATTTCCATATCTGAATTTAAATTACTTATTAGTTCTTTTTCCTGGGGAGCTAGCAGAAACAAGCCTTCAACCACTAAACTATCCTCTCCATCTCGAATTAAATCAGAAGCAGCAGAACCTCCCAAAATTAAATCTATCGCCTCTATGATAATAGATTTTCCGGCTCCGGTCTCGCCGGTTAAAACGTTTAATCTTTCCTCAAATTCAATATTTAATTCTTTTATTAAAGCCATGTTCCTTATATTTAATTGAAATAACACTTTTTGTCTTATTCACCTCATAGTATAAATAATTAGTTAGCTGGATAGCTAGTTAGTTGGCTAATTGGTTGTAAGATTAATTCATTAACAATATAATTATTAAAATATATAATTACATGACATATGCCACTTTTTATATTATCTTTCTTTTCTTTTTCTTTCTAGACTCGATACTATATACTCAATACTCGATACTGTCTTTATCTTTCGTCTTCTGTCTACCAAATTCTGGTTTTCTCCTTCCTAACTATACGCTAATTCTTTTACACTTAATACTTTATGCTAATTTTATTATCTGTTATTACTCTATTTTCACTCATCACTCATTGCTTATCACTCATCACTTAATAATCTGTCCACTCCATCTTAATTTTTCCCGTAAAATAGCATAAAAACTTTTTTCTTTAAAAGTAATTAACCGGGCTTTATGGCCTGATTTTTTTATTATCACTTCATCTTTTGGTTTTAAGATAAAGCCCTCCTGCCCATCTATGGTTACCATTATTTTTTCTTCACCTGATTCCAAAGTTATTTTTACCTGGTCATTTTCACCGATAATAAAAGGCCGGGCAGATAAAGTATGGGGGCAGATAGGGGTAAGTATTATGGAATTTATATTAGGATCAACAATAGGGCCGCCGGCAGAAAGAGAATAAGCGGTAGAACCCGTAGAAGTAGAGACAACCAATCCATCAGCCGAATAAGTAATAACATAATCATTGTTGACATAAGTAGCCAGGCAGATAATTCGAGCAAAAGCTCCCTTCCCTATAACTACATCATTTAAGGCAGTAAATTTTTTAATCTCTTCTTCTTTTCTTTTCACTGTACAACTTAACATCATTCTCTCATCAAGAAAATATCTCCCCTGATACAGTTTCTCTAAAGACTTTTCCAGGCCATTGATGCTAATTTGAGTCAGAAAACCCAATCCTCCTAAATTCACTCCAAAAACCGGTATATCTTCGGCAGCGGCCAATCTGGCTGCTCTAAGGAGAGTTCCGTCTCCACCCAAAGAGATTATTAGATCAACTTCTTTAAGAAATTTTTCAGTAGGGCAGTCGAGTTCTTCCTTCCCAATTTCTTTACCCTTATCTCCTTCTATGCAAACTTTTAGTTTTTTAAAATTCAGCCAATCAATTATCCTGCAGGCTGTTTCCCGGGTTTTTTCTTTTTTATAATTCACTATTAAACCAATGCTGTCTAATTTCATCTCCACCCTCCTTGAAGCAAATAATATAAGACCAAACTAAAAATTGCTCCTGCTAAAAAATATACTAACTTTATTGCCTTTTGACGCCTAGTGCTTTCGAATTGAAACTTAACTTCAGAAATGTTCTTATTTTTCATATTTAATAAAAGAATGCCGCACGGCTGGTAAGCAAGGTAATACTCCAACATCTGTCTTCGGGTCTCCCGGTTGGTAATATAGGGAATCTTCTCTCCACTTTTGACTTCTACTACAAAGACTTTCCCTCTCTTCCTTGCTAAATAATCTATCCGCACCAAGTAGCGATGAATCTTATCGCCGATAGTTATAAGGAGTGGTTTGCTTTTTTGGGCATCTATAATCGTATAACCGTTTTTTCTTAATATTTTCTCTGCTTCTTTTTCCGCCTGCCTGCTTTTAGAAAATCTCTTCCTTAATTTCTTAGCCCTTAACCAATTGCTTGTCTTGATAAATAGAACCAGGCATATTATCCCTCCGCTAATAAATAAAACAAAGATTAAAACAGCATTTTCATTTATATTCAAAAACTTCACTCCAAATATTATTTTTTGGGAGAAAGTTTCTGGTGAGCTTGTTTTACCACTTCTTCAACAATTTGAGGAAAATTATTTATCTTATCTTTTCCAGAATTTTTTACTAAATAGATGAGATATTCTATATTACCGGAAGTTTTTTTTAAAGGAGAAAAAGTTAAACCTTGAATACTAAAACCCATTTTTTGCGCTTTATCGCCAACTCTCTCAATTACCATCTGATGAACTTCTGCCTTCTTTACTAATCCGCCCTTTTGAATGAACTCCCGTCCCGCTTCGAACTGTGGTTTGATTAAAGCCACCACTTCTCCTTTTTCCTTAATTAAATTATACACCGCTGGCAGGACTTTATCTAATGAAATAAAGGAGACATCTATGGTAGCTAATTCAAAAAGGTCATCAAATTTATCAGCAGTAAGATATCTTATATTGGTTCTGTCTATAACTACGACTCGGCTATCTTTTTGCAGTTTCCAGGCTAACTGTCCGTAGCCTACATCTACACAATACACTTTTTCAGCTCCGGATTTTAAAAGGCAATCGGTAAAACCCCCTGTAGATGCACCAACATCTATTACTCTCTTTCCTTTGACCAAAATGTTAAACTCTTTTATAGCTTTCTCTAATTTCTCGCCACCCCTGCTTACATAAACAGTATCTTTCTTTATTACTGAAATATTACTATCGAATTTAACTATTCGTCCTGCTTTATTAAATTTTTCTTCATCAACTAAAACTTCTCCAGCCATTATCGCACTTTTAGCTTTTTCTCTGGTGGGGAAAAATCCCTTTTCAACCAGTAATATATCTAAGCGTTCTTTCGTTAATTTTTTCAAATCTATAAATTCACCTCTTGGGCTGAAATTCTATCTATAAAAGCTAAATTACCGCGCATAATATCCAGGCCATTACAATTCCTATAAAGGCTCCTACTATAACTTCAAAAGGAGTATGCCCAACTAATTCTTTAAAACGCTTGTCTTTTAATTTTATTTCTTTAAAAAATTCTAAAATAATTTTATTTAATACTTTAGCTTGTTCTCCCGTCTCTCTCCTCACTCCGGCTGCATCGGCCATAATAATAAAAGCTATGACTATAGCTAAAGCAAACAAGGGAGAATCCCAGCCTTCTTTTAAACCAATGGTAGTAGCTACACACACAGAAAGAGCGGAATGAGTACTGGGCATCCCTCCTGCTCCAATAAATCTCCTAATATCCCATTTTTTTTCGGTAACATAAAATATTATTAGCTTTAAACTCTGATTTAAAACCCAGGTTATAAAAGCAATTATTACGATCTTATTTCTAAAAATTAAAGATAAATCACCAATGTTAATCTTTGTCACTTCCTATTTTTCTATATTAACCATTTTAGTTTTCCGGTTTAATCCAATTCTCGTCTCTAATTAAAGGCATATTGATGTCTATATGTCCGACTAAACTCTCCTTCTCATTTCCCTCTACCAAAATCTGAACACCTCTAATTGGAGTAATTTCAGTTAAAGTATTAACTATAGAATAGACGGTCATTAACTCACCACTGCTTCCTCCGGGATGATTT
>Ga0307430_1001612_pt1 | contig 16202 bp, 18 predicted proteins | sample SalMarWE160130MG_FD_202159 | JGI IMG/M metagenome (GOLD analysis project Ga0307430, IMG submission 202159) | Salt marsh sediment microbial communities from the Plum Island Ecosystem LTER, Massachusetts, United States - WE1603-130 | ecosystem: Environmental > Aquatic > Marine > Intertidal zone >... | reverse complement strand
CCCTTGCCCGACAACAACTCAGCGACAGTTAGAATCTGAAGTCGAGGATAGCTTTTGCCCCAAACTGGAGATGTGTAGAAGCCTCCACCTGCTGCTTCTGAGCGCATGGCCGAAGTAGGCTCTTGCATAGTTATGAGCACGCCAATCTCGGCTTTCTCACGGTCCAAGACACCTCGTAGGTCACGCACATGGGGCGCACTTGCATGGCCTGCTTTCACTGAGATGACAATCTGCTTCGTTATGCTGTCGGCATCATCGTGGAAGTACAAACGACCATCTATGCCCTTGTCAGCACCCTTCTTGTGTTCCACTGGTCGGGCACCAACTAGGCCCAATGCCCACCACTGGAACTGGTACGGGTCTTGCTGTGCCAGTGTTTCGGCATCGGGCACAGATACAGGTTCACCGATTACCTTATACGATACTTGATCGCCAAAGGAGTCCAGCAGTCGGTGTTTTATTAGGGTGATAGCCAGGTGAGTGATGTCGATCCCTACCCATCGCCGTCTAAGATGCTGAGCGGCCACTATAGTTGTGCCGCAGCCGCAGAATGGGTCTAGCACGGTATCGCCCTCAGTACTACTCGCGACGACAATCCGCTCCAACAGGGCTTCCGGCTTCTGAGTGGGGTAGCCGAGCGACTCGTTCCCTGCCGCTTGCCCGATGTCGTCCCAATCATCAGTAATTGTCCGTCCCTTTGACTCAGATAGATACTTTTTGTATTGGGGGACCGCACCGGGTTTGAGTTGGACGACCAGGCCATCTTGGTAGCCTTTCTCCATTCGCTCGCGGGTCCATCGCCAAACGCGGGTCACCCCGAGGAACTCATATGTAAGGTTTGGCCGGTTGTCATTGGGGTTCAGTAGTGGAAGGAGACGATAACGCCCTCGGCTATCCTGGTAGCGATAGGCCTTTTCGACATACTCAGGGTCGTGTTCTGCATAGACCATCTTGAAGTTGACGTGAGCTGTCTTTGAATACCGCAGGATAACGTCTCGGCAGTTAGGAAAATTGACACTTATATGACTCTTAGGGTTGGACCGACGCCAAGAGATTTCATTCAGGTAATGTTCCGGCCCGAACACTGCGTCCATCAGCTGTTTGAGATAGTGGCTTGCCGTCGGGTCACAGTGAAGGTATATGCTGGCCGTCGGCTTCATTACACGGCGCAGTTCCACAAGGCGCGGTGCCATCATCGCCAGGTAGGCCAGCATATTGCTGTCCCCCAACACCATGCGGAAGGCTTGGAGAGTCCGTGACACCCTGCCTCCGGCCTCTACGACCTCCTGGTAAGCCTTTGCTGCGGCTTCGTCCCACTTCCACGTATCTTCGAATGCCTTAATCTGAGCAGCGGCCTGTGACCCATTCTGCTCGGCGAATAGCACGTTGTAGTCGGCGTTGCTGTTGAAGGGCGGGTCGAGATAGATTAAGTCTGCGGTTTCATCCTTCACGTGGCGCCGAAGGACATCTAGATTGTCGCCATAGTACAATAAGTTAGTTTCCATTGCCCCTCCGACTCTGTCCAGCCAGGGTCAAGCCCTTGCCAAACTCTCTTCTTACACCGCGCCCTGCTTTGCCAAGCTGCTGTAGTCCCTTAATGTGCGAGTGATTCACCACTTGCTCACCAAACAACTATAACCATCCGTATGCCCGCGATGGCGTAGTTCGACTGTTTCCCAGGGCTCTTGACGCAACTTGGAGCGGGCGCGCCGCCGCCGCGTTTAGTGCAGAGAACTCATACGTGTCTGGAACCTCGGTGCGGCGGAAACGTACAAAGAGGCCTCGCAACATTCTACCGCTAACCTCCGGAATACTAGTGTCGAGATTGATACGCCACATCCCGTTCCGCATGTAATACGCCATCGGGTTTGATCCCCATCTGTGACCGGCGTGAGTGAGTACAAGAAAACGGCGAGTTTGGAAGCGATTCGGATCGACTCGGAAAAATGTAACCACCTCTCTAGGGATCTCCAACTGATTTGCCGACCCGCCGGTGATTGCTCCGACTTCAAGCCACAACTCGTTAGCATCTCGGATGTTCACTCTAGCATGCTCGCGACGCCGACCACTAATACGATCTGGCGCTGGCAGGCGGCGTGAACGACGATACTTCCCCGCGTAGTCTGCAATGAGAGCGGCAGTTACCGCTTGCGCCGAACTCCAAATCTGCCCCCACCAAGTTTCCCAGTTGCGTCTTGACGCATGCGTTTCACCTGCGTCCAGCTTGAGCAATAAGCCACCTTCACGATTTTTCAGAAGGCCCGCTGCAGAAAGGTTAGATGACCCGATCAGCAGAGCAAACTGACCCTCGTCTTGTTCATCATCAAAACAGAACGTCTTGGCGTGAAACATCGAGTCTGCCTCCCGCGACTCGAAGCATCGCACCCTATCATGAAAGAGGCTCGCTAGCTGTTCGATGGCTCTCGGTTCTGTGATCCTGCCGTCAAGTCCGACGACCAAGTCCATTGATAGGGATTGAGGGCGAGCCGCAATCGCTTCGGCCAGCAAAGAGACGCCGTCCCGGCTAGCAAACGCAATCGCCGTTCGCATCCTCGTGTAAGCCGCGTTGCACACAAGCCCATTCAGTGCTATGTAGGTGGCACTATTCGCCCCCGGAGACTGTAAGAACAGTTCGGCTTGCACGGTACAATCCTCCTACCATACTCGCTCACCAGAGTGGGCGAGTTAACCAAAACCGAGTCTTTTAATTATGGCTAATTCTACACCCCCCGTAGGGGTACGACAAGCCACCCTCTTTTTCAAGCACCACCTACAGACTACAACTTAGCGCTCTGGGCCATACTCTGGACTGCCATTGCACAAAACTGACGATTGTTACGTTTCCCTTTCCATTGTTCTTGCAGAAACGTTGGCGTAAAATGGAGGTCGGCTGAGTAGGTGAAGCGAAATGAACAAGAAGATTTTAGTTGCGTATGGTACCAAGAGTGGATCCACCGGTGAGGTGGCCGAGGCCATTGGAAAAGCCTTGAGAGAAGGTGGCGCAATGGTGGAGGTGTACCCGGTAAGAGATGTGACTGAGGTTGGCTCATATGACGCCGTAATCGTGGGCAGTCCCATTCTGTACGGAAAATGGCACTCAGAGGCGGCCAGACTCTTGGAGAGACACCAAGCGGTCTTGAGCCGAATACCAGTAGCTTTCTTTCTTACTTGTCTAGAGCTGACGAAGACCCTTGAGGAAAAGAAGCGTGACATGTCAATCTATGTGGACCCCTCGCTGGGAAGGCCGCCGCGTGCTGAGGGCAAGTTAACCTTCTTCGAAAAAGGACACCTTTTGTCGGCCTTTTTGGATCCGATGCTGAAAAGCTGGACTGCAGCAAGCTTGATTTCATCAGCTCGCTGGTAATGAAACTTATTTGGTTTATCTACAAAAGAGCCCCCGAAGGCGACTTCAGAAACTGGGAGGCCATCCAATCTTGGGCTGCTAGCTTACGGCCAATGTTTGCGGAGACAAATCAAGAGGGGAAACAATAGAGCCGAATGTAGCTCAAGATGGGTTGAAATGACCAAGTGCGGCCCGAATAGGTAATCCGAGTTAACAATACTCGGTTTTGTTAAGGCTTGGTGTGCTGCGGGCAGAGATCAGTAGCTCCGGTTGCATGGAAGAGCGACTTGTTGCGTACATCTTGTTCCAAACTGGAAAGTGTCGCCTCTTCAGGAGGCTACCAAATGTTTGATGGCTTGTCCAAGGATAAAAAGAAGTGAGCTGACATCTGCCAGCTCACTTTCATCCCATGCCCGCTATTCTCAGTTCGAGGCCCCTGAAATAGCTCGTCTACATTTAGGGCGCAGGTCCGCTATGGATTGGTTTGCTCACCGGTAGCTGATTCCTCAGCATCCACCAGTCCATGGCCGTACTTGCTGTCCCATCCAGTGGCACCTAGGTCATCGGCTGAGGCCTGCAGTATTGCCCTGACATCATTCGGAGTCAGCGTCGAGTTTGCAGCCAGCATTAAGGCAACGGTACCAGCAACATGGGGCGATGCCATTGAGGTGCCTGACTTCGACTCATAACCACCATCGTTCCAAGTTGACAGGATGTCCACGCCCGGGGCAACTAGTTCGAGATCCGGGCCTGTGCTAGACCACTTGGGTCTTTCGTCGGCTTGGTTAGTGGCACCTACAGCAATAACAGAACTGTATCTGGCCGGATAGAGCATGTTATCGCCCTTACCCGGTGGATTGCCTTCATTTCCGGCTGCGGCCACCACCACAATGCCAGCAGCGTGGACATCATCGACGGCGGTATGCAGGGTCGAATAATCGGTGGTGCTGCCCAGACTCAGGTTTATTACCTGCATGCCGTTATCCTTCGCCCAATAAATCCCTTCAACAACATCGCTGACATAGCCTGAACCCGAGGCACTCAGCACCTTAACCGCATACAGGCTGGCATCAGGGGCTACCCCGGTCACTGCGCCAGTGTTCTCACCCGTGTCTTTGAGGGCTGCTACAATCCCAGCTACATGGGTGCCGTGACCATTGTCATCATCCCAAGACGCTGCGGGGTCGACAGCATTATAACCACCGGTCACGATGAGGTCAGGGTGATCCACATCAATCCCCGTATCCAAAACAGCTACCTTGATCCCGGTGCCAGTGTTTGTATCCCACACAAGATCGGCATCGATCCGTTCGACCCCCCAAGCTGTTGCAGGCTCTTCTTTCTTGGGACCTGCCCAGGGTGGTGGCCCCTTAACAGCCTGCACTGTTCCATCTAATCCTACCTCCCGAACCCCTGGTATGTTCCAAAGGGCCTGTTCTGGCAGATTGCCGGGTAGCAAAACTACATAGCCAACAGCTGTCGGCAACTCTTTTATGATCACTGCACCAAGGGCCCCAAGGTGTTCTTGCGCCTTCTCATTAACGGCTTGGTCCTCAAGCAGCACTATATAGCGTCCCGGTTCGCCCTGTCCCGCATCTGCGCTGGCAAAACCTGGCCCGGCCATACCCAAAACCAAGGCCAAAACAACAGCACCAACAATTAGCCAACTCGCTTTTGCTCTCTTCATCCTCTATCACCCCCTTTCTTTTGACGATGGGCGACTTTCAAACTCGATTGTATACCTCGACTGAGAAAAGTCAAGACATTATCCTGAGAATTAGGAGAAGGCACCCGCAACTTGGATAGCCAGAAGTTCGGGGAAGTTTGTAACGCAGTCAACCAAGGCTAGCACATTGCTATCCCTGTCTCCCGTATGATATGAGCCAGACTGGGGATGCCATTGTTGCCAAAGAGCAGAAAGCAAGCGTTCAACAATTACTCAAATTGTTCAAACAGCCGCTGGATTCCGCCTTGTCACTAAAAGTCCTACCGAGGTAAAATGTAGAATAGCACCGTGGACAGTATTTCAAAGGGTACGAAAGGAAATAAACCCATGGCTGATTTCTTTCAACAATTTCTACTTCACCCAGCCGGTGACCAGGCAAAACTTAAGAAGATAAAAAGAGGTGTAAATGCACTAGCGGAAATTTATGAGAAATTAGGCATCGAGGCCAAGGTTGATGCTCATTTCTTTCCTTTTCTCCGCCCTATCTACCTCTTAGTTGCTGACACGAAGGAGAGTTTGTGGGTCATGTACACAAACGAGAATGCGGTAATAGGAGAAACACAGTGGTTTTATCTCGACCTCTCTGGGAACAATGATCAAGACGTGACTTTTCAAGACATAGCACGAATCGCAATGCGTGATATAGGCCTATCCAAGTGGAGTGGGATCCATTTTCCTCTGATGGCACTTGAGGAACAAGACGACGAAAAAATGCGTGAGGCGCTGGCGTCAGCGGGGAGAGCACTTTTTATGCAAGACTTACAGGAGCACGAGAGAACCATGCGACTGGTAAGAATTAACCCTATCTTTAGTGGCAGAAACTTCACTGTGGAGCCTGACCTATGCTTCGTACTAATGCCACTTTCGCAAGAGTTGCAGCCGGTGTTTGAGGATCACATAAAGCCTGTGACCGAGTCACTGGGGCTACGCTGTTTACGAGCCGATAGCATTTTTGATAATCGGGCAATTGTTGAGGACATCTGGGCCAGCATCAACAAAGCACGTATTGTAATTGCCGATTTCAGCGATAAGAACCCCAACGTATTCTATGAGACAGGAATCGCCCATACAGTCGGCAGGGAGGTGGTCATTATTACGCAGAATATTGAGGACGTACCCTTTGATCTAAGGCACCTCAGGCACATCCAGTATCAAGTCACACCTCGGGGTATGCGAGCTTTTGAGGAGCAGTTTAGAAACACGCTTATAACGATTCTCGGGCGGCCACCCACTTCAACTCAGTAGGATCCATGCTGCGCAGGGCTTTTCGTTAGGCCATGTATATTAAACATAATAGCGATCTGTGCAACTATAAATCGCTGCGATCTTCCTTCTTGTGTTAGCAGAATTGCTATCATATAATCAATACCCAGGGTTTAAGGCTTCTTCGGGAATCAGTCAATCACCACTAAATAGGACGACTGGATTCTGAGGTAATGAACCAGCCATCGGCATATAGAATCGAAGCTGGGGTCAGGAGGAACTGAAAATGGCTCCAACTCGCCATCTTTGGAGCGATTTTGACACAGCATTGCAGCCCAGTGCTGTCAATATAGACCGCATCCTCAAGCGATGTTTATTTAAAACAAGAGGTTTATTCCTTACCGACGCTATGTGGGAAGACAACATCGGTTTGCATGAGCTTCTAATAGCCCCGAAAGTCGGGCGCCTAGCGAAGGTGCGTTCTCCTGAAGAAAACGCGAATGCCTTAAGGCAGTTACTCATCGACCGAACATATGGTCCCCCTCCCCTCCGAGTATTCGCCCGTCCACAGGCATCAACCGACATCACACAGTTGCGCCACATTTGGTTTGCGAAGGACAGAAATCAAGTCGCCTTAAGTGTATCTCTAAGGGCCAAAGGAGTGTGGGGCGATTTCAAAAAGCTGCATATGGATCCGAACGTGTCACAGGAGCAATTGATAGCACGTTACCGCGACTTAATGGGAATTAAGCAACTTGACTACGCAACTGAAGTGTACTGCGAGTTAGCTAAGGAGGGTTGTGTCTTTTCGGGAAGTGTGACTAAGCCCTATCAATCTTATGTGGAGGCATATCTAAAGGAGTACGAAGAAAACAAATTTGAAGGACTGAAGTGCTACAAAGACATTGTCTTAGCCGTTAAGAGACGGCTGGAGCAACAAGGCTTTGTCGATAGGTCAGACCTCTATCGATTTATCATCTCTAGTTGGTGTGAAAAAAATGGTTATGATCCAGTAGCAACAGCAGAATTGCAACAAAAGGATATGCCGACCAAACTGCGGAGAGTCCTAATGTACCTAGCTGATACACCACATTATGAACAATATTGTCAAGGAATATCCGACTACCAAGATACTGAGAATGTGAGAAAGGGTAACTCACAGCAGAGTGCCGCAATCTACAACTCGCCGGGCTCCAAGAGATGGCTCACCCTAAATCTTAGGAAGGAACATGAATATGAAACGGGTGATATCCCTTCGTATGTCTTGCACAATCTCGGATGGGATTTCTTTATTAACCATCCAATCCGCGCGTCCAATGAGTTCAGGCGCTACATCGAACACGTAGTTGAATGTCATCCATCTCAAAGGAACGAAGAAGCCGAAAGACGATACTTTCAGTACCTTGAGGAAGAGGTAAGATACTATTTCGGCGAGACAGGTAAATTACGGGAAATGGAGAAAATACCCTGGAGACAGCGGGTCACCGTGTGGAGACTTATTGGGGTCTCACTCGTACCAGGTGCACTAGCTGGTGGAACTGTCTACTTTTCGATGCAATCCGGTCTGCCACCTGAAGCAACTGCCTTTCTTAGTGGCTTCGTCACATCTGCAGCATTAATAGTAAGTGTGCCAGTGGCGGGGCTTTATCGACCGCAATCTCAGCTGAGGATTTTCCTAGACTCGCTGAAGATGACCTGAGTTCAGATTGAACTCAGGTTGTTTACTAATGGGCGTTTCGTGCAGATATGCTTCATGTAGTTATTGACAGCACCAGCTGCGTACTTAATGATGCTTTTGATACAATACAACAGTGGGAGGTTACTGACCAATGAATTACGAGAATGTGACACTGTGTAAGCTGGCTCTCGCAAGCACCATGTACGATTCCCTTACTCCCTTTAATAAATCGCTTGCCCTTTTGAACCAGGATACGGGCTACAGTATCGATCTTTCCAACCACGCGCATCGTACTTTTCTCCTGAAATGGTTGAATGATTGGGGGTGCAGGCATCTTTCTAAGGATCAACATGAGGACGCATCGTCTAGTATCCTGAACTGGTACCAGGTAAACGGCGCTAGTTTGTTTCCAAATAACAGACCACTCTGGGACCTGGGGGATCATGAACTAGAAGTAGCGGCCAATGTATATGGTTCTCTTAAGGACAGCACAGGGGCTTGGCGTGATCACGGCGGGAGAAAATTGGAGGTTCATATCGGTGCAACCGCAGCTTCTAAGATCCTGTTTGCAATCAGGCCGAAAGCACTGATGCCCTGGGATGAAGCAATGCGGACTAGCTTCAAATGTGATGGCAGTCCCACATCGTATTCCAGGTACCTTAAGAAAATCAGAAACCTAACCTCCCACATCGGGGTCCTCTGCAGGAATAAAGGCTTCCAAATTGACGATCTGCCCAAAGAATTGGGGCGGCCAAATTCGACAGTTCTGGCACTTGTCAACGAGTATATCTGGGTTACGGAGACTAGAAAATGTGAACTGCCCTCGTCGCACACTCTAGCGCGATGGGCAGAGTTTGGTTGATACCGGAAACATAGAGACTAGTTAAAAGTCAATGACTAGCAAGGTGGGAAAATGGCGAGGATGCAAACATATTATGAAAGCTCTGGATAGCGTCGGTGGAGTGTATTCATCCCAAAATGCGTTCGCATGTAAGCTGCACACACGCTTATTTTGTTCAGTAGATAACAAACGTCCAATTTGTTCAATCGGGCACAAAAAGAGGCCGGGCATCCATATGATACCCGGCCTTTACGTTAGAGGCCCAGCGCCAGTTGCTTTGGGCGCCTGGCCTCAGCTTCTGCCCTAGCGCTGGCTTTCTCCGCCCTGCCCTTCTCCTCTCTTCCCTTTACCCTTTTGTGCCACAGCCACTCCTTTAGGTCCTTGAGCAGCCCCATTCGATAATGATCAAGCCTCTCCTTCCTGAGCTCATGCGGCACTTTATCTCCCATTACCCTGGTCAGTAGATACTGGTAGATCTCTACCCAGTCGGAGGCTAAAGGTTGAGATAGGGAGTCGTTGGAGACATAAGCGAGGGCCTCGGCGTCGGTGGCGATTCCTTCCTCACCCTTCATCAGTTGAGCCAGGCGCTGCATCTTTATCTCCCCCTTGAGCCAGTCGGGGAGGACGTCAGCCCAGCTCGGATCAACCACAATAATGGGGTCGGTAAGGGCGCCTACCAGGGCGTCGATCTGCTTGTCTATTCTGTTGTCCAGCTTTAATCACCCCCTTACTCGTGTTTTAGGGATTTAAATCCTTTAAATCCCCTAAAACGCTATCTTCATTTGTCTAGGCTTGTTGGCTTCCCGCTCCTCGATCTCTCTCCTATGCCGCTCCATATCCGCACTAGCCTCGGCGGTGAGGTCAACAATGCCCTCGGTATCGGCGCTCACCTTGCCATCCCTGAAGCTCCCGATCAGGGGCTCATACCACCTGGCCCGCCAGTAGTCATCCCGAATACACTGGCGTTGAGCCAGAAGCCTGAAGGGTTTGTCTCCTCGGCTTGCTGACCGGGCGACCATCGGTTCTCTGTATATGTCCTGGTCAAGGTGTAGATCCTCCGGCATCCTGTAGCTCTTGTTTGTGGTGTACAGGTAGCATTGGGCATCGAAATCCTTGGCCAGAGCCCACATTCCCCTATGCGAAACCTTGGGCAAAAGCGAGAGCAGGGCCTCGGCACTTTCCAGGAGATCCGCCTTGGCGCAGTGTTCGATGTCGCCGTAGACACCCCCTGTCTGCAGATCAATGGTGACCGCTCCTGGCTTTAGCTTGGGCATCTCCGATCACCTCCCTTCTATTCAATCTTTAGGCATAGTCCGGGGACCACTCTTGACAATTATCAGCTGCTACTTTATTTGTTTCTTCTTCGCCCACCACTCCTCAAGGCTGAGGATGTCGGTCAGAATATGAACATCCCCACAATCTATAGTTACTGCGGGGAACCCGCTCTTGTGCTCCTTTGTGGAGACGGGCACGCCCAGATGGAAAAGGGTATCTATTTTCAAATACACCCTTTCCTTTTCCCCTGTGGGCTCTTGCATTATGTCGTCTCGCTTCACACCATCACCCCCTTTCTTGGCATAGTTCGGGGATCCCTAGCTCGACCACGGTTGATCTACAGCCTAATCGCTGTCTGATACACCCAGGGATCTGTCCCTGTTGCCTCCACCTTCCCAGGGTTGATCCTTGAGAACATGGCACATGAGATGCAGTTCATGAAGGCGTTGTTATCTCCACCGTGGAAGCGTTCCACCACCTTGCGCCACCCTGGGCAAAAACGTCCCCCTACCTTAACTCGCTCCTCTTTAGCTCGGCACTCCAGGCGCAGGTATGCCACCTTCCCCTTGCCCCCCGGCGTCCAGTCGCCCTCCCGATAGGACTTTATCCCCTCAGATTGCCTCGGTCTATTTGGGCACGGATGGTAATCATACTTACTGAGGCGGATATGCCCGCAGTGGGGGCATGGATACACCTCCCGCTCCTCAACCTCGCCCTCCCCACACTCAGCGCAAGCGTGCTCGGTTATCAGCTCCAGCTTTCCTTCGTCGCACGAAGGGCATACCTCGGGGATCTCCCCACCCAGTTGGGACAGGGTAGCGCCGTACCCGCACTCAGGGCAGCCATAGGCGGGTTCGGTTGGGGGGTCAAGTGTGCGGCAGACAGGGCATACTCGCCGCCGCTCGCTGTCAAGGCTGGTCTGCTTCGGCTCATCTCGCCAATACACAGGCTCACCCCCTTTCTATTCAGTTTTTGGGCATATTATTCCCATCACTCGCCCTTTATTTAGCTCTTAAGGGCGAAGTTTATGGCCTCTTTAACTACATCCGTCCAGCAATCAAGCCCCCACTCCACCCCCTTCTTTACCTGCTCAAGGACTTCATCGGTGATTGCTTCTTGGGGTATCCCCATCTCTTCAGCGCAACTGATGAAATCATCCTTGGTCAAGGTGAACACTACCTCCGACATTCAATCACCTCCTCTCTACATACTCTTAATTTTGTTCTTCTTTCCATTCAGTCCTTCAAAGAAGGACGAGGGGGTTGGTTCGACCTCACCCCCTCGTTACTAAGGGCAGCACAACGGGGGGCCGGCGCCTGGCCCGCTACTTCCCTTCTCCCCGATAAATCTCTCAACGATATATAGGGGATACCTGGTAGCCAACACCGCTGATTGCCATTCCTCGCCACAAAGAGAGGGGTTATCCCCCACACATAGGGGGACAACCCCTCTAAAAAAGCAAAAAAGCGGGGTGACCCCCGCTCTTTTGCGTGGCTTCTCTTTTGGGCTAAACGCTCGCTAGGCTTCGACTGCTACAGGCTCTTTGGTCTTGCGTTTACGCTTGGGCTTGGGCTTAACCTCTTTTTGGGCTTCGCCTTCCGCTTGCGCCTCGGCTTCCTTCGCTACCGCTTCCGCTTCAGCTACCGCCTTTGGTGTTGTCGGCATCACAACAGGCATCACCACAAGGCGATAACCGTCAACGGTAAACAGGATTGGCGCTTGTGTGGCGTTTACCTTCACTTGCGCCATGCCACCCAAAGCCTTTAGCGCTTGGGCAAGGTATCTGGCATCCACCGCTGTTTCCGCTTCCCCTTCAACATCCGCTTCGATTTGGGCAACACCCTTATCATCCTTGACCGATAGCGCCATCATCCCGTCTTTTGCAGCCAAGATGATTGTCGTTCCCTTATCCAGTGATAGTGCACCCAAACTTGCCACCGCCCTCAGCATCTCCCTGGTGTCAAAGTGTGCTTCCGCCATAAACTCTGTGGGGATGAGCTTCTCATAATCGGGATAGCTCCCGTTATGGCAAACCCACTTATAGCGGATAAGCTCGGTGTCTATCACCAGGTATCTATGGCTGAAACCGCCCTCGTTATCCTCTTTTTCGGTGAAGCCTAACCTGACCCTTTTCGCCTTCTTGAGCGCCGATACCAAACCCCTTAACTCCTCAGCGGGGATAAGGGCTTCCCCTTCCCCATCCTCAAAGTCAAGGGTTACATCGGCAAGGCGAAAGGCATCGGTGCTGGTCAAGGTTAGCTTCCCCTCTTTTTGGGCAAATCGGATACATTGTAAAACTGGGCGCTCATCCTTTTTGCCCGCTGCAAAGGGGATAACCCTTGACAGGGCTTCAGCCAGCTCTATCCCGCCGAGGTTAGGGTTTACCGAGGCATTTGGGGATACTCGAAGTTCGCAGTAGTCGGCGGCTGCCATCTTATCGGTAACCCAGGCTCTATCCTCCAGGCAGCTTGTGTTGCTTCCGCAAACCACCTTTAAGCCTTTTTCGGTAGCCTGCACCCCGCTAGCACTACCGTTAGGGGTTATCTTGACCATATTGCTTCCCCCTAAAGCTCGTAGGTAGTTCAAAAAGCCCTTGCTTCCCAAGGTTATGCCTATCACCTCAACCTTGGCAGCTTGCGCCCTTGAAAGGGCGCTCACAAGCCTTTCTCTGTGGCAAACAAAGCCTTCACCTGAGCGCTTGCCCTCAATATTAAGTTGTTCCACTATCCCCCCTTTCGGCTTTCGGGAATGGTGGGCAATTCCATCCCCCTGCCTTATAGTGGCTCGCCTAACGCTGCAACCCGCTAGCCGTTAGGCGCTCCTACTATACAATGAATTTGGGGGGCAAAAAGGTAACATCTAAAGTAACCTCTTTTGCGCTTTTCGACGCCAACGCCCCAGATACATCTTATCCTTGGCGTCAAGCGCTATCCCACCAACCCTTTTGTGGGCGATCCCCACCAGCCTCTTTGGGCAACCCATAAGCCAAACCCTGGCGTCAACCCAGGCTTCCAGGTCTATGGCGCAATCATCGGCGATGGTGTCTATCAACTCTATGGTATCGCCTTCGCCATCGTCTATCACGGCATTGAGGCTTATTATCTTCCCATTGCGCTTCTCGGAATGCCAATGCTCCATCACCACATAGCTGGCAACCCGCAACATCGCCCACTCGGTAAAGGGCTTGTGCCCATTGCTTTGGGCAACCTCGGCTAGCCTCACCATGATATTGTGCTTCAAATCTTCCCTGTCCTGAAACCTGGCCTTGTATTGAAACCTATCGGCGACTTCGCTATACTTTCCCCAGTCTAGCATCGGACTTGCTCCTTTCTGGGCAAGGCTAGGCTTCCCCAGCTAGCTGATACCTGGCTGGGGCTTTTTATGCCTTGCCTCAAAAGGGCAAGCGCCTATGGTTTATGGCTGTATTCAATTGTTAAGGTGCTTTGATTTGCCAGCTTCAGGATTGCACAAAATGTCCTTTAGTTCATTAACAGAATGAACCTATATTTACGTGACTTCAGTTGAAACTGCTCTTTTTGAATGAAAAGATGGAAGACTCCAGCCAATATAGAGCCTTGAAGGAGTCTCTAAAGAGAAGAGTGGCAGTCTACTCTGCTGGGCGCAGAAAACCGTAGGGCCCACCCGTTTGACCAATTGCACCTGAAACGCTTTGAGGGGCCAGTTTTTGTATGGAGGCGGAAGAGGCGATTTGTAGAGCAAGGGGTTTTCATCATGGAGAAGCACTCAGTCTGCGCTAGGTGAAGCTAAAAGGCATGCATTAAGTGCGTTTTACGCCATTTCTTGCCATGTCCCTGATGCGCTTCTCAGGAAGTCTTTTCGCCGAAGGTCGAAAGCCCCAGCGCTGCCTGAGCCGTGACGACATTCGCAGTTCCGACCTAATAGATTCGAGCTCACAGCGATCGAGCTCGCCAGCCCACCCAGGTTCAAGTAGATTCGTCTTGTAGAATGCTAGGAGTTGGGGATCGTCCTTGTAGCGCTCATCAAGCGTCGTCATTGCCTTATTTGAGCTCCATCGCCTAGCCAAGGTGTTGTTATTGTCCATAGCGACCTCGCCCTATCGAGACCACACGGCCTTGTGGTTCGCCGTAGAGAGTAAAGAGGGGGTTTGACCAAGCAGCATCAAGAGCTTCCCGCCCTGTTCTTGTGAGGCGGAAATACTTTCGAGGCGGCCCAGGCGGGTAGTGGTCCTGAAAGGCTGAGGGCTCCTCTCTACCGGTGAATTCCACCCAGCCTAATCGCACGAGGTTGGAGAAATAGACGACGAAAGAGTGATAGCGGCACCCTCGGGTCTTATAGGGAATGCGAGCCAGGTATTTTTCAGTAAGCCTCTCGATCTCCTCGGGGCGAATGGCACGCTTTTCACGTCGCGCCCGTCGCTCTTCCTCCCTGGTAGCCCTCTCCGTAGCATTCTCCCGCAGAAGGGCCATCTTATAGTGGTAGAAGATATCTGCTTGGGGAGCGCCAATATCGGGGTCTATCCTGGGGGAGCCATTTGGCCCATTTCCCATGAGGAACTCCCTGATAAACCAGCCGCAGCCGAAGGGCCGTAGAAATCCACCCCTTGTCGGTCTCAGCGGTTCAACCACTATCCATCTCCTCGGTCAGTACTTTCACTCCATAGCTTCTCGTACCACTGCTTCAGCTCTTCCCCAGCAACCTTGCGATACCTCGCCGTGGTGTTAAAGCTGGCGTGCCCAAGGTGCTCTTGCAGCAGTCTTAACCCATCGCCCGAGTCATCTATCTTGACTGCGTGGATAGCGAAGGCATCCCTCAGCCTATGAGGACTAACACCACACACCCTGCCTGTCTCTGAATTTACGATATGGGGCAGCCCAGCCTTATCGGCGCAATCCCTGAGGATCTGCCAGGCACGGTGACGATTGATGCCGAAGATAAGGAGGTTACCGTTCCGAGCCAGCGGCCCGCCGCGGATGACGTATTCTCTCAGGATGTCCAGAGTGTCACTATCAACGGGAAGGGATCTCATTCGGTGGCGTTCTTGCTCTTCTCTTACCACCTGCTCTACCTTTGCGCCACAGCCAGGGCAAAAGGCGTGTGTCTTTCCGAGCCGAGCACCACAGTAGGGACATACAAGTTTGACACGGCGCTTCAGGTGCTGGATACTTACCGTTCCCGAATCGAAGTCAATATCCTTCACCGTCAGCCCAAGAGCCTCCGAAATGCGGCAGCCCAGATGGAAGAGAAGCCTGATGAGCAGGCGGTCCCTGAGATTGGTGGCTGCTTTCTCCAGTAGTTCTACCTCTTCGAGCTCAAGATATGCCTTCATCGCACCTTCGTTATTGCCTGCCCAGCCCAGCACACATCCTTTCTCCTCTAAGTTGAGCATCTGTTTGCGCCCGTGACATTCGATGGATGGACGCTGACGCTACGCTTTATCTCCAAACACGTCCTCGCCACAATCAGTTTGTTGAGCTCCTGGTTGAGGCTGCTGAGTTCCCCAGTGCTTCTTAGCAATGAGCCTAGCCAGCAGACGTAGCGCCTCACGGCGCAGCTCCGCTTCGAGCCTTTCATTTCCCACATCTTGTGGTTTGGAGCCCATGCCACTGATCCCCATTCTCTTATTATAACAAACACGAATATACATTTAAGTTGGTTCACTCCCTATTGACAAGGCACATAAAGTGTTCCACAATGGTAACTGCTGCCTGAGCTGCACATCAAATAAATGTCAAGGGGGTGGGAAACATGCCGAACAAGATTCCAATTGCACAAATGGAGAAATGGCTGAAATCCTATGAGGAAGGCAAATCCGAAGCCTCCATAGCTAAAGCTGCCCACCGTGATGTGAGGACGGTCAAGCGGGGCATCGAGCAAGCTCGCCGGCAACGGGATGTTCAGAGTGCCAGATCGGAGCTCTTAAAGGAGGCGGTACGGAGCCACCAGGCTGACCTCTATGCTGTCATCGACAACATAGAATCTGCCCTCAGGGTGCCGGAGCCTAAACTGGCAGTGCCTTTGCGAAGGCCCAGCCCTGCTGAGCCATTAAGAGTGTCCGGGGCAGCGGTATGGTTCGATATCAACGGCCAGCCAATTGTGAGTCTAGCCAACGAGGAGACACCGATGTGCTATCTCCTCAAGGAGCATCTGAGGGGTG
>Ga0307430_1001611_pt1 | contig 16226 bp, 14 predicted proteins | sample SalMarWE160130MG_FD_202159 | JGI IMG/M metagenome (GOLD analysis project Ga0307430, IMG submission 202159) | Salt marsh sediment microbial communities from the Plum Island Ecosystem LTER, Massachusetts, United States - WE1603-130 | ecosystem: Environmental > Aquatic > Marine > Intertidal zone >... | reverse complement strand
TCGTCTCCTCTTTTTATTTAAAATAAACACTTATATAGAAATTGCAAGCCTTTTAGGGAATTTACCTTTACTCTTTATCCTTTTTGATATGATGAGTTTTGGCACAGCCTCTAATGACTGGTGACTCGTGACTATTTTTGAACCTTAAAGGTTCAAAAATTACCATTGACTTAAAAGTGATAATTCATTATATTTACATATAAATTTGACCTAAGGGGGTAGCAATGAAAAAAAGAATTGCTGTATTTTTAATAGTTCTTGCTTTTGTCGTGGGTGTTGCGCTCGGGAATTTTCTTTCTCCATATCTTTCAGTAGTCGGTGAATCCTACGAACAGGTAAGTGAAGCAATTACAATCGTATCTCTTAAAGAAAATATGAAAACCATAGAAAAAGCAGTAAAGAAATTCTCCTGGGAAAACGGACATTATCCAAAAAATAGTTCCGTTTCATGGCTAAAAAAAGAAGTAGGAATGGATTTCGAAAATCCAATTACTTACAAAATAGGAGAAGGCAAAGCATACATGTCAGGAGCAGCCAGCAAACCTGGAATTGTAGGATTCGAAAGTGATTCGACAGGTAAATTTTGCAGGATAACCGGGTATGGGATTGAAGATGCAATTGAACTTTCTTTAAAGCCTAAAACTTTAGAAAAGTCCAAAACCGAAGGAGCAAAAGAGGAAAAATCCGCGTCAGGAAAAATCGGAACTTCAGAAAAGAGCATAGAAGAATCAAGTTGGAACATATTCGGAGCTAACACAAAAATTGCAGAAAGAAACAATGATAAATGGAAGTTTTTCTGGGAATTTACAGTTTATAATCAAGAAAAAGAATCCATTATGCTTATGGCTACAGTAGAATTTTTAAACAAAGAAGGAACCATAATCGCAGATAAAATCTTGCAAAATTTGAATATTCCGGGAGAGGCATCTAAAACTTTTAATGGTTATACGCTTATTAACGCAGATATAGCCGATAGAGTTCAGGAAATAAATATAAAAGCAAAAAGAGAAAAATTCGTACAAGGAAAATAAGTCGGTTTTAGTTCTAAAACCGACCGAAGACCGTCGACGGTTGACCGAAGACAAAAAAGAAAAAACTCAAGAAAATCTGTGTAAATCTGTCTGCCCTGTAGGGAGGAATGACCGTACCAGGGTGTTAATCCGTGGCTAATTATTTGGTGAGGTGGAGTTGGGAAAAACAAAATAATATATCCTTTTTTCTCTGTGCCTCTGTGGCTCCGTGTGAGAATTTTTTTTACTCGAGTTTAAATTCAACCCAAAAAGCATACCAAACTGCAACCGGTTTATCTCTCTGCTGTGCAGGTGAAAACTTTATTTTCCAGGCGTTTTCAACCGCAATCTTATCCAAAGTAGGATGAAGAGACCCCGTAAGCACTACATTTCTAACATTTCCTTCCTTGTCTATAAAGAGTTGCAGATAAACTTTACCACTAACACCAACCGTCCTCATAGATTTCGGATATTCGAATTTTACCTTATCGAGATTCAGCGGCTTAGGTTTGACGTCATGTGGAATAAAAATAGGTGTTCCGAATTTAACATCGGCATCTTTATCGTTATTAAATAGAACGTCTTTTGTAACACGATCCCTATCTTCAACTTCTTCCTCTTCCTCATATTCTTCTTCGCTAATTATTTCTTCCACATCACCCTTAGGTATCTCAGTTATGTTTTCGAATTCCTCAGGTTCATACGGATAAAAACGAACTGTGTCCTCTTCAGGTTCTTCTGTTTCTACTTTTATTTCCACTTTTGGACTATATATAAATCCAAGGATAAGAACAATCAAAACTATGAGTAAACAAATCCTGATACGCAGCCTGAACACATCTTTGAAACTATATTTTTCCCTGTCCATACACACCTCCTCTAAAAACTTTTATATATTAACATTATAAGCCAAATCGAGCTTCATGTCAACATAAAAATTTCTCCTGTATATTTAGATACAGATCAAAAAAATAGTTCCCATCAAAATATAAATTAAATATCAAAAATTAAAAAGCAAAATGACAAATAAAAATGCAAAATTATTTTAAACTAAAAAAAGAAAATAGAATAACTAATAAAAGTATTTGTGCTATTTGTGGAATTTGTTGTTAATATTATTGTTAGGGTGTTAGGAAGTTGGGTGGTTAAAACAGAAAATAAAAAATTGGGTATGGTGGGGTTTAGTGTTTTTAGTATGTTTCGTGGTTAAAATAAATAAGTTTTTCTTTGTGTCTTTGTGTGAGATTAATTTGGAGCTGTGGGGTGTTTTAAACAACAGAAATATATTTTTTTGTTTTTTTATCAGTGTTTATCCGTGTTAATCTGTGGCTAATTATTTGGGGTTTTTGGTTGAGAAAAAGCAAGTATAAATCTTGTGTTAATCTTGTGAAATCTGTGGTTAAGCAAGTTATTATTCCTTAATTCCCATTACATAAAAATAATCATTGACAAAATAATCAATATTTTTAAAACCCGATTTGCTAAACATTTCTATAAAAATATCTTTTTCAGGGAGTAGATGCTCGGCGACCTGATTGCCTATATCTTTATGCATTTGATTTATTTCCTCAGGAGTCATTGAGTGCCCTATGATTAACTTTCCCCCCGACCTAAGTACCCGATAACATTCCGAAATGGTTTTCTCCTTATCCGTAAAGTGCGGAAAAGAATTAAAAATTATAACGGCATCGAATTTATCTTTATCGAAAGGAATATTTTCACCTCCTCCCCTTAGCACCATTTCATCAGGATAAGTTTCTTTTAATCCCTTAATCATCGCAAAAGCCTTATCGATATAGACAACCCTGGCACCCGGAATATTATCACGGAAATAATCACGTAATACTCCTTTACCACAAGCTAAATCCAGAATACGATTAGAATCCCTACCGATTAACTCTTTAACGAATATCCCGGCAACTATCTTTGATTCCGCTGAGACTTCCCAATTCTCCGCCCACCCCTCAAAACAATCAATATCCACTTCTCCCCCTTAAAGCCAAAGAAATTATGAATATAAGGGAAGAAATAATTATTATTGTAGCTCCTGCCGGAATTCCAAATATATAAGAAAAGAAAAGACCCGAAAGGCATGAAACAATACCGAAAAGAATCGAAAGAAGGTACATTTTAGAAAGATTGTGCGTTAGAATTCTTGCAGCTGAAGGAGGATTTATCAGAAGACTAAAAATCAACATTCCGCCGATTGTATTTAAATTAAGACAAATAACAAACCCGGATAGGAAAAGAAGGCTAAAGAAAATAAATTTTTCGGGTATCCCGCATGATGTCGCAACTTCTCTATTATAAAAAACTGCTTTTATTTCTTTCCCTAAAAAAACTACGAAAAGAATTACAAAAAAAGTTATTCCGGCATTAAAATATATATTTCTCCTTGAAAGAGTAAGAATACTTCCCCAGATAAGGTTAAAAGCTTCTGTCTTAGGTCCCTTTATCAAACCGAGTCCGAGAAACGCAACTCCGAGTACAAGAGAAAAAATAATCCCGATAATTACGTTTGCCTCAAGCCCGGATTTCTCAGCAATTGGACCAATTAAAACTGAAGCAAGCAGAGAAAATACTATTGCCATCATAACAGGATCAATCCCCAAAAGAAGCCCAATGACAGATCCGGCAAAAGCGGCGTGTGAGATAGCAACTCCAACAAAAGGAATCCGAAGAAGAACCACCCAAACTCCTACAATACCAAGACCCACTCCCGCAAGAATAGAACCGATTAACGCGTTTTGAAAATAATTATAACTTAAAATTTCCAACATATTTTTTTAAATTTTCTTCGTCAACACCATAAAGCTCCGCCAAATCTTTAGGGTCAAAATCACGGGACGAAAAATCACCGAATATTTTTCCGTCCTTAAGCGCTACCACCCTATTAATCCCTTCAGGCAGGTATCGCAGGAGATGCGTTACGAAAACGATTGTCAATTTATGTTTTTTGTAAATACCGGAAATCAAACTATTGATTTCCATCTGTGATGCAGGGTCTAAATTCATCAAAATTTCATCCAATAAAAGAATCTCTACTTCTCTTGCCAGTTCTCTCGCTATCGATACTTTTCTCTGTTCCCCACCCGAAAGAAAACCCGCCGGTCTATTCTCTAAATCCATAATTCCGACCTCACTCATAGCTTTTTTGACGGACGCAAAATCTCCACCGTCGAGTTTTCTGAAAAAGCCTTTAACTCCTATTCTTCCTACACAAACAACGTCCCGAACGGAAAGTGGAACATTCTTTGATATAAACTCATTCTGAAAAATAAAGCCGATCTTCTTTCTTACAGAAAGCCCCCTTTTAAACGAGTCCAGGTCAAAAACTTTGACTTTTCCTTTATCCGGAACAATAAGTCCGTTAATGGTTTTAAGCAGAGTTGTCTTGCCCGCTCCATTGGGACCTATTATCGCGACAAAATCTTGCTTTTTTATATCAAGGGAAACTTCAGATAAAACTTCTTTCCCGCTAAAAGATTTACTAACTTTTTCTATCTTTATCACTTAAGGTTTCCAATAAGATATCCATATTATTTAAAAGAGTTTTTTTATACCCCTGTTCACCGGGAAAATTCGAAAGAACTATATACCCACTTTTTAACTCATCCGCTATTGTTTTACCAACCTTTTGACCACTCTGAAAATTACCCACAACTAACTGCACATTCTTTTCCTTACCAATCCTGACCACCTCCGAGATTTCTCTAAGAGAGATATCATCTCCCGGAGAAAAAACGTCAATTACTTCTAAACCAAGAAATTCAAGAAAATCTTTCTGATGTTTATTACAAATAACCTTGAGCCCTTTCATTGATTTCTTTTTAACTGAAATCATATCGGAAAGAGAATCTATACCCATCTTAAGTTTCACATACTTTTTGTCTATTTCTTCGATGCTGATACTATCAGAATCGAATTCTTCTTTCAAAACATTACAAATCTCCAAAGCCCCTTCAAGATATACATCAGGAATCATCCAATTCCCGTCGGTCTTCAAATCTACTATCTTCATATCCAGTCCTAATTCCCCTACCTTACAAAACCAGGATTCGTAACCGTGGTATATAATCAAGTCGGATAAGAAAATTAAATTTGCTTCAACCGGAGAAAGGTCAAAGTGCCCGGGACAAACTCCACCGGGTACAATGTTAACTACTTTAGCCTCATCGGGAGCAATAGCCTCAACAACGGAAGATATATCGCTTGTCGACGTGACTATTCCCAAACTTAAAAGCAGAACAAGAAGAATCATTTTTTAAGAGCCACTCCAATTTTAAAAGCTCTACCGGGCATATTATACAGTCCCACCGCGTTAGGAATTTCCACATATCGAGAGTACTTCTCATCAAAGATGTTATCAACACCTAAGGATAAAGAAATATAATCCTTGGGTTTGAAATTTAAACGGAAATCAAAGACATAATAAGATGGAATCTCATCCAGATGATTATCCGCCGCGAAATAATCGGTCAAATATCTTCCGCTTAAACGCCCCTCCAGAATCTCCCTGTCGAACGTAATGCTCCCGCTCAACTTTTGACCCGGAACACCCTGCGTTCTTTCCTCTCTATCAATATAGGAATAAAAGACTTTAAACTTCAACCAATCTACAGGGTAAATACCTATAGAGGTTTCCAGACCCTTTTCAACCAGCGAATCGATATTTTCAAATTGACTACTCGAAGGAGAAAATCTGATGAAATTATTTGTATGCATTCGGTAAAGAGAAACATCCAAATCCGCAATACTCGATAATTTTTGTCTTAAACCGATTTCGTAATCCCAGAGCTCTTCAGGTTCCAAAGATTCATTGGAAGGCAGGAAAAGATAAAGATCACTAAATGAAGGAAGCCTGAAACCTTTACCAATTCTACCTCTAAGCCTCGTATCATTGTATTTAAAAACAATTCCTCCGTCATAGGAAAAAACTCCTTCAGACTCTCCTATATACGTATATCTTATACCCCCTGAGAGATTGACAAACGAAGTTTTCTGCTCTATATGAAAGAACCCCTCATATACTTTCCTGTCCCACTCACCATGAGAAATCCGGTTCCCATATTGCTTATAGAATTCAACGCCGCCCTGAGTTTTATTCCCTTTTAAAATCGAAAACCTTACCGAAGAACTCAAACCATCCGTTCTATCCCTTGACTCCCATCCATCTGAAAATTCATGGTGACCATAAGTCCTGAAGAGTTTAGTCCGGAAATCGATGTTATTCATTTCCCCATAGACCGAAACATCAAAAGCGCCTCTCTGGTAATTCTGAAAACCACGAGGAGTAGAAGTATCCTCGACGGCAGCAGGGTTTTGCTTATACGCGTTCACATATTTGGCGTAATTTTCAACCTTCCAATATTCATTAATATTGTATACCAAATTACCCTGATAAGCTTCAGTGCTGGAAACCGAGTTCTCCAGATGTCCGTCGGAAGAATTCTTTTGTGCCGTCCCGAGAAAATTTAACTTTGAAAAAGATTCTTCAAAAGAACCCGTTATATTACGAGTATTGAAACTTCCATAATCGCCTTCAAAATTCAACTTACTCTCACCTGAAGGCTGCATTGTTAAAATATTCACTACTCCTCCCATAGCTCCGGAACCGTACAGGGAAGAAAGGGGACCTTTTACAACCTCTATTCTTTTCACATTATGAAGAGGAAATGTATGAGTCACGGCACAACCGTATATGGACATTTTTTCAGGTCTTCCGTCAACTAGAAAACTAAGTCTCCTGCCATTATTACCGATTCCCCTTATAACAACATCAGCCCTTCCAAAATTCCCCGTCTTCATAATCTCCACACCGGGAATATCCGAAAGCAAATCGGGAGCTACATAAGAATTCACAAATTCTATATCCTTTTCAGTAATAACAGAAACGGATGAAGAAAGGTCGGAAATATCATCCTTGTATCTACTGGCAGTAACCACCACCCCCTCGGAAATATACATTCTCGTACTTAAAGTATCCAGAAACGACTCCGAAGAATCTACAGCAGAAGCAAAAAACAACAAAAATAAAAACATAAATATCCCCCTTTGGATTTGTGTTACTTTTTTTAAAAAGATAGCACGAAAATATTTTTTGTCAAGAGGGCAACCCCACCCCCCTTTTTTAACCACAGAGGACACAGAGGAACACAGAGAAAAAACTATATTTGCAATTTAAAACCCACCTCACCAGACCAAATTAATCTCACACAAAGACATGGAGAACATAGAGGAAACAAACACTGTTTTTCGCAACACCACACCACCAAATTTTTTCACATGTGGAACCTGTAAGGAAAATTTCTTTCTATGCTTTTTAAAGTGGCACTCGAGCGTGTTGCCAAAATGACTTTTATCATCCTATTTATTCTCAACTTTTACACTACTATAATAAACTTCCGATTCGTCTATTTGACTTACTTTTCCTTCAATCGTAAAGGAATCATCGAGTCTTATATCTTCGGAAGAACTGCCAATCATAATTTTAACTTCTCCAGGTTCCACAATCTTTTTCATTTCCACGTTATAAAACCCAAGTAGATTTACAGGCATCTTTATATTAATTTTTGCTTCTTCCCCACTTCTGAGATATATTCTCTTAAATCCGGTCAATTTCTTTACCGGAGGAGCAACACTGGCAACAACATCCTTAATATACAACTGAAAAACTTCACTTCCAGCCATTTTTCCGGTATTCTTAATAGAAAAACTTATCTCTAAAGAATCGTTTGCTTTTACTTTTTTGTTTTCTATTTTTAATCTTGAATATTTGAACTCAGTATAACTTAAGCCATGCCCAAACGGATATAAAGGAGTAATAGGCAAATCAAAATACCGGGAAGTATATAGATTTTCTATGGAAGCCGGTCTACCGGTATTTTTATGATAATAAAAACAGGGAATCTGACCCACACTACGGGGTACGGTCACAGCCAGTTTGCCTCCGGGATTATATACCCCAAACAATACATCGGCAATAGCATTTCCCGATTGAATTCCCAAAAACCAGGCTTCCAGAACAGCAGAAACATTTCCATCAAGCCATGGGATTGCAAGGGGTCTTCCATTCATAAGCACAACCACTACTTTCGTACCCGTACCCACGATACTCTTCGCAAGTTTCTTCTGAACACCGGGAAGATCGATTCGTGAGCGGCTTCTCGCCTCTCCGCTCATATCAGCCGATTCTCCTAAAACAAGTACAACCACATCTGCCTCGGCAGCGACAGAAACAGCTTCTTCGAATCCGCTTTTATCATTGCTATCGACCTCACACCCCTTGGAATAAAGAACCTTTGTCCCCTCAGGTACCGTATTCTTTATTCCTTCCAGTACTGTTACAACATCCTTTTCTTCACCAAAAGCTTTCCAGGAACCAAGAGGCGAACGCGCATCGTTTGCTAAAGGTCCGATGACAGCAATTTTTTCCAAATCTTTCTTTAACGGAAGAACATCGTTTTCATTTTTCAATAAAACAATTGATTTACAAGCCATTTCTCTGGTTATCTTTATATGTTCTTCCTTTAAAATCTCCGCTTTCTCAACTTCAACTTTACAATATTTATACGGATCATCAAAGAGGCCAAGTTTATATTTAGCCTCAAGTATTCTTCTGACTGCCCTATCCACTAATTCTTCCGATATCTCACCTTTTTTGACATATTTCAAAATATCTTCACCGAATATCCCACTCGTCATATCCATATCCACCCCGGCAGATAACGCCTTCTTACCCGCGTCCACCTTATCTTTTGCTATCCCATGATTTATAAGTTCTCCAATTGAATTCCAATCACTCACAACAAAACCATCAAAACCCCATTTTTCTCTAAGTACATTAGTTAGAAGCACTTTATTTGCAGTCATAGGTTCACCACTAATATCATTAAAACCACTCATAACCGATCCTGCCTCAGCCTTTACCGCAGCAAGAAAAGGTTGTAAATAAACCTCATTAAGTGTGCGAAGTGAAACTTCCGCACTATTGTAATCTCTTCCACCCTGAGCTGCTCCATAAGCGACATAATGTTTAGGACATGCAATAATGGTATTTGCAAAACTTAAATCATCACCCTGATAGCCTTCAACCTGAGCCTTTGCCATAACTGCACCCAGATAAGGATCCTCTCCCGCCCCTTCCACTATTCGCCCCCATCTTGGGTCAAGCGCAATGTCAACCATGGGAGCAAAAGTCCAGTGTATTCCCGAAGCGCTTGCCTCTAGAGCGGCAATCCTTGCCGCTTCCTGTACTGCCTCCGGTTCAAAACTGCACGCAGATGCAAGAGGAACCGGAAAAATAGTTTTAAACCCGTGAACAACATCAAGACCAAAAATTAAAGGTATTCCGAGACGTGATTCCTCCACAGCTACCTTCTGGAGTTTCCCAAGAAAATCCGCACCCAAAACGTGCAAGAAAGAACCAACCTTACCCTTTCTTACCATCTCCCTTTTCTCCTCATCTATTTTGGTGTTGAAGCCCCTACTGCCACCACCCGCATATTGAGCTAACTGCCCCAATTTTTCTTCCAGCGTCATTTTTGCTATTAAAGAATCTATAAACTCATCCATAGGGGGCTTAAGCAAACTTAATTCTTTTTCTGATTTTGCCTGTAATATCAAGGACAAACTTAAAATCAACAGAAGAAAAAACCTGTTGAAAATTTTCAATTTTCTCATTTTTCAACCCTCCTTCCGTAAAGATATTAATTAAAGAAAATTTATATTTTTCGAATAAAACATTGAAGTTTATCTTCATCTTGATTAAATTCATTATAGTGAAATTCAAGAAGAATTCAAGTAGAAAAAACCACTCCCCTGCCACACCAACTTATTAGCCACGGATTGGCACGGATACACACGGATAAAAAAAGAAAAATATTTTTGTTGTTTAAAAACTACCCTACCACACCAATATTATTTCACACAGAGGCACTGAGACACAGAGAAAAAAATAAATTTTGTTTTTAACTAAATCCCAAAACCTAAAAACCAATACTCACACAAAGGCACTGAGACACAAAGTTTATTTTTTGTTTTTTCTATACCCTAAATCCTATACCCTATATATCCAACGCCTCCTCATTGACCCATAGACCGTGGATATTGCAGTAGGAAAAAGCATACAACGTGCCGGACTTTCCAGTTTTAAAAGATAGAGTCGCACTGGGCTCTGTATAAACCGTGCTTGAATCCGGACCCTCAATGGAAGCACCATGCGCGGCAAAATCACATTTACTCACCATGTACGGAAATTTACTTCCTTCAGGTTGGAAATATACTTCAATCCATGCAATATGATGCTCGGTTTTGTTAGGATGAGGAATTTCTTTACCAACCGAAACTTTAACTTTAACGCTTTCACCTTTTCCTAAAACTTCAATCACAGGAACATGTTTCTCCGACTTCCAATCCGCTCTTTGCAGCAACTCATCAAATTTTTTCATATTTGCCTCCTACAGCCATTTATTTAACTTCATTTTTGTAATCATTGTAAATTTATAACCATTCCAAATCATTATATGAGATTTATTTGTTTTGTCAAGATGTCGTTTTTCCCTAAATCTAAAAAGAAACCACAAGATTACACAGATTAACACAAGAATAAAAATATCAGTGTAAATCCGTGTTCATCCGTGGCTATTCTATAGTTAGAATGTTAGGAGGTTGGGAAGTTAGGGGGTTAAAACAACGAATAAGAATCCTGTTTAATCTGCGTCCAATTATTTTGTTGTGGTGGTGCTCCTTACCATCTTGACATATATCATCAAGTCAGTATGATAAATTTGAAAAATTGGATATTAATAAAAAAATTACTCCCGAAATAAAGCAAGTCTATTCAAAATTCAAAAAAGAAATTGAATTCAGGCTGAATTCATTTAAAAAGATCGGCGAAAACTCAAACGCGGAAGAATTATTTACGGAATTAGCATTCTGCATTTTAACTCCTCAATCAAAAGCAAAATTATGCTGGAAAGCGATTTTAAAAATGAAAGAAAGCGGTATCCTCTTTAACGGAACAAAGAAAGAGATAAGAGAAAAACTGCAAAAGGTTAGATTCAAAAATAAAAAAACAGAATATCTTTTTGAAGCCAGAAATAAATTTTTTAGGGATAACAATTCAATTTATGAAAATATAAAAAAACCAAAATCTCCCTTAGAATTAAGAGAATATCTGGTGAAAAACGTAAAAGGTATAGGGTGGAAAGAAGCGAGCCATTTCTTAAGGAATATTGGACTCGGCGCAGACATTGCTATACTTGATAGACATATTTTAAAAAATTTAATAAAACTCGGAATTATTGAAGAATATCCTAAAAATCTTTCAGAGAAAAAATACGAAGAGATAGAAGAAAAAATGAAAAAACTATCAAAAAATTTAGAGATACCGATGGATACTCTTGATCATGTTTTCTGGGCAAAAGAAACGGGTGAGGTATTCAAATAATAAGGAGGAATAAATGGGTGAATCATTAGAAGCTCTTGAACATATTATGAAGCAAATTTATACCGCGCAAAAGAACGAAATAACCGAATACCATATATACTCTAATATAGCAAAATCAGTAAAAGACAAAAGAAACAGAAAAACCCTGCTTGATATAGCAAACGAAGAACTCAGGCATTGTAATTTCTGGAAGACCATTACCAAGAAAGATATAAAACCATATCGCTGGAATATTTTTAAGTTCACTTTAATCGCGAAATTTTTAGGGTTCACTTTCGCGATAAAATTGATGGAAAAAGGAGAGGAGCAGGCTCAGGTTAATTACTCGGAAATCGCGGAATATGTTCCGGAAGCCGAACAAATCGCCGAGGATGAAGGAAGACATGAAAATGAATTGATTGACTTGCTTGATGAAGAAAAACTCAATTATGTAGGTTCGATTGTATTGGGTTTAAACGATGCTCTTGTAGAATTAACAGGTACTCTTGCGGGTTTAACCTTCGCACTTCAAAATACAAGACTCATAGCAGCAGTTGGAATCATAACAGGGATTGCCGCTTCTCTTTCTATGGGCGCTTCCGAATATCTCTCGACAAAAACCGAAGGAGATACTGAAACAGCACTCAAGTCTTCACTGTACACGGGAGCAGCATATATTTTTACGGTACTACTGCTGGTTTTGCCTTATTTCATTTTCGAAAACTATCTTCTATGCTTGATGATAACCCTCAGCGTCGGAGTATTAATTATATTCTTCTTCAACTACTATGTATCCATTGCAAAGGATTTCCCCTTCAGGAAACGTTTTCTCGAGATGACATTTTTAAGCCTTGGGGTCGCCGCTCTTTCTTTTGGAATAGGGGTAGTTATAAGAATAACTCTGGGGGTTGATATTTAAAAATTAGCCACGAAAGCACTAAGACACGAAGTCCACATCCCACAACCCCAAAAACTAATTTTACCACAGAGTACACAGAGAGAAACAAAAAACTCACAGAGAACACAGAGAAAAAAACTATATTTCCGTTGTTTAAAACCTCCCCACATCCTAATTTATTGAATCACAAAGATCGCAAGTTTTTTATCTGTCTTTACTATTTGACTATTTTTCAATTTAATTATTTAACTGTACGAAAGTACTGTACTCTATTGATTATAATTCGATATAGATTACTATTACCTGAGATAAAAATACGGGGGGACGAAATGATAAAAAAGATTTCTGGGATTATTATTTTATTAATAGCTTTAAATTTAGCCGCGCATGAAGGTATGGGCTTGGGAATTGCCGTCGGAGACCCTACCGGTATTACGGCAAAGTATTGGACAAGTAAAAATACAGCAATCTGCGGGGCAGTAGGCTGGTCTTTCAGGGGAGAAGGTTATCTTCACATAAACGGGGATTTCATCTATCATAATTCCAAATTGATTACCGTAGAAAAAGGAGAACTCCCACTGTATTTCGGATTGGGAGGAAGACTTGCTTTTAAGGATGAAACGGAAATCGGGATTCGGATACCAGTCGGAATTGTGTATCTTTTTCCTGACGCGCCTTTTGACGCATTCTTTGAACTTTCTCCTTACCTTAATCTTTATCCGAGAACAGATATGTTTTTATCAGCCAGTATAGGAGGGCGATTCTTCTTCGAATTATAAAAATAATCTAAAGTGAAAAACAACTCCCGGTTCTTTCTTTCCTACAAAGTCCTTTAGTTTTAAATTCCGAACAGCGATAACATATTTCATTAGGCAATTTATTTTCCTTGAAATAAAGCCTTATGTTTTCAAGAGTAGTTTCGGCTATGTTAGTCAGGGCTTCTTTTGTAAAAAACCCCTGATGAGAAGTTACAAGTACATTCGGGAACATAAGCAATCTGGCTAATACATCATCACTAACTATAGTACTTGAATAATCTTCAAAAAAATACTCCGATTCCTCTTCATAAACATCCAGACCCGCGCTTCCTATTTTTCCCTTCTTCAGAGCTGCTATTAAGTCCACAGTATCGATAAGCTTTCCTCTACCCGTATTTATTATCATAACTCCATCTTTCATCTTCTTGACACTTGATTTATCGATTATATGCATCGTCTCCGGCGTAAGCGGACAATGTAAGGATATAATGTCTGACTGACTATAAAGAGTATCTAAATCCACATAAGAAAAGCCATATTTTTTCTCATTCTTCTTATCCGGAAATTTATCATACACGAGCACTTCCATATCGAAACCTTTAAGAATCCTGGCAACAAGAAGCCCTATCTTCCCCCCTCCTATAATCCCTGCCGTTTTACCAGCCATATCAAACCCGAGAAGACCATTGATATTAAAATTGCTATCACGAGTCCTATAATACGCTCTATGGATTTTTCTGTTCAAGGATAATATCAGAGCGACAGCATGCTCAGCAACGGCACCCGGAGAATAATCGGGAACCCTAACTACATGAATTTTTCCAAAAACAGCCCCGAGATCGATGTTATTATAACCCGCCGAACGCAGAGCCACAAGAGTTATCCCATTATTATACAACTCATTCGCTATCTCTTTATCAATATTGTCATTGACAAAAATACAAATAGCGCCATAACCTTTAGTAATAACAACATTGTCTTCCGAAAGATGACTTTGAAAATACTTAATATCAAAACGAAATTTCTTGTTTGCCTTATTAAAAAAATCTATGTCGTATGGTTTTGCATCGAAGAAAGCTATTTTCAGCTTTTTCATATATTCCCCTTTCTAACTCCTTTTCGATTCTATTAAATCTCTTACTTTTCGAAAATCAACTTCTCTTTCATACATAGGTTTTTTATTCTTTTTGTAAGCACTCAGTTTCTCTTCAAACGGCTTATTGGCCTTATTTATATATAATACACCCAGGGGAAGTTTATCCGTTTCTGTTGCCTTCTTAAAAGCTTCATTCCGATTAGTCGGGTCGTGCTCTTTGCCCAGATAATAGGTATGTTCTTTAAACCATTTTCTGTCATTAAATCTGTTAAACGTAACACAGGGATGAAGTAAATCAACCAGCGCGTATCCTTTATGTTTTATTGCCTTTTTTATTATTTCTTTAGTCTCTTTCATATCATCCGAATAAGCACGTGATACAAAAGACGCGCCTAGACCAATCGCAACAGCCAGAGGATTGAAAGGTTCAAGTATAACTCCGTTTACTTGAACGGGAGTATTAAAACCTTTTAAGCTTGTGGGAGATGCCTGACCCTTTGTTAGTCCATATACCATGTTGTTGTGAACAATATTCGTAATATCCGGATTCCTTCTAATCGTATGTATAAAATGATTACCACCTTCACCATACATATCGCCATCTCCGCCTTCCGCAATTACGACTAAGTTCCTATTTACCGCTTTTATTGCGGTTGCAGGAGGAAGAGCCCTTCCGTGCAAACCGTTGAATACATTTCCTTTTAAATAATGAGGTGTTTTTGCCGCCTGACCTATTCCGGAAACCATAACCAGTTTTTCCGGTTTTGTATCTAGTTCGGCGAGAGTATCTTTTAATATCTTAAGTATACTGAAATTTCCGCAGCCCGGACACCATGCTATATCTACTTTGTCCATATCATATATTTTAGTATCCATTATTTACCCCCCTGTTTCATAATTGCTTTAAGTTCTCCCACGATTTCCTCTACACTAAAAGGTAAACCGTTATATTTCAATATCGAATTATCCGTCTGTATACCTGTTTCCATTTTAATCAATTTAGCAAATTGGCCGGTAGCATTATTCTCTATCACAATTGTTTTTTCTGCCTTTTCAAGATATCCTTTAGTATTCGGATGCAGGGGATAAACTTGCTTATAATATAAAAAGGTTGTTTTGCTATCCTCGAGCCTTTCCAAGGCTTCCTTTATACCGTAATAAGTAGAACCCCAACCTATAACCAGTATTTTATAATTTTTATTTCCAATAAGCTCCGGAGGTTCTATTTCCTTCCTGATCAAATCCATTTTCCTGAGTCTCTTATCCACTATCTTAGTTCTAAAATCAAGATCCTCGGTTATATGTCCTTCCTCGTCATGTTCATCGCTATCAACAACCACCAAACCATTACCGTAACCAGGAATACCTCTGGGGCTTATACCATCTTTAGTTATTTTATAACGTTTATAATTCTTATTCGTTTTCACAAAGTATTTTTTATTTTTTAGCTTCGATACGTCGATCGAAGAAACTAGAAAAGAAGAATCAAGAAGATATTGATCGGTCATTATTACAACCGGAACCTGAAATTTATCAGCCATATCAAAAGCTTTCCGGGTTAGATCAAAAACATCTTCCATTTTACCCGGAGCAAATATTATCCTGGGGAATTCTCCGTGCCCGGCAAACAGAGCAAAAAGCAAATCTCCCTGTTCGCTCCTCGTGGGAAGACCGGTCGCGGGACCCGGCCTCTGGGCGAGATGAATTACTACGGGAGTTTCAAGTATTCCGGCAAGGCTTAAACCTTCGCTCATCAAAGCAAAACCCCCACCTGATGTAGTCACCATTCCTCTTGCTCCCGCATACCAGGCTCCAAGAGCCATGTTAATCGCCGATATCTCGCTCTCCGCCTGCTCAGCAATTATTCCAAACTCTTCCTGTTGCCTCGAAAGAAAAGTGAGAACTCCAGTTGATGGAGACATCGGATACGAAGAGATAAAATTACACCCACCCCCAATTGCTCCCATAGAAATCAAGTCGGTACCACTTAGAAGTAAATGATCCTTTGCTTTCTCACTTCTTTTTAACTTAAAAT
>Ga0307430_1001610_pt1 | contig 16248 bp, 12 predicted proteins | sample SalMarWE160130MG_FD_202159 | JGI IMG/M metagenome (GOLD analysis project Ga0307430, IMG submission 202159) | Salt marsh sediment microbial communities from the Plum Island Ecosystem LTER, Massachusetts, United States - WE1603-130 | ecosystem: Environmental > Aquatic > Marine > Intertidal zone >... | reverse complement strand
CAGCGCTTCGCCGGCCAGCGCGCGGCGGGGTTGACGACGACGAAGCGCTCGTCGGCGCCGAGTCCGAGCTCGTTGAGCAGCGTGCGTGCACCGGCGCGGTCGTCGTCGCCGATCGCGAGCGGAAACGTCGCCTCGCCGGTGTTTTCCGGATCGACGAGCGCGCGGTAGCGATCGACCGCATGCACTGCGATCTCGGGCACGGCGCGCGTGTCGGTATAGAACATCGGGCTGAGCTCGCGCGCGTCGTCGAAGCCGATGCGCATGGGCGCGCCCGAGCGTTTCGTGATCAGGCCGCTTCGGAACAGGCCCTGGAAGTCGTACGCCACGTCGTAGCCGAGCGCGCGAACGTCGCGCAGCGCACGCCGCATCGAGCCCGCGCCGCGGAAATAGCCCGAGAGCGTGCCGCGCCGGCCGCGGTCCCACGTGTGGACGCGCGCGAGCATCGGGTGATCGTCGACGAGGCCGGCGAACTCGGCGTTGACGAACCAGCCGAGCTCGGCGCCCGGGTGCTTTTTGCGCAGGAGGGCGAGCGCGGGCAGCGTCATGACGATGTCGCCGAACGAGCTTGGCTTGACGATCAGGATGCGCATGGCTCGGCGCACCTACTGGGCATCGGCGATGACTTTGACGTAGGCCTGGCGCGAGCGCGGCCCGTCGAACTCGCAGAAGAAGATGCCTTGCCACGTGCCGAGGACGATGGCGCCGTCGTCGACGAGAAGCGTGACGGACGAGCCGATCATCGACGCCTTGATGTGGGCGTCGGCGTTGCCCTCGGTGTGGTGGTAGCTGCCCTGGCGCGGGACGACGCGCTCGAGCTGCGCGATAATGTCGCGCTGGACGTCGGGGTCGGCGTTCTCGTTGATCGTGACCGCGGCCGTCGTGTGCGGCACGTAGACGAGGCACGTGCCGGATTTCACGCCCGAGTCGCGTACCACGCGCTGCACGTCGGGCGTGATGTGGACGAATTCGGCGCGGCGGCGCGTCGAGATTGAGAGCTGCGTGATCATCCGCGTTCCTTCCGCTCCTGGCGTTGGCCCCCGCACGCACTACTGGCGGCAGTATAGGAGCGATGGTGCGCCGTCGCAAGCGGCGCGTCGCCTCCATCAGCCCCGTGTCCCCCGTGCTCCCCGTGGTTCTGGAATCAGGATATTCAGAACCACGGGGAGCACGGGGAACACGAGGGAAGGACACAAATGGCGTCGCGGGCTAGTCGTAGAAGACCTCGACGAGGCAGAGGCCGTAGGGTGGGGCGGATGGGCCGGCGCGGCTCCGGTCGCGGGCCTCGAGGATCTCGGGGATCTCCTGGGGCCGGATCGCGCCGATGCCGACCTTGAGCAGCGTGCCGATGATCGACCGGGCCATCTTGTACAAGAAGCCGTCGGCGACCAGGTCGAAGGTGATCATCGGCGGCTCCTCGGTCACGTCGCAGCACGTGAGGGTCTTGACCGGCGAGTCGACGACCCGGCCCGGGTTGACGCCGAACGACGAGAAGTCGTGTGCGCCGACGAGGTGCTGGGCGGCCTGCTGCATGAGCTCGACCGAGATCGTTTGGCCGAAGTAGTACACGTTGGGGATGAGCGGGCCGCGATACGGCCGCCGCCTGTTGCAGACCGTGTAGCGGTAATGCTTGCGCGTGGCGTGGTAGCGCGAGTGGAACTCCTCGGGCACCTCGTCGAGCGCGTGGACCGTGATGTCGTCGGGGAGCGCGTCCTTAAGCCGCTGCTCGAGCTCCTGGGGCGTCGCGGTCCAGCGATCGGTCAGGAAGTGGATGACCTGGCCCTGGGCCGAGACGCCGGTGTCGGTCCGGCCCGAAGCGTGTATGCGCGTGAACGTGCTGAGGATCTGCTCGAGCGCGGCCTCGATCGTGCCCTGGACGGTGGTCTGGTCAGGCTGGACCTGCCAGCCGCGGTAGTTGTGGCCGTCGTAGGCGAGCAGGACGCGGAAGTTCCTGAGCGCGCCTTCGTTTTCCCCAACCTCGTTGCCCATACCGTGTGCCTCTTCCACCAGGCAACATAGTGGGGCGCGAGGCGAGCGTCAAGCAGCCGCCGGATCCTGCTGAGCCTTTTCCCTGGGGCGCCGAGTTCTGTATAAGGCGCCCGGCTTTCCACAGGGTCTGCGCGGGTCTGTTGGATACTCCAAGAGGAGGCGAGAAACGATGATCCAGAGAATCACTCTGCTCTCTGTCTGTGTTCTGGTAGGCGGTGCCGTCCTGCTGCCCATGACGGCGCCGGCGACCGCCACCACGGATCAGACGCTGCCGACGCTGACGGCCGCCGACCCGTTCGGCAGGACGCCCGAGGCGTTCCAGTACCGTGTGCTGCGGTCGATGCGCCGGATCGACCGCGTCTACGTCGACGCCCAGTACGACTTCTAGCGAGCTGTGCCCATCGCTCGACCAAGGCTCACGGCGTGCAGCGCGGGGCGGCGTGCTCCGCGCCGGCTCTGCCTTCAGGTCTGGTGGCTCATGGGGCGCGGGAACAATCCGCTTGATTCCGCGTCCCAAGAGCCGTATTAGTAGACATGAGAAGTGACCCGCATACTCGGAGAGGATCGCGTCTATGCCGTGTGGCCGGAAGAAGCGGAAGGCCAAGATCAATAAGCACAAGCGCCGCAAGCGGATGCGGCAGAACCGCCACAAGAAGAAGTAGGATGCTCGCGCAGCGCGCCATCGCCTGGTGGCGCGGTGCCGCCGTGTTCGGGGCCGGGCTTCTCGTCGCGGTCCCGTTCTGTCTCCGCGGGTGGGCCGAGCCCGACTGGCGCCGCCCGAGCCTCGATGAGTTCGAGGTGCGCGTCGACGAAGGTGCCGCCGAGGAGGCCGCGTTCCACAAGCGGTTTTACCGCGCCACCCGAATCGAGGGGACCGACGCCGCGGCCGCCCGGCAGATCTACCTCGAGCTGCTGGCCGAACGGCCGGAGACCGCCTACCTGTACTACAAGCTTGCCTACCTCGACCGGCGCGAGCAGCGTTTGGGCGACTGCGTCGAGAACTTCAAGAAAGCGATCGAGCACGACCCGAAGCTGCGCGCCGCCTACGACGATCTCGCCCGCATCTACGGCTTCTGGCGGCGCGACGACGAGCTGATCGAGCTGTGCGAGCAGGCCGTCGAGCACCTCAAGCCGGACAACATCAAGTACTACCTCGCCATCGGCGAGCTGCACAACCGGTACGGCCGCACCAACAAAGCGGCCGAGGTCTACCGGCGCGCCAGCGACGAACACCCCGTGCTCTATCAGCCGTGGCTCAAGCTTGTCGAGCTTCAGCTCGACGCCGGCCAGAACGAGAACGCGTACCAGACGTATCGCGAGGCGCTCGAAGCCACCGGCGGCCACCGCGCGCTGCTCATCGGCGTGCGCGAGCTCTACTTCGAGAGGGGCGACGATGCGCGGGCGTTCGAGCTGACCAAGCTCCTCGTCGAGCGGTTCCCCGCCAAGGCCGGCTTCTGGTGCGACTACATCGCCGCCCTGCTCGTGCGGGGCAAGCCCGAGAGCGCGCGGACGGCGTTCACGAAGTCGTGTGCCTACCTGCGCGGGCAGCAAGAGCAGTACCTGCCGAGAATCGTCCGGCTCTACGTGGCCTACGGCGACGCGGCCGAGGCCATCGCCGTGTTCCAGCAGGCGCTCGAGTGGGAGCCGGAGTCGCGCGAGGCGCTGGTCGCCCTCGCGATCTTCTACCAGCAGCAGGGCGAAGCCGAGAAGGCGCGCGCGCTCTCTCACCGGCTGCTCGAGCTCGACCCGACCTCGGAGTTCGGCCTTCTGTCGATCGCCGAGGGGTACGAGCGCCAGGGCGACCTCGAGGCGTTCGGCCAGTGGGCCCGGCGGGCGGTCGAGGCCCGTCCCGACTCGTTCGCCGCGCAGTTCGCCCTGCTGCGGTACGCCGACGCAGCCGGCAACTCCGACGAGGCGCGCGACACGCTCGACGAGATTCTTGACCAGATGCTTCGCGGTGACGAGCCTGACCCGTCGCCGGCCCTTCGCCTGTGCTCGTACTACCTCGACCGCGGCAACTACGACCAGGTGCGCCATATTGCCGGCGTGGCTCTTGGCGCCGCCGACGGTCCTCCGCTCGTCGGCCGCTTCTATTTTGTGAGCGGCTTCGCCGATTACCTCGAAGACCGCGTCCCGGATGCGGCCCGCAAGCTGGCGGTCGCCGCTCGGCAGGCCCCGGAGCTCGGCGAGGCGCACTTCCATCTCGGTCGCTGCCGGGTGCGTCTCGGCCGCGCCGATCTCGCCGTCGAGTCGCTCGAGCGAGCGCTCGTCCGGTCCTCCGACCCGCGGTGGCAGATCGAGCTCGGGCTCGCCCTGGAGCTCGCCGGCCGCGACGGCGAAGCGCAAGAGCAGTTCGACGAGGCGATCGACGCGCTCGAGCACGCGGCCGACGCGGCGCCCACCAGCGCGGCCGCCCGGCTTGCGCTCGCGGTCGGCCTGAACCGGATCGGCCGAGACGACGCCGCCGCGCGCGAGTTCCAGCGTGCGATCGAGCTCGACCCCGACTCGGCCACCGCGCTCAACGACCTCGGCTACATGTGGGCCGAGGCTGGGCAGAACCTCGACCAGGCGCTCAAACTGATCGAGCGCGCGGTCGAGCTCGAGCCCGACAGCAGCGCCGTCGCCGACAGCCTCGGCTGGGTCTACTTCCAGCAGGGCCGGTACGAGGAGGCGCTGCGCCAGCTCGAGCGCGCCGTCGACCTCGGACCGCCCGTCGCCGAGATCTTCGACCACCTCGGCGACGCCCACCTCAAGCTCGGCGACACGGCCAAAGCGATCGAGGGGTGGAACAAGGCGCTCGAGCTGTACCCCGAAGGCGCCGCCGCCATCCGCCAAAAAATCGTCGAGCACGGCGGCACCCCATCAGTCGACTAGCCTTGCTTTCCCAATGCTTCCTTGCGTGTCGACGAGCTTGCCTGTCGTGCAGCCGGTTCGTGTCGAGATTTCATAGCCCGTCAGGGCGTTTGGAAGTAGCCTCGGGCGCAAGCCCGTGGTATGCGGTACCCCCAATCGTGCAGCCGGTTCGTGTCGAGATTTCATAGCCCGTCAGGGCGTTTGGAAGTAGCCTCGGGCGCAAGCCCGTGGTATGCGGTACCCCCAAAGAAGAATGGAGCCCCTCCAGGGGCGATTGACAGGTCAACGGCTACGCTTACTCGCCCCCACGGGGCTCACGATAACTGGTGTGTGCGGTGAAGACATACGACGTCGTGGTCGTCGGCGGCGGGCACGCCGGGTGTGAGGCGGCGCTCGCGGCGGCGCGCATGGGCGCGCGCGTCGCGCTGCTCACGGGCAGCGTTGAAGCAATCGCGCAGATGTCGTGCAACCCGGCGATCGGCGGCTTGGCGAAGGGCCACCTTGTGCGCGAGATCGATGCGCTCGGCGGCGAGATGGCGCGCGTGACCGACCGGACGACGATCCAGTTCCGGATGCTCAATACGAGCAAGGGCCCCGCCGTCTGGGCGCCGCGCGCGCAGTGCGACCGCAAAGCGTACCGCGAGGCGATGCGCAGCGTCGTCGAGAACCAGCCCGGCCTCGACGTCTTTGGGGAGATGGCCGTCGAGCTGCTCGTCGAGGGCGCGCGCGTGCGCGGCGTCTTCGGGGCGAACGGCGGCACGTGGCGTGCCGGCGCCGTGATCGTGGCGGCCGGCACGTTCCTCAACGGCCTCATCCACGTCGGCGAGCGCTCGTGGCCGGCGGGCCGCTACGGCGAGGCGCCGGCGCTCGGCCTATCCGAGAGCCTCGCGTCGCTCGGCTTCCGGCTCGGCCGGCTCAAGACCGGCACGCCGCCGCGTCTCGACGGGAAAACGATCAACTGGGCCGCCTGCGATCTCCAGCCCGGCGACGATCCGCCCGGCCGCTTCGCCCGCGCCGAGCCGCCGGAACGCTTGCGGCAGGTGGCGTGCCACATCACGTACACGAACGCGCGCACGGCCGACATCATCCGACGCAACCTCGACCGGTCGCCGCTCTACGCCGGGCGCATCGTTGGGGTCGGCCCGCGCTACTGCCCGTCGATCGAGGACAAGGTCGTCCGCTTCCCGCACCACGAGCGGCACCAGCTCTTCCTCGAGCCGGAGGGGCTCGACACCGACGAGCTCTACGCGAACGGAATCGCCACGAGCCTGCCCGAGGACGTCCAGGTTGCCCTCGTCCGCTCGATCCGGGGCCTCGAACGCGCCGAGCTGACCCGGTACGGCTACGCGATCGAGTACGACTTCGTGCCACCTGACCAGATCAAGAGATCGCTTGAGTCGAAGCTCGTCGACAACCTCTACCTCGCCGGCCAGATCAACGGCACCTCCGGCTACGAGGAGGCCGCGGGGCAGGGGGTCATGGCCGGGATCAACGCGGTGCTCAGGCTGCGCGGCGAGGCGCCCGTCGTGCTCGGGCGCGACGAGGCGTACATCGGCGTGCTCATTGACGACCTGTGCACCAAGGAAATCCGCGAGCCGTACCGCATGTTCACGTCGAGGGCCGAGTACCGGCTGCTGCTGCGCGCCGACAACGCCGAGGCGCGCCTGATGCCGGTCGGTCATCGCGTCGGCCTCGTCAGCGACGAGGATTTCGGGCGGTTCGAGCGTCAAGAGCAGCGTGTCGCCGACGAGGTGAAGCGGTTCGCAACGGTCCGCGCACGCGGGGAGTCGCTCGCCTTGCTGCTTCGCCGGCCGGGCATGACGTACGCGGCGTTGCGCCGTCGGTATCCGGAGCTCGTCCACGAACACGAGTCCGACGTTGAGTGCCGGATCGAGCTCGAGATCAAGTACGAGGGCTACCTCGACAAGCAGCGCCGCCAGGTCGCGCGCCTGGCAAAGACCGAGAACCGGCGCATCCCGCCCGACGTCGATTTCGCCTCAGTCCGCGGCTTGCGTAACGAGGCGGCCGAGAAGCTTGCGGCGCTGCGACCCGAGACGTTCGGCCAGGCCTCGCGCATCGCCGGCATCAACCCGAGCGACCTTGCCGTCCTGTCCGTCTTCCTGCATCAGAAGAAGAAGCCACGGATTTCACAGATCGACACAGATCGGGTTCGATAGCCGGAGGCTATCGGACACATCTGTGGAATCCGTGCAATCTGTGGCAAAAAAAGAGAGCGACGGAAGGGATTCGAACCCTCGACAGCCAGCTTGGGAAGCTGGAGCTCTACCAACTGAGCTACCGTCGCATCGGCATGTCAACTACCACGCTCGTGCCGACTTGTCAAGCCCCGCTGCGGCCCGGCCGTGCTAGCACTGGACGTCGCGGCGGAGGAACACGAGCAGGCCGGGGATGAAGAGCGCGGCGTTATAGAGGGCGAAGTAGCCGATATCGCCCCAGATCTGGCGGACCGGGGGATCGGGCTGAAACACCGGGAGCCAGTAGGTCATCTTGCTGACGAATAGGTAGGGGCGCCAACTCTCGAGCCAGGGCACGGCGGCCACGATGAGCAGGATGAAGTACGTCGAGATCGCGATGATCATCGCCGCGCCCGTGTGCTTGACGAGCGTCGAGAGCGTGAACGACAGTGTCGTCATCGTCATGACAGCGATCGCCACCAGCAGGTACGCGACGAAGAAACGCGCGAGCGCCGTCTGCTCGCTCAGCACGTGCAGCCCGGGGAACGTTCCCGAGCGCACCTGCCCCCGCACCTGCCCCAGGAGCGCGGCAGGCACGAGCAGTGGACCTCGGCCCAGGAACAGCACGCCAAGCCCATAGGTCAGCACCGCTGTGAACAGCACGAATCCGAGCGTGATGAGCGCCGCATAGGCATACTTGGTCATGTAGAAGCCGAGGCGCGTCACGGGCCGCGTGAGCGCGGTCCGCAGCGTGCCGAGCTGGATCTCGCTCGAGATGAGCTCGCCGCCGAACGCGACGGCCAGCACCGGCATGAGCGCGAAGCCCAGCAGACCCATGAACAGCACGGCGAACAGCATCCCGTTGCCGAACGCCTCGACAGCCATGTTCGCCAGAGCACGCTCCGGTGGCGAGGCGTGGCGCAGGTACTCGCTGACCGGATCGAAGCGGCTCACGACGTAGCCGATCAGCAGAACGCTCACGAGCGCGGTGACCGCCGCGAACGCCCAGAACGTACGCTTCTTGCGCAGGTTCTTGACGAGCTCGCATTTCAGCGCGCGAAAGAACATCACCGGATCGACTTCTCCGTTAGTTCCAGGAACAGGTCTTCGAGCGACTGCCGCGCGGTCACGATCGCGTGGACACGATGGCCGGCGCTCACCAGCGCGGTGTTCACGTCGGCGATCCGCTCGTGGGGCAGCGTGAGGCGCAGCTCGGTCTCGTCCATCGAGAGCACGTCCAGGCCGAGCTTCTCCTCGATGAGCCGCCGCGCATCGGCGACGCGGTCGACGCCGAAGGTCACGACCGGCTCGGCGCTCCGGAGCTCGTCCATCGTGCCCTGCGTGACGAGGCGGCCGTGGTCGATGATGGCCAGCCGGGAGCACGTCTGCTCGACCTCGCTCAGGATGTGGCTCGAGATGAAGATCGTCACGCCGAGCTCGCGTGCAAGCGAGGGAATGAGGTCGCGCACGTCCTTGATGCCGTGCGGGTCCAGTCCGTCGGACGGCTCGTCGAGCACGAGCAGCTCGGGCTGCGGCACCAGCGCGCACGCGATGCCGAGCCGCTGCTTCATGCCGTGCGAGTAGGTTTTCACCTTGTCGCCCGCACGGGCGAGCAGGCCGACCGTGTCGAGCGCCTCGTCGAGCTCCTTGCCGTCCACGCGCCGGCTCAGCGAGGCGAACACGGCGAGGTTCGTACGTGCGCTCAGGTGTGGGTGGAACGCGGGCGTCTCGACGAGGGCGCCGACCTTACGGAGCGCCTTTCGCCGGCTGCGCCGCAGCCGCACGCCGCCGATGGCGATCTGACCGGCGTTCGGCCGGATGAGGCCCGTGACCATGCGGATCGTCGTCGTCTTGCCCGCGCCGTTCGGCCCGAGGAAGCCGAACACGTCGCCGCGCGCGACTCGCAGGCTCAGGCCATCGACGGCCACCCGCGCGCCGAACCGCTTCGTCAGCCCCTCGGTTTCCAGGATCGCGTCGCCCATGCTCTCCTCAGTTCCCAAGCATTATATGCTCTGACGAACGAGAAGTTCACCCGTTCCCGCAGGCTTTCTGAAGGAAGACGTCACGCAAAGCCGCAAAGAGCGCAAAGGGGGAAGGTGGATCTGGCGTTACTCGTCCTGAAGGCGTTGCAGAACGACCTTGACGCGGGTCTCGTCCGCGTCCAGCACCTCGACCTGCTGCTCGGCCGTCTCGTACCCCGCCGCCCGCACCGTCAGGGTGTACGTCCCCGGCAACAGATGCTCGATGCGCGTGATGCCGTGACCGTCCGAGGCGCTGTGGATAGACAAACCCCAGTCCCGCTCGTAGTAGCCCGTGCGCCACAGTCTGTCCCTGCCAAGAGCGTCCTTGATGTCGGCAATGGCGCCGGCCACGGGCTTACCCGCTGGGTCGGTCAGCTCTGTGACAAGTGTCTTCCCAGCGGGCAGCCGGAGTTTGACAAGGTTCTTGCCACGCGCCGTGACTGTCAGCTCCACGCGCTGCCACGCCGTCGTCGATGAGACTGCCTCGAGCACATAGTCGCCGGGCGAAAGGCAGCCGATGACGTACTCCTCATACTTCGAGAGGGCGCCGTCCGAGCCGGCGTTGAGGTAGGTTCTGGTGACGAGTGCTTGCGTTGGGTCCCGCAGGGTGACGATCACCTCGCTGACGGGCGCGTCTGGCTGGGCCGATGCGATTGTGCACCTCACCTCATGACCTGCCGAGAGCCAGAGGTCCGCGTCCCCGATCATCTTGCCGCCCACGACATCGACCTCAGCGCGCCCGACGCCATAGTCGTCTTTCGACGCCGTAATAGCATACCGCCCGTCGCCCAGGGGACCAAACGTGTATGACCCCGCGTAGGGATCCGTCCAGATCGGGGCGACTATTTCGACGTCTACCTTGCCCTTGGCTGGATCGCCGAAGATCTGTTCCCTACGGATCGAAACCATCGCGTATAAAACCGGTTTCCCCGTGTCTCGATCAAGAACATGGCCGGTGATCATCCCTGTGGGAAGTTCAAGCTCAAGCTCGACATCGGTTGCCACGACCTCGACGGGCATGCTCGCTGCAAGCGTCCCCTGTGGGTAGGCATTGAACCGCGCGAACAAGGTGTACTTCCCTGGCGGCACGTTGTCGAACCTGAAGCGGCCTCCTTCCTCTTTCCATCCATCCCGAGCAACGAAGCCACTTGAGGGGTCAGTCCCCGCAGGAAGAGGCAGCAGTTGGTACAGACCGTCCTCGACCATTGCTTCTGCGACGGTCGTCCTACCCGACACCGTGTACGTCTCTGGCAGCACGACATCCACGCGCACCGTTTGGCCCGGCGGGATGTCCACGAAACGGGTGACCAGGCCATCGCGATCATAGCCCTTACGGCAACTCAGAAGGGCGCACCCAGGCTTGACCCGCTCGAATGAGTACTTGCCCGCCTCGTCAGTCCAGACTCCGCCGGACTCAGCCAGACAGCAGCTGACGATGACTTTGGCCGGACGACCGCTGGCGTCAGTCACACGCCCCTCGACCCGTGCCGGTCTGACAAGTTCGATGACAACCCCCTCGACAGACTCACCCGGCTTGACACGAAGCGTGTGCCCTTCGGTCACGACGTACTGCTCGTGCAGCACCCGGAGGCGATAATCGGCTGACGGCACGTCGGGGAAGCGAAACGCACCATTGCCGTCGGTCTTTGTGGTCATGGGCTCGCCCGGCTCTTCAACGGAAGTGCCGTCAAACCCCCAAAACGGGGGATCAAGGCTGACCTGCACATTCTCAACTGGCCCGCCGTCTTCACTCGTCACGACGCGTCCGTTGACACTGGCCTTCTGGTCAGCCACCTTGAGGGTGACATCGGTCGTCTCGCCGGGCGGCAAAACGAGTTCTCGTTCGACGAGCGGAACCTCGGCCAGGATAGGCCCGAAGCCGCTCTGGGAGAGCCTGGCAACAGAAACCTTGACGCGACCCGCGAGAAGCTGCGACATGCTGAATGCTCCTTCCTTATCAGGAAGGCCGCGCGGCGACATGCCCCCAAACCAGTACTCTGCGGACGCCCGGAGTCTTCGTCCCTTCACCACGACGCCTGTCTCGGGAACGGGATCGCCGCTTGATGCCCAGATCACTCTACCCGTGAGCCGGGCGCTCCTGCAGAGACGCACAACAAGACGCATGCTGACGCCCATCACAGGCTGGACCATCTGAGTGACCGAGACGTACCCGTCCGCCTCAACTTCAAGCCAGCACGCACGGCTCTGTACCTCGTCGAAGCGAAACTCACCATGCGTGCCGTCGACAGTGATGCGCTCTTCCTTCAGATCCTCTTCGTCGAAGCCACCGAAGCCCGTCGGTGTCGCGGCATCGCTTGATGTCCAGGTTAGCGTCGCGGTGAAGTGCATCACCGGGTCACCTGTGTCTGCGTCAACGACGCGCCCGACGATCGAGCCCGGGCCATAGAGGACAAGGCAAATGCCTTCCTGCGGCTCGCGGAAGACGCGCACGGGACCGGCGCAGCCTTCTTTCTCGACGACCAGCCCGTACCAGAGCTTGTCGCACACGCGGAGGGCGAACCAGCCGTTCTCGTCCGTGAGACACTGCGGGCACTTGCCCCAAGGCGGACCAACCCTGACCTCCTGCACGCCACCACCCAGGTCGGCATCGATCAGGAACCCCATCTCTCCGGGATCGGCCCGGCCGAACCCACCTACCTCTGTATCGCTTTCCGGTTCTGTGGGATCATCTCGCGGGTCAATCCTCGGCCCGAAGTCGTATCGGTTCTCCAATCCTTCCGTGTTCAGCGGCGTCGCTAGGTAGGGCGCAAGGTGGCACGCAGACACGCACACCCCCTCCACAGGCGTGCCGGTCTCATCGACGACGATGCCGGTGACGTTGGGCTCGGGGGGTGGCTGGCGTTGATCGGCCGTGTCTTCGGCGAACCAGTCGCGGGAGGTGGACGCGGCCGGGCGGGTCGTGTCGGTGATGTCTCTTCGGGCGGCGTCGCGCTGGCTTGGCTCGGGTCCGGACGAGATGCGCGTGTCGATGAGCGTGGTGGTGACGACAACCAGGGCCAGGATGCAGATGGCGGCGAGGGCGATGAGCAGTGCGCGCGGACGAGACATGGCAAGCCTCTCCCTGGCCTACAGCCTGACACACAAGCGGACGCACGCCGAGGGCGTTCTATTCACACTGCCTTCGGGCTTCTCTGCGGGCTCTGCGCCTCCGCGAGAGAGAAAAAGAAAGCCTCTCGCAGAGGCGCCGTGCGTGCTTCGCACGCGAGCTCGCAGAGGAGAGTCGTGAGCAGAAAGAGCTAGGCCTGCTCCTTGGGGAAGAGGGGGACGGGCGGCTCGACGGGGGTGCCGGGCGTGAGGCCGCCGAAGGTTTTGAGGTCGTCGAGGTGGGCGGTGGCGTGGGTGTCGCCGAGGCCGAGCTGCTGCCAGATCTTCGGGCCGATGGTCGGCATGAAGGGGGTCACGAGCAGGCCGACGATGCGCAGCGTCTCCGCGAGGTTGTACAGGACGGTGCCGAGGCGGTCGGCCTTGGCGGGGTCCTTGCGCAGCTTGAACGGCGCGGTCTCCTCGACGTACCGGTTGGCGCGCTGGATGAGAGTCCAGATCTCGGTAAGCACCTGGCTGAGGGCCGAAGTCCGTACGAGGGACCAGACCTTCTCGACGGTCTGCTCGGCGAGTTTTTTTAAGTCGGTATCAGGGCCCTCGTTCTCCGCCGGCTGCGGCACGGCGCCGCCGCAGTACTTGCCGATCATCGCGACGACGCGGTTGAGCAGGTTGCCGAGGTCGTTGGCGAGATCGGCGTTGTAGCGCTCGTCGAACTTCTCGAGGCTGTAGTTGCCGTCGCGGTCCCAGGCGACCTCGCGCAGCAGGAAGTAGCGGAGCGCGTCGGGCCCGCGGCGCTCGGCGGCGACGATGGGGTCGATGAGCGGCGCCAGGTCGGGCCGTTCCGTCAGGACGCTCTTGCTCATCTTCCATTTGTGCGGTGCGCCGTCCTCGTCGAGGCTGACGGCGTTGACCCAGCCGTGGATGGAGACTTGCTTTGGCACCGGCAGGCCGGCGCTCATGAGCATCGCGGGCCAGTAGAGGCAGTGGAAGCGCGAGATGTCCTTGCCGATCACGTGGATGTCGGCCGGCCAGTATTTCTTGAAGTTGTCCGTCGCCGGGTCAAATGCGGCGCCGTCGTGACCGTCAGGCGCGAGGCCGCTCAGGTAGTTGATGAGCGCGTCGAACCAGACGTAGACGACCTGGGACGGGTCGAACGGCAGCGGGATGCCCCACTCTTTGGCGACGCGCGAGATGCTGAAGTCGCGCAGGCCTTGCTCGACGAGGCCGAGGACCTCGTTGCGCCGCCCCTCGGGGATGATGAACTCGGGATGCGCCTCGATGTGGGCCTTGAGCCGGTCCGTGTACTTCGACAGCGCGAAGAAGTAGTTCTCCTCCTTGAGGTACTCGACCGGCTTGCGGTGCGTCGGGCAGCCGTATTCGCCGTCGGTGGGGACGAGGTCCGCCTCGTCGTAGAACGCCTCGCACGAGCCGCAGTAGTAGCCCTCGTACGTGCCCTTGTAGATGTCGCCGGCGTCGTAGCAGCGCTGGATGAACGCGTGCACGGTGCGCTTGTGGCGTTCCGACGTTGTGCGGAGGAAGTCGTCGTAGCTCGCGCCGAGCAGCCGCCAGGCGGTATCGAAGCCCGGCACGATCTCGTCGACGAACGTGCTCGGGTCGACGCCCTTCTCGCGGGCGGCCTTCTCGACGTTCTGGCTGTGCTCGTCGGTGCCGGTGAGGAAGAACACGTCGTAGCCGGCGAGCCGGTAGAACCGGGCGAGCGTGTCCGTGGCGATGAGCTCGTAGGCGGTGCCGATGTGCGGCAGCGCGTTCGGGTAGGGGATCGCCGTCGTGATATAGAAGGGCGTCGCACTCATGTCTTCTTTCTCTTCGGCGGCCGTTCCTGCAGGATCTCGACCTCGTCGGCGCGGAAGCTGCTCATGCGCTCGTCGTCGAGCCGGACGGTGACCATGCGCCTGAGGATGTTCTGGTCCACGACCGTGCCTTGGCCTTGCTCGGTCTTGACGAGCGTGCCGTTACGGGGCAGGTCGCGGGCCATTTCCTTGTAGCACTCGTGCTCGTAGCGCAGGCAGCAGAGCAGCCGGCCGCACACGCCGGAAAGCTTCGTCGGGTTGAGCGACAGGTGCTGGTCCTTGGCCATGCGGATGTTGATCGGCGTGAAGCCGCGCAGCCACGACGCGCAGCAGATGACGCGGCCGCACGCGCCGATGCCGCCGAGCAGCTTCGACTCGTCGCGCACGCCGATCTGCCTGAGCTCGATCCGGGCGCGGAACGCGCGGGCGAGGTCCTTGACCAGAGCGCGGAAATCGACCCGGCCCTCGGCGGTGAAGTAGAAGACGATCTTGTTGCGGTCGAACGAGTACTCGGCATCGACCAGCTTCATCGGCAGGCGGTGGGACTCGATTTTGCGGAGGCACGTGTCGCGCGCGGCCTGGGCGTCGCGGATGTTCTTGTTGATCTGGAACCGGTCGTTGACGGTGATTTTGCGCACGACCATCAGGAGCGGGTCCTCGAACTCGCTCTCCATGGCGTGACGCGGCTCGTCGGTGACCTGGCCGAAGTCGAGGCCGCGCTCGGACTGCACAATGCAGTACTCGCCCGGCTTGAGATCCAGGCCGCCAACGGTGTCGGCGCTGCCGACCTTGAAGAACCGGACCTGGCCGGCCTGACGCAAGCGCATCTGCACCGCGGTGATCATGGGGAAGACTCCATATCGGGCGGGCTAGGCGACCGGAGCTCTTCTGAGCAGATCGAGCTTGAGGAACAGCGCCTCGAGGCTGTTGGCAAGCTTGACGTTGAGCGCAATCGCCTTGCGCACCTCATCTATCGTATCGAAGGCGGCGAGCAGCTCATCGGTCGACCTCGCAGTCGTCTGGGCCGCGATCAGCTCGGCATAATCGGCGTTGATGAGGGCGGCCGTTCCGGCCGCTAGGGCCCCCGCACCTGTTTCCTTTGAGATTAGCACGTCACGATACCACAGGGCAATGGCGTTGAGCAGCCCGTCGACTTCGCGGCGGAACTCGCTCTCGGCGTGGGCGTTGTGCTGATCCGTGAGCGCCTTCTGCGCGGCCGCGTCCAGCCCCCTGAGCAGCTCGGCCTGCTCGTCGGCCAGCTCCTTCTTGAGCGTCTCGCGCCGCGCCACGAGCTCCTGCTCGATGCCAAGCGCCATCGCCTGGAGGTCGGCGAAGTGCTCGAACCCGCCGACTGCCAGCATGTTGTAGAGCGCACGCCGGCGCTGGCCCGCCCGCTCGTCGAGGTACTCGATCGCCGCCGCAAGGCTGCCGCGGCCCAGCGAGGCGGCGATCGCGGCGCGCTCGGGATCGGCGTCGCGGTGTTCGATCAGGTACTGCTCGATCGCCTCGCGCGGGATCGGGTGGAAGGCCACGCGCTGGCAGCGCGACCGGATCGTCGGCAGGAGCGCTTCGGGCAGCGCCGAGGTGAGGATGATGACCGTGCCCGGCGCCGGTTCCTCGAGCGTCTTGAGCACCTTGTTCTGCGACTCGACGTTCAGGCGGTCGGCGTCGACGAGCATGAAGACCTTCCACCGGCCCTCGTACGGTTTGAACGCCGCGGCCTGGAGGAACTCGGCGACCTGCTCGACGCGGATCATGCGCATCGCGCCGGCGGGGCGAAACCAGAGCACGTCGGGATGCGTCCCGTGGTCGATCTTGCGGCAGGCAAGGCACGCGTCGCACGGCACGGTACCGCCCTGTTCGCAGTTGAGCGCCTTGGCGAACGCGCGGGCCACCAGCCCCTTGCCGACGCCCGCCGGCCCGGCGAACAGGTAGGCGTGCGCGACCCGGCCCTGCTCGATGCTGCTCGCGAGCAGCCCGATCGCCCGCTCGTTGCCGATTATTCGGACAGGATGTCCGTCATCGAAGCTCATCCTGAACACCTGTGGGGCGTTTCAACGTCCCGTCCTGATAGGCCAGCCCTTCAAGGCTGGTGCAGCAGGACGGCTGTCCCATCATAGGGCGTTTCAACGCCCTATGCATGTTGGCTTAAGCCACTCCACAGAAGCCCGTTGAAACGGGCTCCGGCAATGTGTGGGCCCGCGCGCTCAACCAGCCCTGAAGGGCTGGCCTAATCAGAACGAGACAAGCCTGTTGATGGTCATCAACCATGTATCTTGATACCCGGTACCTCTTGCACGCGTGAGCGATGTAGGGCGG
>Ga0307430_1001609_pt1 | contig 16252 bp, 9 predicted proteins | sample SalMarWE160130MG_FD_202159 | JGI IMG/M metagenome (GOLD analysis project Ga0307430, IMG submission 202159) | Salt marsh sediment microbial communities from the Plum Island Ecosystem LTER, Massachusetts, United States - WE1603-130 | ecosystem: Environmental > Aquatic > Marine > Intertidal zone >... | reverse complement strand
AAGTACGACGGGTACCGCTTCACTCTTTTCACTCCTCCTCAATCCGGCCAGGAAACCTCTTTTTGGCCTTTATCTGTATTCCCCATGATAGAGGACAGCAGAGGGGATATCTGGTTTGGGACCAACGGGTACGGGCTTTTTCGCTTTGCCAGGCAAAATAAGGAATTTATCCAATTCACGCACAACCCTGAAAATCCGGCCAGTTTAACCGGAAACATCATTCTTTCTTTACAAGAAGATAAAAGCGGCGATCTGTATATCGGAACCCGATCTAACGGGCTCTGCCGCTATGATAGACTAAACAATACATTCACCAAGATACCCTTAGGAGAGAATGTTCAAACCATATGGATCCTTCTCATAGACAGCCAGAACCATATCTGGGCCGGAACTCAAGACTCGGGCCTGTTTCGATTTGATCCTGAGACCCGGAAGATCCAGAATTACAAACACGATCCAGCAGATCAGCGCAGCATCGGAAGCAACACAGTCTGGTCGATTTTTCAGGACAAACAAGGGACGATCTGGGTGGGCACAAAAAACGGAGGATTGAACCGGCTTGATGAGGAAAGTGAGGGATTTACCGCCTATTTCGGAAATGAATTAGAGGCCAACGACCTCCGGCATTCAAACATCATTTCCATATGGGAAGACAGGGCAGGAAACATCTGGGCCGGTACCCAGGGGGACGGATTAAGGATATTTGATAAAAAGACAGAACGGTTTACGGCTTACAAACACATTCCTAATGACCCTGATTCCCTCAGCGGCAATCATATCAATTCCCTCTACAAGGATTCATCCGGCATCATGTGGATCGCGACTCAAAGAGGAGGCATCAACAAATCGCTCAACGATCAAGTAAAATTCAAACACTTCAAGCACAATCCTTTTGATCCGCAAAGCATCAGCGACAGCGATGTCCGTTCTGTTTACAAAAATGAATCAGGATCTCTCTGGATAGGGACCAGCAAAGGATTAGACAGATTAGATGAAAAGAGCGGCCTGACCACGCATTTTCTTCATGATCCGGCTGATACGGCAAGCATAAGCGCGGGCAGTGTCCAAGCTGTACTTGAAGACGGGGACGGAATGATCTGGGTGGGTTTGGATAAAACAGGGCTTAACCGCCTTGATCCCGGAACAGGAATCTTTACGCATTTCAATCAAAGAAAGGATTCGAAAAACAGCCTGTCCCATAACAGGGCCCAGGTGATCCACCAGGATAGAAACGACAAAGATATCTTATGGATCGGCACACAAAACGGACTCAACAAATTCAACAAAAGAACAGGAAATTTCACCCGGTTTTTCTCCTCTCCGCAGGATTCTTCAACCCTCAGCTTTCCCCATATCACAGCCATCTGTGAAGACAGCTCAGGTGATTTATGGGTAGGGACTGCAAGGGGATTGAACAGGATGGACAAAAGAACCGGTCATTTTACCCGGTTTACGACGGAGTCGAGTAATCCTCAAAAAAACACCCTTCTGGATAATCATGTCACTTCAGTTCTTGAAGACATAAAGGGGGAAATGTGGATAGGTACTTTCGGAGGGATAAGCAAATATGACAGAGCCAGTGAAAAATGGAAATACTACACAAACAGAGATGGTCTTTCCGGAGATATTATCTGCGGGATTTTGGAAGATGAAAACGGATGTCTCTGGGTAAGCTCCAACAGGGGGCTCCTGACGCTCGATCCGGAAACCAAAAGCATCACAACCTACGGCCTCCATGATGGCATACAGGCCCTGCAATTCAACAGGGGAGCTTTTTTCAAAACCAGTGAGGGCCAAATCTTTTTCGGCGGTATGAACGGGTACAACAGCTTTGACCCAAAAGACATAAAGAAGAATCCCTTTGTTCCCCCGGTTGTATGGACAGGCTTCTATATCCATAATAAAAAGCATGACCTGGGACAACCGCTTTCATCTCTCAAAGAACTGAAACTCTATTCTAGGACGGGATTTATCACATTTGAATTTGCCGCCCTGTGTTTCTTCAATCCGGACATGAACCAGTTTGCCTTTAAACTGGAAGGAAGAGATGAAGATTGGATCCACACAGGTCCCAACCGCACTATTTCTTTCCCAAGCCCCTCCAAAGGAAAATACATTCTTCACGTCAAAGCAGCCAATCCGGATGGAATCTGGAATGAAAAAGGACTCTCCATCCCCATCCATATGATCCCCCCTTTCTGGAAAACCTGGTGGTTTATAACCTCAGCTTTAGCTGTAGCCATGTTCATTATCTTGTCCTGGATGCGCACCAGGTCAAAACTCAAGGCTGCCCAAACGGTTAAAAAGGAAAGTCTGGAAAAAGTGTTTAAAAAATACAATATTACACAGCGGGAACAGGAAATCGTCACAATGATACTGGACGGAGCCAACAACAAAGACATTGAGAAAAAGCTCTTTATCTCAAGCAGCACGGTCCGGAATCACATCTATAATATATATCAGAAGCTGGGTATTCAGAACAGGATCGAACTTGTCAACCTCATTAAAGAGCAGTCTTAAGGTCGTCTTTTTTACAGCGAAGTCTTTACATCCAGGAAAAAAGTTCTAACTTAAAAAATAGGACTTTTGTCTATGGAAATCCTTCTTTTATATCTGTATATTGAATCCGAAAAACACAAGTTTTTTAGAGAATGGTGAAAAAAATGAGTCAGAAAAAATGGATAGCCGGATTGCTTTTAATGCTTTTAGCTGTGATTTTCAGCATCGGGCTGACCTCTGCCTCCGTGGAACTGCCCGGGCTGTTGAACAAAGCCCTTTATGGAACTATTCCTGCTTTAGAGGGCGATTCCCATGCAGATGAGTCTGCTGTTACACGGACCGAGCTGTTCATAAATCACTATCATTTAAGGCTTATCGGCTATATCTGTTTCGGACTTATGCTCCTTCTCATCGCAGCGGGTTTTATCACAGGCAAAAAGGGATTTGCCTCAGCAGGAGCCCTCTTGATGTTTCTTCCTGTTTTTGCTCAGTTTGCTGCAGTCATGTTTTTTCTTGCCGGACTGGGTGTGCTGAATGTTATGTGGATGCCTGTTCTTGATATTTCTTTCAATGCCGGACAATGGGGGGACATCGTCTATCTACCCTACAGGCTTTTAAGGTCTCTCTTTTTAAAAATAGGATTTGATGTGCATTATCCGCTGGTCTATTTTCTGGTGGGAACAGGGCTTCTTCTTTTCATCATCGGCACTTACACCTGGTTTGTCTCCAGAGAACGAAAAAAAGATATGGCAGATTCCTGGGTCTACCGGATCTCGCGTCATCCTCAGTATCTGGGATGGATCATTTGGAGTTACGGAATGCTGCTTGCTTTAATGCGTGTGAACTACCCAAAAAGGTCCTGGGGCATTGCCGCCTCCTTACCCTGGATGCTTTCCGCCATGATCATTATCGGGGTGGCTCTTCTGGAAGAGAGAAAAATGAGGAAGCAGTTTGGAAATCAATACGAAAGATACTGCGAGAAAACACCGTTTCTCTTTCCCCTTCCCAAGTTCCTGTCAAAATCCTTCGCCATCCCTACACGTCTTCTCTTTAAAAAGAAATTTCCAGAGCGGAAAGGTGAAATCGCGGCGGTGCTTTCCATCTACAGTCTCCTGCTGGTGGGGCTTTCATATGTTTATGTCCGTTCTCATGCGCTTCCCAAAATCCCTGATGAAATCCAGGCAGCCGCATCAGAAAGCCGGGCAGAGATGTATATCCGGACCCTGCGGTTGACGGACAACTGGCATTTCCGCAGACATTATGTGGGAGCGCTCGAAAAATTAGGCGAGCAATCAATCGATCCTTTGCTCACACTTCTCAAAGATCCGGACCCGTCCTTGCGTCAAATTGCAGCTTCAGTCCTGGGAAGGATCGGATCACCGAGAGCGGTTAACGCTTTGATAGAGAGCCTTTCTGATAAAAACAGCAATGTTCGCTCGGATGCAGCGAGTTCTTTAGGAAAGATCAAAGCTGAAAAAGCAGTAGAGCCTTTAATCCGCTTTCTTGAAGACGAGTCTGCGTCAGGAGTTTATGTTGCAGCCACTGCCTTAGGGAGAATCGGCTCCAAAAAAGCCGTAAAGCCTTTGATCCAATCCCTGGACCAACCAAATTACTGGAACCGCAAGGCAGTGGTGACCGCTTTATGGAACATCGGTTCGGAAGAAGCTGTTGACCCGCTTCTGGATATTTTAAAAGAGGAGAATCTTGATGTCTCTGTGAAGCGGGAAATCATGGTGGCCTTTCTTAAACTGGAGTCCCCGAAGACAGTGAGTGCTTTGAGAGATGCCCTAAATGACGAAGATCATGAAGTCCGGATTTACGCTCAAGAAGCACTGAAAAGACTGAATTCGGATAAAAAAAGGAAACAATTATTAAAGGAAAGACACTCTGTGAAAGAAATGCAGGAGGATTTCCATCAGTTCCAAAAGCACATCGAAGAGATACATCCCGGTCCCTTTGAATTCACCAGCAAGGAAGACTTTGACCGTTCATTTGAAGCTCAATATGCAAAAATCAGCGAGCCTTTGTCTCTAAGAGAATTCTATAATGTGCTGGCTCCTCTCAAAGCAAAAATCGGATGCGGGCACGCGCATCTAGACTATCCCGGTGAATACAGAAGAAATGTTCAGGTTTATAAATTCCCTTTGATATTAAAATTCCTTGAATACAGATGTTATATGACTAAGGATCTGAATGAGAATTCTTCTCTGCCTCTATACAGCGAAATCGTGTCTATAAATGACATTCAAATTGACCATATCATTCAAACATTAATGGCAGAGATTTCTGCTGACGGACACAATAAATTTTTCAAAACATCCGCCTTGGAAAACTGCTTCCAGTATTATTATGCCAATCACTATGGAGCTCCACAAGAATTCCAAATCAAATACAGAACCAAAGAAAACGGAGATATACGAAGAATCACCATTCCGGCTGTTCCCTGTTCGTCTATCAATTACTCCAATAAAGTGCCCAAAGACCTGAATATCGAAATCCTCTCCCAAAAAGACACCGCAGTTGTGACGATCGATAACTTTAACTACTATGGAGAAAAAAATAAAATCTTCTTCTCCTTTATCGATAAAGCTTTCCAGAAAATAAACCAAGAGAACATCAATAATCTCATTATTGATCTCCGAGGAAATGGAGGAGGAGACCCGTTTTGCGCAATCTATCTGCTCTCTTATGTTGAAAAAGAACCCACTGTTTATTTCTCCAAATCCTATGGAAAATATGCTGACTTATCCAAACCCATCCCCTTAGCTGAAAATCCTTACAGAGGGAATCTCTTCATTCTTATAGACGGAAGCAATTTTTCAACCACAGGACATCTATGTTCTATCCTGAAATATCATAATATCGGCACCTTTATCGGAACAGAGACCGGAAGCACTTATACCTGCAATGCAGCGGTCAGAACATTTGACCTGAAAAACACCGGAATTATATTAAAGCTGGCTACAGACAGCTTTGCGGCAGCAGTCAGCGGCCTTCCAAAAGACCGGGGAATCATCCCCCATCACATAGTTCAAACAAACATTGAAGATTTAAAAAGCAAAAGAGACACAGTCCTCGAATACGCTTTAAGTCTGATCGATAGAATGAAATAAAGAAAATAACTTTTAAAGGAGAATGAAATGAACAAACAAAAATCAATAGCATGGTTGATGATGGCCCCACTTCTGCTGGCCCTCTTTATGCTCACAGGATGCGCTACCAAAACCGCTCCTTTTTGGGGAGATCCCCAGACCGGTTTGATCCTTCAGTACCAGATGCCGGAGGGTCAGAAATTAACCTATGATTCCTGGGATAAGACCCATCAGGTCTCAGAGATGATGGGAATGGCCATCGAAGTTGACATTGACTCCACAAATTCCTTTACTGTCCAATCCAAAGGAGCTGAGGAGGACAAAAACCAGCTCACCATCACCATCAATGACATGAGCTTCAAAATCCAATCCGTCCAGGCTAATTTGGAACCGGACATGAGTCAGGTCATCGGAAAAAGTTTTGACATGACGCTTTCGCACCTGGGTGAAGAATCAGAGCTTAAAGGAGCTGAAGAGATAACGTACGAGATGGGGCCTGAGGGAACCCGGAGCATTGCCTCCTCTTTCAAACACATCTTTCCAGACCTTGCTGGCCGGCCATTAAAAATCGGAGACACCTGGAAAGATGAAACGACTATTAATGAAAAATCCGGTAACGGAGAAACAGTGATTCGGATATCAGAAGAGAACACTCTGGATGGATTTGAGACCATAGACGATATGGAATGCGTCCGGATATTGTCCCGTTATACGGGGACCCTCGAGGGCCGGGCACAACAGCAGGGAATCGAAACAATCAGCACAGGCGACATCCAAGGAACCTCCACCTGGTACTTTGCCTACAAAGAAGGGATTTTTGTGAAGCACACCAACAAAGGCACGGCTGAAGGGAAGGTCGATGTTCCCAGTCAAGGATTGGAGATTCCTTTTACGCGGGATACAACATCTGAAATCAGCCTGAAAAAATCGAATTAAAAAAGACAAAGATTTTCTTGTTCACTGGAGAAATCAATACTCACGCAAGGCACACAAAATCAAAAAGGAATAAATTTATGATCAAAAGAAAAATAACCATTCTGGGGATTTTGATTGCATTGAATACCATCACACTGTCTTATCCTCATGAAGACAAGATCTTTCATGATGACCTCTTCAACTGCACCATTGTCATGACAGCGAGGGAGGGCCTGATCCTGGCGGGAAACAATGAAGACAGGAATCATCCGGAGACAAAAGTCACTTTTATTCCGGCAACTGAAAAATACCACGGCCGGATCGTTTTTGGTTTTGATGACTCTCCGATACAGGGCGGGATGAACGACCAGGGCCTTTTTATGGATGGAAACCGCGTCTCGCCCACTAACTGGCAGCCTGAACCCGGGAAGCCGAACTTCGGAGGATCTGTAATCCTGTTCCTTCTGGGAACCTGCGCCACCTGCGATGATGTGATGAATTTTTTCGAGAATCACAATGTTCCAGGTCTTGAACAGGCCCGGTTTCCTATCGCAGACCGGACCGGAGCCTCTATGATAGTCGAGTACGGCCAAGGAAAAACTCAGTTTATTACCAGCGATACCTGGTACCTCATCTCAACCAACTTTATCATGTCCGATATCAAGAACGATAACTATCCCTGCTGGCGTTATATCACTGCTGATAAAATCCTGTCTGATGCGGATGAGCTGAATCTGGCTCTCATTCGAAAGGTGCTCAAGGAAACCTCTCAGGAAGGAGGCTCTTTGACTGTCTATTCCAATATCTATGACCTTAAAAATGGGATCATCTATCTTTACAACTTGCGGGATTTCGATGAAGCCGTGGTTATAGAATTGGCTGAAGAGCTGGAAAAAGGCCAGAGGCAGATCGACCTGTCGTCACTGTTTGAATCCAACCGCAACAAACCGCCACTGTCTCAGAAACCATGAAAAAGAGGAGAGGCTCATGAAAAGAGAATATGCTGTTATTTTAGGACTTCTTGTGATAGGAGGCTTTTTTCTGAACTCTTCAGCCATAAAAGAAGAACGCAAAGGGGACATGGTTTTCATCTATTTCGCTTCCACTCAGTTCGGCACCTGTACGAATCCTGAAAGCATCGAAAGAATCAAAAATATCAAGACTGAATTTTCCAAAAAATACAGAGAGACCTCTATTAAATTTGTAATGGTCTGTTTGGACTCTGATCTTGACAAAGCCCTGAAATTTATCAAAAAGAACGGAGACTGGGATGAGATATCCATTGGAAAATCGTTTTCCAATGAACTGGCTCTTAATGTTTTAAATCAATCTAAAATACCTAAAGTTCCGCATATCTTTGTGTTTAAGAACCGTCAAGAAAAAGGAAAATGGAACCTGCCGCTTATAAAAGAACGGGAACTCATGGTTGATCTGGCAGGGGAAGTACAAATCAAAGAATGGATTGAAAATGACTATCCCCTTCCCTTTCGAAAAGAACCGGCTGAATCATCTCAACCGGAAACAATCAGACTCTCAAATATTTATTAAAAGAGTGCCATCATAAAGAAGAGATATAAATATGAACTTAAAAAAACTAATGTTCTTTATCATCATCTTGATGATTTTCATTATGCTCTTTATATCTTGGTCCTGTGAAGCCAAAACACAAAAAGATGTTCCCCAGGATTCGGTGCTCAACCAATATCTTCAGTTCAGCCCATACACAGATCCCGGTGAATTCGCTTATCTCTATAACCAACTCCCTGAATCGCTTGATGAACTGTGCACTCTGATTAAAAAGCAGTTGATCCATCCCTTTGACTTGGGGAAATATGCTGATGTGATACCCAAAAACCGGGCTTATGAAGACATGGAACTTCCCACAGTCTCCCTCATGCTCAAGGAACTTCTGAAACGGAATGAAAACGGATTGGTGGCATCGCGCAAGCCGGAGAAAAGACTGGTGGTAGCCTGTGTGCATCACTCCATGCTGTTGGCATCCATACTGCGCCATCAAGGAATTCCGGTCCGCATTCGCGCTGGCTACGCCAAATATATTGGCGGCCAGAAAGGAATTCGAGTGACCCATGCGATCTGTGAAGTATGGGATGATGAGGACAGCAAATGGATCCTTGTGGACCCGGACAGGCAGAGAATCAATTTCCCCCATAATGAATTTGAATTTGCTTATGAAACATGGAATCGCCTCAGAAACAGCAATCTTGGAAATGAACAGTACATCTCCAGGTACAACAGTGTTGATCAGGCCACGGTTCATGTGATCTGCCTTGACCTGTCCTACTTAATCGGTAAAGAAGAACCCTACTGGCTCGATCCTCCCATTGTCTTTCAAATCAAAAAGGGGGTATCTGATTTATCTGAAAAAGAATTGCAGGTTTTAGACAAAATCGCAGGATACCTCAAAAATCCGGATGATCATTTGGATGAACTGGCGTCGATACAGGAAAAAACGCCGTTTCTTTTTATTAAAAAAGAAACATTATAGGAGAAAATAAATGAAACCAAAAAAACTCAATTGTACCATCAACATCATCGCATTCCTGATGATTTTCTCAATGGGTGCCATTTATGCCAAGCCAGGCCAAAAAATAGAGTACATCAGCCAGGCTGTTCATGTGGATCTTTTATCCGATGGCACTATGAACAGCTATACCATCATCAGAGCCATTAATATTTCTGAAAAGATCCTTCATGAGTACACCTTTATGAGCAGCATCAATACACTCAAAGCTGTCCTGGATGAAGAGGGAAATGAGCTGGAATATTCAGTCCAGCAGGAACCCAACATCTTTAAATTCACCGTCCAGCTGAAAAATCCTGTAGAGCCAAATGAGGAATTAACCATCAAAACCGTGGATAAAAACAGAAAAATTTCCCAGCACCAGGACGGGATGTATATCTATTCAAAAACACACATTCCGGGTCCTGACCTTCGGTTTTCTGAAGAAATCAGGATCCATCCGGAACTGGAACTGGTCTGGTTTTCGCCAAAGCCGACTCAAAAAACGTCGGATAAACAAGGGACTGTATTGTCATATACATATGATTTCAAAGCCGGTGAAGCTTTTAAAGTCCGGATTCTATGCAGGCCCAAAGAAAAAAAAGAAATGCAAATCAAGGTCAATCCCACGATCGAACTTCTCAGCCTCATCCATCATCTTGCAGGGGGCAATCAATATAATGAAGGCCTCCTTCCTGAATACCTGTCAGAAGTCGATCACTATTTTGGACATCTAAAGAATCATCAAGCTGTGAAATTCGCACAAAAATGCAGGATTCAACACCAAATCAATGGGGATGCTCCCATGGCATTGGCTGTCTATACCGGGCCCCCTCCTGCGCTGGAACCACGAATAGATTTTTCCTATCTTCCAAAAGATTTTGACCCGCGCTGGGATCCCACTTTAATCAAAGATTACCTCAAACATGCCAGGTCATTTGCCGTTGACAGCCGATTCATGGAATTTCATAATCAACACAAACATTTTCACGAACAAGCTGTAGCAAACCTAAAGGAGATGCTCACACAAGAACACTTCTTTCAATGGTATCATGACTTCTTTGGTTATTATCCGGATCATTTTAACCTGTACATAGGCCTGCTTAATGGAAGCTGTAATTACGGGTATGCATTGACACTGCCTGAAGGTCAGGTGGAATTTGTCTCTATTCTGGGAGCCCGGAGGCCCGACATAAACGGAGCGCCCACTTACCCAAAAAGCTGGTTCCTGCCGGTCATCATTCATGAATTTTGCCATTCTTATATCAATCCACTTACCATAAGCCAACCTGAATTATCCAAGGAATTGGGTGAGTCTCTGCTTGTTTCTCACCATGATCAAATGATCCAAAAGGGATACAATGTTTGGAATGTCATTCTTAATGAGTATATGGTCAGAGCCTGCACTATCCGTTTCTTGGTTCAATATGAGGGACAAACAACAGCAACACAGATGATGGAACAAGATAAAAAAATCGGGTTCCCTGCCATTGAAGGCCTGGTGCAGCTTCTGGAAGAATATGAAAACAGCCGAACTAAATATCCTCATATCAAATCTTTTCTGCCAGAAATCATAAAATATTTTGAGTCATATCTGGCCGGATCAAGAGTCGATTCATTACCGATAACCGGAAAAAACAAATCATTTAAACGAACCAATAAAAAGAGGGTATCATGAGAAAAAATTATCCCTTTATTCATCTTATTTCAATCACTATTTTGTTTGGCACGATTTTACTGGGCACAGCTGACACCCAAGAAAACAAGGATTCCTACAGCGATATTATCGGGTACTGGCAGGAATACATCATAAACGGCAGCGCTAAAGAAAAAACCTCTATACGGAAAATCATCTTGAACGACGAAGGACACCTCACCCAGTCCATTACTTATGAAATGGCCACACAATGCCGGATCTGGCTTAATGATGATGATATCTCCTATGAGAACGGGCACCTTGATTTCTGGGGCGGTGAATTTTCCGGAGAGATGAGCGAGGATAAAAACACCGTTCTCTTGACTTACAGACAGATGAATAATGCTTTCCTGCTGGAACGGATCCGGGATGAAAAGACCATCGAACTCATAGACAGGATCGAGGCATCTCAGGGAAAAGAATACGTCTATTACGTCCCGGAACAAACCGGTGACGGATGGGAATGCGCAGACCTTAAAGACGTTGGCATAGATAAAGGACACATAATAGACTGCGTGAATCAGATCAGAGCCGGCAAGTATAAAGACACCCACAGCTTATTGATCGTTAAGAACGGAAAACTGGCTTTTGAAGAATACTTTGGCGCGGAAGGGACGATATGGAGCCCTTTTGTGAATCAGGTCTATAGAGACAGGATCCAAATGCTGGCTTCAGTCACCAAGAGCGTGAATTCAGCGTTGATCGGGATCGCAGTGGAAAACGGGATGATCCCCAGCATCCATGACCCGGCTTTTGGCCTGTTCCCGGAATACTCCTCTCTTCTGGATAATGAAAAGAAAAAGATTCTTATTGAACATCTGCTCACCATGTCAGCAGGGCTTGAATGGAATGAACTGGATGTTCCTTACTCAGATCCTAAAAACGATGTGAACAAAATGGGCCAAAGCCCTGATTGGATTCAATATTGTCTGGCAAAACCTGTGGTTTTAAAACCGGGCGAAAAGTTCAATTACCATTCCGGCCTGTCTTTGATTCTGGGAGAGATCCTTAAGAGGTCTTCCGGGATCCAAGCGGACAAATTCGCAGAAAAATATCTTTTCAATCCATTAGGGATTTCAAAGTATAAATGGTCGAAGAGCCCGGGGGGATTAATCCAAACCGGCGGAGGTTTGGCTTTACGGGCTCGTGATATGGCAAAATTCGGGCAGCTGTATCTCAACAGCGGCCACTGGCAGGGGAAACAAATCCTTCCGGAAGAGTGGGTGAAGGAATCCACCCGGATCCAAATCAAAAAACTTGTGGACGGTTACGGATATCAATGGTGGATGAGAAGCTTTAAAGTCAACAGCAAACCCATCGATTCCTTTTATGCCCTTGGGAGAGCAGGGCAGTTTATTATGGTGTTTCCCGCTCTTGACCTGATCGTTGTCTCCACGGCTCAGAATTATGATTACGGCTGGGCAAACAGATTTTATAATTTGGTATACAAATATATTCTTCAGGCGGTAATGCCTGTTTCAGAAAACTAAAAAATAACTATGGAGAAAGAAAAATGAAAAAAAATTCAAGAATTCTGATTTGTTTAGCTTTTTTTATCACTATATGGGCGAGTGTATCTTCCTGCAGCTCCGCTGCTGAGACCCAAAAAATTTATTACGCTATGGAAAGAAATGGAGTGGTCTTCGGATATACGGAGACCATCTTGACTCCTGTTGTAGAGAACGGCAAACAGCTTATCCGTCTTGAAGAAAACGTCAAATCCATCTCTTCGCTCATGGGAGCTCAAATTAACAATGTGATCAAAGCGGAAAGCCTCTTGGATCCTGAGAAAAAGAGGCTCATTTCCCAGAAATTTCTTCTGGACCAGGTAAGTGTACAGCTTGAAATTTCAATCCGAATCAATGGAGACAAAGCTTATATCACCCAAAACATGGGAGGAGGGACCAAGGAAGTCCTTTTCCCCAAGGATGCTGTCCTTTCAGATTTTTATCTCTATCCCCGGGTGTGGGAAGACTTTGCAAATTCAGAAATCCATCAAAAACAATACAAAATCCTGGACTCCTTTGACCGCGAACTCCAGTTGCACACCTTCACAAAAATCAAAGAGGAAAAAATAACTCTGGCCGGAAAGACCTATGACTCCATAGTGTTCGACATTCTAAACCATGAGATAGGAGGAAAGCAGCAAATATGGATCGATGCTGCAGACGGAAAACTTCTCCAGCAAAAAGTTTTAAATTCAACCATTTCCCTATCTGATAAATCAATAAAAAACAAACTGAAGCGGGTGAGTCTTGATGATCATATCTTTGCTGACGTCGGCATTATGATTTCGGATATCATGGCTATTTCTTCTATGAAGGTGAAAGCCACCCTTAATCCCATCGGGAACTGGATCACAAAAGAAAGTCTGAATGTCCCCGGACAGAAGTTTGAAGGCACAGTTGAAAACAATCAAGTTCAGGGAATTTTTGAAATCAGTCATAAAAAATTCGACGGACAAAATCCTCCTCCTTTTCCTCCGGATTTCCATGGCGATCCTGAACTCAAGCCGTTTCTAATGCCTGAAGACTTTATTGAATCCGGTGACCCAGTGCTCATCAAAAAAGCCCGAGAACTGACCGAGGGTGCTGAGGATTCCTGGGAAGCTGTGAAAAGGCTCAGCCAATGGGTAGCTGAGGAGATCGGATATGATATCCCTGGAGGAGGATCGGCCCGCAATACCTTTGACCTGAGAGCCGGAGAATGCGGAGCCCATTCCAGGCTCTTTACGGCCTTGTGCCGGGCGGTGGGCATCCCGTCACGAGTGGTCTGGGGCTGCATTTATGTTCCCAATCGGGGAGGAAGCTTCGGGCAGCACGGATGGAATGAGGTCTATATGGGTGAAGCCGGATGGATCCCGTTGGACACCACTTTAAGGGAAATCGATTTTGTTGATTCCAGCCACATACGCCTGGAAATCCTCACATCCAAACACATCTCTTTTAATCCAGACCAAATGGAGATCCTGGATTTTCATGCGGGCTCACAGAGATTCGGCCAAGCAGCGTCCACCACAGTACCTGAACAATACAAACCTTATGTGGGCCGATACCAGGGTCCTGAAAATGTTTTCAAAGTCCTTGTGCAGAACAACAATCTCGCCCTTGACATCCCCGGAAGAATGATCTTTGAGCTCACCGAACCGGATGAAAACGGGCTCTGGTATTTCAAACTCACAACCGATGTGTATGTTGCTTTTGAACAAAACAACTCCGGTGAAGTAACAAGCATGAACATACACAGCAAAGCCCGTATCCCTAAAAAATCAGATTTGGAGGAGACAACAGACAATATCCCGGAACAATTCCGGCCCTATATCGGCCAGTACCCCGTTCCCATGCAGGAAGCTGTGTTCACTGTGTTTTACAGCCAAGACAATCTGGCCGTCAAACACCCTGCCGGCGGAGTCATGTATCTGGAAGAGCCGGACGAACAGGGACTGTGGGCCTGCAGAAATAGAGAAGAAAAAATTTCTTTTGTAAAGGATGACGAGGGGCTGGTGAAAGTCATGATCATCCACGAACTGGTTCACGCGCCAAAAATCGATTGACCCGGGTACGGCTTGCCTGATGAGAGTCAAAAGCGCAAGCCACACCTGAACTTCGCTTCGGATGCCTGGAAAAATTAACAAGCCCTCTCTCTATAATTCATGGAAGATTATGACTTATTCTTCGTCTAAATAAATGGAAATTGATTCAAACCCCAAAACCGGAGGGCGAAATGAGCATCATTGGAGGCTTTTCATCTAAATTCTTGATATTAAGCATGGTTGTAGTGACTATCATGGCCTTCTCTGCCTTCTCTATGTACAGTTACAAATCTCAAGAGTTGGACAAAAAGGTCAAATCTTTTTTGGAAAGCTACCAATACCAGTGGAGGGACATGAATGTCCCTAAAGTGGACGGCCAGATCCTCTATAATCTTATTATTGAGAACGGCTATACCAGAGCTCTTGAAATCGGAACCTCAACAGGGCACTCAGGAACCTGGATCGCCTGGGCCCTCAGCAGAACCGGGGGGAAGCTCATCACGATTGAAATAGATGAAAGGCGTTACGCCAGGGCCCTGAGTAACTTTAAGGAAGCAGGGCTTTCAGAATACATAGATGCCTGGCTGGCGGATGCACACGATCTGGTCCCCAAATTGGAGGGGCCTTTTGACTTTGTCTTTATTGATGCTGATAAAGAATGGTACACCAATTATGCCAAAGCGGTTATCCCCAAGCTTGAAACAGGAGGCTGCATCGCAGCCCATAATGTGAATCCATCGGGCAAAAGCCTCTGGGGAAGACGCAGCGGAACCAGCGAGTATTATGAATTCATGCTGGAACAGGATGAATTTGAAACATCTCTTCTCTCTGAAAGCCAGGCAGGGATTTCTGTAAGCTACAAGAAAAAATAAGAACCCATATAAATCTATAAAACCAGCTCCTTTTATGATAGCATTAATCGTTCAATCCTATGAATAAGTTACCTCTTACACCGCCCGACAAGAACGTGGAAAGGAAAATAGGGCCGGTTACAGCAACATCCATTGTGGTGGCAAATATGATCGGAGCCGGCATTTTCACCACTTCAGGCATCATGGCAGGGCAGCTTCCCAGTTCCGGTTGGATCCTTATCTGCTGGCTTCTGGGAGGACTCATTGCCATTGCCGGCGCGCTCTCCTATGCAGAGCTGGCGACCAGAATGCCGCAGGTTGGCGGAGAATATGTTTATCTTAAAAAAATCTATCACCCTTCCATCGGCTTCCTTACAGGCTGGACCAGTTTCTTTGTGGGATTTTCGGTTCCCATTGCTGCTTCAGCCATGGCCTTTTCAGAGTATGTCTTTGGGGGACTCCGGACTCAAGTTTTGGGCGTAAACTCAAATCAACTTTTTTTTATGAAAAAAGGCACAGCTCTATTTCTTATCATCCTGTTTACCGGAATACACTATATGGGATTAAAGCTGGGCTCAAAAGTCCAAAATTTCCTGACTTTTCTCAAAATAGGCATTGTTGTAGGACTGGCCGGAGCCGGTATAGCTTTGACCGGAGGAAGAGGAATCTCAGCGTTTTCCTTTGTAATCAAAGACCAGAGCTCGTGGCTGGCTTTTGGAACAGCCATGATGCTGGTTATGTTCTCTTACAGCGGATGGAATGCCAGTTCTTATATTGCCGGAGAGATAAAAAATCCCAGAAAGAATTTACCCTTATCTTTATTATTAGGCACATCCATAGTGATCCTTCTTTATCTGGCTCTGAATCTCTTTATATTCCAGGCTCTTCCCTATAATCAGGCAAAAGGAACCATTGCCATTGCGGAAAGAGCTTCTTTTGAGGCATTTGGGCCCTGGATGGGGGATGCCCTAGGGCTTCTGATAAGCCTGGCCCTTCTCTCTTCCCTATCTGCTTTTATCATTATAGGCCCCCGGGTTTATTTTGCCATGGCCCGCGACAGATTGTTTTTCCCTTTTGCGGCAAAAACACACCCTAAATACAAAGTCCCGGGAAGGTCAATCCTGATTCAGGGCGCTATTGCGGTTC
>Ga0307430_1001597_pt1 | contig 16323 bp, 8 predicted proteins | sample SalMarWE160130MG_FD_202159 | JGI IMG/M metagenome (GOLD analysis project Ga0307430, IMG submission 202159) | Salt marsh sediment microbial communities from the Plum Island Ecosystem LTER, Massachusetts, United States - WE1603-130 | ecosystem: Environmental > Aquatic > Marine > Intertidal zone >... | reverse complement strand
CGACGAGCCGTGGTACCTGCTGACGGCGCGGTCGATTGCGCTCGACCTCGACTACAACCTGGTCGACGACCGCGCGGAGCAGGAGTTCTGGAATAAGGATATCTCGACGTGGACGACGGGGGATCGGCTCAGGCGCTTGGGGCACGGCCGGACGAAGACGCACGAGTACTGGAAGGAGCGTGTCTACCCGGTGCGGCCGATCGGGCTGGGGATTGTGCTGGCGCCGGCGTACCGGATCGGGCTGTTGTGGGACGGGCAGGTGCGGCTCGCGTGCGTGTGGTTCCTGTGTCTCGTCGGCGCGCTGCTCGTGCAGCAGGTGTTCCTTTTCGGGTTCGACCTGACGGGGAAGCTTTGGGCGGCGTTCTTGGGCGCATTGGCCGGCGGGCTGTCGATGCCGATTGTCGTCTACGTCACCCAAATCTACACGGAGCTTGTCGCTGCGCTGCTGCTTGTCGTGGCGCTCCGCATGATGTTCGCCGAGGGCGGCGTGTCGGCAGGGGGTGCCGCGTTGGCCGGCTGTTGCCTCGGGTTTCTGCCGTGGCTGCACGAGAAGTTCTACCCGCCGATGCTAATAGGGTTCATTGCGTTCGTGTGGGTGGCGCGGCCGTGGCGACTCAAGCGGCTGGCCGCGTTCGGCGTGCCGGTGGTCGTGTCGGGCGTGCTGCTCATGGCGTATTACCACAGCGTGTACGGGGTCATCTACCCGGTGTGGGACCAAGGCGACCCACTGTCGATCGGCGTTGGCGTGCGCGGTGGGTTTCTGGGGTTGTTGTTCGATCGGACCGACGGGCTCATGCCGTTCTGGCCGGTGCTTGCGTTCGCGGTGGCCGGCCTGGTGCTGGCGATCCGCGCGCGCGTGCGTGCGGCGCCGTGGCTGGTCGTGTTTGTGGCTGCGCAGTGGGTGATCACGGGGATGTTTTGGGTGTGGACGGCCGGGATGTGTCCGCCGCTCCGGTTCTGGCTGCCCGTCGTGCCGCTGTTGGTCGTCGGATCGATCTATGCGCTGGCGCGGATGCGGCGACGGTGGCTCGTGGCGGTCATGGGTGTCACGATGCTGTGTGGCGTGGTTGTTGGCGCGCGCAGCATGAGCCATCCGCGCGCGCTGATGAAGGATTCGCTGCCGTTTGCGCTCACCGCAGGCACGACGGGCGGGCGGCAGATCGAACGCCTCTACCACGCGTTCCCTGACATGAAGCGCGTGCCGGAGGGGCGCGAGCCGTCGGCGAGTGATCACGCGCGCGGCGTGGCGTGGCTTGTGGCGTTGGCGGGGTTCGTGGTAGTCGTTGTGTGGCTTGAACGTAGACCGAGGCAGAGGCCCAAGACCGAAGAGGCAGGCCAAGATGACCGAGCGGCAGTCGACGGCAGGAGCTGAGCAGAAGCCTTCCAGCCGCTGGATGCCGTGGGTGCTGGCGGCGGTCGCGGTGTTCGTGCTGAGCTTCCAGCTCGGGTCGCGCGAGCTGTCGTCGCCGGACGAGACGCGGTACTCGGCGATCGCGTGGTCGATGGGCACGACGGGCGACTGGCTGACGCCGACGCACAACGTCAAGTTCAAGCACTGGCACAAGCCGCCGCTGACGTACTGGCTCATGGCGTCGTCGTTCGCCGTGCTCGGGCAGAATGACTGGGCGGCGCGGTTGCCGTCGGCCTGCGCGGCGCTCGCGGCGGTCCTCGGCGCGTACGTGATCGGGCGGACGCTGCACGGGGCGCGCGCGGGGTTCTTGTCGGGGCTGATCTTGCTGGCGAGTCCGCTGTTCTTCGCGCTGGCGCGGTTGGCGAACACGGACATGCTGCTCTGCGCGTTCGTGACGTGGACGTGGGTGTGTTTTGTCCGCAGCGTGTTTGGCGAGAAGCGGCGGCACGGGTGGTTCGTGCTCGGCGGCGTGTTCGCGGGGCTGGGGTTCATGACGAAGGGGCCCGTGGTGCTCGTGGCGACGCTCGCGCCGATGCTGCTTACCATGCTGCTGACGAACCAGTGGCGGCGCGTGGGGTGGTGGCCGTGGCTGGCGGCGACGGGCGCGTGTCTCGTCGTGGGACTGCCCTGGTACCTCGTCGTGTGCATCAAGAACCCGGGCCTGCTCAAGTACTTCGTCGAGTACCAGACGCTCCAGCGCGTGGCGACCGAAGTCCACGGGCGCGGCGCACCGTTCCTGTTTTTCTTTCTCTGGGTACCGCTTGGCTTCCTGCCGTGGGTTGCGCTGCCTGTATTCGAGGTGTTCGCGTCGCTTCGTCGAGGGGACGACGCTTCGGCCGAGCGACGGCGCATGCTGGCGCCGGTGTGCTGGTTTGCCGTCGTCTTTGTCGTGATCTCTGTATCGGGGTCGAAGCTCATTACGTATTGCCTCCCGCTGTTCCCTGCGCTTGCCTTGCTGGCGGGGCGGTTCGTCGAGCGTGCGTTCGATCGCACCATGCCTCGACGACTCATCGCATTCGGGGTTGCGTGCAGTTCGGCCGTGCTGTTCGCCGTCACGGCCATCCTTGCCGTTGGCGACTTCGCCGCCGATCAGCCCACGTGGGTCATTGGCGTGGGGGGGGCGGTGGCTGCGCTCGCCGGGCTGGGGGGTCTGCTCGTCGGGCTGCTGCACCGTGCACGGGCGGCGTTTGGCGTCGTGCTCGTTGGAGTGATGATCGTGTTGCTTGGTGTGAGCTGGGCGGTTCCGTACGCGCAGGATGCGCTGTATATGAGCAATGCGGGGCGTGAGTTGGCGGGGTTGATTGAGGAGCGGAAGGCGCCGCCCGCGGAGGGCGTCGAGATACGTGTGGCGATGTTCCGGCGGTACCTCAAGGAGCTGCCGTATTATCTCGACGGGGCGGTGCTCTGCCTCGACTGCGACATTGAGCTGTCGTACGCGGCGGCCGACGGTGAGGAGGTGTCGCTCTACACCGACGAGGAGCTGCACGAGCTCCACGAGGGGTATTCCCGGCGGCACGGGCTGATGTGGCTCAACCGGTGGATGCGACAGCCGGACCGGCGCTGGCTTGTGGTGACCGACCGGGACTCTTTCGGGGAGATCCGGCCGATGCTCGTAACCTCGACGGGGCTGCCGCTCGTGGTCGAGATCGCCGAGGTGGGCGAGTTCGTTCTGTTCTCCAATTTCCGCGACGGCGAGGCGGTCAATGTGCTGACGGCTGCCGGCCGGGACGCCGAATCGGGCAACGGCGGCGACGACTAACCGCTTGACGCGGCTTCTGTCTTGGTGTTTCCTACGGCCTCACGGGCCTGTTGAGACGGGTCATCTATGTAAGCCCTTCGGGCTATGGCTCTCTTTTTCTGTTCGTAGACCCAGGGCGGCGCGTCGCCCTCGCAGAGCTCGGGCGACGCTTGCCCTGGGCTGTTCTAGCGAGCCCCTATGGGGCATGTGGCGACGAGCGAAGGGCAAGCTCTTGAGCAGGCCCTCTCGATGAAGGGTTTCTTCCACGGCTCATGTGCGGCATTTGCGGACTGATACAGCCTGGCGGCGTTGATAAGGCCGCGTTGCGCGCCATGACGGCCGTGATGGCGCATCGCGGGCCGGACGACGAGGGGTTCTGGCTCGGCGACGGCGTTGGGCTGGGTCAACGGCGGCTGAGTATCATCGACCTGGCCGGCGGGCACCAGCCGATCCCGAATCACGACGAGACGGTGTGGCTGGTCGCCAACGGCGAAATCTACAACTCGCCCGAGCTGCGGCGCGACCTCGAGGTGCGCGGCTACCCGTTCCGCACGAAGACCGACGTCGAGGTCATCCTCCACCTGTACGCCGAGCACGGCGTCGAGTGCGCGAAATACCTTCGGGGGATGTTCGCGTACGCGCTGTGGGACACGCGGCGCAAGCGGCTCGTGCTCGCGCGCGACCACGTCGGCCAGAAGCCGGTGTTTTTCTTTCACGATGGCGAGCGGTTCGCGTTCGGGTCGGAGGTGAAGGCCGTGCTCGAGAGCGGGCTGCTCGAGCGGAAGCCCGACCTGCGCGCGCTGTGGCACTACATCTCGCTCCGGTTCGTTCCCGACCGGATGACGCTCTTTGAGGGGGTGCAGAAGCTGCCGGCGGCGAGCACGCTCGTCTACGAGAACGGGCGCGTGACGATCGAGAAGTACTGGCGGCCCGACTACCGCGAGAAGCTTCCCGACGACGAGCGGGCGATCGAGGACGGCTTGCACGACCTGCTGCGCGACACGGTGCGGATGCACACGCTGAGCGACGTGCGCGTCGGTTCGTTCCTGAGCGGCGGGATCGATTCGAGCACGATCGTGGCGATGCTGGCGGGCGAGTCGGCTGAGCCGGTGCCGACGTTTTCGATCGGCGTCAAGGAGATGGACTTCAACGAGCTGCCGTACGCGCGGATGGTCGCCGACCGGTACGGCACCGAGCACTACGAGGAGGTCGTCGAGGCCGACGTGGTCCACCTGATCCCGACGATGGTGTGGCACATGGACGAGCCGTCGGACCCGTTCGGCGTGGGCGTGTACCTCGTGTCGCGGCTGGCGCGCAAGACGGTGAAGGTGGCGCTGGCGGGCGATGGCGGCGACGAGCTGTTCGCGGGGTACGATCGGTTTTCGGGGCATCGGCTCGTGGACTACTACTGCGTGCTGCCGCGCTGGTTTCGTGAGCACGTGATGCGGCGGCTCGTTCGGCTCGTGCCGGACTCGTACGGCTACAAGAGCCTGGCGCAGAAGGCGAGATGGCTCAACGAGATGTCGTTCCTGTCGAGCGGGCGGCGATACGCGCAGAGCATGAGTTTTCTGCGGTTCACCGACGAGGCGAAGCGTGCGCTTTATACGGGCCGGGCACGCGCGGCCATCGAGGGCGAGGACTCGATGAGCAAGATCCTCGAGCATTTCGAGGCCGGGTGCGTCGACGAGCTTGTTGACCGGATGCTCTATACGGACCTGATGACGCGGCTGCCCGATCACCTGCTCGTGATCGCCGACCGGATGGCGATGGCGCACAGCCTCGAGGTGCGGCCGCCGATCGTGGACTACCGCGTCGTCGAGTACGCGGCGTCGATCCCGGCGTCGCTCAAGCTCAAGGGCCGGACGCTCAAGTACATTCTGAAGCGGGTCGCGTCGCGGTATCTGCCGCGTCGGTTGATCCACCGCCGGAAGCAGGGATTCGGCTTCCCGCTCGCGCAGTGGATGCGCGGCGAGCTCGCGGGCTACGTGCGCGGGCTGATGGCCGAGTCGCGGTTCGTCGAGCTCGGGGTGTTTGAGCGCGCGGCCATCGACCGGCTGCTCGACGAGCACATTGGCGGCAGGGCGGACCACAACTACAGGATATGGATTCTGATCAACCTGGAAATGTGGTACAGGTTGTTCTTCGAGGGGCAGTCGATCGACGACCTTCGGGCGCTGACGGACCGGCTGCTCGGTGCAAGCGGAGTCGGCGCGAGCGTATCGTAAGTCGGTGACGGGATGAGCGAGCCGAAGCTACAGAGCACGCGGCACCTGATTCGTGATGAAGGCCAGTCGGCGTTCGCGAAGTACCGGTCCGTCGTGCTCGGCGGGCGCGGGCTCGGCTATTTTATCAAGTACGAGGCCGCGATGCTGGTCGGGAGCACGTGTCCGGGCGCGCTCGGGATGGGGCTGCGGCGGCTGCTCTATCCCGGCTTGTTCCGGCGCGTCGGGCGCGGCGCGATCTTCGGTCCGAACGTGACGCTGCGGTCGCCGTGGCGGATCGAGATCGGGGAGCGGGTGGTGGTCGATGCGAACGTCTCTCTTGACGGGCGGAGCGAGGAAGCGGCGAGCATCTCGATCGGCGATGACACGATCGTATCGCGCAACGCGATCCTCGCGTGCAAGGGCGGCAGCATCCGGCTCGGGCGCCGGGTGGGCGTCGGGCCGAACAGCACGTTCCACGTCTACACGGGCAACCGGATCGTCGTCGGCGATAACGTGCTCATTGCGCCGTATTGCTACTTCGCCGGCGCGGCGGGATACAAGACCGAGCGGGTCGACGTGCCGATCATCGACCAGCGGCTCGACCTGCGCGGCGGGATTACCGTCGAGGACAACGCCTGGATCGGCGCGGGCGCGACGATCATGGACGGGGTGACGATCGGCCGCGACGCGATTGTGACGGCGGGCTCGGTCGTGATCACGAACGTGCCGGCGTACGGCGTGGCGAAGGGCTCGCCGGCGAAGGTTGTGCACGACCGCCGGGAGCTGGCTCGCAAGGCGGCTGGCGGCGAGGTGTCGGAGTGAGTATGACGCGGGCGAAGCGTAAAACGAGTTCGGGGGGCTCGTTCGGCCGGCGCATGCGTGGTGCGCCTACCGGCGACGACGAGCAGCCTCGTCGGCGCTGGCCGGTGACGCTCGGTGTGATGGGCATCTTTGTCGTGGCGCTGTTCGTGCGCTTCTACGGTTTGTCGCACGATCTGGACGAGGGGAACGTTTATCATCCCGACACGCCGAAGCAAATCCACGTCGCCGGCCTGTATTTGCGGGGCCACTTCTACTACAGGTCGCCGGGCGACGACCACGACATCAACGGCTATCCGTACTTCAACATGCACCTGACCGCGCACGAGTGGCGCGGCATTGCAGGGGTGCAATCGGCCCTGTCGTTTTTGATGGGGTGGCGTCGTGAGTTCACGCAGCCACATGAGTACGCCAACTTGGCCCACAGGCTGTTCGTGCTGACGCGCGTGAGCGTGTGTGTTTTGGCGGCGCTTGCGGTGCTCGTGGTGTATCGGATCGGGCTCGAGGTGTGGGGACCGCTGGTCGGGCTTCTGGCCGCAGGGCTCGCAGCGGTTACGGTGCTCAACGTCGAGACGGCGCACTATGCGATGCCCGACTCGGTGATGGACCTGTTTGTGTGTCTCGCGGTGCTCGTGGCGATTCGCATGGTTAAGAGCCAGCGTTGGATCTATCCGCTGCTCGCGGGGTTCGTCGGCGCGCTCGCGTTCGCCGCCAAGTACAACGGCGGGGTGGTGTTGTTCTTCGTGTTGTTGCTTCACGTGTTCAAGTACGGCTCGTGGCGGCGGGTGTGGAGCGCGCAGGCGTTCCGGAACCTCGGGTTGATCGCGGCGGGGATGCTCGTAGGCGTCGTGGCGGCGATCCCGTCGCTGCTGATCTATCCGGACCGGGTGTTCAAGGAGATTGTCCTGTTTTCGCGGCTCGCGTCGCGGTTTCGGGAGATGCCGCTCGAAGCGGGTGGGAGCCGGTGGGGCCTGCTGCTATACGCTGCCCGCTTGAATTTCTCCGCGCTGTGGAAGATAGCAGGTCCACTGCTCGTGGTCGGCAGCGCGGCCGGCTTCGTCATTGCCGCGTTTCGCAATCGGCGTCACGTTTTCCCCGGTCTTCTTGTGCTGCTCTACTTGGTGGTCGTGCTGCTGACGGCCCGGTACCTCAAGCCGTACTACTTCTCCGTGTTGACCTTGTTCTTGTGCCTCTATGTCGCGGTTGTCGTGGACTGGCTTGCGGGCTTGAAGGGGCGATTGCGGGTGCCGGGGATTGCGGTCGGGTCGGTCGTGGCCGCTGTGATGCTCGTTATCAGCGTGGTGTGCGTGGCGCGCAGCGACTTCTTTTTCTGGCACATGGACACGCGGCGGGTGGCGACGGCATGGGTCAACGAGAACATCCCGCAGCAGTTCCTCGTCAAGGAAGAGAACTACTCGCTCTATGCCGCCCGCCGGTACGACGAGCCGAAGATCGAGACGCTTGCGCTGGCGACGAGCTCGCTCGGGCGGTGGCGTGTGCCCGAGGGGAGCGAGCTGCTCAAGCGGTTCGAGCTCGAGGCGAAGACTGCGTTGACGTGGTTCCGCAACCCGACGGTGGGCGTGCACTTGCTGCGCGGGTCGAGGCATTTGCGGACGGGTTTCTCGGTGCCCGTCTATCAACGGCTGCCGTCGGAGACGGGCAACGAGTACGTGTTCGTCGAGGGGGCGGAGTTCCTTCGAAGTGGGCGCCTTGTCGCGTTTGGTCCGAAGACGCAGCGGCGGATCTTCGTTATTGCCGAGCCGCCGGACGAGGTGCTCGTCGAGCTGCGCAACGGGCAGACGGGCAACCTGGTGACGCTCTCGTTCGGCGGCCGGCAGCGCGAGGTAGCGCTCAAGCCGCTCGAGCACACGGTGCTTCGGTTCGAGCGGCCGAAGCGCATGGCCGTCATCGGGAGGCCGTTCTACAAGTTCTGGGCGCGGGCGCCGTTTGTGTGCCAGGCCGAGGTGGCCGTCACCGACGAGCAGAAGGGCGTGCTGTATTCTCACGCGGGCATGTACGAGGAGGCGCTGCCGCATCTCGTTGCGGCCTGGCGGGAACGTCCCGGGCCGGTGCTGGCGCAGATGGCCGTGGTCGCAGCGGCGTGTTCGGGCCGGGAGCTTGATGAGCTCGACGGCGGCGGGGAAATCCGTGAGGCGGTACGGGCCGATCTCATTCAGGCGGGCGCGTCGCTCGTCGAGCGGTTCGGCATCTCGTCGCTGTACGTCGACGGCTTGCCGTACGTCGAGCTCGAGGCCGAGAGGTTGGTGAAGCACGGCGATCACGATCCGGCGGCGTCGGGCGACGCGTGTGTCGTGCCGAGTCCCGACGCCAAGGGCGAGTGGGCCGTCCGAATGCGGGAGCGGTTCCTCGAGTCGGGCGCGTACCGGGTGACGCTTACGGCGCGCGTCGACGAGACGGTCGCGCCGGGGAGCTCGTTCACGGTGTCGGTCACGGACACGACGGGCCAGATCATATACGCGGAAGCTGAGTTCGACGCCGACGAGCTCGTCGGGCCCGTGTACGGGGACGTCGAACGCTCGCTGTGGCTCGCCGAGCAGCGGGGCCCTACGACGGTGCAGATCGAGGCCGATCCTGACCTCCCGCTGCGCATTGACCGCATCGGGCTCAGGCCGGACGTCGCCCGCACGGTGGCGGCGCGTGACCGCCTGGTGCGGGCGTTTCTCGACGATGACCTGGCGGGGCTCGAGCCGGAGCCGGTGCACATCGGGCCACTGCTCGCGTTGGGCGATGCAGCGAGCGGCACAGACGTGGCGCGTGCGCTTGTCGCCTACGAGAAGGCTGCTCAGGCCGATCCGGGTTCGTACAGGCCGTACGAGGGCATGCGGCGGATCGTCGGGCGGCTTGCCGAGGCAGACCGGGCGAGGGTTTCGGCGAAGCTCGACGAGGTGCGCGCGACCCGTCGGCTGCCGGATGCGCAGAAGGCGGCGGTTCGGTTCAAGAACGGCGCGGTGCTCACTCGCACCAGGGTGGGCTCGACTGAATACGCGCCGGGCGACGAGGTCGAGCTGACGCTGTACTGGAACGTGCCGCCGGCCGAGGCGCGGCGTTTCCGCGGGCGGTGGTTGTTTATGCACTTCATCCCGGTCGGCGCGCCGAGGGACGAAATCGCGTTCCAGGGCGACACGGCGATCGCGCAGGACTTCGGCTTCGACGAGCGGCTCGATCGCATCGAGCCGGTCCATCGTTACCGCATCGACATCCCCGACGACGTGCCGCCCGGCGAGTACGAGATCGAGATCGGCATCCTGATCGCCATGCACAACAAGCGGATCAGGGTGCTTGAGGCCGACGGGCCGCACAGGAACAACAGCGCGACGATCGGCCGCATTCGTATCACGCCGCCCCGTGGGGGAGCGACCGACTAGGCGTCGGCGGCGTTCTTGCCGCGTTTGGTGCGGAAGGAGCGCGCGATGAAGATCACGAGGCCGGCTGCGCCGTAGATCAGTTTCGACGCCACTTGAAGCCAGCCCATGGCGTACGCCTGGGCGGCGCCTGCCGAGGTGGCCGCGCACCCAAGACCCCGCCGCAGCTCCTTGAGCGTGAGCTCGCGCACGCCCGCGCCGCCGGGGGTGACGGGGATGGTGAGGATGAGCGTGATGAGCGGCACGAGGACCATGTAGCTGAACGCGTGCTGGACGGGCGCGTCACGAACCGGCCCGAGGCCCATGGCAAGCCCGAGGCAGAAGTAGTGGGCGGCCACGTTGAGCTGCAACAGCAGCGCCCACGCGAGGTTGGCGTAGACGGGACGCGGGTTGCCGCGGAACACGGCGAGCGCGTCGTACAGCTTCAGAACGCTCCGGCGGATCGTGCCGACGAGCGGCCACGGTTTGTCGAGGCGCCTGCCGAGCCACTCGGCCACGCGCGGATGCGTCAGCAGATAGAGGGCGACGCAGAAGATGGCGAACAGCACGAACGCGCCCCAGACCATCAGGTGCATGGTCGCCCCGGCGCCGTCGGCTCGACTGCCGCGCCAGACGGCCAACAGCGCCATGCCGAGAGCGGCGAGGAGAATCATGGCGGCGAGACCGGTGAGACGCTCGACGAAGACGGACGAGACCGCCTGGGCGCCGCGCTTGCGGCCGAGGCCGGTATCGAGCATGCGGACGACGTCGCCGCCGATTGTGCCAAGCAGCGCGTAGTTGAAGAAGGTGGCGACGAGGTACGACTCGAACAGCTTCCAGAACGGGATGTGCTGGCCCTGGGCGCGTAGCAGGATGCGCCAACGCCACGCGCTGATGACGTAGCCGGGGATATGCAGGAAGACGGCCAGCGCGAACCACCACCAGCGGACCCGCACGAACGCGTCGCGGAAGTCCGACCACTGCATGCGCCTCAGCAGAACGTACAGGAGCAGGGCGGCCACCGCGATCTTGATCGCGGTGAGCAGGATTCGGCGGCCCGTTCTGCGTGTGCTTGGCGTGTCGGCCATGGCCCCTCGCCGCGTCGTGCGGTCGGCAGCATGGGGCGTTCCCCTCGTCGAGTCAACAGCGGAGTTGGGGCGCAGGTCGCGCGCGTTGACTGGCCGTGTCGAGACGGCTACACTGCTGCGCATGGTGCGACGCGACACACACGGCATTACGGACGCGATGCCCGACGTCGAGACCTCGTCGGACGGTTATGCCCGGCGGTTCTCCGGCCCGGTCGGCGAGTGGTTTCTCGATGTGCAGGAGCGGGCGTGTCTCGATCTGGTGGGGCCGTGGGGCGGCGGCACGGTGCTCGACGTGGGCGGCGGCCACGGGCAGGTGGCCGTGCCGTTGGCGCGCGCAGGGCATCCGGTCACCGTGCTCGGCAGCACGCTGGAATGCCGGCGGCGGCTCGACCGGGTCGCGGGCGCGGCGGGCGTCGAGGTCGCGTTCGAGCCGGGCGACGTTGAGCGGCTGCCGTGCGAGAGGGGGAGCTTCGACGTCGTCGTGTCGTTCCGGCTGCTGCCGCACGTGGAGGGCTGGCGGGCGCTCGTCGGCGAGCTGTGCCGCGTGGCGCGCCATGCGGTCGTTGTGGACTACGCGCCGCTTGTGAGCTGGAACCTGCTGACGCCGCTGTTGTTTTCGTTGAAGAAGAGCATTGAGGGAAACACGCGCCATTACCTGTTGTTTCTCGAGGACGCGGTTCGACGAGCGTTTCGCGCGGCCGGTTTTCGCGTGACGGGACGGTTCGATGAGTTCGCGCTGCCGATGGTTGTGCATCGGGCGATGGGCCGGCCGCGAACGTCGGCGGCCGTCGAGGAGTTCGCGCAGCGGCTTGGTCTCGCGCGGCTGTTCGGGTCGCCGGTGATCCTGCGGGCCGAGCCCGTGGGTGCGGCGGCTTCGGGGTAGGGTCGTGGGGCACGTGTTAAGAGGGATGGGTACGCGATGCGAGTGCTGCTCGGTTTCGTTGAGGTGAGCCAGCGGTTCGGCGCGCTCGGCTTTCAGCACGGGCTGATGTCGATCTCGGCCGTGCTGAAGCAGCACGGGCACGAGGTAGAGCTGGCTTATTTCAGTCGGGCGCGTGAGCTGGGGCAGTGGCCCGAGCAGCTCAGGACGTTCGATCCGCAGATCGTGGGCTTCTACGTGGCGGCCGAGCAGGCCGAGCATGTTGCATCGCTCATCGATGCGGTGCCGCGCGGCGGCGCGTTCACGATTGTGGGCGGTCCGCACGCGACGTGCTTTCCGCAGTGGCTCGAACAGGTCGAGCGGCTCGACGCGGTCTGCATCGGCGAGGGCGAGTACACGATGCTCGAGCTGGCGGCGGCGCTCGAGTCGGGCGCGGACCCGACGACGGTCGCCGGCCTGCGCGTCAAGCGCGACGGCGAGATCGTGACCACGCCGCCTCGGCCGTTCATCGCCGAGCTCGACGCGCTGCCGCTCGAGGACTGGGATCTGTTCGACACGCAGCGGAGCATCGAGCGCTACGGGCTCGGCCAGATCCGCGTGATCGCGTCGCGCGGCTGCCCGTACAAGTGCTCGTATTGCGCGAACCATATCCTAGCCGCGGCACAGCCGGGGCGGTACGTGCGGTTCCGGTCGGTCGACAATGTGCTCGATGAGCTGCGGATGCTCAAAGAGCGGTTCCGGTTTGACGAGGTGTTTTTCGACGACGACATCTTCATGCTCGACCGCCGGCGGCTGCGCGAGTTCGCCGAGCGGTACCCGAAGGAGGTCGGCGTGCCGTTCATCTGCTGCGGCCGGGTCGAGGTGACCAACGACGAGACGATGCAGCTCCTCAAGCAGGCGGGTGCGCGGCGGGTCGATTTCGGCGTCGAGGTGGGCAACGAGGTGCTGCGCCGGCAGGTGCTTCAGCGGCCGATGTCGAACGCGCAGATCATCGAGGCGATCGCGTGTGCGAAACGCGCGGGGCTGCAGGTCAAAACGCTCAACATGGTCGGCCTGCCGGGCGAGACGCCCGAGAAACACATGGAGACGGTGCGGCTCAACCAGCAGCTCGAGCCGGACGTGACGAACTGCAGCGTGTTCTGGCCGCATCCGGGGACGGAGCTCTACGACGTGTGCGTGCGCGAGGGGTACGCGCCGGCCGACGGCACGGTGCCCGACCGCTACATCGCGTATCGGACGTGCTACCTCAAGCTGCCGGGTTTCCCGGCCAAGGCGGTGGACCGCGCGTACCGGTTGTTCTGCTTCCGTGTGTTCTGGAAGCGCAGCACGCTTCGGGCGCTGGCGTACTGGCTGCTGTACAGCCGGCTCGGCGTCGGCCTCGTCGCGATCTTCTCGCGTGCGAAGAAGTACGTGCGTCGCCTGTTCCGGGGCATGTAGCCGGCACGAACGGCGCGTTGACACCGAGAGGCAAGGAAGGGATCGTATGAAGCTATCGATTATCATTCCCGTGTATAACGAGCGCGACAGTCTTGACGTGCTGCTGGGGCGCGTCAAGGCCGCGCCGGTCGATCAGGCAAAGGAGGTCATCGTCGTCGATGACGCCTCGACCGACGGGACGCGCGATGTGCTGGCGAAGCACGACGGCACGGACAACGTTCGGGTCTTGCTGCACGACAGGAACCGGGGCAAGGGCGCGGCCATCCGCACGGCCCAGCAGCACGTCACGGGCGACGTGGTGATGATCCAGGACGCCGACCTTGAGTACGATCCGGCCGACTACCCGAAGCTGCTCGCGCCGATCGTGGACGGCCGGGCCGACGTCGTGTACGGCTCGCGGTTCGTCGGCTCCGAGGCGCATCGCGTCATGTATTTCTGGCACATGGTGGCGAACAAGGGGCTGACGCTGCTGTCGAACATGTTCTCGAACCTGAACCTGACCGACATGGAGACCTGCTACAAGGTGTTTCGTGCCGACGTGTTTCGGCGGATCGCGATCAAGGAGAACCGGTTCGGGTTCGAGCCGGAGGTGACGGCGAAGATCGCCCGGCTCGGCGCGCGCGTCTACGAAGTGGGCATCTCATACGCGGGCCGGACGTTTTCGCAAGGCAAGAAAGTCACGTGGCGCGACGGCCTGAAGGCGCTGTGGTACATTCTCAAGTATAATCTATTCACGTGACCGGGCGGGGGCCTGGTGGGCTGTGGGGTCAGTCCGCGGGTTGACCGCTTGTGTCGAGTACGTTCGCGATATGTGAGGAGGCTGCCCGCCGGTGGGCGCGGCAGCCCATTGGGGAGAGGGAGGCGGAGATGGCGCGGCTTGTGCCGAGGCTCGCGTTGGTCGTCGTCTTGCTGGGCGCGGTCGCCATTCGCGTCGATTTCACGTACAACGCCTATTGCTTCAAGGGCGACCACGGCACGGCGGCACTCGTGTCGTGGCACGTCCTGCAGGGGCGCGAGCTTCCGTTTTATTCCTACGGCTCGTTCAAGGTTGGCACGATCGGCAACTGCGTTGGCGCTGCCATGTTCGCGCTCTTTGGTGTCTCACCCGAGTCGCTGTGCTTCGCCATGACGCTGTTCACGCTGCTGTGGGTGTACGCGAGCTACCTGCTGTTCGGCCGTCTCGTCGGGCGATGGGCCGGTGTGATTGCAGCGGCGCTGGTGGCCTTCGCGCCGTACACGGTGATGTGGTATTCGGTGGTGCCGATGGTGTTCTACCCACCGACGTTCGCGTTCGGCACGCTCGTGCTCTACCTGGGCGTGCGGCTCAACGACCGTGATCTGACGCCGGGGGCCGAGTGGGGATGCCTGCTCGGGATGGCAGCGCTGGCCGGCCTGGCGATCTGGACCAATCCGCTCTCGGTGGTGTACTTGCTCGTCGGCGCCGGGCTGTTGGTGGCACACGTCGTCCGTTCGCGCTTGAGGCGCGCATTGATCGTGAAGCTTGCGGCTGCGTTTCTCGCGCTGCTTGTGGCGTCGTCGCCTGTGCTGCTGACCCTGTGGCAGCACGGGTCGGAGGCGGTTTATGGTTACCGGTTGCCCAAGGTCTCGTTGATCGGATTCAACCTCGAGTTGGTGCGTGACTTCTATGTAGCTGATATGCTCTTGAAGGGCGTGAGCGAGCGGGGCCTCGTGCGGTGGCTGCTCACGGTGGCGTACGCCGTGCCGGCCGTGGTGTTTGTCGTTGGCTTCGTGTTCGGGCTCATCACGGCAATTGCCAGGGGCGATCGCTGGTTGCTTCGCGCCGCGCTTGTGCCGGTCCTGTTCGTGTTGAGTGCCGCGCTGCTGTTTCTTCCGAGCCCGATGGCAGCCACGAAGGCGTCGCGCTATTTCGTGCCGTTCTACCTTGGTGTGACCGCCGTCTTCGCCTTTCCGTTGGTGTTTCGGCGCCGGTGGGTCACGGCGGCAACGGCCGGTCTGGCGCTCATCGTGATCGGCGGCGACATCTGCGCCGATGTTGGGGCGGGCCATGGCCGGCACGCCGGGGTGGGCAAGCGCCGCATGGCCGAGATGCAGGCGCTCGTGAGACGTGCCGAGGCGGCAGGCCTGCACCACGTCATGATTGACAGCCTCGAGGGGCAGACGCTCACGTTCGTGGCGCGCGAGCGCGTCGTGTTTGCGCGCACCTTTCAGGAGCGCTATTATCCGTATGCTGTCGGCGCAGCGGCCGATGACTGCACCGGGTTTGCCAAGGCGCAGCAGTTTGCGAGCACGCTCCGGTGCGTCGGCGTCAGCGACTTCAAGACGTTCACAGGCGCCGGCGAGGTGGTGTTCTATGGCCTTGTGCTGCCGGCGGAGCGGCTTCGGTTGGTTGACGCCGAAGCGGTTGTGGCTGTTGCGCCGTCGCGAGCGGTCAGAGACGCCTGCGGCCTCATCGACCAGAACGAGGAGACGATGGTCGGCGACCGTTTCGATGCCGAGACCGCTTTGTTGGTCGATTTGGGGCAGGAGGTGCCGTTGTGCGGCGTGCGGTTCGTGGCGCCGCACGAGTGGGACTGCCCGGGCGGCTACAGGCTCTCGGGCTCGGTGAGCGGGTCTGAATGGTTTGACCTTCAGACTGTCGAGGCGCGCGCGGCGTTCGCCTGCGTTTATGGAAACCGTTTCTACTATCGCGGCCACGGCATGCCGATGGAGTGCCGCTTTCCTGCCAGGCCGGTGCGCTATCTGAAGCTTGACGGCCTGCGCCCCGCGGCGCCCCGGTTGGAGGGATGGCGGCTCCAAGAGGCGTATTTCTATACGGCGGCCGGAGCCGGTCTGCCCGACGAGCAGGAGGCGGCCGAGATCGCGCGGGCGCTTGGGGAGCGGGGCGTTGGGTTGGCCGTGTGCGACGAATGGCTGAGCCGCAAGATCGAGCTACAGCCTGGGCCGCGGCCCGACGTGTTGCCCCACTACGAGTGGCAGTGCCGGGCGTCGCATGTCTCGCGCGTCTTGCCCGTGCGGGAAGGTGTCGCCGTCACCGTCGAGAACGGGCACGTCGATCAGTGCCGCGCTCTGCTGCGCCGCGAGACGCTTGACGAGGTGACCGTCGTCCCGATTACGTTCCCGCACTACACGGCGCTTGTGATCGAGCAGGCGCCGTCGTCGTGGCGGGAGTTTCCCGGGTTGAAGTGGAACGGCTTCACCCTCGTGCGGACAGCGAGCGCGGCGACGGCAGCCTGGTACCAAGCGCACGGCAAGCGCCTCGAGCGCGCAGGCCGTCGCGACGAGGCGATTCGCTGCTTCGAACGCGCCTTCGAGACGTTTCCCGGCATTCGGGCGAATCTCAAGACGCTTGCCGCGCGCAACGACGAGAAAGCGGCGGCCATGCTGGAGCTCCTGACGCCCGAG
>Ga0307430_1001592_pt1 | contig 16369 bp, 11 predicted proteins | sample SalMarWE160130MG_FD_202159 | JGI IMG/M metagenome (GOLD analysis project Ga0307430, IMG submission 202159) | Salt marsh sediment microbial communities from the Plum Island Ecosystem LTER, Massachusetts, United States - WE1603-130 | ecosystem: Environmental > Aquatic > Marine > Intertidal zone >... | reverse complement strand
CCGCACTCTACGAAAGAATAGAGGCACTGCCAGATTCGGAAGAAAAAGAGTTGGTGAAGGAAAAGCTGGCAAAGCTCGTAGTAGAGGAAGACGAAGACAAGGCCGAGACCATCGTGAAAACCGTGGTCGAGGTGCTGCCGGACGTGGCCGAGATCACCATCAACACGCTGATCAATCCGGCCAGCGGCGTGACGACGCTGGTACAAAAGGTCGCCAAGCGGATGGCAAAGAGCAGGAAAGAGAAGCAAGCGAAAGAGGAACAGGCCCAGGCCCAACTGGAGGACGGGGCCGAAGAACTCGGTCAAGTCGACAAAGAGAAGGCCATCGAGGTACTCGGCGATCTGGCACAAGACCTGGAGGACGAGTCGGATTCGGCAGAAAAGGGATTGATCACACAGGCCCTCGACCAGTTGGAGGAAGAGGCTCAGAAAACAAAGGAGAAAGAGGGCGATGGCGGTACCGAGGGAGAGGTGGCCGAGGGGTTAGCTGAGGCACTGCCTAAAGCGGCAGAGGCAGCCACCGCGATAGCCGAAAAGATCGCCGAGGCCCATGAATAGAACCCGAGAAAGGTATAGGAGACAAAATGACAGAGGAACTGTATCAAAACGACTCGCGCTGGAAGGACACCATCTTGGGAAACGGCGCGACAGAGACGATCGGCATGTATGGCTGCCTGCTCACCAGTCTGGCCATGGTCGCCAACCACTTTGGCGGCAATGAGACGGTCGCCACCTTCAACGAGAAGATGAAGCAGAACAACGGCTTTATGAACCAGTGGATCAAGCCGGCGCTGATCTCGGCCGTGTATCCCAACATCAAGTACCAGAAGCGGGTGCAGTGCGAGAACCAGCCCGCCCCCCTGGCCGAGATCGACGCCGGGTTGGCCGCCGGGTCGCTCATCATCGTCATGATCGATCGCTCTCCCAGCGCCGGTGTCCAGGGTCACTGGATCGTCCTTCACGCAAAGGCCGGAGACGGTGATTACGCCATCTGGGACCCGTGGAACTCACCGAGCGCGGCCAAGACACTGCACGGACGCTATAGCCACGGCGCGCCGGTGGATGTCATCCAGGACGTGATCTGGTTTGGCGGGGGGATGCTCAAGCTCCCCCAGGCAGGAGAAGGAGCCAAGCCCTCGGCGCCAGCGCCGACGGCCAAACCCAAAGTCAAAGCCGACGTGGTCACCCCCAACGTCGACGGGCTCAAGATGCGCCGTCAACCCCAGATCGCCGCGGGGAACATCGTCAAGCAGCTCTCTCGGAGCAACAAATTAAAGATCCTCGAAGAAGCCGACAAGGCCAAGGTCGGCCAGCACGGTCGGTGGCTGCACGTGCGGGATATCGAGGGGGACGAGGGGTACGTGGCTGCCTGGTACGTCACCCCCACCGACGACCCATTCCTGGGCGTGGCCAAAAAAGACGAGGAAGAAGCCGGGGGAAAGCCCACACCTCCCAGCAAGCTGGTGGTCAAGACCACCACCGAGGGGGTCGCCTTCCGCACGCAGCCGCGCGTCGGCGACGATACGCTGATCGAGCGGCTGCCGCTCGCCTCGGAGTTGGTGGTGACAGAATCGGGGGTAGAGGGCAAGATCGGCGTGCACGGCGAGTGGCTGCCGGTGCAGGACCTCGAAGGGGACAAGGGATACGTGGCCGCCTGGTACGTCGTGCTCGCGGGTGGTGCCGCTCCCCCGAGCGCGCCACCGGTCAGAAAGCCCGCGGCGACCGGGGGCAAGCAGCTCAAGGTCAACTGGTCGGATGGCCTCAAGATGCGCTCAAAGCCGGAGCCCACGAGCCAGACCGTCATCGGCAAGGTGGCCGATCAAACGGTCGTGGAGGCCGTTGGGGAGCCACACAAGTACGACGACCGCTTCACGTTCCAAAAGGTACGCACGCCCGATGGCAAAGAGGGTTGGCTCACGTATAAAGATGGCGCGACCACCTACTTGGTCGAGGCCGGGGAGACGGGAAAAAAAGCATAGAGCCGCCGCCACCGCCTGAGGCAAAGCCTGAGCCCAAGAAGGAGCCCGCTTCACCACAGGCTGAGCCAAAGGCCGAACCGGCGGCTGCGCCCACTCAATACAGCAGCGGTCCCGCCTATCAATACGATAAGGACAATCCCGTTCGCCCGGCGGACAAGCACGGCGATAAAAACCTGAACCTGCGCGGCTATGCGCCCAACCCGGATTCCAGCTTTAAGCGCGAGCTGGTCGATTATGGTTCGGGCGACCCGACGCAACCGCCGCAGTTCGCGACGTTGTTCGATCCTCCTCGCGTTCCCGCCTTCAGCAATTTCTATCGCGTGCACAACTGGAACTGGGGGACCCCACCCGAGCCCGGCACGCGTGGCGATCCTATCAAGGACTGGCCGGCCACTGCGTTGGGCCTGCAGACCACGCCGGGGGAGACCCTGCACACGCCCAAGGCGGGCTATGACATAGGCGGCGGGATGCAAGTCATCGTCATATATGCCGATGAAAGCACCATCTGCCTAAAGTACACCCGCGAGGATAGCGCCGGGAAGGGCTACACCGTCCACGTGGACAAGATCAAGACCGATCCCAACCTGCTGGCGCTGTACAGGAAACTGGACGATCCTAACGGGCCGCGCTACAAGTATCCCAATCACGAATACGAGCTTCCCTGCCTGGCCGAGGGGCAGCTCTTTGGCACGGCGGCAGGCGCGGAGATCGTCGTGTGCATCGTCGATACCGGGGCATTTATGGACACGCGTTCGTGCAACGAGTGGTGGCAGGTTCGGCCCGATTACACAGGCTCCTGTCCGCGTCCCTAGCTCAAGCTTAACCTTGCGAAGGTTGTGAAATGCCTCACCGTCAACGCGATTCTGGGCAAACGAAAGCACTCTGCCGAAATCTGTTCCCAAACCTTCGCAAGGTTGCCTGGTGATGAATTTTCAATGACCTCGTAGAAGCACGTCCCCAACAAAATCGGGGCAGGCTTTTTAGCCTGCCCCGTTCCGTTTCTCGGCCCTCTCGGCTACGCCGTTTTGCGCCGCGAGGATGACGGCCGCCGGCTGGAGCCTTTCGCCGGTGGCGACGCCTTCTCCTCCGCCGGCGCGGCTCCGGGTTTTCCAGCGGAGATGAACTGCGCGATCTTGGCCAGCACCTGCTCCAGATTCTCGCCCGAGAGCGCCTCCGTCTTGGCGTTGATGATGGCCGCCAGCTCCGGCACCGTCTTCAGCGTCTCCAGCAGCGCGCTGTTGTTGGTGGCCCCTTCCCCTCCGCTAAACTGGACGATGCGCACGTTCTCGCCGACGCCCTGCAGGGCCAGCCCCAGCGCTTCCATCTTTTTGACCTCGGCCTCGATCAGGGCCTGGGCGATCACCTGCCGCAGGTTGATCTCGCCCTCGGCGGCGGTGGACTCGGCCAACTTGGCCTTACCTTCGGCCTCGGCCAGCAGGGTGGCTCGCGTGCCGTCGGCTTCGGCCAGCGCCATCGCCTTGAGCTTTCCGGCGTCGGCGCGGCCGGTGACCTCGGTGGCCTCGGCCTGGGCGGAGGCTTCGGTACGGGTCGCCTGGGCCCGCGCCTCGGCGGTGATCGTCACCTTGCGCCGCTCGGCATCGGCCTGGATCTCGGCCGCCTCACGCTGGGCGCGTGCGGGGACGAGCACTTCGGCCTCCTGCTGCTGCACGACCGCCGCGGCCTTACGCTGTTGTACTTCCTCGTTGGACCTGGCCTGCGCCAGGCCGACCGTCTTGGCCTTTTCGACCTCGCGCAGCTCCAGCGCCTCGCGTTGCTCGATGATCGCCCGGTCGGCGTTGAGTTCGGCCTGCTGCGCCTCGCGGCGGGCGTTGGCCGCCTTGATGCGCGCCTCCCGGTCGGCCTCCGCCTCGGCGATGAGGGCGTCGCGCTTGACGGCGGCGATCACCGGCTTGGCCATGGCCTCAAAGTAGCCCTGGTCGTCGGTGATCTCCTCGATACCCATCGAGATCACGCGCACGCCCATGGCCTCCATGTCGTCCTTAGCGAGCGTCTGCACCCGCTGCACGAAGGCATCTCGGTCGCGGTGCACGTCCTCCACCGTGAGCTGGCCGACGATAGCGCGGAAGTTGGCGCTCAGCGTCTGGGCGATGACGTTCTTGACCTCGTCGCGCGGCATGCCCAGGAAAGCGCGCGCGGCGGTGATGAGGGACTCGTGGTTCGAATCGATCTGCACCTGGGCTACCCAGTCGAGGCGGATCGGCACACCGTCGACCGTATAGACCTCGTCCTTTGCCTTGGCGATGGTCATGATGGTCAGGTCGAGGAATTCAAAGTCCTCCCTGAAGCGAAAGACGAACGTACCACCACCGGTGACCATACGCACGCCCACCCGATCGAGCGTGCCATCCTCCTTGAAGGCAGTTTTGCCTTTACCGTAGACGACCATCACCCGGTTCGGCGGGACGCGATGGTAGAACTGGCGGAAAATCCGACGGCCGATAAAGTAGAGGAGAATGAGCCCGACGATCGCCAGCCCACCTCCAACAACGACGGTCAACACGAGTTCTAACGGTTGCATGGGAATACCTCCTCCTTGCTCAAATTTGATACCACTATACCACAAGTGGTCGCGTTCGTCATCGACCCCTGGACCGAAATGTCACCTGTCCCCCGGTACAAATTCGCCTCGTACAACACCGGTAATTATATGCCAGCCACTGGCGCAGGTCAAACACTAACGGCGTTTCGCGCGCAGCGCGAAACGCCCCTCAGCAGAGCGGCAGGTAGTCGGCTGGGATTATTGATGCACAGCGGGTGATGGCGACGGACCGAGCTTGCTCGAGGATGATCTTGCAGCTTACCCGCCGTCAACCTGCCCTACGAAAAAGATGCGAATGTAGGGCAGGTTGGCCGCGGCTTTGGTGAAGCAAGGTTGTCGATAGTGAGCCGATTTTAAGCGCTGGGTCACATCCATCGAATCACAAGAGCGACCTACCTGCCGGCGCATTGCAGACCAAGATGCTTCAAAACTGTCAGGTAGCGGGATTTCATACTATACTTTCCTAGTCGACCCGCTAAACTGAAGCAACATCTGGAGAACATCTATGTTCACAGACTTTCGCAGAATCCTATTCGGCGATCCGCTGCCTACCGCCTCAGAGACAGAGCAGCGTCTGACCAAGATCAAGGCGCTGGCGGTTTTCTCATCCGATGCCCTCTCGTCGGTGGCGTACGCCACGGAGGAGATTCTATTAGTGCTGGTCCTGGCCGGGACGGGATACCTGTATCTTTCGATCCCCATCGCCCTGGCCATCGCCGCGCTGGCGATCGTCGTTGCCATCTCTTACTATCAGACGGTGCACGGCTATCCTTCGGGAGGCGGGGCCTACGTCGTGGCCGAGGAGAACCTGGGCAAGTGGCCCGGTCTGGTCGCCGCGGCTGCTCTACTGATCGGCTATGTGCTGACGGTGTCCGTCAGCATCGCCGCCGGCGTGGAGGCTATCACATCGGCGATCCCCACTTTGTTCCCCTACCGCGTGGAACTATGCCTGGCGGCGATCGTGTTGATTGTGTGGGCGAACCTGCGCGGCATCAAGGAATCCGGCACGGTGTTTGCCATTCCCACCTACGGCTTCGTCCTCATACTCCTGGCGCTCATCGCCACGGGGGTGTTCCGCGTAGTGACGGGCTCCTTGACACTGTCCACGGTCGAGGCAGCGTCGCCATCTGGCGGGACGCAGCCGGTGATGCTGTTCCTGCTCCTGCGCGCCTTCGCCTCCGGCTGTGCCGCGCTGACGGGCATCGAGGCCATCAGCAACGGCGTGCCCGCCTTCAAGAAACCCGAGGCACGCAACGCCGGCATCACGTTGATCGCAATGGCCGTCCTGCTGGGGATCATGTTCCTGGGCATCACCTTCCTGGCCAGCTCGCTGGGTATCGCTCCGGTGGAGGGAGAGACGGTTGTATCGCAGATTGGCAGACACGTCTTTGGCAACGGGCCGCTCTATCTTTTCCTGCAGGCGGCCACGGCGCTGATTTTGGTGTTGGCCGCCAATACCTCCTTCGTCAGCTTTCCGCGGTTATCGGCCATCCTGGCCCAGTCCCGCTACCTGCCCAACCAGTTGACCAGTCTGGGCGACCGACTGGTCTTTAATAACGGCATCTTTGCCCTGGCGCTGTCGTCGGCGGCCCTGATCGTCATCTTTGGCGGCGATACCCACCAGCTCATTCCGCTCTACGCGGTGGGCGTCTTTCTCTCCTTCACGCTCTCACAGGTCGGCATGGTGCGTCACTGGCGCAGGGAAGGCCAGCGCGGCTGGCAGTGGAAGGCGCTCATCAACGGCGTGGGCGCAACGGCGACCGGCGTGGTGATGTTGATTGTTCTGGGGGTCAATTTCCTCCGGGGGGCGTGGATCGTGGCGCTGCTGATCCCTGCCTTTGTGTGGATGTTCCAGGCCATCAAGCGGTATTACTCCAGCGTGGCGAGGCAGTTGTCGTTGGAAGTGTTTGAGCCGAGGGAGTGGGTGGATCTATCGGATTGCAGGTCGCACAAGATCGTCGTGCCCGTCTCCGGCATGCACCGCGGGACGTTGGCCGCGCTACACTTTGCACGTTCGATGTCGGCGGACGTCACGGCGGTCATTGTTGACGTAGAGCCGGAGCGGACGGCACGCGTGCGGGAAAAGTGGCCTGCCTGGAGTCAGGGCGTGCCGCTGATTGTGTTGGAATCTCCCTACCGCTCCGTCATCCGGCCGCTGTTGGCCTACCTGGAGGAAGCGGATGGGCGCGATCCTGATCGGGGCCTGGCCGTGGTGGTGCTCCCCGAGTTCGTGCCGCCTCACTGGTGGAATCACCTGTTCCACAACCAGACGGCGATCCTCTTCAAGGCCATTCTGACCTATCAGCGCGGCAAGACGGGCAAGGGGCGCGTGGTGATCAACGTGCCATATCACCTAGAAAGACGTTAGAGTGTAATGTACATGGCAGTCACACCGATTTTTTCTTTCACAGCAACCAGATGATATCGTGACGTTTTCGTTACGCTTTATCGCTATCATGGTACCTGAACGTGCTGCCCGCTGGCTATCATGGACATTGCGAGGTAACAAAATGGCCGACAACGAGACCCAACTTTTTCCCACGGCTCGCGCTCGCCGCTATCTGTCCTACTTGGTCCGCCTATGGCAGGAGATCCCCGGCGCTCCCTGGCGGGCGTCGGCGCAGGACGTCGCCACTGACGAGCGCCGCGGTTTTGCTAACTTGGAGAGTCTATTCGCCTTCCTGAGGGAGCAGTCAGAGCAAACAACACAAGCAGAGAAAGGAGAAATCTATGATCATCTACGGGCACAAAAGCCGTGAAATCGACGTTGCCTCCGGGCAATTCCACTGCCCAAAGTGTGACGCTCAGAGGCCTTACATACATAAACAGGTCGCTCGATACTTTACCCTGTTCTTCGTACCTCTGTTCAAGACCAAGACGCTCGGCGAGTACGTCGAGTGCCAGGTCTGCCACCGCGCCTTCAAGCCGGAAATCTTGGGCTTGGTACCTTCTGAGGGTTCAGAGACTGTCAGTGCGCAAGCAGAGGAACAGCGCTCTCCTTGGGGTTGTATTTTAACGCTGGTGGGCGGCCTGTCCTTCGTGGTGGGTGTCATCCTTTTCTTGCTTTTTACTGCCGCTCAACTCTCTGGCGACGCCGGTCCCACGAACAACCTGGGCGGCTTTATCGGCATGCTCCTCATCTGCCCGCTGCCGCTGCTACTCCTCGGGTTGTTATCGGGAGGAGGCGGAATCTTTATCCTGCGCGGTGGCAAGACGAAAGACGAGCAAGATACAGAAGAGGAGAACTAATCTCGGGGGCAGCTCATCGAGCTGCCCCAAGCTGCTAACGCCGCCACAGCACCAACTTGACCAGCGCAAGTAGTGCAGCGATCGCGACTGCGACGATAGCGCCTACACACAGAGTGTTGCTCGGCGCTACGTTGCTCTCCTCACTCCCGGCTGCTGGTGTGGCCGCCGGCTGATCCGGCTGCACGGGCTCTGGGGCCAGATCATCGAGGGCAGGCTCTGTGGGATCGGGCACGTGGGTGGGTGGGATCTCGACCGGCCCACCTTCGCCCTCTACGACCTCGTAGGCCACACCCTCCGCTACGAGAATCACGCGCTCGCCCAGGGCAAAGTACGCGCCCCATTCCGGCCGCGCCGCCAGCAGGTCAAAGTACTCGTCGCTGCCAAAGCCCACCTTGACCGTCGTCATCTTCGAGGGGTCGAAGGCCGTGTCGGTCCAGACGCCATCCTGGAGCAGGAAGGTCTTGGAGCCCACCAGCCGCACGACCTGCGCCGCCTCCTCCGGCAGCACCTCGCCGCCGCCGACCGAATCTGAGTCGTACAGACCGCCCTCTTTTTCGGCCCGCTCCGCCGCTGGCGCGCCCACCGCCGCCGGTGCTGGCGTCGCTGCATAGTTATCCTTGGCCTCGTCGCGCCCTTCCTCTGTCAGGATATCCTCTTCGTCGATGAGGAACGAGGTGTAGCGGGTGATGATGCCGTAGCGCACGCTCAGCTCGACGATGGCATCCACCCACTCCTCTCGCTCGCCGTGGAGCCGGATCTGCCTCAGCAGGTAGCCGATCTTGCGCGTGGCCCACAGGCGCGGGATGAACCGGCCGCTCGCGTCAGCATCGCCGCCGCTGCTGCGAAAGGTTCCTTCGTATACAAACTCTTGCATCTCACCATCCACCTCGCCGGTGAGCGTGATCCTGGTCGCGCGTCCCCCACCCCCTCCGCGCGCCAAGCGCGCGCCCCCTCCCCCAGGGGGAGAGAGGAGTCGATAGCGCCCCACCAGGATCAACTGCGTCCCGGCAAACAGGTCGGGCAGCGGATAGGGGTAGGTATCCTCAACCAGTACGTCGCCAAAGTCGAGTTCGATATCGGCCAGGACGGGGGTGCTGATCTTGCTGTAAAAACCAGAGACCTCCTCGTCGATCCGCTCGTGGGGGCGAACGTAGCCGGTGGCCCCGCGCTGCTGCTCGGCCAGCGTATCGAGCAGCACCGTGTTCACGTCGTCGCCCACGCCGAAGGGGAACAGACGCACGTTATCGGGTGCGCTTGATTCTACGTTGGCCAGGATCTGGTCGATCTCGACCACACCCTCTGTGGGCAGCCCGTCGGTGAGAAAGATGATCACCGTGGGCCGCTCTTCATCCACCTGGTCCAGTGCCTCCAGCAGCGCGCGGTTGATGTCGGTGCCGCCGACCGCTTCCAGATCGTCCACCCAGCGGACAGCCTCGCGCGCCTCCGATACGGGCCGCAGCCCGCGCGCGTACTGCCGCAGGCCGGTGGAAAAGGCGATGACGTTGAAGCGATCCTCGTCGTTCAAGTGTTCCAGCACGTAGGCCAGCGCATCCTTGGCCTGCGCGATCTTTTCTCCGTCCATCGAGCCGGACACATCCAATACTAGGATGACATCGCGCGGGATCACCCGATCGACCTCGACGGTGGGCGCGACCATCAGCAGAAAGAAGCCATCTTCAGCCGATTCCTTGTAGGTGAGCAGATTCAGTCCCACGTCCTCGTGGCTGACGGTGTAGATCAGGTCAAAGTCCTGGTCGGGCAGGACGTCGGTTTCCTCGTAGCCGACGATGGCCCGGTGGTCGCCATCCCGCTCGACGAAGAGCCGGTCCTGGTGCGTGGGCGAGTAGAGGGCGTGCATGGCGTCCTTCGAGCGCACCTCGACACGCACGCTGACCTCCTCCAGCGGGCGAGCGGAGAACTTTTCTGTGTTGAGGGGATAGACGTAGCGCACCATCCCACTTTCGACCGGCAGCACCTGGCTGTACTCCAGCTCAATCTTGCGCGAGCCACCTGCCGGGATGGGAAAGATGCGCGCCTGCACCGCGCCGCGCCCGACGTACTCCAGCAGCGCCGGGTCGCGCCGCCGCCGCACGATGTCCTCGTAGATGGCGCGCGCCTCATCGGCCTCCAGGATTTTGCCCTCGACCCGCTTGCCGTCGACCCACATGGCGAACTCGGAGACCGCCGCGCCCTCCGGCAGCGGGAAGATGTAGGTGCCCTCTGCCTCCCAATCGTACTCGTTGACGAATTCCTGCTCCACACGCGTGATCGCCACCTGATCCTCGATGGTGACGTCGACGCGGTGGTAGCGGATGGTGAGCCAGGGAATCTCGGGGGGCATGGGGTCGGGTGGTGGGTCGGGGATGACGATGCCGTCGGCCAGGGCGGGGGTGGTGATCGTCAGCAGCAAAATGACGGCCGCGATGGCGATTGCCAATCGAGAGATTGGAGACTTGTCCTGAGTATAGTCGAAGGATTGGAGATTTGGGGATTTGATCTTGTTCATTTTTCTCCTCCTTGATGGGTGACCTTCCCGAAAGCTCAAGAGATACAGGCGATTCCGGGTAGTACGTCTCGAGTGGATTCTTGGCTTGCCTAGCTGCGCCTGAGAGCTTTCGGGAAGGTTGCCTTTGCTGTGTGCTATCCCCTAGACGCCCGGCGGCGTAGAAAAGTTCCCCGTTAAGGTTTGCGCATCACGCGCTACGCTCCATTTGACCAAACGCCCAATAGATGATAAGGTATTGTCGCCAGAAGCACTTGCATCAGAACAGATGTTCTGGTACAATAGTCTCAAATCACCAAGGAGTCGCTTATGGCCAAGACGTACACCCAGTGGGTCTGCCAGAACTGCGGGCGCACCACCCCCCGCGAGATGGGGCGCTGTCCCGGCTGCGGCGAGTGGTCTACCATGGTCGAGGTGGTCGAGGAGCCATCCAGGGCAAAGACCGCCCTGCCCAGCGTCCCCGCTAGCTCCCCGCGCCGCCTGAGCGAGGTCGAGATGGAGGGGTTGGAGCGGCTCCCACTGCCGCTGGGCGAGTTCGCCCGCGTGTTGGGCGGCGGCGTCGTGCCCGGCTCCCTCGTCCTCGTCGGCGGCGAACCGGGCATCGGCAAGTCCACCCTGCTATTACAGATCGCCGGGCTGATGGCCGAATCGACCGGCAAGCCGGTGCTGTACGTCTCTGGCGAGGAATCGGCCCGACAGATCAAGATGCGCGCCAAGCGTCTATCCATCGACAGCGACAATCTGTTCCTCGTCACCGAGACGGGACTTGAGGCGATCTTGCGCCACGCCGAGCAGGTGCAGCCGCAGGTGGTGATCGTCGACTCGGTGCAGACGGTGACTTCGGACGAACTGACCTCGGCGGCGGGCTCCATCAGCCAGGTGCGCCAGGCAGCCAGCCGCTTCCAGTGGTGGGCCAAGGCTGAGGGAGTGAGCGTGTTCCTGGTAGGCCACGTGACCAAGGAGGGGGCCATCGCCGGGCCCAAGGTGTTGGAGCACATCGTCGACACGGTGCTCTACCTGGAGGGTGACCGCTTCCACACCTACCGCCTGCTGCGCTCGGTCAAGAACCGCTTCGGGGCCACCTCGGAGGTTGGGGTGTTCGAGATGCGCGAGCGGGGCATGGTCGAGGTAAGCAACCCCTCGGAGGCGTTCCTGGCGGAGCGCATGGTCAACGCGCCGGGCTCAGCCATCGCGGTGACGATGGAGGGCACGCGCCCGCTGCTGGTCGAGGTGCAGGCGCTGGCCAGCCACACCAGCTTTGGGAACCCGCGCCGCACGGCCAACGGGGTTGATTTCAACCGGCTGCTGCTGATTACCGCCGTGCTGACGCGCCGCGTGGGGCTCAAGCTGTACGACCAGGACGTGTTCGTCAACGTCATCGGCGGCCTGCAGGTGGAGGAGCCGGCGGCCGACCTGGCGACGGCGGTGGCCATCGCCTCCAGCGTGCGGGATAAGCCCGTGGCGGCCGATTTGGCCATCATCGGCGAGGTGGGGCTTTCGGGCGAGGTGCGCGCCGTGGGCCAGACGGCGGCGCGGCTGAAGGAGGCGGCGCAGTTGGGCTTTCGCCGCTGCCTGATTCCCAAATCGCTGCGGCGCGGCGGCGAGCCGCTGCCCGCTGGGATCGAGACCATCCCCGTCCGCTCCGTGGCCGAGGCGGCGGAGAAGGCGCTGGTTTAGCGCCTTGGGGGAAGTGTGTTATAATCAGATGCGATGAACAAGACGGTCTTCGTCATCGGCGACAGCATCTCCATCCACTACGGCCCATATCTCAAACGGATGCTGGACGGACGCTTTGCCTACGACCGCAAGCGGGAATTGGATCAAGCGCTGGCGGATTTGGATAAACCCGTCGGGGCCAACGGTGGCGACAGCAGGCAGGTCTTGGCATTCCTGCACGAACATAGCAAAGAGGGCATCCACTACGACATCTTGCTCCTGAACTGCGGACTGCACGACCTGCGTACCGATCCACAGACTGGTGAAAAACAAGTGCCGATCGAGGAATATAGGGGGAATCTGCAAACCGTCCTGCAACTGGCAAAGAAGGTGAGCACATCCACCGCATGGGTACGCACGACGCCAATCGATGACGAGCAGCACAATAGCCGGGAGACGGGCTTCAAACGCTATCTCGAAGACGTGATCCAGTACAACGCCGTGGCTGACGCAGTGATGGAGACAGCGCACGTTCCGGTTATCGACCTTTACACTTTCACACAGAACCTCGGAGACAACATCTATTGCGATCACGCTCACTTCACAGAGGAATTCAGAGCGCTTCAGGCGGCGTTCATGGCAGGGCATCTTTACGGTCTGGCGTAGAAAGCACGACGGCTGGCAGCATCGAGCAGAAAATAAACAACTAAGGGGGAATGACCAATGGCTAAACTGGAAACAATCGAAGGTATCGGTGGGATTTATGCTAACAAGCTTCGAGAGGCGGGCATCGCGACGACGGAAGCATTGCTCGAACAAGGTGCGACGCCCAAGGGTCGCAAGGAGATCGGGCAGAAAACCGGGATCGGCGACGCACTGATTCTGAAGTGGGTCAACCGCGCCGACCTTTTCCGTATCAAGGGCATCGGCGAGGAATACGCCGATCTGCTGGAAGCCGCGGGCGTTGACACCGTGCCTGACCTGGCGCGTCGAAAAGCCGAGAACCTTTATAAGAAAATGGTCGAGGTCAACGAGGCCAAGCAGCTCGTTCGCCAGGTGCCTGCCCAATCCCAGGTCGGTGACTGGATCAAGCAGGCCAAGAAGCTGCCGCGCGTGATGACGTATTAGGCCCAACTGTTTAGATAAGCGTGGCCTATGGGCGGGGAAAGCCCTATGCTACGGTCTTGGCTAAACCGTATTGGTATTGGGTTAGCAGTTTGTTTTCTGGACACAATCGCTTGATGCTGCCAGCTCACCTATTGACACTATGACAAGAAGACGTTCAACCAGCCGCCGAACGAGCAGGCGGAGTACTTCTCGGAGGAGTACTCGTACGAGTTCCCGCAGGCGCAGCCGCAAGAAGGAGCAACTACCCCTGCCCGAGATCCACCTCACGCTCGACCAGTACCTGGATCTTTTGGGCTACGGATTGAGCTTTGCCGCCCTGTTGACGTTGCTCAGCTTTCTCTCCCCCAACCCAAGCACAATCCCGGGCTGGTGGCTGTGGCAGTTGCGGTTGGCGTTCGGTTGGGCCGCCTACCTGACGCCGTTCCTCATAGGCATGGCGGGACTGTGGATCGTCCTGCGCCGCTTTGAAGACAAGCTGCCGCACATAACGCTGCTGCAGCTCGTCGGAGCGCTGCTGGGCTACCTGGCCCTGCTGACGACACTCCACCTACTGGCAACACCCCTTCTGGGCAGTGGCGATCATTGGTCGACGGCCGAGCAAGGCCTTGGCGGCGGCTACCTGGGCGCGGCGCTGGGCGGTTTACTCCTGGAAGGGCTGGGCAGCGCGGGCGCTGTCGCCGCGCTGATCGTCTGGTGGCTGATCGTCATGACCTTTACCTTCGGAGTCACGATAAAGGATGCTGTAGAGGCTGTCCAACGGCTGCGTGAAAAACGCCTGCCACGGCCCTCCAAACCCCTGACTACACCGGCACAAGAGCGCGTCCTCGACCGCGCTCCGCGCACGCCCGCATCACTTGCAGCCCCAGTGCAGACCGCCGCCAAACCTCAGCCCGCCATCAACGCCGCCCCGCCTCCCTCGCCGCCGGCTCCCGCCCGAACGCACCTCATCGGCAGCACCCAAACCTGGCAACTCCCCCTGCTGGACGAAATTCTGAAACCCGGCGATGGGCAGGACTTTAGCGATGAGATACTGCGCCAACAGGCGCGTGTCATCGAGGACACGTTGGAGAATCTGGGCGCACCGGTGCAGGTCAAGGAGACCAACCGGGGGCCTGTCGTGACCCAGTTCGCCGTCGAACCACTCACGGTGACCAACGCCAAGTGCCCCAACTGCAAAAAGAGGTTCGACTATCCGGGCGCAATTCCAGACGACAATAGGCCGATTACCTGTCCAAATTGCGATGTCCAGACCACGGCCGCTGAGATTGAGGTCGAGAGCAGGCGGGAGACCAAGGTCAAGGTCAACCGCATCGAGGCGCTGGCCGGCGATCTGGCTCTGGCCCTGGAGGCCCGGACGATGCGTATTGAGGCGCCCATTCCCGGCAAAGGGCTGGTCGGCATAGAGATCCCCAATCTAGAGGTCTCGCTGGTCGCGCTGCGGGAGGTGATGGAGTCGGAGCAATTCGCGGAGCTGGAATCCTCGTTGAGGCTGTGCCTGGGACAGGACGTCTCCGGCAACGCGGTCGTCGCCGACCTGACCGCGATGCCGCACCTGCTCATCGCCGGGACGACCGGCTCGGGCAAGTCGGTCTGCGTCAATGCCATCATCGCCGCATTGCTCCTGCAAAACAGCCCAGATCAACTCGAGTTCCTGATGGTCGATCCCAAGCGGGTGGAACTGATCGGGTACAACGGTATCCCCCACCTGCGGCAGGCCAAGGTCGTGGTGGAGATGGAGCGGGTGACCGCCGTGCTCCAATGGGTGCTGCGCGAGATGGACGGCAGGTATCGTCGCCTCTCGAAGGTACGCGCCATCCACATCCGCGATTACAACGAGCGCGTCGCGCCGGAAAGGGAAGAACCGCCCCTGCCCTACATCGTGGTCGTCATCGACGAGCTGGCGGACCTGATGATGCTGGCCCCCCAGGAGACGGAAAGGTCGCTCTGCCGCATCGCACAGATGGCGCGGGCGACCGGCATCCACTTGATCATCGCCACCCAGCGCCCCAGCGTGGACGTGGTCACCGGCCTGATCAAGGCCAACTTCCCGGCGCGCATCGCCTTCAACGTGGCCTCGACCGTCGACTCGCGCGTCATCCTCGACATGCCCGGTGCCGAGCAACTGTTGGGCCGGGGCGATATGCTGTTCCTGCCGCCCGACGCCCCTACCCCCATCCGCTTGCAGGGCGCTTTCGTCTCGGATGAGGAGTTGCGACAGTTGGTTCAATACTGGAAAGAGCAAGCCAGACCGGAGGCGATGCCAGGCGCAAAACCGGTGCAGCAGCCGCTGTGGGAGGAGATGCAGCGAGAGGCGTTGAAGGCCAAGTTCGAGGACGATCTGATACCCGATGTGATCAACCTGGTGTTGCGGGAGAACCGGGCATCTATCTCGCTCATGCAACGCAAGTTGCGCATCGGTTATACGCGGGCCGCTCGGATCATGGACATCCTCGAGAAGCAAAAGATCGTAGGGCCTCAACCATCGGGAGGCCAAGCGCGCGAGGTCTTTCCCTCGGCTGCGCGAAAGCTGCTGGAGCCGCCGGAATAGGCGGGTTGGCTTTGCCGACCCGAAGCAGTTTTGGCCGCAGGCCAAAACTGCTTCCAACAAGCGGCATTTGGCCGTGAAACTTGACTCATTGTCCAAGTTCCGGGCCGTGTAGATGTCTAGAGGCGTTTCCCGTTGCGCTCGAAACGCCACGACCACCGCAATCCGAGAACGGATTTGAGAAGAAGCCCTGCCGTTTCGCGGCAGAGCTTTTTCATCTCCTCCCTATTGGTGAGAGCGGCTGCCCCAGCAGGCTGGGGCAGCTTGGCCGTTTGAGAAAACAAGTTTTCTCAAACAGCGGCTAATATCACGCTTCACCACATAACTCTAGCAATCGCTCCCAGCGACGGTCGATCTCCTCCTGTAGCTTGTCGATCAAATGCCGGTTCTCCGGACGAAAGACGTGACGGAACCGCCCTTGCAACTTGAGCCACTCCTCGACAGGTCGCTTGTCCTTGGGCTTGTAGGTCAGCCGCCACTCGCCATTCTCTACCTCGTAGAGCGGCCAATAGCAAGTATCCACGGCTAACTGGGTTATCTCGATGGTCGTATCGGTCGGATGCCGCCAGCCACGGTTGCAGGAGGCCAGAACGTTCATAAAGGCCGGTCCGCCGCAATTTACTGCCTTGCGCGTCTTTTGCATCAGGTCGCGCCACTGGCTGGGCGCAGCCTGTGCCACGTAGGGGATGTTATGCGCGGCCATGATCGCCGTCAGGTCCTTGCGGAACTGTTGCTTGCCGGGGATCTTTT
>Ga0307430_1001588_pt1 | contig 16385 bp, 8 predicted proteins | sample SalMarWE160130MG_FD_202159 | JGI IMG/M metagenome (GOLD analysis project Ga0307430, IMG submission 202159) | Salt marsh sediment microbial communities from the Plum Island Ecosystem LTER, Massachusetts, United States - WE1603-130 | ecosystem: Environmental > Aquatic > Marine > Intertidal zone >... | reverse complement strand
CGGATTTTTCAAATAATTTTCAGGGTGATCGGCATAACAAAGAAACGGTGATGTAAACACAATTGCCTGTGCAATTTCCCGGGACCAGGTATATCCGAGGAGTTCGGATGGATTAAAAACAGTTGGTGTGTAATCAGCAAATCCCTGGACAAAGCGGTTAAACGGTACAATACAATCATGGTCAGGTGCCAGTATCCGATTATACCTTATAATATGGTACTCATGCCCTCTGACAGCTTCACGGGTCAATTCATTAGGCCATGTGCGTTCACGTCCTGTTGGTTTTACGGCTCCGTGGAAATCTACCATAAGTTTATTTTTTTCAGCATCTTTTAAAGTTGCCTCGTACCAGTTTGACCATTCGTGTGTACATTTTGGAACAAAATCAATTTTGAGACCTGACACTCCTGCTTTTACTGCATTTTCGAATATCCTGTTCCGGTCGGCTTCATTAGAAACTTCCCGTGAATGAACCCAAATCCAGATATCGATTCCGGCTGACCTTGCATAACTGACTACCTCTGTAAGACAATCCCATGCATTCATATTACCTTCCTGCCATCGCGTCCATCCTGCATCAATCAGGTAATACTCAAAACCTAATTGTTTTGCCCAATCAACCCATTGATGCTGTTGGTCATATACCAGTCTGGGTGTTGACCACCAGTTCCATGCAACACGACCTGGTTTTATCCAGTTTGCATTTACCAGTTCTGAAGAAGGCGGGGGACAAAGATTTCGTATCAAATCACTATTGACCAGGGCGTTTAGATCATTCGCAATAAGGGTCACTCTCCATGGCTGAATAACTTCTTCATTTGTTGTCCATCCCTCCTCTTCGGCATGGAAGAATGCTTTTAATGTTCCTTCACCGGATGTTTTTACTGCCAGATCGGAATAATCCATCAGGCTGGCTTCCGTTAACAGAGCATAATTACCTGCAGGCAATAATGCAGTTACCGGTAATCCAATAATTTGATCAGAAGCAAGAGTGTCAACCATAACTTTTTCAAATGTTCCTTCGTAGGAAATAAGGTCAGTCTGATACCAGTATAAAGTTTTAGACGGAACCTTCCATTCTGTGGCTTCGCCCTGAATATGACGGTTCGCTTTAGCTGCCAGACGGCTACGAACTGCAACACCATCATCGTATGCGCGTATATCAAGAAACCAGTTTTCTCGTTCGGTCTGAATTTCAACAGTTTTCGTATTACAACGATTAACTGCTTCATTATGAACACCAAAAACAGAATATATCTCATCTATCCGGCCCGATTCAACAGATCCAAACCTGATATTTGAACCAAGATCAATACTATCACTTACAATTCCGAGTCGTGAAGCAGTAATTATCTCCTTACCAGTGGCTTCAACTTTGTACAAAAGCTTCGAATCAGCGTCTTTGTATATTTCAGCACGGATTTTCCTGTCAGGACTATTAACCGAAATGGAATCAGAATTACTATCCTGAATCCCACATTTGTTAAATACGCAAAATATGCTTATTAAAAAGAATACTTTTTTTATTGAATTCATAGCCTGTTGTTTAAATATATCGAATTTAAAAACAAAACCGGAATTACCCAAATCAATTTTATTTAACCATCCTGCCTTCATATGTCATTTAAATAATGGCGGTAATGCTTCATAAAGATATTGCCTCCATCCTTCTCAATATCTTTAGTATATAAAATTGTTATACCATGAGCTTTTTAACTTTATTTCTTCTCTTCTTATCGCCTTCTCTTTTTGCGAAAATAATTGGCCTTAATCAGAAAATATTGATGACGTATCATAATTTTATTGACTATTTTTGTTCTAAAATAGATTCTTTATCATAAATTTATACGAGAAAGTTACCGTGAAAGTGAAATTAAAATGTATTGTTGTTTGTCGGATGATAATAAAGAATTAAAAGATAATAATAAGGCGAAGAGATTTTCTGAAGGAAAGAACCGGTTCATGCCACCCTTTAAATCCGACTTCCGGACTGGTGTGCATGACGCGTTCAGTTCGGACAACGGTGTTCACAGAACGCGGCCTGAATAACTACTATTATATTAACCAAAATCATAAATAATCATGAAAGGATACAAATCTGCAATAAATTCACTATATGTTGGATTTATGGCAATTTTAGCGCTGAATGCATCATGCTCTTCTTTTAATCAAAAATCATCTGATTCAAAGGAGATGGTCGTCTGGTATAATAAGCCTGCCGGAAATGTCTGGCTTGACGGACTATTTATCGGGAATGGTTACATGGGAGCCAATGTCTTTGGAAGAATACAAAATGAGCGGATTGCACTAAATGAATCCACCTTCTGGTCGGGAAAGCCTCATGATTATAACGATCCGGATGCATACAAATATTTCGAACAAATTAAGGATCTTGTCTTTGCTGATAAATTTGCTGAGGCAGAAGAACTGGTAAACGAGCATTTCTATGGTATACCTGCAGCGCAGCAGGCATACCAGCCTCTGGGAGATCTTCTCCTGGACTTCAAGATTACCGGCGATTCCATAAAAGATTACTATCGCGAACTGGATATGGAAACCGGTGTTGTCAAAATCTGCTATACTGATGGCAGCGTGAAGATGACACGCGATGTATTTATGTCATATCCCGACCATGTTATGGTCATGAAAGTATCGGCAGACAAACCCGGTAGTGTATCGGTTGAGGCAAAACTAAAGAGCCCTTTTATGGAAGAAACAATGACAAAAGACAACAGGTTAACTATAAACGGTATCTGGAGATATCTTCCCGAGACTGAAAGCTGGCTCATTGCAAAAGTTGAAGGAACCGGTCTCAGGTTTCAGACAGATCTTATTGTCCTTAATGAAAAAGGGACCCTGAAGGCAACCGATTCAAGCCTGGTTGTTTCCGATGCCAATTCCGTGACATTCATTCTTACCGCTGCAACAAGCTTTGTAAATTACATGGATATAAGTGGAGATCCTGCTGCCAGGTGTGAAAAAATACTGGCGGATGTAAAAGGTAAGGACTTCAATACATTAAAGAATACTCATCTGAATGATTTTGCCGGTATGATGAGCAGGGTTCATCTTAAAATAGGCGACCAGGCGATGAACGAAAAACCCACAGATGAAAGGATAGCCGATATTAAAGAAGGTCTGCCCGATCCGGATCTCCTGGCTAAAATATTTCAGTTCGGACGTTATATCCTGGCTTCAAGCAGCAGGTCAGGCAGCGAACCTGCTAATCTGCAGGCACGATGGAACCAGGATTTGCTTCCAAACTGGGGTAGTAAATATACCATCAACATCAACACTGAAATGAACTACTGGCCGGCTGAAGTAACAAACCTGTCAGAATGCCACATGCCGTTATTTGACCTGCTTAAGGATTTATCTGAAAACGGGGCAAAAACCGCAAAAGCTTATTACAATGCAAGAGGCTGGGTAGCACATCATAATACTGACCTATGGCGGGGCACTGCACCTGTTGATGCAGCACGCTATGGAATGTGGCCGGTTGGCGGTACCTGGCTCTGCCGGCATATATGGGAACATTATCTTTATACCGGGGATGTCGAATTCCTCAGAGAGTACTATCCAATAATGAAAGGATCAGCTCAGTTTCTTATAGATATCATGACTACAGAGCCCAAACATAACTGGCTGGTTACTCCCTTCTCAATGTCACCCGAGCAGGGATATTTTGTCAGTGAGGGGGCAAAAGAAGTATTCCTGTCATCCGGGACAACCATGAATATCGGCATGGTCAGGGATCTCTTCCCGCATTGCATTGAGGCAGAAAAAATATTGAACACAGATCAGGAGTTTGGTGCAAAGCTTGCTGAAGCTCTGGAAAAAATACCTCCCTACCTGATTGGGAAAGACGGCCTTCTCCAGGTATGGATCGAAGACTGGATCAGAGGTAACGAGGGGCATAATATGTCTGCAAACTTCGGCTTTTTCCCTGGCAATTCCATAACGTTACGTGGAAATCCCGAGATAGCTGAGGCAATCCGGAAATGGCTGGAACCCCGCCGTGTAGGAGGCGGATGGACAAGCGCCTGGGACATCTGCGACTGGGCCAGACTTGAAGATGGTGTAAAGACTGATACTGTTATTAAACAATTCTTCCTTGCAAGAACGGGCAGGGGTGGAATCGGGAATAATTTTCATAACACAGGCAGTAACCAGTCAGATGCCAACTTCGGATATACGGCAGGTGTTGCTGAATGCCTGTTGCAAAGCCATGCAGGAGAAATTTCCTTGCTACCCGCTTTACCTGTTAGCTGGAAGGATGGATCAGTAACCGGGCTATGGGCAAGAGGTGGATTTGAAGTTAATATTGAATGGAAGGATGGAAAACTGACTAAGGCTGAGATAAAGTCCCTGCTTGGTAATTCATGTGTGGTCAGGGCTAATGGAAAAACAAAAAATTACAGTCCCGCTAAAGGTGAAACAATTGTTATACAAGGCACTTAGCTTAAGGATTTAGGTTTTCTGAGGTTGAAACTTCTAATTTTAAGGAAAATGAAAAATAAGAATCTTTCCAGACGTCGGTTTGTTTTATCCGGAGGCATGGCGGCTACTTCCATCGCCATGTTTCCGGTCCGGGCTCAGGCAGAACACAATCAAGATAAGGTTGACGCTGATGTAAACAGACCCATAAAGCAGGAGAAACCGCCAGATGGTATTTACAATATCAGGAACTTCGGTGTAAAAGGCGATGGTACAACACTCGATTCTCCTGCAATAAATGAAGCTATAGAATTTTGCAGTTCGAATGGTGGCGGAACAGTTCTGGTTCCTCCTGGTGTTTATCTTTCCGGAACAATACACCTGAAAAGTAACATGGTATTCCATATTGCAGCGGGAGCCACAATCCTGGGAAGCAATAATCTGACTGACTATCAGGGCGCAGAGGATGTTGAACGCAAAGGGAGAAGTCAGTGGTACTCTGCTTTAATCGTAGGAGACAAAATCAGCAATATTGAAATATCCGGGCACGGTATTGTAAACGGGAATAATGTCTTCAATCCGGATGGAGAGGAAGAAATGCGTGGCCCGCATGCTATTTTCTTTAATAAATCTCAAGATATTAGCATCAGGGACATTTATGTGAAAGATGCCAGTAATTACGCTTATATTATGGAAGGCTGCACCAACGGTAGTTTAAAAGGTGTAAGAGTGACCGGTGGTTGGGACGGCATTGACCTTTTCAATTGCAAAAACTTCCGCATCACTGATTGCCGGTTTGAGACCGGTGATGATTGTGTTGCCGGGGGCGGATGGGAAAAGGTCGTGGTTTCAAACTGTACGCTGAACTCCAACTGTAATGGTATGAGGAATTACAGAGGGGGTTTGAAAGATGTAATTTTTTCCAACATATTAATTAACGGTCCCAGTCTGTTTAAACATCGTACCCATGAAACACCGTCCAAACGAGAGGATCTAATTTATCATAATTCATGGCATGGCGATTATGATTCGTTGTCGGGCTTCTGGCTGGCCGGAGGCGGATTAATTGAAAACCTTATTATTTCTGATGTTACTATACGAGACCTGCGATGCCCGGTATGGTTGTCACTCCAGGGGTCATTTTCAGGTCAAAGTCAGGTTGCCGCTATCAGGAATGTACATATAAGTAATTTAACTGCAACAGGTGTCGGAAAGCCAAATGTAGCTACTCTTATACAGGGAAGCGTGGAAAGGCCCATTGAAAATATTTTACTTTCGAATATAACAATTCAGTCTGTCAGTGAAGGTACTATAGATATGGTTGACAATCCTGTTCCGGAAAGAGTCGGTGATCCCATAGAACTGCCGAACTGTTCCGGTATGTATTGTCGTTATATAAAAGATATTGAGATGCATAATATACGTTTCAGCAAATCTGAGAAAGACGAACGGCCGGCACTTATTTGTGAAAAGATTGATCATCTTCAAATGGATAATGTGAGAAGTCTGAATGATACTGATCAGCAGGCGGTTTTACTGCGCGATGTAAAGACTCTTAGAAAAAATGTCAGTGAATCAGCCGAAAAGTGAGGTGCTATCTTATATGATACTGAATATATTATTGATATTAATGAATATAATAAAATAATAAGTACCACAACATTCTAAAACTACACAAAGATTATGGAAAGAAAAATTAACAGTTTTGTATGCTGCACTGCAATTCTGGTGCTGATATTCAGTTGCTCAAATCAGGGACAAAAAAAGAAAGAAGGAGAGACTTTTTTAAATGAGAATTTATTAAAAGTCTCGGGTAATAAAATAGTCAACCAGAAGGGTGACACTGTTTATTTAAGAGGTTTCGGATTAGGAGGCATGCTCCATTTTGAAAATTTTATTGATGGTTACCCTGCCAATGAAGAAGCGATGAGGGAGGGATTATTAAAAGTGCTTGGGAAAGAGAAATACGACCTCTTCTTTAACGAGTTTTACAAAAATTATTTTACTGAACCGGATGCAGAGTATATTCACAGTCTCGGACTAAATATGGTCCGTATTCCTGTTAACTACCGCCGTTTTGAAGACGATATGAATCCGGGAGTGATTAAAGAGGAAGGCTTTGAATACCTTGACAGGGTTATTGAACTTTGCGCAAAGCACCGGATCTATACCATCATTGATCTTCATGCATTACCGGGTGCCCAGAATCAGCACTGGCACAGTGACAATCCTACACATAAAGCATATTTTTGGATTCATAAAGATTTTCAGGACAGGGTCATTCACCTATGGGAAGCTATTGCAGAACATTATAAAGATCATCCATGGGTGGCTGGTTATGATTTAATCAATGAACCGGCAGATCCCACCAGGGAAAAGGTATTTCCGTATTTCAAACGGTTGTATGAAGCTGTGCATAAAGTTGATCCGAACCACATCATGTTCATCGAAGGAAATAGATATTCCACTGAATTTGACATTTTCACCGAGATATGGGATGATGTGGTTTATACAAACCATGATTACGCTGATCCCGGATTTATTGATGGAGGAGATTATCCGGGCTACTCCAGGGGAAGGTATGTAGATAAGGATACTCTCGAGAGCGACTTTCTCAGAAAGAGTGAATTTATGCTGCGGAATAATGTGCCTATATGGGTGGGAGAATTCGGGCCTGTTTATACCGGTAATCCGGAAAAAGACGAAATGAGATACCAGGTAGTGAAGGACCAATTGGCTTACTATGAAAAGTATGAAGTAAGCTGGTGTATCTGGTTGTATAAGGACTTAGGGCTTCAGGCGATTATTTCACAGGATGAAAATACTCCGTACATGAAACTGGCAGGTGATTTCCTGAAAAAGAAAAACTACCTCGGTTCCGATGCCTGGGGTTCTACTGATGCAAACATCAGACAAATATTGCTTCCCATTGAGGAGTTATTCGAAAAGGAATTTCCGGAATACAACCCCTATCCATCCGGACAAAAAAGTCATATAGCTTTATTAGTGAGGCATATCCTAATTGCGGAAGCACTGGTTCCTGAATATTGTAATTTATTTAAGGGTTTAACAAATAAGGAATTAACAACACTGGCCGAGTCCTTTAATTTTAAAAATTACAAAAAGCGCAAACGTCTTGAAAATATATTGTCAGGAATGGAAGAATAGAATTTTCACTTTTAAAGTATGATACAGTGTATGCAGGTAAGTTAATTTCCTTTTCTTTATCAGGGAAACACTTTATAACCTGTTTAACCTTGTATATTCTGATATAATTGTTCTCCGATGTTCCTCCATAAGCGGTTGGTTTACCCGGGGGTATAACCCTGCATGTATGTTTTATAAGCAGTGGTATTTTCATATTTACAGGAACTTCATACTGTCAACTTTCTATCTGTCAATAGCCTTTATTGAGAACTTATAATACGTTATAAATAATAAAAATAGTAAATATTGAATCGATTCTATAAGGGTGTCTTAAAAAATCACTTTTATTGTTCAGGATCATTAAAAGGAATAGTACTAACAAGTTCCCCTGTTGATCAAGATAACACCATATAATTCCTTAATTCTTAAACTGCTTTTTTTTGTTATAATCAGTAATTCTTTTTGCTAATTCCAGACAAATAAATAAATTTGAGGCTTTACACGTGTAAGTTACCGGGTAAGTGATCAAGAATATTATTATCGGTTAACGTTATGAATTAAGAACTAACAATTAATATTATTAACACAAAGAATTGAGCAATGAAAAAAGCAGTAGTAACAGGAGCAGGCGGGTTTATAGCAGGACACCTTGTATTGGAATTATTAAAAAGAGGATATCAGGTCAGGGCTGTGGATAAGAAACCATTAAACCAATGGTACCAGGTATCCGGGGAAGCGGATAACCTTGTCCTGGATCTTAATATAAAAGAAAATTGCTACAGTGCTGTAAATGGTTATCATGAAGTGTTTAATCTGGCAGCAGATATGGGTGGTATGGGATTCATTGAGACCCACAAAGCAGATTGTATGTTAAGCGTACTGATTAATACACATATGCTTATGGCATCAAGGGATTGTGGTATTGAAAGGTTCTTTTATTCTTCGTCGGCCTGTGTTTATAATGGTGATAAGCAAACTGATCCTGATAATCCGGGATTGAAGGAATCTGATGCCTATCCGGCATTGGCAGAGGATGGATATGGCTGGGAAAAGCTTTTTAGCGAAAGGATGTGCCGCCATTTTACAGAAGATTACGGTATGATTACCCGCGTTGCAAGATTCCATAATGTATATGGGCCGTTTGGTACATATGACGGCGGAAGGGAGAAAGCTCCCGCAGCTATTTGCCGGAAGGTGATCGATAAGGAATTAAACGGAGCGAATGAAATTGTCATCTGGGGAGATGGCAACCAAACCCGGAGTTTTATGTACATTGATGATTGTATCAATGGCATTATCGACATAATGTACAGCAATATTGAAGAACCGATCAATCTGGGGAGCAGTGAAATGGTCTCTATCAACAACCTTGTGGATATAGTTGAAGGTATTGCAGGATATAAGCTTACCCGTAAGTATGATCTTAATGCTCACAAAGGCGTTCGCGGGCGTAACAGTGATAACACATTGATTAAAGAATACCTGGGTTGGGAGCCTTCAATACCGTTGAAGGAAGGTCTTGGCAAAACCTTTACATGGATTAAGGAACAGATGATAAATGATAAATTGAACAAGGCTGCGGCTCAAAAGCATGTAGAATAAGTACATTAATTGGATTGCTGATGAAACAAAAGACAGTTATGGTAAGCGGCAGTTTTGATTTATTACATAGAGATAATATTGCTTTTTTCAAAACTGCAGCCGCTTATGGTAAGCTTTATGTTGCCGTAAACCAAGATAAAAATCTTTTGAAATTAAAGGGTAAGGCACCCTATTTTTCGGAGAAAGAGCGTCTGTACATTGCAGGATCTGTGAAGTATGTGCATGAAGCATTTATTGCATCGGGAGGAGGTATGCTCGATTTTGAACCTGATATGCGCAGGATCAGGCCGGATATTTTCATTGTCAATGAGGATGGCGATACAGCTGAAAAAAAACAGCTATGTGAACAGCTCGGAGTAGAATACATCGTTCTGAAACGGATACCGGAGGAAGGTTTACCCGCCCGTTCAAGCTCGGCATCAAAGCGTGAAATGCAATTCCCGTTCCGTATCTGTATTGCAGGAGGCTGGATGGATCAACCATGGGTATCAGAGGTATATCCAGGCTCTGTGGTTGTTGTCCAGATCTGGCCAACTATTGAATTCAACGGTAGGGCAGGTATGGCCACCAGTTCCAGAAAAATTGCGTTTGAACTATGGGGGGAAAAAATTCCCGAAGGTGATCCGATCAAAAATGCAAAATTATTGTTCGGGGCAGAAAATCCACCCGGTTCAAAATATGTTTCGGGTTCTCAGGATCAAATCGGTCTGATGGTACCAGGCATTAACCGTCTTTATTACGATGGTAAATACTGGCCTTCCGATATTAAAACCTGCATAGATCCTTCTATCTGTGAGTGGCTCTCCGGTGTGCTTTATCTTATACCTCTTGATCCGCGACCTGCAGGTTATGATCCCATTAAGGAGAAGCATCTTGAAAGGTCGTATGTTAAAGAATTGGGCAATTCAGGTAATGAATGCTGGGAAAGTATTATTAATAAAGATATTTACGGATTGGGTAAAGCAATGACCAAATCGTTTCTTGCATGGAAAAAAATGTTGCCAAATACCGTCCCGGATTACATTATGAATGAAATGGCAACCAAATATATTCAGAATTATCCGGGAGCAATAACCTCTGGAAGCGGAGGTGGTTACGCTGTGGTGGCCTCCGAAAAAAGCATTAAAGGGGCTATCAGGATCAAAGTAAAGTATTAGCATGAAATATGATATTTATAGCCTGATAATGGCAGGAGGTTCCGGAACACGCTTCTGGCCTCGCAGCCGGGATAAAAGGCCCAAGCAGTTTCTTGCCATCTTTGGGAATGAGACGCTTATCCAAAGCACTATCAACAGATTTCTTCCGTTTACTCCTAAGGATAATATATATATCATATCCAAACAATTACAACAGGAAGAAATTTCCAGACAACATCTTACAATTAATAATGGTAATATACTTTATGAACCAGTCGGGAAAAACACGCTACCCTGTATAGGATTGGCATCTTTATTTATACAAAGAAAGAATCCCGAAGGAATTATTATTGTTTCTCCGTCTGATCAATTAATTGGTGATCTGCCTTTGTTCCGTGACACCATCAAAACAGCCTGCAATATAGCGGTTGATAATGACGGTATAGTTACTATTGGTATAAATCCGTCGTTCCCTGCAACTGGATATGGTTATATCCGCAAGGCAAACAAGGTCCGCTCGGGAACCGATATCGATGCGTTTAAAGTAAAATGTTTTATCGAAAAACCTGATATTGAGACAGCCGGAAAGTATTACACTTCGGGAGAGTATTTGTGGAACAGTGGTATATTCGTTTTCAAATGTTCAGTTCTATTGAATGCCATAGCGAAATTTACTCCTGATTTATATGATTCCCTGATAGAAATTGACAAATATATTGATACGCCCTTTTATAATGAACAACTCGCTAAGCTTTACTGTGCGATTGATGGAATTTCTATCGATTATGGTATCATGGAAAAGGCTGAAAATATATTTGTGGTGAAAGGCAATTTCCAGTGGAATGATCTGGGCGGGTGGGAACAGGTTTATGAATTAAGTGAAAAGGACGCATCCGGAAACGCCACGGTGGGTAATGTCGTGCTAAGAGACACAGAGAATTCCTATGTTTATTCACAGAACGGTCTTATTGTACTTATGGGGGTAAAAGATATGTTGGTTGTTCAGGAGGGAAATGCTACTTTAGTGGCTAAAAGAAACAAAAGTGAAGATATTAAGCAGCTTGTTAAGCTTTTGAAAAGCAAAGACCTGCATGAATATACTTAAAACGAAGACTGAATAGTAACCCTAAAACCTTTCTTAATGAAATCCGAGAAACTAACAACCAGGGAATATTTTTTACCTTTTATCCTAATATCTTCTCTTTTCTTCCTTTGGGGCATTGCTCACGGAATGCTCGATACTTTGAACAAACATTTTCAGGATATGCTGGCGCTATCGAAGGCTAAATCAGGAATGATCCAGTTTTCTGTATATTTAGCATATTTCAGTATGGCGCTGCCTGCCGGATATTTCATGAAGAAATTCGGATATAAAAAAGGAATTATCCTTGGTTTATCACTTTTTGCCATTGGAGCCTTATTAATTGCCGGAACCACTTCCTTCGAATCCTTCTGGGTGTTTCTCATTTGTCTCTTTATCCTTGGGTGTGGACTGGCTACGCTTGAAACGGCTGCAAATCCTTATACAACCAAGCTTGGGCCAAAGGAAACTGCAGAACGCCGTATTAATTTCTCTCAGTCGTTTAATGGTCTGGCCTGGGTTATTGGTCCTTTGATCGGATTATATATATATAAGGGACAGAGTGTAACAGAGGGTGAAAAACTAAGTTCCATGATCCTGCCATATGTGGTTATTGCATCTGTGGTTATTGCCGTTGCTATCCTGTTTTTCAAGACTCCCCTGCCGGAGATATCTGAAGAAGAAAACGAAAATGAAGCTAAGCAGGGCGGAGCAACTGACTCTGTAATTATAAGCAAACCATTAATAACACAAAGACATTTTGTCTTAGGTGTGATCGCGCAGTTTTCTTATGTCGCGGCACAAACGGGTATATTTAGTTACCTTATAAATTTTGTTACCGATGAAAATCAGAAAGTCCATTTCGACAAAGATTATGGACCTTTATTTCTGGCTTTAGGATTTGCTCTTTTCATGATCGGACGTATGTCGGGAAGCTACATGATGCGGTCTTTCAAACCAACACGTATCCTTGCCACTTATGCTCTGATGTGCAGCCTGTTGCTTCCCTTTGTCAGTGCCGGACTAGGATGGGTATCATTAATCAGTTTGTTTGGGGTGTTCTTCTTTATGTCGATCATGTTCCCGACCATATTTGCACTGGGAATTAAGGATCTGGGACCAAAAACAAAAAAGGCATCATCCTTTATTGTAATGGCGATTGTAGGGGGTGCGGTTTTTCCTCCCGTAATGGGATTTATTGCTGACAAGACCAGTATGTCGGTGGGTTTCTTTGCACCCATTCCATTTTTTCTCTTTATCCTTTACTATGCAATGTATGGTTATAAGGTTATATCAAAATAAAATAGTTAATCAACCAGTGAAGTTGAATGCTCAATTGATTATCATATAGACTATGCTTTTATTCCACCATATCTTTTCCATATTGATCTTAAAATCCTTATAATGTAATTATGAAAAGAAGAAAATTTCTTAAAAAGAGTGCAGTTGCAGCAAGCCTGGTTAGCATCCCCGGTTCGTTACTGCCCCTTACGGCTTGTAAGGAGTCCCCTAAAAAGTCGTCACGGGTTTCCGGATCTTCCGGAGCGGAACAGGAAGAGATTCGTTCCACCGATTATCTTCGCCGCGCGCAGTCCGACCAGTTCCTGCCAAAGCCACCGGAGCTTGTCAACGGAACAATTTCACCAATGCCGCTGGAGGAACGGATCAATCGTAAGATTGTGCCGCGGCAGGGCTTTTGCAGTCTGGCACCTGGAGGTGATGCTATCATTTCCGGCAATGGAGCCGTAAACATCGAGGTAGCGGGCAATCCCTACACCGAACAGATTCCTTTCAGCCACGAAAGCCTGTTCACACCTCGTAATAAGAACTCAGAGACTTCTAAGATCGCAAATGTTTTCCCAAAGGTTCGGCAAATGATGCTGGAAGGAAAATACCACGAAGCTATAATGATAGCTTACGACGAATGGCAAAAAAATCCCGTCAGACGGGGGATGGGTGGGTTTGGCGGTGGGAGATTTTCCATGCTTCTGGAGCTTCCAGGAAGCGCATCGGTCAAAAACTATCTCCGCACTGTTGATTTCGAAAGTACTGAGGTGAAGGTTCACTGGACTGACGAGCATGGTGACTGGGTTCGCCGGATCTTCACATCCCGGCCCGACAATGTCGTGGTCCAATGGCTCACTGCCCCCGGCGGACAATCGGTAAATGTGCGTATAAAGATGTCGGAAGGAGGAGGAGCACGCGGTATTAGAGTAGGACAAGATTTTGCAGGAATACGTAGCCGGGCAGTAACGCAGGGAGGAGGAGGCGAATCCGGCAACACACAGACGGACTTCAACGAGCAGCGACTGATTATCAAGGGCCGTCTGGATCCTTCGGTGGACAACAGGGGCTATGCTAATGTGACCCGCGTGGTACGTGACGGTGGTTCAGCCCGCATGGATGGAGACACCCTGGTGGTTGAGAATGCATCATCCGTGATACTGCTCACGCGCATTGAATATTTACCCGACTACAGCGAGGACAAGGTGGAAGCTGTCCGGCAGTCGCTTGAAGAACTCACGCCGGATTATCCTATGTTACTGGAGCGGGCCCGCAAGGTCCAGTCCGAGATGCTCAACCGTGTTACAGTGGATTTTAGCGGCGCCTCCAAGTATGGCCTGTCTTCCGAGGAGCTTCTGTCTGATCAGCGCTCCAGCACTGGTTACTCAGGCGCCTTTCTCAAGACTTTTTTCGAGATGTGCCGCTACTGGTTCATCACCACCACCGGTAAATATCGCAGTGTATCAGCCCTGACCAACGTCAATATCAACCTGCAGATTGCTCCTATATCCATAGGCAATTACCTCGAAGGAGAGATGGCCTATTTTGACTGGGTTGAAAGTCTGGTCCCGGACTATCATACTAATGCAAAGAATATTTACGGCATGCGTGGTGCCCATTATCCTATCGCGCCATCAAAAGACTCCGGCGTTTTTAATATGTTCGACTACGCCGATAATACCGGGGAGACATGGCCGCATCCCTACTGGATCAGCGCTGGTGGCTGGGTTGCGCGTCCGTTCTGGGACCACTATCTTGTAACTGGCGACCTGGATTTCCTCCGCAATCGTATGGTGCCGATTTATAAGGATCTGGCATTGTTTTACGAGGACTTCCTGACGGTTACGGACAAAAATGGGAATTACATCTTTGTTCCATCCTTCTCTCCGGAGAACAATCCCGGCAACCTGAACCCCGGGTGCATGGCGGTGATAAACGCCACCATGGACATTTCGGTGTGCCGGGAAGTCCTGACCAATTTAGTGGAGTCTTGCGAGCTACTGGGCATTGAGGCCGACAACGTTCCGAAATGGAAAGCGATGCTTGCCAAGCTGCCACCATATCTTATCAATCCGGATGGTACCTTGAAGGAATGGGCATGGCCTGAACTGGATGATCGTTATAATCATAGGCATATCTCTCAATGCTACGGTTCATGGCCCGGCGACGAATTTGATCCGGACCGCACGCCACAACTGGCCAGGGCTGCAGTATTAGCAGACCGGAAGCGTGTGCCGGAGCGGTTGGCCGCACATAGCCATTGCCAACGAGGTTTGGTTGGAGCAAGGCTCAAAGATAACTTTATTGTGGACTCCCAGTTACGGCAACTACTTGAACAGGGCTTCGTGAATACCGCGCTTCTGTGTCCTCACGATCCATATGCCGGCATTCGTATAGCAGATGCACAGGGCGGGATTCCCGCGATAATGATGGAAATGCTGGCTTACTCCCGCCCCGGTGTGATTGAGGTCCTTCCGGCGCTTCCTGACTCGCTGGTCAGGGGATCCATTAATGGGATGCTGCTTCGCACATTTGCGAAACTGGACAAACTGTCCTGGAACATGGATGCCCGGACCGTGGATTTAACCGTCACCTCCGTGAGAAAGCAGGATGTGACTTTAATTGCCCGGTATGGCATAGAAGGAATTTCCGCTTCTTCCGGAGTTTTGGAGGCAAAGCCACAATCCGGCGAGGCTACCTGCGATTTGCATTTACCGGAAGGGAAACCGGTGGAAATTCATTTGAAAATAGGCCAGCGTAACCCGCTGGATTGGGTTAATTGGGTGTAATAAACAAGAAAAAATCAAATATTAAAAATATGAAACGCAGAAAATTTGTTAAAACAAGTGCGGTCGCTGCAGGCCTGGTTGGTACTCTGGAGATATCGCCATTACTAGCTGCGGCTGAAAAGGAATCACCAGAAACAGGAGTGCCGGCGGCAGACAATCGTCCGGCTGAATATCTTGATCGCGTGCAAGGAGTTCCATTCTTGCCCAAACCGCCGGAAGTCGGCAGACCGTATCCAATCTCGCCTATGTCTCTGGAAGAACGCATCAGGAGGAAGATTGTGCCCCAGAGAGGCTTCTGCAGCATTGCCCCCGGGGAGATGGTCAGAGAGGCTCTCACCTCCGGCAACGGTACGATGAATATAGAGTTGATGGGCGATCCCTACTCAGAGCAAATCCTTTTCCACCACGAAAGCCTGCTTATGCCATGGCTTAACCCCCTGGAGGCCCCTAAGGTTGCAGACATTTTTCCGCAAGTGCGGCAACTGGTGCTGGATGGGAAACACCGAGAAGCCACCGCTCTCGCTCTTCAGCATATGAATGAAAGTCCGATCAAGCAGGACACTGAGCCACACCTCACCATTCCTGCGTTCCTGATGAAGCTCGATCTTCCTGAATCCGCCTCAGTCAGTAACTATTTGCGGACCGTCAATTTCGAGAACAGCGAGATTAAGGTCATCTGGACTGATGAACAAGGCGACTGGATTCGTCAAACGTTCACATCCCGGCCCGACAATGTCGTTGTCCAATGGATCACTGCCCCGGAAGGTAAGACGCTGAATGTCCGAATCTCTTTGCAGAAGTCAGCGGAGTGGAGCACGGTATCCGGGATGGACTGGGGCGCCCGTCGGGGAATTGGCACCACAGATCCTGACATGAAAGCATTCGTTCAGCTGACAGCGGTCCAGAAAG
>Ga0307430_1001583_pt1 | contig 16414 bp, 18 predicted proteins | sample SalMarWE160130MG_FD_202159 | JGI IMG/M metagenome (GOLD analysis project Ga0307430, IMG submission 202159) | Salt marsh sediment microbial communities from the Plum Island Ecosystem LTER, Massachusetts, United States - WE1603-130 | ecosystem: Environmental > Aquatic > Marine > Intertidal zone >... | reverse complement strand
TTGGCAAAAGATATGACAGAGGAAATTCTCAGATGTTTTCTAAGGCTCCAAATTACGGAGATTATATTTGCGCTGACTTAGGTTGTGAGTATGAAGGAGAACATTATGAACACGGAGAAAGCTGGTGCGGAACAACCTCTACAGGAAAAGATTTCTTGCCTGGAAGCCAACAATTTAGATTCATTTGTGATTACGGGGAAATTAGAAAAGAAGAAATGGACCCATTCAGAGGGACAATCTGTGTTGAATCTGAAGTTGAGGGATTTAGAACAGCAAATCCAAGGGCAAATCTATGGAGAGACTGTGTTTCACAGGATAACCAAGAAGATTGCGAAGATGTCCAGGAAAGAGATTGTGTATGGATAAATGGAACAGGAGCCAGCATCCTAAGAGATGAAGATGGAAATCCTTTGGTTATTAATTCTGATGGAAAACTTGTTCCAATAGACGAACTTGAATACGGAGACCCCGGTGTTGAACTTGGTCCTTTCGGAGAGAGAATAAGGGATACAATTGAAGCTGCCTGTGTTCCAAAATATCCTTCTGCTTTATGGTTTTGGGAACCAAATGAGACAAAAGAAGACCTCTCTTCTGAAAATGCTAAAAATGCTATGGATACTTGTTCTTTCGGAAATGATATCTGTATTGTTGAGTTTGTAAAAGGGTTATTTTTTGGTACATGGGATTGCTCTGATAATTGTTATTGTCTTGGACTGGAAGATGATGCAGGTAAGCATTTCAGCGAGAGAAATATGGAAAATGAATGGGTTGTGAATAATCTTGAAGTTTGTGTTGCACTTGGAGACTGCGGGATAAGTGAGAATTATCTTGAAAAAGAGGGAAGATGGACATGGGAAGACCTTGTTGAAGTTACTGAATTAAAAGAAGAAGATTTTGAGAATGAAAAATAAAAATAAAAAACTCAGAAAGGAAAAAGGAATAATTGCATTAAGCCAGATATTTCTTTTAATATTAAGCACTATAGCATTCTCATATCTTTTGGCAAGCAGTTTGCCTCTTGTTAGCGGGGCTAGTGGGCAGCAAGTATGTGTAAAAAAATCTAGTTATGGTAATTGGGAAACCTGGAATGTTCCAGGGGGATATAATACAGCTGAGGAATATTGTAATGACATTATTTCTAAAGGCACGGTTACACATTGCACAGCAGGTCCTTGCTCTGCTGATGAATCTTCTGGTGGTGAAGTTAATCTGGGACAAGTACCCATTAGTGCTGCTACGAACATTGGCGCGAGGGAAATTGGAGAAACTTTTAGTAAAAAAGATGAATCAAACCTGATTGCAGACGTGGAGAAATCAAGAGAAGCGGCAGAGGAGGAAGCAAGAAAAAGTTTACAAGAAGGAGACAGTACATGGTCTGCAGTTAAAACCGGAGCAGGATATGTAGTCAAAAATGCTGCTGTTGCTGCTGGAATTTATGCAACAATTAGCTGGGGACTTCAGAAGCTTGGTGTAGACACGCCAGAGGCAGGGGCTTGGGGAAGAAATATTGCAATTGGATATTTTGCAGGATCTATAATAGGTGCTGGATTAGGAAATGTATGGATATTTTCAGTTGGTGGGCTTTGGGGGGTATTAGCAGGATTTATCTTTACTTGGATTACATGGAAAGACTATAGATATTATCAGGTTACATTCACATGCATGCCATGGGATTCCCAGAAGGGGAGAGAATATTGTGATTTGTGTAACCATGAAGACATTCCCTGCACAGAATACAGATGCATGAGCCTTGGGACATATTGTGAATATTCAGAAGAAGACCAATTATGTTTCTTTAATGACAGGATAGACACAAACCCTCCTATAATTAGTCTATGGAAAGATGTTTTAACAGAAGGATATAAATATTCTGATGAATCTGTAACCTCTCCGCCAGACAGAGGAGTAAAAATTGTAAATCCTGAAGATGACGAAGGCTGTATTGAACCCTTTACACCAATAAGAATTGGCATAGCTCTTGACAAGCCTGCAAGATGCAAAATTAGCGCTATAGGTGGGAGAAGTTATGAAGATATGGGAAATATAGTTATGGATGGCGGACTCAATTATAATCATTCATTTATAATTCCGCCTATTCCAAGTGCAGGGGCAATGGAAGCAAACAACATAACATTTAGAGAAGGAGGCGAGCTTTCTGTCTACATAAGATGTCAAACCAGGCAGGAAATTTCCAGCCCAATGGATTTTGCAATTAGTTTCTGTATTGATGACGGGCCTGACACAGAAGAACCAAAAATAACAAGAACAAGCATTATAAATAATTCGCCTATCTCTTACTTTGAAGAAGGAGAAGAAAGAGGGGTTGATTTAACAATTTACACAAATGAGCCGGCAGAGTGCAGATGGAGCACACTTGAGCAAGCTTATGAGGACATGCCTATAGTAAATCAGGTAAATTGCCCATTCCCTGACCCAAAAAATGTCAACGATAAAACAAATGCTGGGGATTACGCATGTGAAGAAACAACACTCACCGGACTGAAAAACAGAGAAAATAAGGATTATTATATTAGCTGCATTGACCAGCCTCATTTAGAAGGAGAAGAAGATGAATATCTAAGAAATGCTATGGAAATCCCATATCCTTTCAGATTAATTGGAACACAGCCATTAATCTTAGATTCTGCAGAACCAGATGACACAATAATAAGAGATTCCACAGATGTGATAAAAGTAATGCTTAAAGCGAAAACATCTGCAGGATTTGACAAAGGAAAATCAAATTGTTATTTCAAGAGCAGCACAGATGATGAATCAAGATATGTTTTATTCTTGAGTGATAGAAAATATGATAATTACGAACATGAGCAGCCACTTGATTACCTTACTGCAGGGGATTATTCATATGATATAAGATGTGTTGACCTTGGAGGAAACGCAGCAACGACAACAATAAGTTTCACAATTGAAACAGATACAACTGCCCCAACAATTGTAAGAGCTTTCCGTGAAGGAGATTATTTGAAGATTATTACTAGTGAAGATGCTAAATGTGTTTACAATGATGTTTTAACAATAGATCGCAGATATGACTTTGAAGACGGAACAGAAATGGACAGAGACAAAGTTGAATATGGAACAAGCCATAGTTTACCATGGAATTCTGACAAAACCTTTTACATAAAGTGTGAAGACGAATTTAATAACAGGCCTAAACCTGACAAGTGCAGCATAATTGCAAGACCTTACGGGGATTAATGCAAAGTGAATGGGATAAATTAATAAACTTTCTTTCAAATATTAGTTTATGGAAAAGAGTAAATCAAAGATTTACACTCATTTGTCCAAACATGGCCAAATGAAAGAGAGAAAGGGGCAGTTAAAAATATCTTTTGGGATGATTTTTTCAGTAATTATGATAATTATCTTTCTAACATTTACTTTTTATGCAATAAGAACCTTTCTTGGAATACAGGAAAAAGCAACAGTCGGACTTTTTCTTGACGACTTTCAGGATGATATAAACAGTGTGTGGCAAAGCATTGAGGGCTCGCAGGAAAGAGAATACAATCTCCCTCAAAAAATAGAATATGTTTGTTTTATTGACGGCGATAGCTTAGCAAGAGGAGAGAATAATGATTTTTTCAGTGATTTAAAGATAACTCTTCTTGATGAGAATAATATTGCTTTTTACCCGGTTGGTTCATCAGGAATTGAGTCTTCAGAAATAAGAAATATAGACATAGGTGAGATCACAACGGGTGAAAATCCTTTTTGCATTGAAAATAAAGGGGGAAAAGTCAAACTAACTCTTGTAAAAGAAACTGGCAAAGCCCAAGTAAAAATAGAAAGAAGATAAAATTTTTAATAAAATGGGTAAGATAAAAAAAAGACAGGACAAACGCGGGATACAAATATCATTTGCATGGCTTTTTGCAATTATTGTCGGGATATTTATTCTTATTCTCGCCATTTATTCTGTCACAAGAATTACAGATACAGGTAGAGATGTTGTTGGAGCAAAAGGCGCTGCAGAGATAGGGGTTTTGTTAAATCCTCTGGAAACAGGTTTTGAAGAAGCCAGGTCAACTCTTATGTCTGTTCCTACAGACACAAGAATCCATAATAGATGTGATGAAACAGGGGAATTTGGCAGACAAACAATCAGAGTAAGCCAGAAAAGTTTTGGTAAATGGGCTGAAACAAACATTGACGTAGGATTTTTAAATAAATACATTTTTTCAGATGCTGATGTTGAAGGAAGAAGTTTTTATCTTTTTTCCAAGCAGTTTGAATTTCCTTTCAAGGTTTCAGATGTAATATTTATGACATCTTCATTAGAGGATTATTGTTTTGTCAGTGCTCCTGAGGAAATAGCAGATGAAATTACTAACCTGAATCAAGGAAATCTTTATGTCAGTGATGAGATTAATGAATGTCTATCCGGAAGCATACTAATTTGTTTTGATCAGGGGGGGTGTGATATTAATGTAAGATATTCAATAGGAGAGGTTACAAAAGAAGGCACAACTCTCTTCTTTGTAAATGATGCCTTGATGTATGGGGCTATTTTCTCTGACTCTGAGACCTATGAATGCCAGGTAAAAAGGCTTATGAAAAGGGCAGATAATCTTGCATTGCTTTACGATGAGAAAGCTTCTTCTCTTAAAGGAGAAGGTTGTTCTCTTGAAATGAGTTTTAGCTCTTACAGGAATGCTTTAAACAATATTCAAACTTCAGAAAATCTTTTCACAGCTTTTGGAGAAGCTGATAAAATAGGGGATGAAAATGAAGGGGCTGGTGGATCTGGGTGTGAATTATGGTGAGAAAAATGAAAAATAAAAAAGCGCAAATGAAAATACAGCAGATGGCATTTATGCTTATAGCTGTGACACTTTTCTTTGTGTTTGCAGGCTTGTTTTTTGCCATGATTGTTTTTTCTGATATTAGGAAAGCGGCTGAGGGATTGGAAGAAAGAAATGCACTGCTTCTGGTTTCAAAACTTGCTAACTCGCCTGAATTTGCGTGCGGGAATGCTTTTGGCAGCTTTAAGACAAGTTGCATTGATGCTGATAAGGCCATGGCCTTAAAGAATAATATAGAATTATACAAGGATCTTAAAGGAAACTTCTGGGGGGTGGACGGCATAGAAATAAAAAAGATTTATCCTACAGATTATGCGGAAATAGAGTGCGACTCTGGAAATTACCCAGAGTGCGGGAAAATAACAATTTTCCAGAAACAAGGAATTGGTGTTTCAAATTTTGTTGCTTTATGCAGAAAAGAAGGCTCTGGAGGATTTATTGAAGATAAGTGCGAACTTGCCAGAATAATGGTTTATTATGGGGGAGATAACAATTAACAATAAATAAATGATAAAAATAATGAAAAAAAATAGGGGAAGAGATATTGGAAAAAGAGCGCAGGAGGAGATGGTTGGGTTTGCCTTGATAGTAATCTTTGTGGCTATAATCCTTCTTTTTCTTGTCGTCTTTTATCTGCGTGGGCAAGACAGGGAAGGAATAGAAAGCTATGAAATAAACAGCTTTATCCAATCTTTTTTACATTATAATACAGATTGTGGAGATTATTTTGGGGGTATAGAGGTTAGAAAACTTATGTTTAGGTGTAATAATAGAATGCCTTGTCTTGATGGAAGAGACTCATGTGGTGTTCTTGAAGAAACATTAGAAGACCTTCTCCTAGAAAGCTGGCCTTTTGGACCAGACAGGCCTATTAAAGGCTATGAACTAGAGATCATTGCAAATGGTGAAGAAATGTTGGCTTTACAAGAGGGAAACCAGACAAATAATTTTAGAGGTTCTATACAAGATTTCACTATAGCGCCTGATTCTATAGAAGTCTCTTTCAGAGCCTATTATGGAGATTAGAAAAGTAGTGCCTAAATATTCATATTTATTGTCATTGTATCCACTACTACCACTGGTTTATGTCTGATTCTTTTCTTTGTTTTTTCCTCCATAATCTCTATAAAACCAAATCTTTCAAGAAGTTTCACATCATCCACAACAGCTTTGAAGCTTCTGTCAAGTTTCTTTGCTAGTTCATATATTGAACCTGGATGTTGGGTTTTGACTACATGTAAAAGGCGTGCTTTTTCATTGCTCAAAAGCTGCCTTAGAACAGATAACCCTTCAAAATCATAGTCTTTCCTCGAGAATCCCTTCTTTTTAAAGATAGAAAAAGCCCCTTTTGACTGCTTGATTGTTATCTCCCTTGTTTTTGTTCTTGCCATTTTCTATATCTATTATTTTGTTATAGATATGTAAAAAATATATAATGCACATATCTATGTTTATTCCTAATATATTACCCTTTAAGATATATATGTTAATAAATCTTTTGTTTAGTGTTTTTTGGGACAGTGTATTAATATTCTAGTAACACCAAAGGGTTTATAAATAAAACCTCAAAAAATAGGTTTTTTTAGTTAAAATCAATAAAATTTACCATAAGCTTTTTAAAGAAAAATCAACTTTCTTGAATAAGTTAGGAAGTTAGTAGAAGATTCCTAATAGGGTATTGTGTAAGTTATGTTAAAAGAGAGTAATAAAATGTGTGTGACAAATATCAAGGAGAATATAGGAGAAAGAGTAAATAAAATTGAAAGATGTAATGTATTAGATATGCTTTCAAATCATGTTTTGAAAGGGTTAAATAAAGATTTAACCACTACAAATACCCCTAATCAACTTTTAGCCACTACACAATTAAAATTTCCGCAATCACAAAACTTATCTTTGGTTAATTTAAGTCTTTTAAATCACCCCTCACATTCACTTAACATGATGGTCTTACCCTATGGCCATCAGAAAGGTGAGACCAAAGCTGTCATAGACAGTCTCTTTATACAGATGAAAGGAGGTCAAAATAAATAAATATGAAAAAATTTAGTTTTAAGCAGATTAGTGCAGTACTTGCTAGCGCAATGTTAGGAATAACAGGAATTGCTGCAATGGCTGCTGCTTACCCACAACCAATGGTTGTAGGAACCACAGGCGACTTCGCAGTTGTTTATGGTTCAGATGCTGCTACTTCAGATCAAACACAGGCAACAAGCATAGCAAATCAGTTGCAGGCAATGGTTAGTGGTAGCGTATCTGTAGAGGGTGGTGAATCTTTCACGCTTGACAAGACTTCAGACCACTTCAACTTCAACAATACATTGAACTCTGTTTATTCAACTTTAGATGATGAAGAAATGGAGGATTTCTTAGCAGACGGAACCTATGACGATGGAGATGTTGATACAGACTATGAACAATCCATTACATTAGGCAGTAAAGTTTTGACTTTGTTTGCTGATACAGATTATGATGATGATACTCCAACTGTTGGTTTCTATTGGACAAACGCCGAGACAATATTGAGTTACACCATTGACTTTGATGATGAAGTTAATTACACTGAAATGGTCGAAACAGACATGCCTCTATTAGGAGGAAATTACTATGTTTTGGCAGCTTCAGACACCCAAATAGATATTTTAGATTCTGCTGAATCAAGAAGTCTTAATCAGGGAGAAGAGGTTACTCTCACAATAGATGGAACAAGTTATGATGTTTCAGCTTTCATCTATGATGATGGTGCTAAATTCACTGTTAATGGAGTTACTTCAGACACACTTGATGATGGAGAATATGATGAAATATCTGAAGATCTTTATGTTGTAGCAAAGGAAGTTAACTATGTATCAAAGGAGTCTTTAGAAAGCCAGGTAGAATTCGCTCTTGGTATTGGAAAAATTGAGTTGATTAATGGATCAGAGGCTGAATTAAATGGTGAAGACATTGATGGATTAGAAGTTACTATTGATGACAATACCGGACTTGACTCTTTGACATTGACATGGAAATCAGATAGAGAAACCTTCTTGACTAAAGGAAACTCTATTACCTTGCCAGAATTAGGAGTTATAAGTTTGGCTTTTGGAGGATTAGATTACCCTTCAGATTCAGAAACAATTTCTGTTGAAAATGGAGAAACTTTAACCATTAAAATGGATAACTTTGACATACCTATTGCATGGTATAATGGAACAGATGCTTTGTTGGGTGAAGAAGACAACTTATTAGTTGTTGCAACTTCTGTGGCTAACTATACTGATCCTGCTATTAATCTTACAGGAGGTCTTGATCTAGTAGAAGATAACAGGTTTATCGTTACAAGTATCGGTGATGACCTAAGCGATGTAGAAATCCTATATTATGAGGTTAACACTATTGAAAATGATACTGATATCCTAGTTGAGCTAGAAGATTTAATTGGTGATAATGACATAACTTTTGATGATATAGAATCTGACGATGTTGGATCTGTTACAGTTGAGTTAGTTGCTGTTAATGGAACCACTTCTGGTAGAGCATACATAAACTTCACAAAATCTGTTACTGATGCAACAATCTATTACAATAGACTTGTTTCAGATAAAGGTCTTGTGATTGAGTTCCCTACAGATGCATCAACTTATACAGACGGTACAGGAGGTGCTCTGACATTTATGGAAGCAGATAAAGAGGAGGACCTAATGCAAGGTGTGCAATTTGTTGCAAGAGTTAAGAACACAACCAACGAAAAGTTGCACGTGTCTACTTATGACACGTCTACTAATGCGTCAAGAGAAGAAGAATCTGACGACAATTGGATTGGATATGTTCTTTCTGATTTAGCTTCTATAATTACATCAGATGAAACTGGTGATGAAAACGACTTTTCAGTTGAATACTTTGGAAAAGAAGTCACTGCTGATGTTGAAGTTGTTGCTGGTGGAACTATAAGTAGTGAAGAATTGGGCAATGTTCTTGTAACAGACGCACAGATAAGTGCTGTTCAAGGCAGGAACCTTATTGTAGTAGGTGGAAGTGCTGTTAACGAAGTTGCAGCTGAACTTGTTGGTGTTAATTACCCAACATACAGCGATGCATGGACAGCAGCAACAGGTGTTGGTTCAGGACAGTTATTAATACAGAGTTTTAACAACCCATACCAAACTGGAAAAGTTGCAATTCTTGTAGCTGGTTACGAAGCTGCTGAGACTGCAGCTGGTGCACAGAAGTTGATTAACCATCCTGAAGATATTGATACAACTGTTGATAACAAATATGTATACAATGTAGGAACAACAGGAGATGTAACAAGAGCTAGCGGTCCTTAATTTTGACTTTTATTTTTTTATTTTTCTTTTATTTTTTAAGAATTAGCCAGAGCTGTGTTTATCTAAATTAAATTTATAAATGCTTCTTTGATTATTTAATAATGGCAAAGCCAAAGATTAGAAGACTCATCTCAAGGAAAAAAAGAGAAAGACAGGAGAAACGAAAGCAGATGGTTATAGGGATTTTTCTGTTGTTTATCATGTTTCTTAGTATAATAGGGTACTCTATTCAATCAGGACTGGGTAAAGAGAAAACTCTTACTTATAATGGAATTGAATTTGTTTATACAAACGGCTTTTGGACTGTAGGAAACTTTGCTTTCAAATACAGTCCTGAAGAAGTACCTGAAACAAGCGCCAACCTAAATGATGCTTCATTTTATGAGGGGCTTCCATTATATCTTTACTCAGAGAGCGCTGATGCAGAAGCTGAAATTCGTGTAAACCTCAGACAAATTGCTAATAGCCTTCTTAATGCATGTCCTGAATCAGTGTGTAATGAAGAAGCTCCTGTGATATCATGCAATGAGGATTCAGAGAATTTTATAATTATAAGGAAGAACACTAAAACAGATATAAGGCAGGAAAACAACTGTGTGTATATTGAAGGGCCTGAGCAAGATCTTGCAATGCTCGCTGACCAGTTTATATACAAGATTTTGGGAGTAAAATAAGAAAAAAAGAAGTTCTAAAAAATCATCGTTAAGCTTTTAAACAATAATAAATTAAAGTTAAAAGAAAATGGCTAAGGAAAAAATAGGAAAAAAGAAAAAAGAAAGAGAAGTGAAAAAGAAGAGAGTAAGAAAAAAGCAAAATGATTATGATAAAATCCTGAAGAATTTTTTGATTGTTGCAGGAATTGTTTTATTCTTATTTTTAGTAGTGATTTTTGTAAATAATCAGAAAAAAAGTTTTGATTATAAAGGTGTTGAGTTTGATGTTGTTGAGTTCTGCGACGCAGGACCGCCCTGTCTTGTTACCTATCATACAAAACTTCCAGTGATTTATGAAGGAAAAGAGGGCATTTATAATTTTTATTTGAGGAATGATCCAAGACAACTGGAAAACGAAGTTTTATTTAACGGTGAGTTTGATTTGGAAGAAGAGATGTATATTGATATAACTTTTGACAAATCTTGCGAAGGATTTGAGCAAATTGCTATGGAAAATTTCAGGCAATTGCACAACATTGCTGGGACAAGCATGCTGAATGGAAAAAATGAAACATGTGATTCTGCTACAGAGAAAGGAGGCATGTATGTAGTGATACAGGAGTCAGACAATGGTGAAACAAGTGTAGAGCAAACTGGTTCTGCGTGCTATGATATAAACATAAAAGACTGTGAAATTATTGAGGGAACAGAAAGATTTATGATTGAGACCTTTGTCAAGGTTAACAAGTGGCTGTAACCAGGTATAAAATAATAAATAAAAAATGAATTAAATGGACTTAAGATTTCTTTATTCAGTTATTTTAACAGTTCTTCCTGTTACAGAATTAAGAATTGGTTTGCCTTTAGCAATAACTTTTGCCAGGGATAATAACATTCCTGTCTTTCTTGTTTTTTCTGCAATAATCTTATTAAATATTTTAGTAATTTTCTTTATATTTTATTTCTTGGATATTATTCATAAAAATCTTATGAAATCTAAATTTTATAAAAGAAAATTTGAAAAGTTTTTGAACAGGTTTCAAAAGAAAGTGGATAAATTGGAAAGAAAATATAGTGCTGTCGGATTTATCGCTTTAACATTATTTGTCGCTGTGCCTTTTCCAGGAACAGGAGTTTGGTCTGGAAGTCTGGCATCATGGTTATTAGAATTGGACAGAAAGAAAAGTATTGTAGCTATTAGTTTAGGAGTCATAATAGCCGGAATTCTCACCCTTTTCGGGACTTTAGGAGTAATCAATGCTTTTTCCTGAGTTTCTTCCTAAAGCTAGACATTCTAAAAAGGAATCTCAGGTCAGAGTAAAAAGGGATCTCCTTTATCTTAAATAACTTTACCTCTGTAAACCAAATCCCCACCACAAAGAGTGTGCTTACAGAATACCACAGAAACTGATGAGCTGCGTCAAAAAAAGAGGAACCTGTATACGCCATGATGCTAAGCAGGAAAATCCTCAGGATATTTATAACGAGAAATGTTACAAAAGAAAAAAGAATTGCATAAACTCTTGTTTTTTGTTTTATTTTTGGTGTCGCAAGGTTTAACACAAGCAAAAGATAGTAAGCAGAACCAGCAATGCATGCTGGAATAAGTTCAATAGGAAAACTCCAGTTTATTAGGAGGATTGTATCTGACAAGAGAAAAGTTTCATAAAAAAGATTCAAAAGCCAGTAAACAGGTAATGCAGTAAGAGGAGTAAAGATTTTGTAAAAAAGCCAAAGCCCTGGGAGTGCAACTGCAATGAGAATCAAATATCTAGCAATAATACCCTGCGCTGTGATACCCCTATATCTCTTTTTTGATTTTCTCTTTTGAGAGGATTTTACTTTCTTAGAACGCCTTGATTTACCAACCCCTTTTTTTGATTTAGCCATTAATAATCATAGAAGAAAATAGTTTAAATAGTTTATTAAAATTAGAACTAAACTGAAGGATAAAGAACTTATTTCCTTCTTGCAACTCTTACTGCAACAATTATGATTACAATTACAAGGATTACATTAAGCAGTCCCAAGCCCCACAAATATCCATTTCCTTCATTTATTGAGAATCCTGTAATTCCAAGGAAGTTTCTTGATTCTATATTAACTGAAATTGGCTGTGTCTTGATTAATTCTGTTCCTTCGTAAACCAGAATGTTAAATGTTTTTTCGCCTGAAGAAGCATCCTTATCAACGTCAAGATTTACATAAGTTTCTCCTGAACTGCCTGAATTAAGAGTAATTGTTCCTGGTGATTCAGAAAGTTCTGCCCATGCCCCATAATTTTCTACATCAACCATAAAGGTTCTTGTATCGCTTCCCAAGTTTCCTAAAGTGATTTTTATCTTCATTTCTTCTCCTGCTTTTGCCCCTGATTCAAGAGTTGCTGAAACAGAAACTTCTGGCTCGACGGCGCAATTTCCAGAGATTTTTAAAGGAAGAGTAAATCTTGCAGGGTCGTCATCAAAGTCATTTTCATAAATATCATTGTCCTCATCGTAAACCTCAAATTCTATAGCATATGTTTTTTCTGTAACATTTTTTGGAACCGTGAATGTAAATGAAAGATGCTGATTGTCAAATTCATCAATATCTCCAACTAAAATATCCTCTATAAGCCCAAATTCTTTGTTAGTTACAAAAACTGACACGTCGTCCTGCTGGTCACTTCCTATATTCCAGACATCTGCAGTTATTTCAATTGTTTCTCCACACTTAGCAGATTCAGGGAATTTAATATTGTCAAGAACAATAAAATCGCTTTCGATTATTATTGATGCTGGCTCGTAATCAAAAACACAAGTATCATCACCATCATGTGGAGAGTTGTTGTCATCTATTGTTCCGGTAGCCACAACATAAAATCTATAATTCTCCTCATCATCAACAAACTGGTCCAAATCGAGATCAAGGTCATCATCCAGCTTAAAAGTTACTATCAGAGTTTCCCTATCTCCATCCTTTAAGTCAAACTCATCTTCCTCATCCATATCAATCAACCAGTCTTCATCCTTAATACTATAAATCCCCCATTCAACACTTATATCATCTATGTCATAATCATCGTTTTCTATCTCAATTTCAACTTCAATCTCTTCAAATGGGAACCATTCATCGTCTGAGCCAAATTCTCTTCCTGAGAACCCATTATTATTGAAATCAATCTTTTTAACTTTAAGATTTCCTTTATTTTCAATAGAGTTACATGAGACTATCTCTGAAGGTGCTGTGATAGTTATTGTAAATGGCAAACTACCCAAAGGAGAACCCATATCACTAACAGAAATTGTTCCTGTTACATCTCCTGTAAAATTTTTAAGAATATCAGTAAGAGTAGCTGAAAGAGGTAATGTTCCATTTGCTGGAAGAAGTGTTGGCTGTGAAGACAGTGTTAAAGTACCCTCAGATGTAGAAGTTGTCCAAGTCAAAGTATTGTTTGCATGGTCTGTATCATTTAACTGAAAACTAAAAGATATATCTTTTCCATGAATTAGTGTCTGATCAATTGTTGCAGGAACAAACTCTGCTGTAGCACTTGCCAGTCCAACTAGAAATATTGCAAGGATACCGAATGCAATCAAACTAAATAATTTTGATCTCATTTTCCAATTGTCATTTTAAAGTGAGAAAGGTTTTATAAAGATTTATATTGTTAAAAATATAGGTTTTTGGGGAGATTTTAGAGGTGTTCCGAAGAGAAACTTAAAAAAGGAAAATTTATATAATCAGAAAACTTATTTAAGAATAGGTAATTGATCCAAAAATGGTGATAAAATCCAAAGAAAACTCTATTGGAGCATGGGCCTTTCTTGTAGGAGTTATTCTTGCTGTTTTAATAGGCTTATCAACAACTATTTTATCAATTCCAGTAATTACAAGACTTAGTGTTCAGATTTATGGTATTTTGGTTCTTTTAGGACTATTCATTGGTTTTGTCAATGTCCCACCTGGCAAGGATTCCCAAAAATTCTTGTGGACAGGGACTGCTTTGGTTGTTATAAGCAGGTTTGGAATGGAAGGTGTCCGCGGCAGTGTTATAGGTATTGGGGTGGGTGATGCGGTTTCAGCTGTTTTTGGAGCTCTTCTGGCATTATTTGTCCCTGCAACAATTGTAGTTGCTTTGAAAACTGTTTTCTCTATATCCAAAATTTAAAAAATTAATTGATTCTCAGAAGAATATATAATAAATAGGATAAAGGTGAAAATTATTCAAGGATTAATCAAACTTGTTCTTCTTTTCTTTTGGTTTGGCTTCTTCTTTATGGATTTTAGCAAAAGAAGGGGTTGCGATAACAATATTTTCCCCAAATCCGGCAATATTGCCTTCCAAAGCATCAATTGTCTTTTTTATTTTAGAAACAGCTCTCTTCAATTCAATAGAATCCTTTTGCCTAAGAGTTTTTATGTCAATAATCGCGATTGTGTAGCCTTCCCGCAACGCATTTAAGATTTCTGTAACATCATCATAGTCTTTTAGAACAAAAAGCTTAATAAGAATCTTGTGATCTTTTTCTTCTTTGCCAAGATCAATCTCAAGATATTCTTCATCGAACTCATCTTCAGCCCCTCTTTCAGAGAATATTTTTTTTATCTTATTAAAAACCATGCTAATTTTAGCATGCAGATGTTTATAAAGATTTCGTAACTATTTTACATATATTTCCATCGAGGCTCGTCGCTGTTCGAAAAAATAAAGACCAAGAAGAAATCCCAAGAAACCAGAAAATATTGAAAAATTATGAGAAAATTTTAAGAAATTTCTTTTTTTAGTGATTCAAGCTTTTCAGATAAGGATTTTTCCTGTTCGCCCAGAGATTTAATCCTAAGATTAAGAAGCTTTTTCTTTTTTGCCAAGTCTTCTTTTGTTTTTTCTTTGTCTGTTTTTATCATCAACTGGCCAACAATCTTAAAAATTTCATTTGAGCCTTGTATTTCTTTTTCTGCTGCCTGTGTTTCTGAAAGCTCCATTTGAAACATTTGGTGCTGGAGAATAAGATTCTGCAAACTTTGCTCAAGCATCTGAATTTCCTGCATTTTTCTGCTTTTATTATCTTTTTCATTCATTTTAAAAATAGCACGTGCTGATTTTGCTGATTTTACTCTGCCTTTACTTTCTTGACTCTGGTTCTGGGCTTGTAAAAAATCTTAGACCCGCAGAAAGGACAAACAAATCTCTTATCAAGATTTTGGCTTTTAATTTTTCTCCCGCACTTAAAACATTTGTAGGTTGTCATTTGTTTATTTCTATAATTTATTGTTCTAGGTAATAGGCTTCTGCAGCAAATTTCTTATTGCATTTCTTCCTTGTGCACTGCCATATCCCTTTTGAAAGTCTCTTCGCTCCAAGTTTCCCGCAGAAAGGACATTTTTGTTTTTTCCTTTGCTTTTCTTCAATTGAAGCGATGTTAGCCCTTGCTTTTTTTCCATATCTAGCTCCAAATCTCCCTGCTGATTTTACTTTTTTGGATTTTGTTGCCATTTTTATAGAATTTATAGAATTAAATTAGAAAGGTTGTTTTTAAACTATTCGGAGAGCTTATTTAACAGATTTTTTAACTCTGTCTGCCAGATCTTTGTTTAATTTTGCAGACCGAACTTCCTTTTTTGCTCTAGCTTCAAGATAATCTGCAATTATATGTTTCTCTATCCAGATAAAAGATTCATACTTTGAAAGTTCGTTACAAGAACAATCAATAACTGCTTGTTTTCCGTCAATATTCCCCCAAGATATCATATCTTCATTATGATAAACATATTTATCAGGATTCTCTTTAGAGTCTCTCAATAATTTTGCATACTCTTTCTTTCCAAGAGATTCCTCCAGAGCATTTTGGTCATTCCCAAAATGATATCTGTTGCATAATTCACAAGTTACTGAAATAGAAGCTGCATGACGAACAGAAAGTTTAAATTCCTCACTGGGTTCAGGAAGTTTTTCTTTTTCTGGCATGAAAATCTTAGAAGATTCTTCTTTAAATTAATTTGTATTTTCAAAGATATAAATGGGGTTGCTGGGATTTGAACCCAGATCACCAGGTCCCAAACCTGGAATACTAGCCAAGTTATACTACAACCCCCATACGATTAAGGGTTACAGAACATTAATAAAGTTTGTGTCAGCCTTTTCTTTTTAATTAAGAAGTATCTAAGAATTAATTATTCTTTTTTATTTTCTTCCTCAACTTCTGGTGCTTCTTCCTTCTTTTCTTCCTCGCCTTCTTCTGGTTTCTCTTCAGCAGCAGCTTTTTCAGCTTCAGCAGCTTTTGCGGCTTCTTCTTCAAGTTTCAAGATCTTGTCCTGCTCTTCTTTTGTCTTTGCAAAGGACTCTTCAAGTTCTTTTCTTTTTTCTTCAGAAGTCTCTATTTTTTCCTGTGAAATTTCAGAATTATATTTTCCCTGTTGAATCTCCAAAATTACTTCCTTAGGAGTTTTGCTTTCAATAAGAATTCCCAAACTTACACAGCTGCCAAGAACAGTTTTAACAGCTGCCTTTAAATCCTTGCTTAATAAATCAGGGAACTTTGTTTTTGCTACAGAGATTATTTGTTCTATAGATGCATTTGCCACCTTTATTTTTTTCTGTGTTGCAGAGCCTTTTTCAATACCAATTTCTTTTTTGAGCAACTCT
>Ga0307430_1001578_pt1 | contig 16434 bp, 19 predicted proteins | sample SalMarWE160130MG_FD_202159 | JGI IMG/M metagenome (GOLD analysis project Ga0307430, IMG submission 202159) | Salt marsh sediment microbial communities from the Plum Island Ecosystem LTER, Massachusetts, United States - WE1603-130 | ecosystem: Environmental > Aquatic > Marine > Intertidal zone >... | reverse complement strand
AGTTGGCTGAAACCAGGACGGAAAACGACCGCCGGTACAAGGGCTTCAATCTCCTCTTAGAGGAGGACTCCTCTTTTTTTCGGCTCTTGATGCGCGGTGAGTTCTTCATCAGCGGTTTCACCAACAAGGGCTTGCGCCAACACCTCCCGCACAAGAACTCGGGTCAAATCAGTCGTCTGCTCAAACGATTGCGGGCACATGGTCTCATCAAGAAGGTTGGCAGACGGTACAAGTATTACCTCACCGAGCTTGGCCGTCACGTTGTTCTGATGGCTTTGAAGTTCAGAGAGTTAGTCATTATCCCTGAGCTTGCATATGGACAAGCTCAGGCCTGAAGTCCTTGCTTTTTGTGCCAGGATTTAATTGATAAGGTACTACTTAACGCTGATGAACGCTGATTTTCTGGTTTTATCGGCAGATAATCTGCGAAAATCTGCGTGAATCTGCGTCCTAAAAGATTTGTCAGTCAATCAGCAGTTGACCCTTTGACCGGGCCGAAAGGGAGAGCCAGAGGTTTCCCGTTCCGCGCATGAGCCGCTCTTTTTTTGTGCCTGGTGTGTACCGTGGCTGCAAGCATCTTTTCTTCCGGTCACAAATGATGCATCCCAAGCTGGCGACGGCGTAGCAATGCTCAAGAGGGAGATTACCGCATTTGCAAGATATTCGAAATGTAGACTTACAAAACAAGGAAGAAGGGGCACAGGTTGCTGTTGGGGCCCTCTCGTCTCCGATGCTGAGAGGCCCATGAATAGGGAATGATCATCATGTCGCCAATCGGCAGTGCGAGCAAGCGATTGAGCAGCCGCGACCGAATGTGCACCTGTGTGAGCAGGTACATCAGTAGCGGCTGTTTACTTTTGTAGGCACTTTCGCAGTGCGGCGTGATCATCTGTGGATGACGATGTAGAGCGGGTGACGATGGTGCAAATCAAGCCGAGGAAGAGCAAGCCGGGGGGAAGTGAGGCTTGAACAGTGGGCAAAACGACCAGGGGTGTCTGAATGAACTCAGATGACGTCCGCCAGCTCATCGCGCAGGGAGAAGGCAACACAATCGAGTTCAAAGAGAGCCTGCCCGTGCCGGCCGAGTTGGCCAAAGCGATGGTCGCCTTCGCCAATACCGACGGCGGTTGGCTGCTCGTTGGTGTGACCGACCGGGGTGACGTCCGAGGGGTGACGTTTGGCGACCGGGAAGCGCAACTCGTCCTCAACGTTGCTCGCAACAACTGCGTGCCCCATTTGCAGCCCAGGACGGCAACCGTCGAACTGGACGGTAAAACGGTTGCGGTAATCCGGGTGGAGCGCGGGCGGCAAAAGCCGTATCAAGCCAACGAGCGCATCTATGTCCGCATCGGCACTTCGACGCGCGCCGCCACGCAGGTCGAACTCCTGTCTATGCCTCAAGAGAGCGGGCTGTTGAGCTTCGACCAGTTGCCTGTGTTGAACGCGACGTTGGACGACCTCGACCTGGACAAGGCACGCGAATACCTGGCCCGGCAGACCGACCCGGCGCGGCTGGTTACCAATGGGGACGTTCTCGAATTACTGACCCACCTCAAGGCGGTTGTGCGTTACGAGGAGCGGCGCATCCCCAGCATCGGTGGCTTGCTCCTGTTCGGCAAAGACCCGCAGCGCGAACTGATGCACAGCGAACTGCGCGCTGCCCGGTTTCAGGGGCGCGATGTAGTCGGCCCGATTACGGACAAACAGGACTGCCGGGGCACGTTGCCGGAGATCATTGACCAGGCAACCGAGTTTGTGCGGCGCAACCGGTGCATCGTCCCACGCATGGAAGGCTGCCGGCCGTGCACGAGGCGATTGCCAACGCCATCGCTCATCGCGATTATGCGCTGACCGGCAGTTCGATTCGTTTGTTCCTGTTTGACGACCGGTTGGAGATCATCAGCCCCGGCCGGCTGGTGTTCCCGGTGACGTTGGAGTCGCTGAGCCACGTGCGCGAGACGCGCAACAGGCTCATCGTGCGCGTACTCCGCGACCTGGGATACATCGAAGATCTGGGCACGGGCATCCGTCGCGTCCGGGCAGCGATGGCCAGCAGCGGCTTGCGCCCGCCGATCTTTGCCGAAGAGCATCACCAGTTTATCATCACCCTTTACGGCGCGGCCGCCGAGGGGGGCGTCGCCGTTCCTCTCACTGACGAAGCCGCCCGCTGGAAGTTGAACGAACGCCAGGCCAGGGCATTGGAATATCTGAAAGCATACGGGCAGATCACGCGAAGCGAATACTGCACTCTGACCGGGGTGCAAAAAAGCACAGCCCATCAAGACCTGCAAAACATGATTTCCAAGGGGATCGTTGTGCGGCAAGGCAAGGGGCGTGGCACCCGTTACGTGTGGAATCGTCCGGCACCGGACGATTCGCCGGACGATTAGAGGACAATCCTGGGAACAATCTGTACGACATCTTCTACATCGAAAAGTGGGGCACCGGCATTGCCCGGATGCGCCGCTTGATGCGCGAGCACGGGCTGGCGGAGCCACACCTGGAGGATTTGGACGACTTTTTTGCCGTCACGTTTTACGGCCCCGGCGACCGTATCCTGGATTTGATCCCGGAAGAGGGTGTGACCGACCTGCGCGCCCTGGGACTGAATGAGCGGCAGATTGAGGCCTTGCGGTTGATGGTCAATGAAGGCCAGGAGTTGGGCAACGCGGACTACCGGCAATTGTTCAGTGTGTCCAAGAACACCGCCTCCAGAGATTTGCAGGCTTTGGTGAAGACAGGGTGGGTAAGGGTCAAAGGAATCGGCAGAGGAACACGCTACCGGGCGGTTTGATGGGGCGCAACGGCTACCGAAGGGCCCAACGTCTGCTGTCCGGCAGGGCTTCCTCCAGGAGCTGTGGTACCTGCAGGCACCGTCAAGTTCCTTGGACAAGATATACCCAGAGCGCTGCTCGAACGCGAGGGAAAGGTCAAGGCCGTGATCTACAACGGTGCGGACAGGATATATGCTGGTGATCGGGTATTTCTCGTCTCCTTGGGGGACTTTTCCGCCGATTACGACGCGGTTGACATTCCGGCAGCCCTGCAGACAGAGGCCGATGAGATTGTTGCATCGGTGGTGACGTTCGAGTCGTCCGTCGCTTTGGCGACCCCCACCCCCATTCCCACGCGGGTGCCGCCGACCCCGATTCCGGCGACGGCAACGTCGATCCCAGCGACCCTCGTAGCTGGGGCAGATGGCGCAAACGTCCGCAGCGGGCCAGGCACCAACTACCCACGCCTGGCGCATCTCGATCCGGGCACGGAGGTGCCGGTGGTCGGTCGTTACGGCGACTGGTGGCAAGTCGAGTACGATGGCACGCTGGCCTGGATTGCCGACCGGGTCGTCACCGCTCGGAACGTGGAAGGCGTGCCGGAGATACAACTGACGCCTTCGCCCGGGGCTTCGCCGCCCACAGCGGGCCGGGCACCAGCTTCGCACGGCTGGGACAGCTCGACCCTGGTGCGCAGGCCTCTGTCATCGGCCGATACGGGGATTGGTGGCAGATTGAATACGGCGGCGCCCCGGCCTGGGTCTCTGCTCAGTTCGTTACGGCCTACAACGCCGATAGGGTTCCGGAGGCACCATCGCCCCCCACGCCGGTCCCTTCTAGTCCGGAATCTGTTCCCACAGCGGCTCCGCCCCCGCAGATTGACGAAGCGCGCTGGATCGACGTGTACCTGACACAACAGCGGGTCACTGCCTACGAGGGACAATCCCCAGTCTACACCACACTGGCTTCCACCGGCCTCCCCAACACGCCGACGGTGGTGGGACAGTTCCGCATCTGGATCAAGCTGCGCTACGACGATATGTCGGGGCCGGGGTACTACCTGGAGGACGTCCCGTACGTGATGTACTTTTACAAGGGATATGGCCTTCACGGCGTGTGGTGGCACGGCAACTTTGGCCACCCGATGAGCCACGGCTGCGTCAACCTGCCCACCGACGCGGCGGAGTGGCTGTTCAACTGGGCCGACGTGGGTACGTTGGTGAACGTCCACGGCTGAGAGGCAAGATTATTTAGTTGTGCGGGAGTCGCAGAAAAGTATTGACGCGGGTCTTGTAGTCTGGTATACTGGTCATGCGCAACGAAGAAGCACGTAGGTACCCACGCAGTGACTGAGCTGGAAGCCGAGATGCATAGTTGTCCTACATTGGTGTGGGCAAGTAGGCAAACGTCTTCCGCGCTTCCGCCTCAGGTCGTCCAGAAGAAGAGATCCTCATAACGTGCATTAGATTATCGGGTAAGGGGATGATACCGGTATCCTGTTGCAGTAATTTCAAAAGGAGGTTGTGAAATGCCCAGGAGTATAGTTCGATGGGACCCGGCTAAGGAGATGATCTCTCTGCGCGAGGCGATGGATCGCCTGATGGGCGAGAGCTTCATCCGCCCCTGGTTCAGCCGGGAGCGGATTCTTGGGGGCGAGATGCTGGCGTTGGACATGCACGAGACCGGCAGCGAGGTGGTGGTGGAGACTGCGGTGCCAGGCGTCAAGCCGGAGGAGATTGACATACAGATCACTGGTAACGTCCTGACCATCAAGGGTGAGCGAAAGGAGAAGAAAGAGGAAAAGGAAGGTACGTACATCACGGGGAGCAGACCTTCGGCAGCTTCTCCCGGTCGGTAACGTTGCCTACCGAGGTGGATGTGGATAAAGCCAAGGCCGAGATCGAGCATGGGGTGCTCACCTTGACCCTGCCAAAATCTGAGGCTGTCCAGCCCAAGACCATCAAGGTCGCGGCCAAATAGCATCACCGCCGACACAGACGCACCCGCGAGATTAGGTATAGAGCGGATACCGGTATCTTCCTTTATCAACCCGGTGCGCCAGTTGCATCGATCAGGCGACCAACTCCTGTGCACAAGGGAAGATGTGAGTGTCAGTTCACAGAGACGGGAGGTGAGGATGCCCACAAATGATATGACGTTCAAGATTGGCGGGGAAGCCGGGCAAGGGGTCGAGTCCAGCGGCATCGGCTTCGCCAAAGCTCTGGCTAGAGGTGGGTTGCACGTCTTCGGTCTGCAGGACTACATGTCCCGCATTCGAGGTGGACACAATTTCTACCAGATTCGAGTTGGCGACAGGCCGCTGTACTCCCACACTGACGAGGTCCATTTGCTGCTGGCTCTTCAGTCAGAGACCATTGAGCGCCACAGGGGGGAGATTGTGGCTGGGGGTGGGATCATCTGCGACGACGGTCTTGAGGTGAACGGAGAGGAGTTGACGGGGCGAGGGATCAAGCTTTTCCGCCTGCCCCTGATCAGAATCGCCGAAGAGGTCGGCGACAAGATAATGAGCAACACCGCAGCTCTCGGTGCCGCCGCTGGAGTGGTCGAGTACGACTTTGAGCGCGTGGCGAGCGTGATACGCGACAACTTTGCCAAGAAGGGACAGCCGGTGGTCGATGCCAATTTGGGGGTAGCCAGAAGGGCCTGTGATTTTGCCCGGGAGCACTACGCTGCCAGCTTCGACTACAGACTGAAGTCCATCGATGCCCCGCCGCGGATGGTGATCAACGGCAACCATGCCCTCTGCCTGGGGGCTTTGCTTGCCGGCTGTCGCTTCGTCTCCGCCTATCCGATGACGCCCATCACGCCTATCATCGAATGGATGTCCACCCACGCGGCCCGTTACGGCCTCGTCGTCAAACAGGCCGAGGACGAGATCGCCGCCATCTGCATGGCCATCGGGGCCAATCACGCTGGCGTACGCGCCCTGACGACCACCTCCGGCGGGGGCTTCTGCCTCATGGTCGAGGGTCTGGGACTCGCTGGAATGACGGAGACACCGCTGGTCATCGTCGAGGGCCAGCGACCCGGCCCCTCGACCGGGATGCCAACCCGCACTGAGCAAGGGGATCTACTCTTCGCCCTGCACGCCTCTCAGGGGGATTTCCCGCGCATCGTGCTGGCACCGGGCAGCGTGGAGGAGTGCTTCGACGCCGGCTGGCGAGCTTTCAATCTGGCCGAGAAGTACCAGTGCCCGGTGATCGTGTTGATAGACACCTTCCTGGCCAATTCTGTGCGTACGGTAGACAGAAAGGACTTGCATTTCGAGGCAGTGGAGATAGACCGGGGTGCACTGTTGACCAAGGAAGAGCTTGACCGGTTGTCCGATGGCTACGCACGCTACACCATCACCGAGACCGGCATCTCGCCGCGCGCCTTGCCGGGCCATCCCAACGCCGTCTTCGTAGCTTGCAGCGATGAACATACCGAGAGCGGACACTTCGAGGACGAAGACCCAGATAACCGCGTCAGGATGGTGGAGAAACGGCTGCGCAAGCTGGAAGCAGCGGTCCGGGATATGCGGCCTCCTACTCTCTTCGGCTCACCGCGGGCGGACACCACCTTCATCGGCTGGGGATCGAGCTACGGCCCCGTGCGCGAGGCCGTCGACCGGCTGAATGAGGAAGGAGAGCGCGTCAACTTCCTGCACTTCACCGACCTGTGGCCTTTTGCAGCGGACGGGATTGGCCCTCGCCTGGAGCCTGCCGGCCGCCTGGTGGCGGTGGAGAACAATGCCACAGGCCAGTTCGCTCGCTTTCTCCGCGCCGGGACGGGCATCCGGGTTGACGAGATGCTTCTAAGACACGACGGACGTCCGCTCTCACCTGAGTATGTGTTGTCGGGGTTCAAGCGATAGCAGGAGGTGATGACGATGGTTGAACTCAGAGATTACGACGGCCCGGTGCGTCCCACTTGGTGCCGGGGTTGTGGAAACTATGCCATTTTGAATACCCTGAAACGAGCGCTGGTGGCAGTTGGGTTGGCGCCTCACGAAGTGCTCATTGCCACGGGAATTGGCTGCGGCAGCAAGCTCCCCGACTATGTGACCGTCAACGGGTTCACCTCTCTCCACGGCCGGCCGATCCCCATCGCCCAGGGGGTTCACCTGGCCAACCACGGTCTCAAGGTCATCGTCGTCTCCGGGGATGGTGATACCTATGGCGAGGGCGGCAACCACTTCATCAACGCCCTACGCCGCAACGCCGACATCACCATCATCGTTCAGGACAACCGCGTCTACGGTCTGACCAAGGGGCAGTATTCGCCCACCAGTCCCAAGGGTTTCCCCACCAAGACGTCACCTGCCCCTGCGGGGGTCATCGACCTGCCGATCAACCCCATCGCCCTGGCCCTGGCCCTCGGTGCGACCTTCATCGCTCGCTCTTGGTCCGGTGCCCTGACGCACCTGGCTGATACGATGGTGGCAGCGCTCCGCCACAGGGGATCCGCCTTATTGGACGTGTTGCAGCCCTGCGTTACCTTCAATCGCAACTATGCCTACGATTACTACCGGCCACGGGTCTACAAGGTGGAGGAAGAGAGTGATTACGATCCGGCCGACCGCGAGGGGGCCTGGAAGAAGGCCCACGAATGGGGCGACCACATCCCTCTTGGCGTGATCTACCGGGTGGAAGGGCTGCCCACTTATGAGGATCAGGTTGCAGCGCTGGCTGCTGGTCCCCTGGTCGAACAGGGATTTCGAGCGTGGACGGAGGCGGATTACAGGGCTCTGGAAGCGGAGTTTCTATAGCATGGACTTTCAACCGGTAGCCGCCGGGTTGCGCAACTGGCAGACCGTCGTGCTTTTGCCTCTCTTCTTGCTACTGCCTTTCCTCGCGCCGGTAGTGGGAATGCAGAAGGTGCTGAACAGCGTAGCCCTCGCCATCGTGTTCCTGCTATTTGTCGGCTGCCTATGGCTTGTCCCAGCTGGCCAGCTATCGGCATTCTATCGTTTCGTTGTCGGGGTGTTCTTCTTTGGATTCCTGCTCAATACCTGCTATGAGCTGATGCATTCGATCTTCTATACACACTTCACCGAGCCGGACTACACTTATGGAGAGTTGGTCGTCATGCTTTTCGGGGCGCCGCTGCGGATGGCTTCATCTCATTGACCCTGTTGTTTGCCGTCACCGTCTTTTGACGAGGGAGGTGGAAGTGGGCGTATCCGTGGGACTGGAAGAACGTCCTGCTTGTGATTGTCTTGGCCTTTGGGATGCAAGTCACCGGTGAGGTGGTCGCGCTCAACACAGGTGCGTGGGCCTACAACTCATATTCAGCCGCCTTTCTCAGAGTTTGTGAATGGGAGGCTCAGGGGCAGATAATCCGTACCACTCTTGCCTGAGCCAGGAACAGGATAGCTGAAAGGAGGTTCTGCGGAATGGGTAAGATCAATTGGACACAGGTGCTGGTCTTTGGACTGGTGGTGCTGGTCGTCTTCCTTATAGGCCTCAGCCTCTTGCCAATGTTCTTCGGCGGCGGATACTGGGGGATGGGGTCGGGGATGATGGGACCCGGCGGCATGATGGGCGGTTGGTGTCCCTGGTGTGGGGGAACCGGGCGCTTCGGTGGGGGTGGGATGCCCGGCGGCATCTTCGGCTTGATTCTCACCCTGCTGGGTCTACTGATCCCTGTTGGCCTGTTGGGGCTGCTGATCGTGGGCGGCGTCTGGCTGGTGCGCAGTGTGGGCAGGGCGACTGCACCACCTGCCCCGGCCAAGACCTGCCCAGATTGCGGTCGACCGACCGGACCCGGCTGGCGGCACTGTGCCTACTGCGGCGAGGAACTGGAATGAACCAGGAGAAAACACGCTGGTGGCTCGTCGTCGGAAGCGGCGTGCTGGTCGGCCTCGTGCTGGCAGCATGCGTGGCGTTGACCTTGCCCTGGGGGGGAAGCCGGTTCGCCTCCAACGGCGAGCAGATCTACTTCACCGCCACCAGTCAGCGAGGCACGCCCATCAGCTCGGATATGGGAATGGGGATGATGCGGGGCGGGAGGATGACATGTGCTTCCTGCCACGGCCCTGACGGCCGTGGTGGGCGCGTGCAGATGATGATGCAAGTCTTCGAGGTTCCCGACATCCGCTACCAGACGTTGACATCAGAGGAGCATGGCGAGGAGATGGAGCACGAAGCCTTCACCGACGACACCATCAAGCAGGCTATCACCGAGGGAATCGAGCCGAATGGCGAGTCGCTGGACTGGCCCATGCCTCGCTGGTCAATGAGCGATGAGGATCTTGACGATTTGATCGAGTTCCTCAAAGCGCTGAACTAAATGCGGATGACCAGGTCACAAGCAGACGTGATCCCGGTGCGATTGCATATGCCGGTATCCATCTTGTCAACGCTCTGACTGGCGCAGCATCTTGTCAACCCCCTGACTCGTGGGCAGTTGGCCCGCTGGGTTAAGCGAGAAGAAGTCTTATGCGTATCGCACCCCGCAATCTGTTGTTCGGCAGTCCGCTGCCCACAGCTGAAGAGGTGCACCAGCGCCTGACGAAAATCCAGGCGCTGGCGGTCTTCTCATCGGACGCCCTCTCCTCCGTGGCCTATGCGACAGAGGAGATTCTGCTGGTTCTAGTCGTGGCCGGAACCTCAGCACTCGGATTCTCACTACCCGTCTCGCTAGTCATCGTCGGGTTGTTGGCCATCGTCGCCACCTCGTACTATCAGACCATCCACGGCTACCCTTCAGGCGGCGGGGCTTACATCGTAGCGTACGACAATCTGGGCGTCTGGCCTGGATTGACCGCCGCCGCAGCCCTGCTCATCGACTACGTGCTCACTGTTGCGGTCAGTGTCACGGCCGGAATAGCGGCGATCACGTCCGCCTTTCCGGCCTTGTTCCCCTTCCGCCCAAACCTGTGTCTGCTCGCAATCGCCATCATCGCTTGGGCGAACCTGCGCGGCGTGCGGGAGTCCGGCACCCTGTTCGCCATCCCTACCTATGGCTTTGTGATTCTCGCCCTTGCACTCGTCGTCGTTGGGCTTGTCCGGCTGGTAACCGGAACCCTTAGCCCAGTTCCGGCGCAGGGAGTGCCACCCTTGGAGGGTGGCGCGCAGACGTTGACTCTGTTCCTCATCCTGCGGGCCTTCGCCTCCGGCTGTGCCGCCCTGACCGGCGTCGAGGCCATCAGCAATGGCATCCCCGCCTTTCGGAAGCCGGAAGCAGACAACGCCGGTAAGACTCTCATCGCCATGGCTGCTCTCTTGGCGCCGATGTTTCTGGGTATCAGCTTCCTGGCTCACTCGTTGGCCGTGGTCCCTGTAGAACATGAGACGGTGGTATCGCAAATCGGCAGACAGGTCTTCGGTGAAGGGCCACTCTATCTGGCACTACAGGTCGCAACGACTCTCATCCTCATCTTGGCGGCAAACACCTCGTTTGCTGACTTCCCGCGCCTGTCAGCGGTTTTAGCCCGAGATCGCTACCTGCCCCGCCAACTGACTAGCCTGGGTGATCGGCTGGTCTTCGCCAATGGTATCATCGCGCTGGCATTCCTGGCCTCAGTTCTGGTTGTCGTCTTTGGTGGGCGGACCCATCGGCTCATTCCGCTGTACGCGGTGGGCGTGTTTCTCTCCTTCACGCTCTCGCAGGCGGGAATGGTGCGTCACTGGCACAGGGAGGGCGGACGGGGCTGGCGATGGAAGGCAACGGTCAACGGATTAGGTGCGGCGGCGACCGGGGTTGTGCTGCTGGTTATCCTCGTCACCAAGTTCGTCCACGGCGCCTGGATCGTTGCCCTTATGATTCCCTCCTTTGTCTGGGTGTTCCGCGTGATCCAGCGTCACTACGTGTCTGTAGCAGAGCAACTATCGTTGGAGGGACTGAGTCCAGAAGAGTGGACAGGTCTCGCCTCCAACAGGCGGCACAAGGTAGTGGTGCCCGTTTCCGCCATGCACCGGGGAACGCTGGTCGCCTTACGCTTCGCCCGCACAATGTCGAAAGACGTGACCACAGTCGTCGTCGACGTGGATGCCCAAGTCACTGCCCGCGTGCGCGAGAAGTGGCCGGTGTGGGGGCACGATGTACCATTGATAGTTCTGGAGTCCCCGTATCGCTCAACCGTAGGGCCGTTGTTGGCCTATCTGGACAAAGTGGACCAGCGGGAACCGGAGCGAGGGGCGGCCGTAGTCGTGCTGCCCGAGTTTGTGCCCGCCCGATGGTGGCATCACTTGCTTCACAACCAGACGGCACTGCTCATCAAAATGGTTCTCACGTATCGACGCGGAAAGACTGGTAAGGCTCGCGTGATCATAGACGTGCCTTACTATCTACAACATTGATGATCAGGTGCCTTGTTGTTAGCCCTGATTCGACATCTATTGCGACATCTGACAAGCTTGGAAAGGAGATTGAACATGCCCCAGTTGCCAGCAGCTTATGTGAACATCATCCTGAAACTCGTCTTTTCACTATTGACCCTAGCGCTCACGTTGGTAGCCAACCACGTAGTCCTGAATCTGTTGAAAGCGAGGGTCAAAGATCCAGCCCACAGGCATACCGTTTATATGCTGGTCCGCAACTCGGTCCTCCTTGTCGGCAGCGTCGTCATTCTACTCATCTGGCTAGGCTTCGGCAGCAATTTCACCGTGGCGATGGGCATCCTGGGGGCAGGGATCGCCTTCGCCTCGCAGGAGGTTATCGGTTCCTTTGCTGGCTATCTGAACATTGTCACCGGAAACCTCTATCAGATAGGCGACCGGGTGCGAATTGGGGATGTGACAGGGGATGTGCTAGACATCGGCATGCTGCGCACGACGGTCATGGAGATCGGCGAATGGGTACATGCCGACCAATACACGGGCCGCGTCGTCACGGTCGCCAATCGCGTCGTCTTCTCGGATCCGGTGTTCAATTATACGCAGCATTGGCACTATCTCTGGGATGAGATCGTGATTCCTATCACGTACAATAGCGATTGGCAGCGTGCGGGAAAGCTCATGTTGGAACACGGTCGAGAGTATACCTCCCACCTGCAGGCGCAGGCGCAAGCTCAGCTCCGCGACCTGGTGAAACGCTATCCAGTGCACGAGACAACCGTGGAGCCAACACTCTATATCGTCATGACCGACAACTGGATCGAAATGACGTTGCGCTACATCGTGGCGGTACAGGAGCGTCGCAAGGTCAAGGGGCAACTCCACCACGAACTCCTACAGCACTTTGAGGCGGAGGCTGATATCACGGTGGCGTCGGCAACATTCGAGATCGTCGGCTTTCCGCCGCTGAAAACCGATATCGGAATGCCTGCCGAGGGGTGAAGAAAGCACGGATGCCCGCGTTGATTCCACATCCTGGGCACTGTTGCGCGAACACAATCTTAAACGATCAGGAGGTCACAATGACAAAGAGCAAGCGTTTCACCACCGAAGAGGCTAAGGGAATTGGGGAAACCCTGGGAATTGATTGGAGCGAGTTTGACGTCGAGCAGTTTCGAATGAGCCTCGATGTCGAGCTGGAGCACGGCACCGTGGACCCAGCGACCAACGTGACCGATGACGACCCGATACTGACCGGCAAGATTGCGCTGGCTCACCTGAACGAGTTTCCCGACTACTACACGAGGCTTGCCGAAATGGAGGCGGAAGCGGAACAATTCCACGAAAAGCGCTCGAATACTTAGCGCTGTTGGGCAACACCAAGAACAGCACAGTTTTTCAAGTCCGAAGTGACAGCGTCTCTGTCACGCTGACCGACAGTGGGGAGGCGTACCTCGACTCCGTCGCCATGATCACGGCGTTCATCCAGCATGCTGGGCAGCTACCTGGTCGGCCGGGCCGATGGGAAGTGTTTCGAGGCCGGAGAGGAGTAGGGAGTGAGGAGAATGTGATATGAGTCTCAAAGAGCGAGTATCCAATTTCCACTGGAGGTGGGCGAAGAGGCGGTTTGGTATCTGGGGGGTGCGGGACTACTACATCCTCCTTGAACAGATGGCCAGGGAAGGTGCAGAAATCACCTTTGGCTATTTCCTGATGACCGCAGCGGCCGGGCTGCTGGCAACGGCAGGGCTACTGCTCGACAGCCCCGCGGCGATCATCGGTGCTATGTGCGTGGCGCCTTTCCTCGGTCCGTCACGGGCTGTATGTATTGGGGGGCTGTTTCGCAATCGAAGGATCTTTCTGGGAGGGCTATTCAAACAGCTCCTTGGTTTGCTTGTGATTGGAACGGCTCTGGCATACATGATCACAATTCTGCTACGCGATAGCGTGCCAGGAATAGAGGTGACACGAGAAGTGCTCTTGCGCTCGATGCCCACCACGCGAGATTTCGTACTCACCGTGATAATCGCCGTTGGGGCCGGAGCAGCGGCCTCGCTCGCCTTGACGGCTGACCCGCGCATCGTAGCCAAGCCCTGGGGCCAGATCATCGACACGATGATCGGCGTGGAGATTGCCATCTCACTATTGCCACCGGCCTCGGTCATAGGCATCGGCCTGGCGTTCGGGCGGCTGGACATCAGCCGAAATGCCTTCTGGGTGCTGGTTGTCAACGTGATTGGGCTGGACATTCTTGGGAGCATGTTGATGTTGGCTCTCCGCGGCGTCCGCTCCCGCTATCTCGTGCTCGAAAAGGCGGTTCGTAGGGTGGTCGAAGACACGGTGGCGGCGAATCTGGACGCTTCACAGGGGAGGACGACGGTCAGTGTCGTGTTGCTGAGCGACGTCACCGCCGACATCCACGCCACCGTGCACAGCGCAACGGATTCGCCCCTACCGGAATCATTGGCCCAGACCGTTGTCTCTCAGGTCACAGCCCGGACAGGCTGCCGGAGCAGGGTGACGCTGGAAAAGATCCCCTGTCGAACCTACTCCACACTTGAGGCAGAGGAGGATGTGTCTGAGCCGATGTGTTGGAGGTGAGAAAATGAACCTGAATGAATTGATCTCACCCCTGGTCTCAAGTGCAATTCTCATCGCCTTGACAATCCTCGGGCTGGCCATCGGCCAGCTCATCAGCAGGCGAGTGGCACGCCTGATCCAGGCTACGAGTCGCTTTCACGAAGGTCGGCGGCAACAACTGCTTACCCTTGTCTATATCCTGCGATGGGCCGCCAGTGCCTTGATCGCGGGCATCGGCTTGCTGATGCTGCTAAGCACCATTGGTGTGGACATCACCCCTTTGCTGGCGAGTGTGGGCGTGGCCGGCCTGGCGATAAGCCTGGGAGCCCAGACGCTGATCAAGGACCTTGTCGGCGGTTTTCTCATCCTGGTGGAGAATCAGTACGCTGTAGGGGACACTATTCAGGTGGGGAGCGTGTTGGGCCAGGTAGAGTGGCTCACGCTGCGTGCTACCTACGTGAGGGACATCAACGGGCATCTCGTCATCCCCAACGGAGAGGTACACATCGTCTCTAACCAAACCCGCGAGTGGTCGTGCGCACTGGTGGACGTGGGTGTCGCCTACGAGGAAGACATCGATCGAGCACTTTGTGTTCTGAAAACAGCCGCGGAAGCGTTTGCACAGGATCCAGAGTTTGGACCCCATCTCTTGGAAACGCCAAAGGTGCTGGGGCCTTTGGCGCTGGCGGATTGGTCAGTCACAGTGCGTTTGACGGTCAAGACCAAGCCAGGGAAACAGTGGGAAGTCGCCCGTGGGCTGAGGAGACAGATACTCGTTGCTTGCAAACAGGAAGGGGTTACGTTGCCCTACCCGCGCCAGGAGGTGTGGGTGCGCGGGCAAGGGCCGGACCATCCCGAGTCCGGCAATGAGCGAGGCTGAACTGGCAAGGAGGTGCTTGGACATGCTGCGACTGGTGAAAAGTTCGAAAAAGGTTGGTCTTCCGCCCGGAACACTCGTCCACGTGGGAGAGGAGAGGATGGAGGCCGTGCGGCTCATCATGATAGCTTACGACGAGGCGCGTTTCCAGGAAGACGAGGTAGAGGCAATTGAAGCCTGTTTTCCCCTCAAAGACAAGCCGGGCGTGACCTGGATCAACGTGGATGGCATCCACCAGGTTGATATCCTGGAACGACTCGGTGACTACCTGTCGGTACATCCCCTCGTGCTGGAAGACATACTGAACACGGATCAACGCCCAAAGATGGAAGACTTTGACACCTATGTTTTCGTCGTCTTGAAGGTGTTTGGCTACGACGATCAGGGTGACAAGATGGAGGCGGAGCAGGTCAGCTTGATTCTGGGCCCGAATTTCGTCATATCTTTCCAGGAGAAGCCGGGCGACATTTTCGACCCGATCAGGAAACGCATCAGGAACAGCAAGGGTCGCATCAGAAGAATGGGCGCCGACTACCTGGCTTATGCCTTGCTCGATGCCGTCGTGGATAACTACTTTGTCGTGCTCGAACAGGTTGGGGAAAAGATCGAGTTCCTGGAGGAAGAACTGGTCACCAATCCGATGCCGGAGACGTTGCAGACCATCCACGACCTGAAACGAGACATGATCTTCCTGCGCAAATCGATCTGGCCCCTGCGAGAGGCTATCGGCGGTCTGGGAAGGGGAGAGACGCTGTTGATTGGGGACTCTATCACCATCTATCTCAGGGACGTCTACGACCACACGATTCAGGTAATCGACACGATCGAGACATTCCGGGACATGATCTCTGGGATGCTCGACATCTATCTTTCCAGTGTCAGCAACAGGATGAACGAGGTGATGAAGGTTTTGACGATCATCGCAACCATATTCATTCCCCTTACCCTCGTCGTGGGGCTGTATGGCATGAATTTCAAGTACATGCCCGAATTAGAGTGGCGTTGGGGATACCCCATGGTGTGGGCGATCATGCTGGCTGTCTCAGTTGCGATGCTGGTCTACTTCAGACGGAAGAAATGGCTGTGAGGTGTAACACGTGGCAGATCTGGTGACGTTGGCCTGTTCGTGAGTGAGGCAAGGCACGTCCTGGACCTGCCCTCGCATCAATCACATTAGCAGCGTGTTCTGGTATGAGGGGGATGATACCGGTATCCCTGTTGCGCAATTCCTTGATGAAAGAAGGAACATAGGATGACGCGAAGTCTGATTCGTTGGGACCCGGCCAGGGAGATGGTCTCCCTGCGTGACGCCATGGATCGACTCCTTGGCGAGAGCTTCATCCGCCCCTGGCTCGGCCGGGAGCCGTTTTTCGGGGGCGAGGTGCTGGCGCTGGACTTGCGGGACACCGGCAAGGAGATCGTGGTGGAGGCCGCGGTCCCCGGCGTCAAGCCAGAGGAGGTTGACATACAGATCACCGGCAACGTCTTGACCACCAAGGGCGAGCGCAAGGAAGAGAAAGAGGAGAAGGAGGGTACGTACATCTACAGGGAGCAGACCTTTGGCAGCTTCTCCCGCTCGGTGACGTTGCCAACGGAAGTAGACGTGGGCAAGGCCAAGGCCGAGATTGAGAACGGGGTGCTTACGCTGACCCTGCCCAAGTCAGAGGCCGTCCAACCCAAGAGCATCAAGATCGCGGCCAAGTAGTGAAGGATCGCTAGTCGCGGAGTGGATACCGGTATCTCTCTTTACACATGTTGGATCAGGTGTCAAGACGAGGAGGCGCTGAGGGTATAGTGTTCAACGACAACTATAATTACCCATTGATGACAATTAGAAATGCCCACTAGGAAGATCGGCTGAGTCGTTGTAAACTGGCCTCAGAACTGAGGAGGCCAAAACAATGACAGCAACCGACGCCCA